>Ga0172370_10002467_pt1 | contig 26699 bp, 22 predicted proteins | sample LakKiv5m_FD_114538 | JGI IMG/M metagenome (GOLD analysis project Ga0172370, IMG submission 114538) | Freshwater microbial communities from Kabuno Bay, South-Kivu, Congo - kab_022012_11.5m | ecosystem: Environmental > Aquatic > Freshwater > Lake | place: Democratic Republic of the Congo...
ATCTGGTACGAGACACCTACCCTCTGCTGACTACCCGATTTGCCGCTCTGACAACCGTTGTGAATGGTCTGATCATTGTCCTTTTTCTCGTGTTTGAACCCGATGGGCTTTATGGGCGGTGGAAAACCATCAAGGTCTATTGGAATAACTGGCCGTTCACCTACTGACAGGAGTTTGCCAAGGCCTTTTGGCCCTAGGCTCAAGAAACGTGGTCATGGAAATTGTCATAAAAATGGACGCCCGGGAAAGGGTCTTTTTTGGCGCTGAGCAAGGACTGTGGGTTTATGATCTGAAAGGAGGTGGAATCATTCTCGTGGGAAATTATGGATAGAGAGTTTTTTAACCGAAGGGTGTAAGGGGAGGAATTCCAGAGGGAACAATGGGCTTCATTTGAAACTTCAAGGAGGACGTTATGAAAAAGAGTCGAATCTATTTTCTTTGCGCAACATTGGTCGCGATGATCCTTATGCTGTATAATCCCAACATTTTTGCTGCGGACAAAGTCCCTGGAATCACTGATAAAACCATCAAGATTGGGGGGCCCATGCTCATTACCGGTCCCATTGCCAAACTGGGTACGGCGGCAGCCGATGGTCTGGCAATATATTGGAAATGGGTCAATGATCAGGGGGGAGTCCACGGTCGAAAGGTGGAGTGCCTTTTGGAGGACGATGGGTACGACCCAACCCGTGCTGTGGCTTCAGCAAAGAAACTCATAGCGCGCGATGAGATTTTTGGCTTTCTTACGACATCGGGAACACCGCAGACCCTCCAGCTCATGCCAATTTTGGGAAAGGAAAATGTGCCAGCCCTTTCAGGCATCATACCATCTTTTCCGGGCTTAATGAAACAGATGCCGATGCTCTTCACCTTTGGAATGCCTTACGGCGACCAAATGATTCTTGCCATTGACTATGCGATGAAGGATTTGAAAATGCAGAAACCCACCATTGGCATTGTCTACCAGGACGATGCCTATGGTCACGAGATGATTCGAGGGGTTGAAATTGCAGCCAAGGCATATGGCCTACAGATTGTGGGTAAAGAAGCCTATAAGAGAGGGGCTGTTGATTTCAGTTCTCAGGCACTCAATTTAAAGCGAGCGGATCCTGGCCTCGTCATCATGGGAACTGTCACAAGGGAAACGACGGCATTCCTGCAGGAAACAGATAAGCTGGGATGGTATCCCGTGTGTTTTTCATCGTCGGCGGTATGCGATGAGAAGATCATCGAGTTGTTGGGTGATAAGGCAAAGAACCTTTACACAGTGAACTATATCGCTCGTTTCTATGAAAAGTCTCCTGGAATGGATCAGCTCCAAGCTGTGTATAAGAAATACAGGCCGGATATTGACATGATCATGCATTACCATATCCTTGGATATGTCAACAGCATGATATTTCACGAAGCGCTCAAATCGGCTGGTCCGGACTTAACCAGAGATAAGTGGATCAAGGCCATGGAGAAGATCCAGAATTTCGACACAAAAGGACTTGCAGGACTCATTTCGTTCGGCCCTGATATGCACTCGTCCAAATGCCAGGGTCGTATTTTCAAGGCCGATCTTGCCAAAAACCTATGGGTTCCGGTTACTGAATACAGGGATCCCAGCGTCAAATAGAAAAAGTACAAAAGAATCGCGGGGGATCGGGCAGGTGTCCTGGTCATCCCGCGATCTCTTTCGAGAGGAGACCTTATCGTGAATGATATCTATGACCAACTGCGAGAGAAAATTAACGAGCACCCCATGAGTGCTCCCCCTCATCCGGCTATTCTCTCAATCTTGAAGGAGCTTTTTACACTGGAAGAAGCGAATCTAGCACTGAATATGAGTCTCAAGGCCGAAGAGGCCAGCGAGATTGCAGCCAGAGGAAAGATGTCCACTCCGGAAGCAGTCTCTCTTCTGGAAAGTATGGCTAACAAGGGCGTTATCTATTGCTCAAAGTCAAAAGGACAGGTCCGCTATGCCCTCATGCCGCCAATGCCCGGCTTTTTTGAATTCTCCCTTGTAAAAGGTGAAGATACGCCCAGGAACCGTAGGCTTGGACACCTCTGGGACGAGTATTTTACAGGCGCGCTGGGAGATGCCATGCACGGCACAAAAATCCCCATGAGCCGGGTTGTGCCTGTCAATAAAAAAGTGGCTTATGGTATGGAAATTTTCCCTTATGAAGAGGCCACTGAAATCGTCAAAAGGGCCCAGAAAATCGCACTTGGGCAGTGTCAGTGCCGATTTTCGGTGCGAAAATGCGATGCGCCGTTGGATGTCTGCATCCTTCTTGACAACTGGGCGGATTTTCTAACGGACCGAAAGCTGGCACGCCTCATCGATGTGGAAGAGGCCATTGACGCCCTAAAACGCGCTGAAAAGGCTGGCCTGGTACACACGACCACCAACACGAAGACACCGGTTCCCTATATCTGTAACTGCTGTTCCTGTTGTTGTTTCATGTTGCGAGGGGTGACGGAGCTGGGGCATAAGAGCCTGGCCTCGTCAAGATTCATAGCCTCAGTGAATCAGGATGGTTGTATCGGGTGTGGAGAATGTGTATCGATGTGTAAGTTTAACGCCGTTGAAATAGGCGATGAAAATGTAGCCTCTGTTTCTTTGGAAAACTGTGTCGGCTGTGGACTTTGCACCTCCGTATGTTCTGAAGGCGCCATATCAATGATCCAACGAAAAGAAAGTTTTAAGCCTTATGAAAAGGGCTCAGAACTGTTATCTGAGATAGCCAGGCAAAAACATAAGACGGATTCGATGATAAACGTCTAAGACAATGGATATTTGGGATGAAAGAGAGAATGGCGCTCAGAGTGAAGAATTTAGCAGCGGTCATTCCGAAAGCGATGGTGTCCTTGAAGGTATCCGAATAGTTGAATACTGCTCCGGAGTCAGCGGCCCCTATTGCGCCAAAATCCTGGCCGATTTGGGGGCGGAAGTCCTCAAAATCGAACCCCCTGGGGTCGGGGATGAAACCCGGTATATGGGGCCGTTTGCCGGAGACGATCCCGATCCGGAGAAGTCTGGTTTTTTCCTGTATCTGAACACGAACAAACGGGGATTGACCCTGGATCTCCATAAGCCAGAGGGGAAAAACATCTTTTTCAGGTTGATCAGAGGAGCCGACGTGCTGATCGAAGATCGCGCGCCAGGGTATATGGATGGCATCGGTTTGGGCTATGAGGATCTAGAAAAAGCCAATCCGGGATTGATCGTGTCTTCCATTACGCCGTTCGGCCTGAGCGGACCTTATAGGGATTACAAGGCGTACCCCCTCAATACGGCCCACATCAGCGGTCAAGGCTACCTGCTTCCCTTTCCTTCGCCCAATCTCGACCGACCACCAGTTAAGGTCGGTGATCATGCCAGCGAATACGATCCGGGTCTGGTGGCTGCGGTCGCAATTTTGGCCGCGCTCTTATGGAAAGGCGTTTCGGGCCGGGGTCAGTTTATTGAAATATCCAAGCAGGAGGCCCTTATCTCCATGCAGCGTGTTGAAAGCGTCACCTATGCCAATGACGGCGTCTATATGTCTCGAACAGGCGGCCTCAATCCGATGCCCGGTGGCGTTCTCCCCTGCAAAGATGGGTATGTAGTCATCATCACACCTCAGGAACATCAATGGGAAGCCCTGATTAGGTTGATTGGCAATCCCGATTGGTCCAATGAGAAATGGACGCATATTCTACATGAGAGAAACCAGCGGGCTCAGGAGATTAACGATCACCTGATCGAATGGTTGATGCAGCATACCAAAGAGGAAATCTTTCATAAAGGACAGGCACTGGGTTGCCCTGTGGCGCCGCTCCTTTCGCCTGAGGACCAGGCCTATTCGGAACAGTATGCCGTGCGGGAATTTTTCCAGGAAAACAGGCATCCGATTATCGGCCGGACCCAGCTCCCCACCACCCCATATCGTTTCTCGGAAAACCCCTGGCATTTGGAGCGCTCCGCCCCCCTCCGGGGAGAACACAACGAGGAAATCTACGGAGGTAGACTGGGATACACAGCGCAGGAGCTCGGAAAATTGAAAGAAGAAGGGGTCATTTGAGGTGGACGCCAAAAATCAGGGGCCTTTAAAAGGCCTTAGGCTGATAGAATTCACAACGGCCTGGGCCGGACCATACGCAACTTGCTTGTTGAGCCTGCTGGGGATGGAAGTTATTAAAGTCGAAAGCCGTTCCTGGTTGGACCATACCCGTTCCAGATCGTTTTCCACCGGTCGCAACTTCGACAATCCGGATCAATCCGGGGTGTTCAACAATTTGAATCTTAACAAAAAGAGCATTACCCTCAACCTCAAGAAATCAAGAGCTGTAGAGCTTGCCAAGCGATTGGTGGCGCTCAGCGATGGCGTCATAGAGAACATGAGGCCCGGGGTGATGCGACGACTGGGCCTGGATTATGATGCCGTTTGTCGGATCAAGCCGGATATTATTTACCTTTCTTCTTCGGCCTGCGGCCAGGTCGGGCCGCAACGGGAGTACGTGGGGTACGCCCCAACCTTTGCCGCTTTAGGAGGCCTCTCTTTGAATACAGGTTACGAAGATGAGCGGCCAAGCAACTTTATGGGCGCTGTTGATTTACGGAGCGCTACTACCGCCGCTGTGGCCATGCTGGCGGCCTTGCTGCGTCATCAGCGGACCCTCAAGGGACAATACATTGACCTATCCTCTCAAGAGGCCATCACGGTCCTCAACGGAGAGGCTCTCATGGACTACCTCCTCAACAGAAAGGTGCGAACAAGGCGGGGAAACAGAGACGATGTTATGGCGCCACACAATTGTTATCCGTGTGCCGGGAAAGACAATTGGATCAGCATTGCTGTGGCCAGTGATGAAGAATGGCAGGCCCTGTGCCGAGTTATGAACCAGCATGAACTGGAGAATGATCCTCGATTTTCCGAACAGGGAGCACGATTAAGGAATCAAGACGAACTGGATAACATCATTATTGAATGGACCCGTAACCAGGACTGCTATCATGTTATGGAGGTCCTGCAGGAGGTCGGTGTGGCTGCTGCCCCCTCTCTGTCTGCAGAAGGGTTGTTCAAGGACCCGCATATCAAAAAACGCAAAGTCTTTCGGCAAGTTGACCACCCGGTTTTAGGTAAACATTGGGTCATCACCCCTCCCTGGAGGCTGTCAGAAACGCCGGCGGGCATTCAACGGCACGGGCCTTTGTTGGGGCAACATAATGATGAGGTGTTTTTGGGATTGCTGGGCTTGACCGCTTCGGAGTTTGAGGTCTTAAAAGAGGAGGGAATCATTTTTTAGGCGCGATTCTAAAAAGGAGCATTCCTGGAAATTCGTCGTTCAATTATTCATGAACCTGTTTTGAAGAGATATTCGAGGAAGGGCAAGAGGAAAGTGGGATGAAAATGAATCGTATCTGTGAGTTATTGAAAATTCGGTATCCGATCATTCAGGCACCCATGAACTGGGTCAGCGGCGCACGATTGGCGGCGGCTGTATCCAACGCGGGAGGGCTTGGGACCCTGGGGCCGAATGCAGGCGAAACAAACCGGTTTAGAGATGTGGAAGCCACGGCTGAAGGGGTCCGACAGCGGGTAAGGGAAACAAGAAGTCTTACTGACAAGCCTTTTGCCGTGAATATTCCTGTTGGTTTTACAGAGGAGGAACGTCGCTATTCAAGAAGGATCGTTGATGTTTGTCGTGAAGAGGGACTGCCTGTGGCCATTGTATCTGTGGGAAGCCCCGACGTGTACACAAAAGTCCTCAAAGAGGCAGGGATACGAGTTCTGCATGCCGTTTCTACCAAAACTCATGCGAGACATGCTGAGAAGGCTGGCGTTGATGCTGTCATCTGTGAGGGATATGAAGGCGGCGGCCATAAAGGCTTTACGGAACTCACCAGTTTTGTCCTGATCCCCATGGTGGCCGATGCAGTGAATAAACCTGTTGTGGCAGGAGGCGGAATCGGAGATGCTCGAGGGATGCTCGCTGCCTTCATTTTGGGTGCGGACGGCGTTTACATCGGAACCCGTTTTATGATGAGCGTTGAGTCAGATTCCCACCCACATGTCAAGGAGGCCACACTCAAGGGGGATGATGTCTGTACAGTGAGCTTGCGTAAGAGAAAGATGCTGGTCAGAGACTTCAGAAATCTGTTCGCCCAGAGGTACCTGGAGATGGCTGAAGTGGGCGCTTCTATTGATGATCTGGAAAAATTTCATTCAGATCACTCCCAGTATCATGCTCAGTTTCTGGGGGATGCTGATCAGGCCGAGATATGCTGCGGGCAGGTGGCGAGTCTCATCCGGAGCATAGAGAGCGCAGAGAATATCATTGGTGACATGATTGAAAACGTACATGTTCAGATAGAAATGCTGATGGAGAAGGTGGAACCCTTCATGAAGGCCCCCCAAAGCAAGAAATTGATTAGATAAGACTTCGCTGAACTATACCTGCGCATTCTTAGGGATATCGGAAATCAGCTCCCTGCCAAATAGAATGAGGGATGAAAGGAGAGCAATGCAAAAATGAAAAGAGAAAGCGCTCTAAAGGACAAAGTTATCTTGGTGGTGGACGATGAGCCCGATGTCATAGAAACCGTAGAGGAAATGTTGGACAGTTGCATTGTGCATAAAGCACCAGATTATGATACAGCGCTCCAATATCTTCTTAGTTATACGTATGATATCGTAATTCTCGATATTATGGGAGTAAACGGTTTTGAACTTCTCAAGACATCCGTATCCAGGAATTTTCCGACCGTCATGTTGACTGCTCACGCCCTTTCTCCGGAATCTTTAAAGAAATCAATAAAACTAGGGGCTGTTTCATTCCTCCCAAAAGATAAGATAACAGAACTCAATACATTTCTTGAAGATGTGGTGCTGGGAGAAGGCAAGCCCGTATGGGAAAAACTGTTTGAAAAGCTGGGCCAGTACTTCAGCAAGCGTTTCGGACCAAACTGGAAGGAAAAGGATCGCTTTTTCAATGAGTTCGAACAAAAACTCAAGGAGGATATGGGGAATAGCTCAGCACCGAGATTTATTTGATCGGATTCTGGGTTGTTCTCTTCGAGACCACTTTTTGAGACCCATGAAGGAGAATGAGGGGATAAAAAATGCTATTCCAACCCTCCTTCTCTTTTTTTATTCATGAGAGTCAAGTTTAAACAGTGATCTAATGTATTTTATAAGGAATGTTGGATCAATAGGGTAAGGAGCATACAAATATGGAGTATCGTTATGTCAGATTTCGGCAAGGCGCAGGAGTTGGGAGAATCACGATCGATCGCCCGGAAAGTTTAAATTCGCTGACGATTGATGTTATGAGGGAGCTTGATCATGCACTGAGGGCTGGCGAAGCGGATGAGGCTATCAGGGTGATTGTCCTGACCGGTACCGGAGATAAGGCTTTTATTGCAGGCGGCGATATCAAATACATGAGCAAGGCGAATGCAGCAGATCTGCTGAATGAACAAACCGAAGGGCAAGAGATTATACGTCATATGGAAGAGTTACGGAAGCCAATCATCGCCCGCATCAATGGCGTGGCCTTGGGCGGCGGGACAGAGTTGGCCCTGGCCTGTGATATGCGAATTGCGTCTGAAAAGGCACGGTTCGGACTGCCTGAGATTACCCTGGGTATTATTCCGGGATACGGTGGAACACAGCGACTGGCCCGTTTGGTTGGTGCTGGAAAGGCGAAAGAGCTGATGATGACCGGCGACATCATTTCAGCACAGGAAGCCCTCAGCATAGGCCTTGTAAATCGTGTCGTTGCCCATGCAGAACTGGACGAGGAGGTGGATAAGCTGGCAAAGAAGCTCTGTGAACGTCCTCCCCTTGGTCTGCAAATGGTCAAGGAGACCGTGAACTACGGTTTGCAGATGGACCTTAGCAGTGGAATCCGTTTTGAGGCCCGTATTTTCAACATCCTTTTCAATTCTGAAGACAGGAAAGAGGGAATGGCCGCATTTTTAGAAAAGCGGAAACCAACGTTTTCAGGGAAATGATCAAATGAAAATGACGGAAGCTGATAAATTGATTGATTGTGTCAAAAGGCAGGGGCGATCAACCTTAACAGAGGCTGAATCCAAAACATTTTTAAATTTTTATGGCGTATCTGTTGTGGAGGAGGTTAAAGTCACCACTGTAGAAGAGGCCACCTTACAGTCCGAGAAGATCGGATATCCTGTGGTTTTGAAAGGGTTAGGGGCAAAACTGACCCACAAGACGGAGCTGGGCCTAGTCAAATTGAATCTCCGGGCTAAAAAACAAATTCGTAGTGCTTTTCGCGATATCAAGGAATCGGCCAAACAAGACTGGGAAGGTTGTCTTATACAGCCATTTATTGACGGTAAACGGGAGCTTGTTGCAGGTTTATTCAGGGATGCGCAGTTTGGTCCTGTCATCATGTTGGGATTGGGTGGGATCTTTACTGAAGCTATAGGAGATGTGGTTTTCCGTATCGCTCCTTTGAAGGACGTTTATGCGAAGGAAATGATGGAGGAACTCAAGTCCCGTAAACTACTAGAAAACTTTCGTGGGGAATCGGCAGTGGACAGGGATCAATTGCTTCAAGTACTCATCGGTTTATCGCAAGTGGGAATGGAGTATCCGGAAATTCGGGAAGTCGATATTAACCCCTTAATCATCATGCCTGATGGCCGCATTACGGCAGTGGACGCTCTGGTTGCTCTTGACGAAAATTATCAAAACCCTAACAGCAGCAGAGTCAACGAAAATGACGTGGAAAAACGTGCCGAAGCGATTCGGGCGGCTCTTGATGCTATGACCCATGCCAAGGCGGTAGCAGTTGTCGGCGCTACCGATTCTTCTCCTCTTGGTGCATGGCCTGGTATTTTCAGATCCATGCATAATTTCGGTTTTTCCGGCAGGCTTTATCCCGTTAACCCGGTTCGCGAAGAAATGGATGGTGTCAGATCATACCCAGACCTCGTTTCTTTGCCGGAACCGGTGGATCTCGTCATCATCTGCATATCGGCTCCCCTCGTAGCCGACGTCCTAAGAGATTGCGTTGCTTCGGGTAACAAGAATGTTCATATTTATACGGCAGGCTTTGGAGAAACCGGAGTAGATGAAAGGATTCATTTGCAGGAAGAAATTGAGGGAATCGCTCGTAAGGGCGGCCTCAATGTATTGGGTCCCAATTGCATGGGATTCTATGTCCCTTCTACACTTATGGTGACATGGGCCGACGCATCCAGGGAAAGCGGTTGCGTATCTATGCTTAGCCAGAGCGGCGGCAATGTTCAGGATTTTACGTACTATTTATCAGATCGATATAGGATTCATTTCAGTAAAGTCATGAGTTACGGCAATGCCCTGACTCTGGATGGTACGGACTTTCTTGATTATTTGGCGTATGATGAGGAAACCCGCATCATTACCATGTATATGGAAGGTGTAAAGGACGGCCGACGCTTGCTTGACCTTGCCACGAAGATCAGCCAAAAGAAACCAATTATTTGTTATAAAGGTGGACTATCAAAAGCTGGCGCAAGGGCAGCAGCTTCTCATACAGGTTCCTTGGCTGGCAGCCAGAAAATCTGGCGGGCTTTTTTCCGGCAAAGCGGAGTGGTGCAAGTGGATTCCCTTGAGGAGATGGCAGATGTAACGCTGATTTTTCATCATATAAGAGAAACCTCAGGGAATAAAATTGCGCTGTTGGCTATGGGCGGCGGTGTCAGTGTTGCTGTGTCGGATAGTTGTGCGGCAGTAGGCTTGGATCTTCCGGCTCTCTCTGAGCAGACGTTAAAAAGAATGCGGATTTTAATACAGCCCGCCGGAAACTCGATTCGCAACCCCATCGATGCCTTGCCTGCTTTTATGGACTTAAACATCATGGGTCAAATTGTAGGCTTGCTTGCAAGCAGTAAAGAAATTGATAATATTATTGTTTTCATTTATGTGGATTTGTTGTTCGGTGGGAACCAGATCGAGAAAATTGCCGTTTTTTTGGCCCAAGAGGGACGAAAACGCGCCAACGGCAAGCCATTAATTGTTGCTTATCGCCAATATCGACCTCATCCGGAAATTAGAAAATGTAGTGTCATCATGGAGGATATTTTGCTGGCAGGCGGTATCCCTGTCTATAAAGGGCTTCGCCGAGCCGTTGTCGCTCTCTCAAAGTTCACTGAGTACCATGCTTTTCTGAATAGAAGCAGGAGAAATGATTAAGGGGAAAGCAGCGTAAATAAGTTCGATTTATAGGGTGAAGTCAAACAGTGGTACTGAGGAGTGCTTTTTGAGGAAAGGGATATTGATTCAGCACCATAATTTGCATGAAGAACAGATCAGAAAATAAGTAAGATGGCGGTTGAAAAACGAAGCAAAATAATTGCTGTGCTTGGGTGTTTTAACTAGTGAGAGGAGATAAGCAATATGCCGGATCTGATTTCGGACCAAAGAGACATGAGTTTTAACATTTTTGAACAGCTTAGGGCAGATGAACTGTGTGCTCATTCGCCCTATCAGGAGTTTTCAAAGGACCTTTTTGAAATGATCATCTCTGAATCCCTAAAAATGTCCCTGAGGGAAGCGATGCCTCTTAATGGCGTTGGGGACAGAGAAGGGTGCGGTATTCAAAATGGTCAGGTCAGGGTCCCAGGTGCTTTCCAAAGACCTTGGAAGCTTTTTACGGAGTGGGGCTGGATCGTACTGACAGAGCCACCCGAAGTGGGGGGCCAAGGCCTACCACAGGTTATTGGGCTTACTTGTCTGGAACATACCCTCGCGGCAAACTATTCCTTTTATAGCTTTCTGAGTTTGACCAAGGGCGCTGCACGTCTTATCCTGAATTTTGGAACCGAGGAGCAGAAAAACAAGTATATGTTTAGGATGCTCGAAGGAAAGTGGGCAGGCAGCATGTGCCTAACCGAACCTCAGGCAGGTTCGGATGTTGGAGCCGTAAAGACCACAGCCAAACGAAATGAAGATGGGACCTTCTCCATTAGCGGGTCCAAGATATTCATCACCGATGGGGATCACGATTTGACAGAGAATATCATTCACCCGGTGCTCGCACGTATTGAGGGTGCCCCCCCCGGTACAAGAGGTATTTCGCTATTTGTGGTTCCAAAGTACCGCGTCAATAAGGACGGAAGCATCGGAGAGTTCAATGACGTAAAGGTAATTGGCCTCGAAGAAAAAATGGGACTCCATGGGTCGCCAACATGCGCTTTGAATTTTGGAGAAGATGGTAACTGTGTGGGGGAACTCTTGGGCGAAGAAAATCGCGGCATGAAAATCATGTTCCAGATGATGAACGAGGCCCGCCTTGGGGTGGGCCTGGCAGGCATGGCACTGGCATCAACCGCATACCTGCATGCCCTTGAATATGCAAGAGAAAGGATTCAAGGGTCTGATTATAGAGAGACTGGCAATCCGAATGCCCCAGGTGTGCCCATTATCCGTCACCCGGACGTCCGTAGAATGCTCATGTATATGAAGAGTTTGGTGGAAGGGATGCGGGGCATGATCTATTACAGTGCATACTGCATGGATCGGGTCAGCATTGCCACCGATGATGAGGATCGCAGCAAATGGCAGGGCTTTGTGGACCTCCTGATTCCGGTGGTCAAGGGATACTCATCTGAGATGGGTTTCCGGGTCGTGGAGACGGCCATGCAGGTTTATGGTGGATATGGGTATGTCAGCGAATATCCGGTTGAGCAGTTCCTCCGGGATTGCAAAATCACAAGCATTTTTGAGGGGACCAACGGTATTCAGGCCATGGACCTGGTAGGTAGAAAACTGGGTATGAAAGGCGGGACTGTGTTTGACCGGTTTTTGGAGGAAATAGGGAAGTTTGTCGAACTCGCCAAGGAGGACCTGGATTTGGGGGTAGAAATGGATAAACTGGAAGCTGCCCGTACCGCCGTTTCTGAAGCAGGAACTTTTCTACGCACTGAACTCCAGCGGGATGCTGCACTTCCCTTGCTTTACGCCCACGATTTTCTCCATCTTTTCGGAGACTTGATTTTAGGATGGCAACTCCTGTGGCAGGCAAATATAGCAGGCAAGAAAATGAAATCGGTGTTTGAGCAGAATGGCCAGGGAATAAGAGATGCAAAGGAAAAAATGGTTCAAAAGGATAGCGACTTAGCATTCTATTCGGGAAAGATAGCTGCCGCAAAATATTTTGCAAACCATTTTCTAACATTGAGCCAAGGAAAAGCAGAGGTCATCAAAAACGGCGATACCTCTATGATGGAGATTTTTGATGCTTGCTTCGGATAGTTCCGGATAGCCAGCAAAAAGGGCCTGAGCTGGTCTTCTGTTAGCGCTGTTGTTCGTATCGGATGAGGATTTGCCTCAGGGCGCTTTTTCTAGTTTCATGACCGATTGATAAACGGCATAACATTTCTTCCGGATTTCCAAACAGTGCTTATAAGGAGTCAATCATGGCTAAGGGCGTCATAGTCACGAAAAAGAAGAACAGGATATTCCGGCTAACCATGAATCGCCCCAAGGTCATGAATGCTATCAACCTTGATATTCTAAACGGACTCAAAGACACACTGGAGTTGCTGGCCTCCGATGACCAGGTGCATGTGGTACTCTTGGAGGGTGCAGGAGGAAACTTCTGTGCCGGGGCGGACATGGCCATGCTTAACCAAGGCTGGGGCGCACCGGAATGGCTTCAGGTGATGAAATTGTTTGGTAAGGTGATCAGTACCATGAGGGAAATCCGGCAAACAATCGTTGTTAAGCTTCAAGGAGTGGCCTACGGCGGTGGTTTCAATCTTGCCCTTGCCGGGGATTTGGTGGTGGCCTCACACAATGCAAGATTATGCCAGTCCTTTGTTAATATCGGTACTGCACTGGATGGTGGAGGGACCTACTTCCTTCCCAGACTCGTTGGTTTGGCTAAGGCCAGGGAACTTGCCCTCCTGGGGGAAGAGTTCGACGGAAAGAGGGCTGCGTTAATGGGCCTTATCTACAAATCGGTTCCAGACGAAGAACTTGATAAAGCGGTGGATACCCTGGTAGATGCCCTTTCGCAGAAAAGCCTTGCTGCCCTGGCTCTAATTAAAGAGGGATTCGAAACAAGCCTCGATATGTGCTTAAGGGATGTTCTTGAATGGGAGGCTTCACACCAATCGGTTTTATTCCAAACTTCCAGACAGAAAGAGGCCGTACGAAAATTTTTCACATCTCGAGGAAAGGAATAAGAAAAGGCCTTTAGAAAACAGAAATGCCCAATCTGAGAATTGCTTTCGTAGCGATCCCCTTGTGAGTGTGGTATGTTGTCTGACTTAGCCCCGTTCCCCTTATTTACTCTCCAGAAATGAACTTGAGTTCTTCAGCATTCCAATCCCAATAGACGCCTCAAAACCGGTGTTGATTTTTTTTGTATTCTGAACCATTATTACGTCATATCTTCCAGATTTTCAAACAAAAACCGCCATGTCTGACAAGGATAAGGAAAGGGCGACTGAAAATGATTGAAAAACGGCCGGGAATCATGATCTACCGTCACCCGAACCCGGAGATACGCTCGTATTTGACATCTGCCGAGATCTCTAAGTATCGAGTGGAACGATTTACGGCCCCTGGGGGAGACGGGTTTGAAACCCAACTGAAAACACTTGGGACCATCGGGGCCTACGTCGTGCGCGAAATCCTGGCTATACCGGGAGTCCGTGAAGTGGAGATCAAACCACGAGAGGTTCGCGTAAAAAAGGGAACCCCTGTTTCCTGGGACCGGATTGAGCCGAGAATCATGCGCGCATTGAATACTGCCTTTCGCAGGAAAGAGATGCGGCTCGTGTGAAACTGGATGCTGGATGCTGAGTACTCGGTGCCGGTTCATTTCACGCCTTGGCGTGATTGGACGTTTGTCCTTTGAAAAGTTTCTGCCTGATCTGACTGGCCGCCGGCCAGAGGCGACGCTCGTGTGAAGCGAGAAGAAGATATGGGAATTCTTATGCGAGCAGTGGCGTGATCGTCAAGGGCGGCACGCACATCCCCCGTAAAGACCTTTCAGCTTATCCCCTCTTGTTTAAGGGGACATAGTCCCGTTCCTGAAGGCCGGTATATACCTGCCGGGGCCTGTGCAGCTTCCATTTGGGGTCTTCCATGCTCTCTTTCCACTGACTGATCCAGCCCGGCAGGCGTCCGATGGCGAACATGACCGGGAACATATTCAAGGGGATTCCCATGGCCCTGAGCACGATGCCGCTGTAAAAATCCACGTTGGGATACAGGTCGTGATCAATGAAATATGCGTCCTTGACCGCCACCTCCTCCAGTCGTTTGGCGATGTCTAAGAGCGGATCGTGAATTTTCAGCTTTTTGAGAACCCTGTTGCACGTTTTCTCCATGATCCGGGCCCTGGGATCATAGGTCTTATAGACCCGGTGTCCGAAACCCATCAGCCTGAATGGATCATCCCTGTCTTTTGCCCTGGCAATGAAGGGAGCGGGGTTGCCGCCGCTGTCATGAATCTCTTGAAGCATCTCGACGACGGACTGGTTGGCCCCCCCGTGAAGCGGCCCCCAAAGGGCGCAGATCCCGGCCGATATGGCGGCGTAGAGATTGACCCGTGCGCTCCCCACCAGCCTCACCGCCGCGGTGGAGCAGTTCTGCTCATGATCGGCGTGGAGGATCCAGAAGACATTCAGCGCATCCACCAGATCTTCATCAATAACGTACGGTTTTACAGGGGAATCAAACATCATATTCAGGAAGTTGGCGCAGTAGCTCAGGTCATGCCGGGGATAGACTATTTTGTGGCCCCGTGAGATCTTGTACGACATGGCCGCCATGGTTCTCACCTTGGAAAGGAGTCTTGTGAAGGTGATATTGATTTCCTCCTCTTCGGATCGCTCCGGGATCTCCGGGTAAAATGCCCTCAGGGCATTGACCATTGAGGAAAGGATGCCCATGGGATGGGCCCTTCTGGGAAAGTTTTGAAAAAAGTGGTGCATGTCTTCATGAACCAGGGAATGATCGTTCAGCATGACCGAGAAGCGGTTGAGTTCATTCTCCAGGGGAAGCTCGCCGTTGATCAACAGATAAGCGGTCTCTCGAAAGCTGGAGTATTCTGCCAGTTGTTCCACCGGATAGCCCCTGTATCTGAGGATGCCCTTTTCGCCGTCCATGAAGGTGATGCAGCTCTTGCAGCTTCCCGTATTGGCATAGCCGGGGTCGAGCGTGATCAGGCCGGTTTCGCTTCTGAGATAGGATATATCCAGGGCTATTTCCCCTTCAGTCCCCACAACCAGGGGAAGCTCGTAGCTCTTTCCGTTTACGACAAGTTTCGCTGTCTTTTCCATTTTGTCTCCTGCCTTCCTAAAAAAACTGATCGATGACTATATCAGAAACATGGCTGCAGAACTATAAAAATCGGGGGCAACCTGCCTTCTCGCGCCCTCACGGTTATCTCATCATTTGATTTGATTTTGTCACCATAATGTGAAAGATAGAGGCTTTTGAAATGAACGGCCTCGGTCGGAGGCGCTCAAATGTTTGGCGGGCCGGGGTATGGAGGAGGGAAAAAACATGGCCTATGAAGACACCCTCACAGGGCAGGTCCTCGCCTCGCATCTCATGGAGGGGAGACTGACGTCCGGGGAAGAGATCGGCATTCGAATCGACCAGACGCTCACCCAGGACGCCACCGGGACCCTGGTTTATCTGGAATTCATGTCCATGGGGCTGGATCGAGTCCGAACCCGACGCTCGGTCTCCTATGTGGATCACAATACCCTTCAGACCGGCTTTGAGAATGCCGACGACCACCGCTTTCTGCAGAGCGCGGCCGCCCGCTACGGCGCCTATTTCTCCCGACCTGGAAACGGCATCTGCCATCAGGTGCATCTGGAGCGATTTGGTGTGCCAGGGCAGACGCTCTTAGGTTCGGACAGCCACACGCCCACCTCGGGGGGCCTGGGAATGCTGGCCATGGGGGCAGGGGGTCTGGACGTGGCCCTGGCCATGGCGGGGGCCCCGTTTTTCATGATAGCGCCCCGGGTGAGCTTGATTCGCCTGACTGGAGAACTCCCCCCATGGGTTGGGGCCAAGGATGTGATCCTTTACCTGCTTCAAAGACTGGGGGTCAAGGGAGGGCTTGGCAGGATCATGGAATATGGTGGTCCGGGGGCGGCATCCCTCAGTGTGCCGGAGAGGGGCACCATCGCCAACATGGGCGCGGAATTAGGCGCCTGGACCTCCATATTCCCTTCCGACGATGTGACCCATCGGTTTCTCAAGGCCCAGGGGCGGAAGGAGGACTGGCCCCCATTGGCCGCGCGGGATAGGGCCGTGTATGACGATGTCGTTGACATAGACCTGTCAGCCCTGGAGCCGCTGGCCGCATGCCCCTCCAGCCCGGATGCCGTGAGGCCGATTCGGGAGCTGTCCGGCGTGAAGGTGGATCAGGTCGCCATCGGGAGCTGCACCAATTCCTCCTATATGGACCTCAAGACGGCGGCCACCCTCCTGAAAGGGAATCGGGTCCATCCGGACGTGAGCCTGGTTGTCTCTCCCGGGTCGCGGCAGGTGCTGGCCATGCTGGCAAGGGACGGAGCCTTGGCCGACATGATCGAGGCCGGGGCGCGCATCCTGGAGGTGGCCTGTGGTCCCTGCATCGGCATGGGACAGGCGCCGCCGTCCGGCGGGGTGAGCGTGCGTACATATAACCGCAATTTTCCCGGCCGGAGCGGCACCCCGGACGCCCAGGTCTATCTGTGCGGTCCCCAGGCAGCGGTGGCTGCGGCATTAACCGGCTATCTAACAGAGCCGCACGAATTGGGCGAAGCACCCGTCATCCGGGAACCTGATGTATTTCTGGTGGATGATTCCATGATCCTGACCCCGCCTGATGACGGCAGGGAAATAACGGTTCACATGGGCCCCAATATCAAGTCCCTCCCTGCACTGGAACCGCTCCCTGATGAGATGCATCTAAATATTCTACTCAAGGTAGGAGATCATATCACCACCGACGATATCCTCCCGGGCGGCGCGAAGGTGCTCCCCCTTCGGTCAAACCTCCCTGCCATATCCGAGCATGTTTACGCCCTGAAGGCCCCTGGGTTTGCCGCAAGGGCGCGACAGCATCGGGCTGTGACCATCTTAGGGGGCGAGAACTACGGCCAGGGCTCCAGCCGGGAACACGCGGCGCTGGCGCCCCGATATCTGGGAGTCCGGGCGGTGCTGGCAAAGTCTTTTGCGCGGCTTCACAGGGCCAATCTGATCAATTTCGGGGTGGTGCCGGCGCTGGTGAAGGAGGAAACATACGCCCGGCTGGAGGAAGGGGACTGCATCGGGTTCTTAGACCTGCGAAGGTCGGTGGCGGAATCGGAGCAACTGACGGCCCGAACTGAAGACAAGGGTTTCACTTTCGAGTCAAAGCTGGATCTCTCAACCCGGGAGCGCGAGATCCTGCTTGCCGGAGGGCGCCTGAATTTTCAACGCAGGGCACTCTCAGGGGAACCGTAGTCGGCGCGAATGTGCGAATCTCTGATGCTTGCACGTTGAACCTGAAGAAAAAAGAGAGCTGACATTGGAAAAGGGAAAAAGAATCGAGTGGGATGATGAAGGGAGGCCGATAGTGCCTGAGACCCCAGAAATCGGATTTATAGAGGGGGATGGCATCGGACCCGATATATGGGCCGCATCGAAGCCGGTTCTGGATGCGGCAGTTGAGAAGGCGTATGACGGCGGGCGGTGCATTGAGTGGCGGGAGGTCCTGGCGGGTGAGAAGGCGCAGAGGCAATTCGGCAGAGAGAATCCCCTTCCGGCTTATAGCATCAAGGCGATTGCCCGCTACGGGATCGCTATCAAGGGGCCCCTGACCACCCCGGTCGGCGGCGGATTCCGGTCTCTGAACGTGATGCTGAGACAACGGCTGGACCTCTATGCCTGTGTGAGGCCAGTCCGGCATTTTCCGGGCGTGCCGGCCCCGGTGGTTCACCCGGAGAAGGTCAACATCGTCATCTTTCGGGAGAACACCGAGGACGTGTATGCGGGGGTGGAATGGCCGGCAGGGTCTGAGGATGCGAGGTCGGTGCTGGGCCATGTGAACGGAAGGCTCAGAAAGGCTGGCGCTGCGGAGATTTCTCTCGAGAGTGCGGTAGGCATCAAGCCCATGAGCGAGTTCAATACGCGGCGTCTTGTGCGGAAGGCCATTGCGTATGCCCTGGAAAACGGCTTTGAGAGCGTGACTCTCGTTCACAAGGGGAACATCATGAAGTACACGGAGGGGGCCTTCCGGGACTGGGGCTATGAGCTTGCAAGAGAGGAGTTTTTGGAAAGCACTATCACTGAGACGGAACTATACGAAAGGTTCGAGGGTCGCGTGGCGGACGGCAGGATCATCATCAAGGACCGTATCGCGGACGCCATGTTCCAGCAGCTTCTGCTTCGGCCTGAGGAATACGGGGTGATCGCCGCTCCGAACCTGAACGGCGATTACCTCTCAGATGCCGCGGCCGCCCAGGTGGGCGGCCTCGGCATGGCCCCCGGGGCCAACATCGGGGATAGGTGCGCCATTTTTGAGGCCACCCACGGCAGCGCGCCCAAGTATGCGGGCAAGGATAAGGTCAATCCCGGATCTCTGATCCTATCAGGGGCGGAGATGCTCCGTTTCATGGGCTGGAAAGAGGCCGCAGGCCTGGTGGTGAAGGCCATCACTCAAACGATTCAACAGGGCACGGTTACCTATGACCTGGCCAGGCAGATGACAGGGGCGAGGGAAGTGAGGTGTTCGGAGTTCGGCGCGGCCATTGTGGAGAATATCATATATAGCGCCTGAACGAAAAACCTGTTCAGGCCTGATTGTTGATGGTCTCGTAAAAAGTCGTCACCCCGGTGAAGACCGGGGTCCAGAACCACGCCTTGGCGTGGTTAACTATATGATTTTACTGGCTTCCGGCGAAAGCCGGAATCCAGTTTCCTTTTAGATGCCGGAACACGTCCGATACGATAAGGCTATGAATGAGACAGTCAATAAATGCCGCCTTGCGGCCCTCTTCTGGAGAAGTCAGCCGGGCTCGCCGACCCCGCATCAAGCTAAAGGGGATCCGCTCGCTGAGCATTTTCAAAGAGCGATGCCATTTGCGTTTTGAAGCCTGACGGCATAGAGGAGAATTTTTCTTTGGGGATGGCAACAAACTCGGCGCTGCCCCTAACAAGAAGCCTTCCCTGATCGTCCCTGATTTCTCCTTTTGCCCGAATTTTGGGGGGTGCGCTATCGTCCACGAGCCGACCGGTTACCGTGAGAGGCGTCCCAATGATGACATTCCGGACATATTTGACATCCATTTTCCGGGTCACGAGGAAGGTCTTTTTTGAAATCATGACGGCCCACGACATCACTTCATCAAGGAGGGTCGAGATGATGCCGCCGTGGGCGATATCCTGCCATCCTTCATGATATTTCCCCAATGTAATATCCGCGCAGACCGCATCCCCAACACGGTAGAATGTCAGGTTGAGACCAATCGGGTTTTCGGTGCCGCAGGCAAAGCAGTAATGCCCTCTGGGTTTTCTGATTTCCACTCTCTTCTCTTCGTCCGCCATATGATCTTCCTTTCGCTGCGAGTGTTCGAAGGTTCAAGGTTCAGGGGTTCAAGCGGGGGTCGCCGTCGCCATCAGGCCGCCGCCTGTTTCCCGGGGGGCTTGGCCAGGATGGAGAGGGGGGTGATGAGCAGGAGGAGGAGGGTCATGATGAGCCATGCCGGGCGATAGGTCCCATATACGTCGAAGCAAAACCCTGCCAGGAGGGGGCTTGCCATGGTCCCGAGGATGAGGATGGCCATCATGATCCCCTGAATCGCGCCGAAGGCCTTGCGGCCGAAGTATTCAGCCTGCATGGTCAACCTCAGGGTAATCACCCCGCCATATCCAGGACCGAAGAGCCCCACAAAAAGGGCAGCCAGACCCAGACCCTGCACATGGGTCAGGGCGAGGAGACCCAGGGCCTGGAGGAGGAGTGCAAGGGCCATGAGATAGCGGGTATCCACCCGGGTGGTGAGCCACCCCAGGATGAATCTCCCGATGGCGCTGACCAGGATGAGGAGGGAGGCCGTGAGGCCGGCTGCTTCCCGGGTGAAGTGGATACTGATCAGGTAGGGCATCACATGGACAACGACTGCGTGAAGGGCCGCCGAAGAAATAGTTACGATCAGGGCCATGATCCAGAAGGTCCGGGTCCTGAGGGCCGCGCGGACGGTGAATTCCTGTTTGTCTTGACCTTCCTCGGTGGGGTTCACTGCCGGGCCGCCCCGCTTCATGGGTACGCCGTCATCGCCGTCGGGGAGGAGGCCGTATGGCTCCGGCCGGGTCCGTACCACCCAGCCGGCAGGGATTCCGATCACCCACATGCCGATCCCCAGGATCACCAGGGTCTGCCGCCACCCATAGAGTCCTATGAGCCAGTTCACCAGATAGATGACCAGGCCAGCGATGCCCATGGTGGCGGACAGGGCGCCCAGGGCGATGCCGCGTTTCTTGACAAACCAGTTGGCGACAGCGGTCCAGCCCGGGACGGGGAAGAGGAGGCTCGATCCCACGGACAGGAAAATAAAGATGAGGTAAAAGGACCAGAGGGTCTGGATCTGGCCGAGGAGGATGAACCCGATCCCCCCCAGGACGCTTCCCCACACGAGAAGGCGCCTGGCGCCATATCGGTCTGTTGCAAACCCGACGAGGGGCGAGGCGATGCCCCCCTCGATGCTCCTGAGAGAGGCCGCAAAGGAGGTGGCCGCATAACTCCAGCCCAACTCATCGACGATCGGATTGAAAAAGGCCGTAAAGCTGTAATAGAAGGTCCCGGCCCCCCACATATGAATCAGGCTGGTGGCCAGAACGATCCACCAGCCGTAAAAAATCTTTGGCATGTATCTGTGTCCTGCCTGTTGTCCGATACCTCTCGGTTTGGGTGGCAGACTATAATCCTGCCAACAATCCAAGGATGCGGTCTTTTTCCTGGAGGTCATCAAGCCACGGTCTTGGCAGGGCTGACGGTCCCAGATAGGCGCCCAAGACCATCCCGACGACCATCCCTCTCGCTGCGTTGTCGCCGCCCGCCATGACCGATTGGATCAGGGCCTCCTTCAGGTCGTTTTCGTAGCGTGCGATAAGGTGCACCGCGCCGGGAAAGGCCTCCGGGGTGTGACAGGTCTGCCCGAATGCGGCGATGGATTGGACGCTGTCTCTGGCTGTGGACGCCAGGCCGTTTTTGACCCAACCGGACATGGGGGAATTGCTGAAATGTTCCTGTGCGATCAGATTCATGGCCTCAGCCGGGGACGTCCCTTGCAAAACCAGCCATGTAACCCTGGCAAAGAATTCGGCGCTGTCGATGGTAAGGGGGTCGCTGTGGGTCATTCGGGTCTGGGCTTTTGCACATCCTACCAGCGTGTCGAGGTCATTCCGGTAGGCGTAGACCAGGGGGGCAATCCTGGATGCGCCGGAAAGATCGTCGGAAAGAGAGCCAGGATCTTCATGCGTGCTTCCGGCTGCATATCTCGAAAGGGTGCCTCTCGTCGCCTGATCCACATATCCGTTGTAATCCTCAAAAAAGGTGCGCCACCGGGTGGAGAAGTCAGACAGGTCAAACCCTCTTTTTTCTGCAAGAGATTCCAGAAGGACCTGGGTCTGATCCCCGTAATGGGTGAACATCCCTTTCTCCTTAGTGGAGTGATAGGAATCGGCTCCGGGTTTCAGAAAGGCCTCGATCCTTCCGAACCTCTTTGAAATCAACTCGGTATCATAGATCCAGTGGGCGCCCAGGGCCAACGCATCTGCCGCAAAGGCGGCCAGCACCATGGCCTTTCCATGATTATCCATGAGACACTCCTATCTCATCCAGCACCTTTTGCGGATGATCTGCGGCCTTGGCCACCTTGGGCCAGTGCCTTTTGACCTTGCCGTCAGGGCCGATCCAGACCGTGGACCGGATGACCCCCTGGACCCGCTTCCCATACATCTTCTTCTCGCCGAACGCTTCGTAGGCCGTCATGACCTTTTTGTCCGGGTCGGACAGAAGGAGAAATGGAAGGTTGTTTTTTTCAATAAACTTTTGGTGCGATGCCTCGCTGTCCGGTGATACGCCTATGACGACCACATCCCGTTTCAGGAATTCGCCGTAGAGGTCACGGAATCCCTCGGCCTCCTTGGTTCACCCGGATGTGTTGTCTTTGGGGTAGAAATAGAGGACGACATGTTTTCCCCTGAAATCCTTCAACGCAACCTTATTGCCGTTCGTATCCGACAGGCTAAATGCCGGGGCGGTTTTGCCTTCCTGTATGGCCATTGTTCCCTCCTGTAATACTCAAACGTATGGATCGGCTTCTGGGCGGACTCTATGGGACTATTGAAACATCCCGCTGTACTCGGCCCGCTTTTCCTTGGTCCATCGAGTGCAGACCGCTGGCCTTCCCTTCATAACCAGGTGGAAGCAGGCATCGCACTTGGGACTGCACTTGATAATGGCGTTATCCCGTCCTTCGCGGGCCTTTTTCGGCCAGTCGGGATCGGCCCAGAGCATGCGGGCCAGACCGATGAGGTCCGCCTTCTTGTCCTGAAGAATGGATTCGGCCCGGGCAGGCGTCGAGATGCGGCCAGCGGTAATGACCGGGACCTTGACCGCTTTCTTCACGGCCGCAGCCAGCGAAACCATATATCCGGGCCGCTGGGATTTCTTGACGATGTCGGGGAGAAAGAAGGACTCATAGGTCCCGCCCATGACGGAGATGTAGGCAACGCCGTTTTCCTCCAGGGCCTTTGCCAGGACCAGGGATTCATTCAGGTGAAGCCCATCCGGCAGCCATTCATCGGCCAGGAACCGATACCCCACCGGGAAATCCGCCACCAGGTCCTTGACCCGTTTCAACACCTCCAGGGAAAACCGAATCCGGTTCTCGATGCCTCCGCCATAAATATCCTCGCGCTGATTGGTCCTGGGCGACGCGAACTGGGAGAGGAGGTATCCGGTCCCTCCGTGGAGTTCCACCAGGTCGAACCCGGCCTTTTGAACCCTCAGCGCGGCCTGGGCATACTGTTTCTGAATGGTGGTGATTTCCGTTCTGGTGAGGGAGCGGGGGGTCCTGTTGAAGGCGGGGACCGCTGACGGCGCAACCGGATCATCCACATAAGCAAAACGTCCAGCATGGTTGATCTGGAGGCCGGCAAGGGCCTTCTCGCCCTTGATGCACTGGGCAAGGCCCTCCAGGCCGCTCAGATATCGATTGTGATCACACCGAATCGTTCGGGGCGAGCCGCTCCCGCCTTGCGTGATGCTGGCATTTTCGACCAGAACCAGTGCGGCCCCGCTCTGCGCCATCGTTTGATAATGATGGAGCATCAGGGGGGAGACAGCTCCTCCCTCAGATGCGTACCCCAGGTAAAGTGGGGCCATGGTGATGCGGTTTTTAAGCCTGAGGCCGTTTACCTTGATGGGACTGAAGAGCTTTTTGTAGTGCGCCTGTTTCATTTTTTACCTCCTGGGTTAGGGTTCACGCCAAGACATCTTCGAGACATCAGGAAGGTAGCCAAAATGAAGGATCGGGTCAAGGAATTTTGAGGACTTGACAATGAGACCCTGTTTCAGACAGGATAACCGCATTTGATAGCGAGGGAATGATAATAGGGCATGTGAGGACGCTGGCATGAGGATACTGGTCTTCAAACCCTGGGGAAGCGCCTGACCTGAAAACCGTCGAGGCGGCGATCCCCAGCCATGCTACAGGTATAAAAAAAGGGGTTAGCTTTGCAAGCTAACCCCTCGAAGTCACGTGGTGCCGGAGGTCGGAATCGAACCGACATGGTCGCAAGGACCACTGGATTTTGAGTCCAGCGCGTCTACCAGTTTCACCACTCCGGCAGTGAGGGCCTTTGAGGTATGAGGCCTTTTAAAGGTCGTTATTATAGTAAAAAGCTAAAAAGAATGTCAATATCATATTGACATTGGATTATCGTCCCTGGTATATAAGCATTCGTCATTCAGCGTGTGATTCCCTGCGACCAGGGCACGATCTGAGTGACTGAAAATATCAAGGGGCTGTAGCTCAGTTGGGAGAGCGCATGACTGGCAGTCATGAGGTCGTCGGTTCGATCCCGATCAGCTCCACCACGAAAATCAAGGGGTTACGTCACATAGACGATAACCCCTTTTTCTTGGAAGGCCGATTTTAGGTCAAAAAGAGGTCAAAACTTTTCCTGGTGACACACAAAAAATAGCCCATGCAGGATGAACCGGCATCGAAGTTTCGGGGGCAGACTTTAGGATGGAGCGGAATAGTCGCCCAGAAAATGTCTCCACTCTTTTTCAGCTTACCGGTTGCCTCCGGTGTTGCATCTGGTGACACAGTTTGCCACCCTGGTGACAATCAGCTTCCTTACGTCACTATGCGAAGAGTTATTTCAACATCCACCAGATGAGCAAAACAAAAGAAAAAATCCCTCCAAATCGTTCCTTCGTTGTAAGTTCCTTTCCTGTGCAGGCGCATCCGGAATCCAGCCTATCCACAGAAACAGGTTGATTTTCTCAAAAGGTTTATTGTATGTCTTTTGCCGGTCCCATTTTGCGAAAAGCCGTAAACCCTTCTGCAAAGAGGTTTGTCATGGCGGACAATCGACACCCCATTTCTCGAAACAGAGAGGTGGGGTTTTGTTTTATCTGGTTGGAAGAATTCTGAATGCCGGTCGTCTATGCCAATCTCGCATAAGCCAACCACTTGATGGTATTGGCTTTCTCTGGAATAAAATGATGTATTGGATCGTTTCCAATGCGATCGAATTGGATTTTCAAAACAAAACCATACTCGCAACATAAGTAAGGCATATCTCAGGTTTTTGGTAGCCCGAAATCTTTGAGATTACCAAAAGATATATTGGCGTCTCCGATGTCTGATTAATGGAATCAACATCTCAGGGTCGGTCGAACCGCCTGATTGATATCACAGATTAGATTGCCATCACTTATGTCTTTTTGTATGCTGATCGATAATACGCTTACAAGCCCGAACTGCCGCGGTATGTGCTCTCCAACACGTCATTATCCGGGAGTTGAGCGGGTCTATCCAGCTTTTGATTTTTCAGTGGATTGGAGAGTAAATCGCAAGAATATGCAATTGTTCACTTGAAAGATAAATTGCAGATTTTTTAAATCGCGTTATCTACCCTCCTCTTGAACAATGCAAGTAATTGGCTAAGGGAGAAACTAAGATGAAACACATTCATTATTTGGATCAGGAAGCGGAAAACGTCGACATAGACGGCGCAAAGGGAACTGTAATACGCCATGTCATCTCGGAAAAAGATGGCGCGCCCCATTTTAATTTGAGGGTTCTCTCCATTGAACCTGGGGGTCAAGGCCCTGATCATGCCCACTCCTGGGAACATGAGTTTTTTATACTGAGCGGTTCGGGTATCGCAGTTGTTAATAATAAGGAGAGGGCTATCAGGCCAGGTGATGCTATTTATGTTCCTGGGGGCGTACAGCACTGCATGCGGGCGACAGAGGCCCTTGAGGTGATCTGACTCATCCCGCAGGTCTAAATATGCCTGGACGGCATATGAACTCTAAGATTCGCGGCATTTCAACTGTACAGCTCTCTCGACGGCCTCGCAGAAATCCGGAAAGTCCGGGATTTTGAGTGATGCCTTTAGTTCAACTATCCTTAGCAAATTGGTAATTTTTGAATCGCTGCATGGTCAAACTCCGTGTAAAAATGGCTTTTATGTGACTGTCACGATAGAGTAGATAACCATACTTCCAATAGGACGTAATGCATGCTCAAACTTGACTCACAGGAAATCATTGCAGATGCTGATGTGGAAAAGCTTTCCCGCTTTTTTATGGAGCATAAGGGCCACATATACGAGCTGATCCGGGAACGATTGAAGAGAGAACCTCCAACCCCATACAAATATTTCATTTCAGACCATCCCAGCGGCCAAAGGCGAAGCCAGGCTTTTCTCAAGGCCTTTCAGGAAGCGCTTAATGGAAAAGTAGATATTCTTTTTGAGGATCAACGCCAGATAGGGTACAAACGGGCTGTTGAAGGCTATGAACTCAAAGACGTCTTTGCCTATAAGATGGCCTTCACCGAAGTCATGTGGTTTCTCATAAACGAATACAATGCCCACCAGATATCCGGCGAGGATTCGATAACTTTTGATGATATGAAAGTCATTACCCATTTGATAGGTTATTCTAATTTTCTTTTGTCAGATTCTTTTCTCAAAACCCGAGATGAAATTATCCATCATCGTCGAAATCAACTTCAGGAACTCCACCGCTATGCTGCAAGAGCAATATCTATTTTTCAAGAAGAAGAACTTCGGGCGTGCGCGAACCAGGGCATATTTGACATTTTTGCTCTTGATGGTTGCTTCATGGTTCCCTATGTTAGAAACGATGACAAAGATGGGTGGCGAGAGGGAAAATTAATCGGCGTTCAGCCGTCAGCCGAGTTTGTCGGAAAGATCGCACTTAAGGTTATTCATAGCAACACGGCCATGGCCATCGATGTCAATGGAGACACAATCCCGTTTAACGAGGATGTGAAACAGGACAGTTTTAAAGTCATCTGCATTCCCATCCATACGAGCAATGCTGACGTTACCGGTCTCTTTTTCGTTCACGATCAGGGTCGGATTTTTAACTTTCACAGGTTTGATAGGATCTATTATATCAGTTTGCCTACTTCACTGGGGCTGTCCTGTCAAACTCGCTTATGATTTGCG
>Ga0172370_10002470_pt1 | contig 26698 bp, 25 predicted proteins | sample LakKiv5m_FD_114538 | JGI IMG/M metagenome (GOLD analysis project Ga0172370, IMG submission 114538) | Freshwater microbial communities from Kabuno Bay, South-Kivu, Congo - kab_022012_11.5m | ecosystem: Environmental > Aquatic > Freshwater > Lake | place: Democratic Republic of the Congo...
AAAACTTAGGAATTTTATGACATCTATCGGTTTACAACAATATCTCGTCGTTAGTTCAATTCTCTTTTCACTTGGACTCTTTGGTATCGTTACCCGCAAAAACGCGGTGATGGTGTTAATGGGAATAGAACTAATTCTTAACTCAGCCAATATCAATTTTATTGCGTTTGCCCGGTATGGCAACTTTGGTTTTGACGGACAACTTATTGCGCTCTTCGTTATTATTCTGGCAGCCGCCGAAGCCGCAATAGCTTTGGCTATCGTTTTAAATATTTATAAGAATTTCTCAACGGTTAACGTTGATGAGATAGATAATTTGAAAGAATAGTTATTTATGGATGGATCGAATTTAATCTCCTTATCGCTGTTTATTCTTTTCGCACCTCTTGTAGGTTTTTGGTTTACCCTCATCCTTGGGAAAAAACTGCAGAAAAGTTATCTGATTGAAGTGACTGTGTCAACGTTAGTACTGCTGACGACTATCTATGTGACTTTTACAAAATTGTTTGCCTTGCCGGACGTAAAACTCGTGTCTGAGTTTACCTGGATCAATTTTGGAAGCGTTCCTCTTCTCGGTGATTTAAGTGTGCAGCTGGGTGTAATGATAGACAACATAACCGCATTAATGCTTTTTGTTGTTGCTCTTATCAGTTCACTCGTTCATTACTATTCCATCGAATACATGAAAGGCGATCCAAGATATAATAGATATTTTGCCTTCCTCGGCATTTTCACTTTCTCGATGATGGGCATTGTGCTTACCCACAACATTTTGATGATGTACATCTTTTGGGAATTAGTAGGACTATCATCCTACCTCTTAATCGGTTTCTGGTTTGAAAAAGATTCCGCTTCGAATGCTTCTAAGAAGGCTTTCCTCGTGAATAGAATCGGTGATCTTGGAATGTTCACCGGTATTATGCTGCTGTTTATAACGTATCACACATTCACCTTTGATAAAATTTTCCAGGCAATTGCCGCCGGAACATTACCGTTCAATTCTGAATTTTGGCTTACGGTTACGGGCGTCTTGTTGTTCTGCGGAGCCATTGGCAAATCTGCTCAATTCCCTCTGCACGTTTGGTTGCCGGATGCTATGGAAGGTCCCACACCGGTTAGCGCGTTAATTCATGCGGCTACCATGGTTGCAGCCGGAGTTTATTTAGTAGCGCGTATCTTCCCTATGATGACCGGGAACGCCCTGCTTGTAGTTGCTGTTGTCGGTGCGCTATCGGCTTTTATTCCCGCTACCATCGCTATAACCCCAACCGATATCAAAAAAGTTTTAGCCTACTCAACCATCAGTCAATTAGGCTATATGATTATGGCACTCGGAATCGGGTCGTTTGCATTTGGATTTTTTCATTTGGTTACTCATGCTTTCTTCAAAGCGGGATTATTCCTTGGCGCCGGCTCGGTTATTCATGCTATGCATCATGAGCAAGAAATTACCGAAATGGGAGGTTTGAAAAAGAAACTTCCGGTAACCTATGTAACTTTTTTAATTTACTGCTTGGCCATTTCGGGTGTTCCTTTAACTTCAGGATTTTTAACGAAAGACGGAATCCTCGCCGGCTCATACGCTTTTGGTTTGCTTACAGGAAACACGTTCTTCGCTATCGTTGGATTTTTTGTTGCTCTGTTAACAGCGTTTTATATGTTCCGGTTACTGATTCTCACTTTCCACGGAACGCCGAGAAATCAACACAAATACGATCACGCGCATGAATCTCCATTTTTGATGATTGCTCCTCTCGTTCTTTTGGCCGTACTTTCAATTTTTATTTTTTACACCGCAAATCCATTAAACGCTGATAGCGGATGGGTTTTATCTAAATGGATTAAAACACCGGCTTCGGTAGTTCCGGAACACGCACGCTACTCTTTCATGGTACCGGAAAAGACGACGGAAGCAGCTCCGGTTGAACATATTATTCATTCAGAAATGTACACAGAAGCGCTTCATCATGCTCATATTCCTTCCGTTCTCCTTTCTTTGGCATTGGCAGGAATTGGAATTCTCTTAGCTTTTGCTCTTTATCAATGGAAGAAGATTGATGTGGAGTCGCTGACTCAAAAAATTAAACCGCTGTATACGTTCTCGTTAAACAAATGGTACTTCGACGAATTGTATCAAAAAACGTTTGTGGCATTCCTGCTCGGAATCTCAAATCTCTTAGCCTGGATTGACGCCAATATTGTTGATGGCATTGTAAACGGTACTGCCTCTGTAACAAGATTAATTTCCCGCCTCAGCGGTGTTTTTGATGCGTATGTAGTTGACGGCGCCGTAAATGTGACAGCAACATTCAGCGGTCTTATCGGTTTAATGTTCAGAAAAATTCAAACGGGAAAAGTGCAGGCCTATGTGGTGCTTGTGGTCTTTTCTCTTGTTCTTCTTTTACTCTTTTTTGTTAAAATATAGTTAGTTAAGAATTTTATAGGATAAAAAACAATGCAACAAGTTCCCTTACTTTCATTAATAACTTTTCTGCCGATTCTCGGTATGATTATTGTCCTTCTCCTTCCAAAATCAAATGAGAAGGCGATAAAATCCGTGAGCATTGTTATTACGGGAATTCAGGTGATTCTGGCAGCGGTTATTTGGCGATTATACGATTATTCCCTCGGCGGAATTAATAACCAGGCCACGTACCAGTTTGTTGAAAAAATCAGATGGATTGAAGTGCAAACCTTCTCTTGGATCGGAACAATTAAAATTGATTACTTCCTCGGTATCGATGGTTTAAGCGCTCCCCTTTTATTACTCACCGCGCTTATCTCTTTCATCGCGGCAATATCCTCCTGGAAAATTGATCATTCCTTAAAAGGGTACCATTCAATGTATCTGCTGCTTGTTGCCGGAATGGTCGGCGTTTTCGTTTCCCTTGATCTTTTCCTCTTTTACATTTTCTGGGAATTAATGCTTCTTCCGATGTACTTCCTTATCGGTATTTGGGGCGGACCAAGAAAAGAGTACGCCGCTATCAAGTTCTTTATTTACACTTTGTTTGGATCGGTCTTTATTTTACTTGTTATGATTGGACTCTACTTAAGCGCTACCGAAACTTTAGCTAACGGTACAAAAGTTTTTACATTTAACATGATTGCTTTAATGGATCCGCAAAACTATACGCAAACCGGAATCCTTTCTCCACTTAATCCAAATAATTTGAGATTCATTGCCTACATCGCGTTGTTTGTCGGCTTTGCCATTAAGATACCTATGTTCCCGTTCCACACTTGGTTACCGGACGCTCACGTTGAAGCTCCTACTCCAATAAGTGTTATTCTTGCCGGTGTATTATTGAAGATGGGTACCTACGGAATTTTGAGAATCAACTATCCTATTTTTCCGGAAATCACTCACCAGCTTGTTTGGTGGATTGCACTTTTCGGCGCTATCAATATTATCTACGGTGCTCTTTGTGCTATGGCTCAGAAGGATTTCAAGAAGCTCATCGCTTATTCTTCAGTTTCTCATATGGGATTTGTAATGCTCGGAATGGCTTCACTTAACGCTGCCGGACTCAGCGGCGCAGTCTTTCAAATGTTTAACCACGGTACAATCACCGCAATGCTCTTCCTTATCGTGGGCGTTATTTATGATAGAGCCCACACAAGAGGACTCAACGATTTCGGCGGTCTTGCTGTTCAAATGCCTATCTATACCGGATTTGTCAGTTTCGCGTTTTTTGCCGCTATCGGTCTCCCCGGTTTAAGCGGATTTATTTCCGAAGCTTTTGTATTCCTCGGAGCATTCAGTTCAATCCCGATACGGTTGCTCACCGTTATTTCAACGCTTGGAATTTTATTGGGCGCCGGATACATGTTGTGGACGTTGCAGAGAGTTTATCTTGGCAAATTGAATGAAAAATGGAACACGTTACCCGATTTAGATTTCAGAGAATACGCAATGCTTATTCCCCTTGCGCTAATAATTCTTATACTCGGCGTTTATCCGTCATTTATGCTTGATTTGATGAACTCCTCGGTAAACACGTTGTCCGGTTTTATGGCTAAGTCGCAAGCATATTTTTCAATGATACAATTTTAATTGAATAGTCTCGAGTTTACATGATGTCATTAACATATTTCTTTAATAGTCTCCCGCTCCTCTACCCGGAATTAACCATTTCCGTTTTGATTGCGGTTATCGTACTTGCGGATTTAATCAGCAGTAAAACCGAGAAAATTCTCCCGTACATCTCGCTGGCCGGAATTGCGGTAACATTCTACTTTGTGGTTGAGAATTACAACAGCAACGCGATGGCATTTTTGAATGAAACCGGCAAAGGAATGGTTTCCGTTGATTCCTTCGCCTCTTTCTTTAAAATGATAATTCTCATCAGCTCTTTTCTCGTAATCCTCTTTTCCATGATATCCAAAGAACTGCATGAATCGTTGGACAGAATCGGAGAGTACTACACACTTATTTTTGGAATGATCCTCGGAATGTTTTTCATGGTTTCGGGAACCAACCTAATTCTCATTTATCTCTCCATTGAATTAGTTTCCCTTTCGTCCTATGTACTCGCGGGATTCTCAAAAACGTCCGCAAAAAGTGCAGAAGCATCATTAAAGTATTTGATATATGGCGCGGCGTCAACAGGAATTATGTTATTCGGAATTTCTTTAGTATACGGATTAACTGGAAGTACAAATCTTTACGAAATCAATTACTTATTTCAAGTTTCCGCCGGAAGCAAGTTTCTTGTTAACCTTGCGCTCATCTTAATTTTTGCCGGAATCGGATACAAAATTTCTTCTGTTCCTTTCCACTTCTGGACTCCGGATGTATACGAAGGCGCTCCGACAACTATTACGGCTTATCTTTCCGTTGCTAGTAAAGCGGCTGGATTTGCATTATTGATCAGGTTAATTAAAACCGGATTCAGTGTTGAAACTTCAACGCTTGGTGCTTGGGCAATTCTTCCTTCATTCTATTGGCAGGATTTTCTTGTCTTCCTTGCTATTTTAACAATGACTTTAGGAAATTTTGCCGCGCTCTGGCAAAGCAACATTAAAAGAATGCTGGCTTATTCAAGCATCGCTCACGCTGGTTATTTACTTGCCTCACTCGCTGTCCTTTCGGAACAAGGATTGATCGCAATACTCATTTACTTTGCGATTTATATGATCATGAATCTCGGCGCATTCCTAATAATCATTATTATTAAAAATAAAATTAACAGCGAAGAATTATCCGATTACGACGGACTTGGCTACTCAATGCCGTTGATGAGTTTAGCGCTCGGTGTTTTTCTTATCGCACTAACCGGATTACCGCCGACAGCAGGATTTATCGGAAAGCTCTACATTTTTCTCGCGCTTCTTGACGCAAAGATGATTGTCCTTTCTGTGGTGATGGTTTTGAACAGTGTTGTTTCGCTTTATTATTATATCCGGGTTTTAAAACACATGTATCTCAACAAACCCAAAGGCGCGGTTGAGCAAATACGATTTCCTTTATCCGAAAGTATTCTCGCAAGCGTGATGGCTGCAAGTATGATTTTCTTCGGACTTTATTTTACTCCGGTTATAAATTGGGCGAAGAATTCCCTCTCTTTCTTTGGGTTCTAATCTTAATTTTTCATAAAATTTCTTCCTAACTCCGGTTTTATGCCGGAGTTTTTCTTTTCTACCTCATCTTTTTTCTATTTCGGGAACAATCTTTTTACTTCCGCTGTTAGTCATTATAAGAACATTAATAATTTTATTAAGGATTGAAAATGAACGAAACTCAGTTAGCAACAGAAATTACGGTTACAGATAAGGCGAGCAATGAAATTGTGCGTATCATGAAAGAAAACAAGATTGCCGATTCATTTGGATTGCGAGTTGGTGTAAAAGGCGGAGGTTGTTCGGGGCTCTCATATTCACTCGGATTTGATTCGGAACCGCGTGATGGTGATTCAGTCATTGAATCAAAAGGTGTTAAGCTCTTTGTTGACGGGAAAAGCCTCTTTTATCTTTCGGGAACAGAGTTGGATTTTAGCGACGGATTAAATGGAAGAGGATTCGTTTTTAATAACCCGAATGCCGCGAAAACTTGCGGCTGCGGAAATTCTTTTAGCGCGTCATGAAAAGAAGATTTTTTCTTAAGTCGGCGTTCATTTCATCTGCTGCCATCTACGGAAAATCTTTTGCAACGTTTACAAATAATAGAAATAATAAATTAAGGAGTAGTATAATGTCTAAATTCGAATTACCGTCACTTCCCTATGCTTACGATGCTCTTGAACCGCATATCGACAAGATGACGATGGAAATTCATCATTCTAAACACCACCAGGCATACGTGAACAATTTAAATAACGCGGTTGCCGGTACCGATCTCGAGGGCAAATCACTCGAAGAACTTTTTGCAGCAATTTCAAAAGCTCCGGCAGCGGTTAGAAATAACGGCGGCGGAGTGTATAACCATAATTTATTCTGGACAGTCATGAAACCAAACGGAGGCGGCGCTCCTACCGGTGCTGTCGCAGACGCATTCAACGGAACATTCGGTTCCTTTGATGAATTTAAAAAACAATTTTCAAATGCTGCCGCAACCCGATTCGGTTCCGGCTGGGCATGGCTTGTTGTATCAGGCGGAAAATTAGTTGTCACTTCTTCTCCGAATCAAGACAATACGCTGATGGACATCTCAGAAGTAAAAGGTACCCCAATTTTGGGATTGGATGTTTGGGAACATGCATATTATTTGCACTATCAAAATAGAAGACCTGACTACATCTCGTCATGGTGGAATGTTGTAAATTGGGATGAAGTAAATAAACGTTTGGCTCAAGCGAAATAGTTACCCGACCAGTAACTCCATAAAAAGCAGTCAAACCCTAATTTGACTGCTTTTTATTTTTCACCTGTAGGCGTTTTGAAAAAAAAATTTTTCCATAACCATCGAGTAACTAGTTCTTCTAAAAATGTACTCTCATTATCACGAAAGAGGCGAGTTATGGATAGAAAAGATTTTCTCAAGACGGCAGGAAAAGGTATTGCGTTTGCCGGGTTAGTATATTGTACCGGCTGTAAGTATAAAACAGACTCCCCAACGGCACCTCCTCAAAATGTAGATATAACCCTTGATTTAACACTGCACCAAAATCAACCGCTAAATCAAATTGGCGGTTCTGTTGTTACGGGTGGGATAATCGTTGGGAGAACAGGCTCGGATACGTTTGTCGCTGTAGCCTCTGCTTGCACTCACCAAGGAACGACGATAGAATTGCAACTGGATCAAAAACAATTTTATTGTCCTAATCATGGTTCTACCTACGCGTTAGACGGCACAGTTACACGCGGACCCGCACCTAACTCACTTGTCCGATATAATACAAGTCTGAATGGAACAAATTTAAGAGTTTATAGTTAAAGTAAATTATTGAGACAGTCCGGGTACTAACCGGACTGTCGCTTTAACTCTTCTCTTATTTTAACACCAGCGCTAAAATTGCGAATGCATCTATAATGTAGAGCATCCAATGAACTTCATCCTTTTTCCCTAAAGCCAATTTTATTACTGTAAAACTTAAAAAACTCCAAATTATCCCTTGCGTTATTGAGTAGGTAAGCGGAATGAGGAACATTCCGAGAAATGCCGGAAGCGCGTCATCATATTTTTTCCAGTTCACCCGCAGAATTGGCGAAACCATAAAAACTCCTACAATTATCAACGCTGGAGCGGTAGCAATTGAAGGTACAATGGAAAGCAAAGGTGAAAGAAAAAGGAACGGAAGAAAAAGAAGTCCTGCAACAATTGCCGTCATACCCGTTCTCCCACCTTGTTCAATTCCGGCGGCGGATTCAATATAACTTGTTCCCGAACTCGTTCCGAATAAGCCCGAAATGAGTGTTGATATTGCATCAACAATTAACGATTCCTTTACGCGGATTGGCTCTCCATCCTTATCTTTTAAATTTCCTGCTTCTGCAACTCCGATAAAAGTTGAAAGCGAATCGAACATATCCGTAAACAAGAATGAAAAAATTACCGGAAGAAGAGAGAGTTTGAGTGAATCAACTATTTTTACGGCAAACATCAGACTGAAATCGGGCCATTCAAATAATCCTTTCCACGTAACTAGTGTGGCGGTTCCAAAATTCATTGAAGCCGCGTCACCGTACCATCGCCCGATAGGAACCGCTAACACAGTGGTGATTGCAATACCAAGAATTAATGCTCCCTTAACTTTTTTAATAACCAAGATGGACGTGATGAACAGACCGGCAATAAAAGTTAGCGTGACCGAATTTAGCTGACCGAGTGAAATGATGGTACCAGGATTTGCTACTATAAATTTCGCCTCCGTAAATCCGATGAGTGCTATAAAGAGTCCGATACCAACCGCCACACCGTATCTAATTTGCTGCGGAATGGCTCTCACGATGAACGTACGGACATTCAGCACTGAAAGGATAATAAATATCACCCCCGACCAGAAAACTGCTCCAAGAGCAACATGCCAATCTACTTTCATTCCCAAAACAACTGTGTACGTGAAGAACGCATTTATTCCCATCCCTGGAGCGAGCACGATAGGATTTTTTGCGTACAACCCCATCATGACACTTGAAAATGCCGAAACAAGAATTGTTGCGGTGATCAATCCGTTGAACGGCATTCCGGAAGGAGAAAGAATTATCGGATTCACCACAATAATGTACATCGTGGCTAAAAACGAAGTTATCCCGGCAACGATTTCAGTTTTCAAATCGGAACCGGCGTTTTGATAGTTAAAGAATTTCTCCATTACAATCCATAAGTTTATTCGATGATTTTCCTATCCGCATATTACCGATCCACTTTCATCCGGTTTAATAAACTTAGGCGCTCATTTCAAAAAACTGAGTTTCCTCGTTTGTTTAAAAGTACCGGCTTCCATGGTTACGAAATATACTCCGCTTGCAAAATTAGACAAGTCCAGATTAATTTGATAGTCCCCGGTTTCTTTTACTTCATCAACCAGTATTTTAATTAAAACTCCGAGACTATTGTACAAGGCAATTCTTGTTTGAGTTTTTTGCGGCAGAGAGTACCGGAAGACCGTAGTTGGATTAAAAGGATTAGGATAATTCTGGGATAACGCAAACTTCGAAGCAAGAATTGGTTCACTTTCAATTACGTTCGAATATTCGAATGAACCATCATAATCTATTTGTTTCAGGCGGTAAAAGACTTTTGAAGAATTCGCTGAAGCATCAAGAAAATTATAGTCGTGAGAAAAGGTTGATGTTCCATGTCCGTTAACAAAGCCGATTACTTTGAAGCTGTTCTTATCGGCACTTTTTTGTACCTCAAAACCTTTGTTATTTTTTTCAGTTGCTGTTTTCCACGTAAGTCTAATTCCCTCTTTTGCCGAAGTGAGTGTGAATGAAGTTAACTCAACCGGAAGTTCGTTGATGATTGACAGTTGATAGGGATTCTGCCAGGTTGTACTTGTAGCTGTTCCTTGTACCAGAATATTATAATGATTTCCGATAACTACATTATTCACGGTAAAGAGCTGACTTCCGCTTTGTACCGCGTAACTCTGGAGAAGATTCACTCCTTGATAGATCATAAGAGAATCAACTCCCGAATTGTTGTTGACAAGATTAAGAGTAAGTTTTCCGTCTTTTATCGCAACAAAAGAATAAAGATCACCGTCTGTTGGATTCCAGTTCGAACCAAATGTCATACACTCACGAATCACATCCCCCGAAAGAATTTGATAAGCAAACGAAAAATCAGAAGGGACATCAATTCCTCTTAGGATAGCTTGAACATTGTTTGGTTCCTCGATATGATTAACATTTAAGAGCATCGAATCGGCGCAGTTTGGTGTTGCCGCAGTTCCATTATGTAACCACTGACGAGTGAGTTCAACAAGTCCGTCTTGTCCTAAATTATTAAAATCAGAAGTAATCCAAGTATAACTGATATTGGTTGGTAATGGCATGGAAGCATTAAATGTTGTACCGCTATTCAAAGCGGTAATATTATCTAATGTAGTTCCGTTACAATTTACATCCTTGGTGTACGCCGCCGGATTCCATGTATATATCGACTCATTGCCGCCAAACAAGTAAGGCGTGGTTGATGGTGACCCCGAATAGCGAAGATCGCGGCATGCTTCGCTTTTTTCATCTGCGCCATTCAAAATTGCCGAGAGAATTCCACCCGCGTGGTTACTTCCTAAATGCGGAGTTCCTAACGTGACCAATTTTGCGATGCGGTGTCCGTCTTCACTTGTTTGTTCAACCCAATTTATCCCGCGACCGGTACTAAGTCCATTGTATCCGCGCTGAATGTACTCTCTTGCTTCCAATCCACCCATCGAATGGCCAACAAGAATAACTTTGTCGGTAGTTTCAATAGCCAGTACAGCTTGTATCATTGCTTTGAGAGCAATTCCCTGTTTATAAATTGCAGCTTGATTACTTAAGGTATGTGTTGCGTGTCCCGGAGCAGTGAATTTAGAATTATCAAAATTCATAACGTACAGTCGAGTGGGAGAAGGAGTGGTGTTGCTATCTCTCCATCCAATTACAGAAACATCTGATGTAAGTAATGATGTTGCGGTATTTCCGTCATGGTTAAGGCATACATCAAAGATTTTTGCATTTCCGCCTAAGGCAGTAACTGCTTGATTCCAAGTGACATCATTTGAAACTAAGCCGTGTAAAAATAAAATTGGATAGGGATATTTGGAAGTCTGCCCAAACATTGAGAGACTGTACACCATCAATAATACTGTAAGCATTTTATGCATTGTCTTATCTCCATTTAATGATCATTCGTTTATTTACTTCTCTTTTCATTTTGTGGTTACTGAGGGAATGACTTCGCATTGGAATTGACTACGCTTCTAATTTTTCGTTCCAAATCTTGCTTCGTTATGTTTTTACAAATGATAAAGTTAGAAGCTTCCCTTTCCCATTTTTCACTGTTCATAAATTCGTCGTAATCAGTCATCACCAAATAATTGATATCGGGGATAAATTCTTTGTCCCGATCTCCGGAATCAATAGTTTTTGAATCAATTATCTTATAGTCAATTAAAACCAAATCGATGTTCTTTAATGTGGGAGGTGTAAAAAGACTTTGCATGTTATCGCTATCGAGCACTACTGTGAAATCCATTATTTGATCGAGAACAGTTTTTAAACTTTCCCGGTAAAACTTATTTTTCTCAATGATAGCAATATTCATTTTGCTTGTAATGTAATTGTTAACGGCACAAAATTACATTGCACGGAAGGTTTGGAGAATAGGAAGATACAGTAAATGTGGTAAGGGGAATCCCTTAAATCTGGAAGTATTGTAGTTTCATTATTCTATAGCGAAGTAATTATTTTTAACCGCCCAAATTATTAGCTCCGCTACATTATGCACACCAGCTTTTTGGAATATGTTTGTCCTGTGAACTTCAACAGTCTTAGGACTAATAAACAGCTTCTCCGATATTTCCTGAGAGGTAAATCCGGTGCACACCAAATTTAAGACATCACATTCCCGAATTGAAAGCTGATCAGGGTTTGAAGAAAAGTTTGAAGATTGAAAAGCCATTTTTTGTAAGATCTCCTGACTGAAATAGTTTCCGCCGTTATAAACCGTTCTAATGGCTAATTCAAGTTCATATTTGGTTGCTTTCTTCTGGACGAAGCCTTTAACTCCGGCATGGATCATTTGCATATAATGCAGCTTATCCGAAAACATCGTTAATGCGATAATTTTTAGGTTGGGATTTTTCCTCAGGGCAAGCTTGGTTGTTTCAATACCATCAATGATGGGCATGCTTATATCCATCAAAACAACATCAGGAGTTGTTGTATCCAAATTTTCAAGAAATTTATTTCCATCAGAAGAATCATAAACAACTTCAAATCCCTCAATTTGACTTAAGACAAGCCGAAGCCCTTCTCTAAAGAGGTCGTGATCATCAACTGCGGCTACTTTTATATTCACAAAAATTCCAAATATTTCATACTTGTTCCGCTTCACCACCGCGTGAATATTTGTTACAAGATTCGTTAATAATTTTCATTTGAACTTATTATAAAATAAAAAGTTTTTTTGCGTTGACAAAACCTACTGATTATCTTTTATAAAATTAAGCACCCAGGAACTTATACTTTCGTCTTTATTCAATTGTTTATGATCAATCCACTGATACTATCGATTCGATGCACACTATTATCACCATCGTAAATATTATTTCCGCTAAAGCGTGAAGAATACTCCGGAACCATTCCGTCGTTTGGCTTGCTCAATGCCGCGTATCCCGCTTTTTCAACTGCTGTTGGCTCAGGAGAATGCCAATGATAGCAGGTTGGAACCTTCCCTACATAACATGAAGGATATGTTCCCGCTCTACCATTCAACAACCAATACTTGGAACGTTGAGATTTTTCATAGGTATTTGAGTTCAGATTGGTCAGAAAAGTATGTCCCGGAATAAGATCACCAATCCCGTCTTTGTCACCATAAGGAACAAAATGTCCCAAATTAGAACCGAGATGCGGAGTGCCGAGAGTAACCAATTTAGAAAAATTCCCACCTCTTGCGATATATGAACGGGAGACTAATCCACCCATTGAATGTGCAACAAGAATTGGTTCATCAGATATTTTCCCTTCCTTCTGTAGACCCGGTAATACAATAAATAGTTCCTGAGCATTCACGTCTATATGCTCCCACCACTTGTATTCATATACCCAAACATTACCCACTGTACTTTCCCCATCTAGCAAAGTGACATTGAATGAATTACGCGTATATAAAACATTCACACTGACGTTTAAAGGAACGATTTGGGAGTTACCTTCTATTTTAAACATATTCACACCGGGCAAAGTCGTACTCTTTATTGTTATTGATAATGTTGCCGGAGTTCCCATAATAGAATAAGCGGTTACCGCACCAACAGCTGTTCCTTCAATTTGGGGATTCTGATCGGTAGACGTTACTTTAAAAGTAATATCATCTTTCGGCGATGAGAGTAGTGTCATTGTTCCTACCCCTTTATCTGTAGTTTTTATCGCGTTATATTTGAAATATGAAATCATTTCATCCCACGACTCAGCATTGTCATTCATTCCATGTATAAGAATTGTACTTCTGCCTACACCGGCGACACCAAATTTTAATTCAAGTTTATATTGATTGTCATAAGCGATTGCTTCCAGTGGAGTTTCTTTTTTAGTCATATAAATCAATTGAACTTCTTTTTCCAGCCCGGAAATAATTAAGTGCATCGCAACAGAAGATTCCAGCTTTCCGGTTACTTGAATATATGAATTTGTCCCCGTTCCTTGAAGCGAGATTGTAGAATCGATTTCACTTTTTCCGGTAAGCTGAATCGGAGAAGTTACGGTGGTATCAGGCGGAATTTTTAGCGTAGCGGATAAATTATTTTCAGATTGTGTTATAACGAGTACATAAGCGCTATCATTTTCCCTTTCATTCCCCGCTCCATCCATCAAGCTTTTTCCATTCCATTCGCCTGAGACATCTATAACTTTTTTTTTGTTCAGGCGTGTTAACCGTTTTTTCGCATCCACCAAGGAACGCTACATAAATGAATAAAAATATTAATGCGGGTTTTGTAGAAAGTTTCATATAATCTCCTTTTCCAATTATCCCCTAATTTCTTCAGAGCAATCATTACTATTCTTATTCATTCTGATTCTCATGAAATTAGGATAACGTTGAGGACAAATGTAATGTTGCAATAGAGGTGATTTTTACGGTGAATTCCGTAATATAGGTAGGTGGTAATATCTATTTTTTGTAAGGGTTCCCCTTTAGTTTAAATTACTTTATAGGAATAGAAATCGTAACGCTCATTCCTTCGCCTTCTCTGCTTTCGTACCTTATTTCACCATTTAAAGAAGCGACTCGATTAGAGATATTGCTCATTCCCATTCCGGATTGATTCTGAAGGGTTTTCTCAATATCAAAGCCTTTTCCATTATCGCTATAATTAATAGAGATAACGTTTTCCTCTTTTGCGTAGTTCAATGCAAGCCCTATTTTGGTGGCTTCAGCATGTTTCAAAGTGTTATTTATTAATTCTGTTATCGCCCGATAAATAATCAGCTCGGTATTAATGTGCAGTCTTGGCATGAAACACAATTGCAGATTAAATTCAATTTTTTCGCTTACTTGAATCTGTTCTGAAAAATTTTCTAACGCAACAATCAACCCGTACTTTTCTAAAATATGCGGACTAATATTATGCGATATACGAGAGACATCTTTTATAGCATCATTGATAATTGTTGAAAGTTTTTTGCCGATACCATCTTTGTTCGATAAATCAGGGGCATCAACATACGCCTGGAAATAAAGACTTATGGCCGATAACACGGGTCCCAAACCGTCATGAAGGTCGCTCGCTAATCTTTTTCTTTCCTTTTCTTCTGTCTGAATGACTGCCTCGATCATCTTTTGCTGAATATTTTTTTTCTCTATCATTTCATTATGTAACGCAAGATTAACTTTTTCAAGATCATCCGATTTTACTCGCAATTCCTTAACGTTTTGTTTAATAGTTGTGGAAAAGACGTTAAGAATGTAATAAACAAGTGATCCAATAAGGAGAAAATGAAGTATCCGAATAGCGACACACGCAAATTGGCAAACATCAAATTGATATTTTAAAGGAATAAAAGAGATTTTGGTGATCATTAATATTCCCACAATGAGCACAAGAACAAATGATGTTAAAAAAACGACGAGCGACTCTTTCTTATCTGCTATCAGAAGTGAGTAAATAATGGCAAGGATAAACCACAAGCTTGCTACATCTATTAATCCCAACAACAAACTAAAACTTGCGGTTAAAAACTGAAGGGCAATGAAACTCCAAAGCTTTGTTCGAAGATCAAGTTTATTTCGACTGAACGCTAAGATGATAGCGGCTAAACCAAGTATCGTCGGAATGTATCTGGGGAACTGATATTCACTTTGAAGCAGCGCGTAATAGATTATTACATTAAACGGAATTGCCATCATCGCAATAAATAAAATACTTCTGTTGGCGATCCTGTTTATTACTACTGCGCTATCATGGTTGGTAGATTGAATAATCCTACTCCACTTTCTTATTATTAGAATGCTTTCACGAGATTTTAATACTTAGGTGATGTTAAAATACTAAATTATTTTACATTATTCTGTTCTCGAATCACAGCCGCACATTCTTCGTAATTTTTGTACATATTCAAAATAACTGACTGATTTATATTTGGTTCACCGTTCAGCTTTTTTCTTTATAGAAAATATTTCTCTAAGTTGAAGTTGTAATTTTAAGGATAGTTATTCTTTAACTTAGAGCATCATAATGCATTTGTTTGCTGAACTGGCGTTTCTTTCATTCTTGGCTTACCTCTTTCTCGGATCTTACCTCTATCGAAAGGGAAAAGAAAAATTGGTAGCAAATCTTTCAAACTATTCTCCTCTTTCTCCTTCAGAAATGGGAGAGAAAGTAATTGAGGATACTCATTTGCATTCATTAGGAACCATTCAATCCGACGATATAACAATTTTAGGATTAAAATATTTGGGGTAAGATGTACCGGTGGTAAACTTATGCTATGCTTTTCGCAAGAATTTTATCGACACGCACGCCGTCCATGTCCACTATTTCGAGGTGATAATTTTCGAGATAGAGCTTATCCCCCACCTTCGGAATGCGGTTCATTGTTTGATGGAAATATGATGCGAGGGAGACATTTTTTTCAAATTCAAAATCTATAGCTAGCAGCTCTCTCATTTCGTTGAGTGAAAGTCCGGCATCAAGAAGAATGGTTCCGTCTTCCCTTTCGTAGTACCGGTCTTCTTCCGTTTCATAAAACTCAGGCAGCTTCCCTACTATTGTTTCAACAACATTATGCATGGTAACAATTCCAAGAGTATGATGTTGTTCGTCCATAACGATGGCAAGATAACTTCTCACATCTTTAAACTTTTCCAAAAGTTTGAGTGCATCTAAATTTGGCGGAACAATCAGCGGGTCGTACAATATTTCTTCAAGCTGGAAGTATCCGGTTTCATGATACTTTGATAAAAATTCTTTGCTGGAGATGACTCCGATAATATTATTGTACGACTCTTTATATACCGGAAATCTTGTAAATGGATTTCCAAGGATTAGCGCATGAATATTTTCGAGTGAATCTTCATAATTAATCCAAATAATTTGTTGAAGAGGATGCATCATGGATTCTGCCGATACCTGGTTTAACTGCAACATACTCTGCATCAATTCAGATTCTCTGCTTTGCAAAACTCCATGTTCATAAGCTTCGTAAATAAGATATTTCAGCTCGTCTGCCGTAACCGGAGGATCATCTTTTCTTCTTCTCACAAAGAGTTTCATAATAAGCTTTGTCGAATAACTCAAAACCGTAACTATAGGATAAGAAATCTTATTCGCCAGCAAAACAAGAGGTGCAAAGAACGCCGCATAGCGCTCTGGATTTCTCAACCCAACGGATTTTGGAACAAGATCACCGATTATTACGGCAAGGTAGGTAATGAAAGCGACCACCAGAATAAACGCAATTTTGTCGGCGTAATGTTGAAGTAAAGGTATTGGTGCAATATAGGGAGTGATTTTATCCGCAAAACTAATGCCGCCAAATGCACCAGCAATTATTTCTGTTAGAGTTATACCAAACTGCATGGTAGAAAGAAGTTCTTCCGGTTTTGCTAAAAGCCTAAGCGCAAGACCGGCCCCTTTATTCCCTTTCTGATAATTCTCCTGAAGCCGAAAATGGCGTGAAGATACGAATGCCATTTCGCTTAACGCAATAATACCGTGAAGGCAAAGGAGTGCTAATATGATTAATAAGTCAACCATTGAACACAATTATCGTACACATGAAGAAAAATATAAATCTAATTCAGACCGGGAGCTATTCCGTTACTTTAATAATCGAAGAAAATCTTATTTTTTTAAGTAGAAATCGCTTTTTACCCAAAGTTTTCTATGAAATCCGGCAGTAATCTTTACTTCAGAAAAATCATTTTTTTAGTTACGATACTTTTGCCGGCCCTTAACCTATAAAAATATATTCCGCTTGAGAGAGCATAGGTTGAGGGGTCAAATTGAATTTCGTGCGTCCCGGTCGTTTCTCTTCCATCCAACAAAGTCGCGACTTCCCTTCCGTTAACATCATACAATTTCATGGAAACATTTTGCTGGGTAGAGAGTTGATAAACAATTTTTGTAGTCGGATTGAATGGGTTTGGGAAATTCTGTGATAAGACAAAGTCAATACCGTTAGAAGAGAGTTCTTCCGCAAAACTTGGATTTAGCGACGGACTACCGGCGTTTACCCATGCGGTATACATTACCGAAGCAAGCACCTCCGCTGCCCGCGAGAAGAAAATTCCGGTCATCTCCTTGGTTAAATTCCATAACGTTTGTGTATAAACGGTAGATTTATAATTTTTACCCGAAGCAGCATAAGCAACCGAATCGGCGTGTAATACGGAATCGACATACGGGTAGTTATTATATGTCATGGTGAAAATATAATCCCGGACGTCATTCAAATAAACCGCTTGATTCTGATGAATGGGAATTGAACTTGAATAGGTACTAATCATTGTCGATTCATACCGTGAATGAATCCCTTTCTGCCCGGACATCTGTCCATTGTAATTTGCGGTGAGATGCAAGGGCATGTTCGCGTCGCCGATATAATGTCCTAAATCCGAACACAACAATACCGCATGATGCCATTCTTTGTTTTTAAACACAGTTACGAGTGTATCGTAGCATTGGAGAATTGTCCATGGAAGTGAGCCGGAGTTAGTAATATTTGTTACACCATAGACTTTTTTCGCGGAATCATAATCTTGAATCACGGTTCCTTTCGAAACAAAATCCGCATACTCTTCAAAATCGATGTAATGTTTCGGTCCCTCATTCGGATCAGCGCTTTTTCTGTTATCGGCATCCGAACCGTGAGCGGATAAAGAATCTTTCCAAATGCTGAATTGTTGAAATGGAGACGGAAAAGAGTTTACCGTATTCGCGTTAATAATTTTATGTCCAACGTTTCCCCACCCTCCTACTAGTAGCGCAACTAAGATTGCAGCAAGCATCTGCCCTCGGATAAATCCGGTTTTCAATGAAGTAACACTTTCTTAACAAAAAGTTAAATCGAAAGTAAATCGACTACTCTTTTTGCTACCTTTTCTTTCTCAATATCCTCCAAAATATTATGTCCCGATTTTTCAAATTCGTAGGTAGTGAACGAAATGCCGTTCTTGCTTAAGATGGCTTCGTTCAACTGCATGTTGCTTGTATTATCAAGCTTACCGGCAAGGAGCGATAAGTGAAGTTTCAGCAGTGCAAAATTAAGAAATTTATGGAGTTCCCAAAGTGCTTTAATCGCGTTTAAAGGAACCGAATGATAAACCAATCTATCCGAGTTCGTTTCTACGGTGGATTTTTTAACAACTGGTAGAAATAGCGACATCAAGCAGAACATTCCGGGAAATTGGAGCAACTTCTTTTTTGACGCATGATTTTTGTTTTCAATAAGATAAGGAGCGCTGAGAATTAACTGCTTTACTTCTCTTTGCTGAGCCACAAGCACTCCCAACAGCCCGCCCATGGAATGCCCGACGATAGAGATGGCGTCAACGTTTTGCCGAAGTAAATCGTAAGCATTTACCGCATCTCTAACCCAAACTGAACCACGAATTGTTTGAAGTTGCGTCAGGTCGTTTACTCCAAATCCGGTTAACTTGGGAGCGTAAAAGGGAATTCCTTTTTCTTTAAGAAGTGGAATAAGAAATCTAAATTCTTGCGGTGAAGCGGAAAATCCATGCAGCAGCAGAACTCCCATTTTCTTACCTGCGGGAAAATTGCAGACCGGTTTTGCTACTTCAAATTGCCCGGTAAGTTTATTCACACCAAATTTTCTAAAATACTCTTCGTTTAAAAGAAGATTTTTCCTTCCCTTTATTTGTCCAAGCAAAATGCTCAGTATCAAAAGTGAAGAAAACGATACCCAATAAAATTTAATGGAAAGAGAAATAAAAAAGAGAATTGCACTGAGAATGAGAAGAAGTTCGAGAAGAAGCACTTCCGTTTTTATTTGTTGTTCGTTATTTTTCATTATCCTTAAAACAATCAATTTTCTTTTGTGAAATTAAAAAAGATAATGACAGAAAACCAAAAAGATCCGCTCCTCATTTCTCATCGCGCCAGAGGATTTGATAAAAGAGAAGCCACACGCATCGGTGTTTTGCATGCTTTAAAAAAGGGATTGAAACATCTCGAAGTTGATACACGAAGAACCAAAGATGGAAATATTATCATTCATCATGACGCAAAGTTAAACTTTGGCGGTAAACCGGTTTCTTTTATAAGTGAAATGAGTTTGGGAGAAATCCGGGATATATTTGCCGGCAATAAGTTAGAACCGCCTATCACGCTTGATGAACTCCTAAATTTTTTGGAGGAATTTTATGCATGTACTCTTTATTTAGACATAAAAGAGCACGGTAATGAGAAAGAAATTGTTGAAAATATTGTCTCACGAAAATTGTTGGAAAGAGTTGTCTTTGTGTCCTGGCTGCCTGAAGTACTCAAGACCATCCATCAATTACAACCTAAAGTTGCGCTCTGTGTCAGCTTCTATCCGCAGAATTGTACCTTTTACTCTTGGCTCGTCCGTGTATCTTCTCTCTTGAAAAAAAATTTTAACTCGAATGCCAAAGAAAGAATAACATATTTCTCTGATGCTTATAACAAATTCACATTTCAATCAACCGAGACCTTTGGATACGACTCTGAACACTTTATTAAAATCCCTTTTTACGGTGAGCTTTTAGATATACTCAAGTCAACCGACGGTATAATTTGCATGCACTACACATTACCTTCGGTAAAATTCGTTAACTCGATGAAAAAAGCCGGCTTGAAAATTTGTTTATACGGAGTAAACGAAAAGAACGAAATTGAGAAGTCTATCAACAAGTTTCATCCGGATATGATTATGACCGACAATCCAGAGCTGTTGAGCTTCAACGAATCTCGATTATAATACAAGAACAATTCCCAATTCATTTTGGAATAAAATAATTCTAAGTACTACTTCATTTCGCTGATTTTTATCAATTTAATTTTACGCTCTTTTATCGTTTGTTTTACTTTTTCGCTTGTGAGGACGTTGGTAACATCTTGACGATCTTCAGCAACATGCTCATAGCCGATATGATATAACCCTTGCATTTCATTATTATTGAACCCCGGGTGATCAATAAAAACATAACTCTTACCCGGCTCCATATTTTTTAACCAGGAAACAAAATTCTCAATTTTTTCGTCAGTAGTCCTCGTGTCACTTCCGAATCCCATATTCATCGGGTTCATTTTATAATCAGTTTCAGGTAAAAGATTGTACTCACTTGCAAGCCGTTTAACCATTTCAGCCACTTCATTACTTAAACCGGCACAGAACATATGGGTTGAAATATGGCTGACTCCCGGAACATGTTTTTTGAGCATTTCAATTTGTGCGCGAAATTCTTTCTCCAAATCTTTAATGTTCCATTGGTGTTCGGAAATTGATTGCCCGGGATAATTTTTATTTGGGAAAACAAACGGATAGAAATAACCGTTCGAATCTCGAAGTGACGGACTTTCTGTCAAAGGACGCCATTTTATATTCTCCCATTCACTTGTAACTGCCAAATGAACGCCTACATCAATCTCCGGATTTTCTTTTAATAATTTTACCGCTTCCAAAAACCAAGGAGAAGGGACAATTACCTCAACGGAACGAACAATTCCATTTTTGTAGCACTCTATAATTGCTTGGTTTCCGGCATGCGTGTAGCCCATATCATCAGCACGAACCACAAGTTTCGGCTCATCTTGTGAAAGCGTGGTAGAACTCAATATACTTGCGAATACCAGAATTAAAAAAAACTGTGACTGAAGGCGAAGTTTTTTTGACATGGTTGACTCAATTTATTTTTGACTAACGAGAAAATAAAACAAAGGAAAAAGAATTTCAAAAGAGGGAAACCCGGAGACTTTTTTCATCCCCGGGTGACTAATTTGGTTAAATATCGAACTTAATTCCCTGTGCTAAAGGAAGCGTAGTTCCAAAATTGATTGTATTGGTTTGCCGGCGCATATACGTTTTCCAAGCATCTGAACCGGATTCTCTTCCACCTCCGGTTTCTTTCTCCCCACCGAAAGCACCTCCTATTTCGGCACCGGAGGTACCAATATTAACATTGGCAATTCCGCAGTCGCTTCCCCAATGTGACAAAAATGTTTCCGTCTCCCGCATGTTGTTACTGAAAATGGATGACGATAATCCTTGAACCACATTGTTATTCAAAGCGATAGCTTCTTCAACACTTCCCGAATATTTAATCAAGTAAAGAATTGGAGCAAAAGTTTCTTCTTGAACAATTTTGAATTCGTTTTTTGCTTCCGCGATAGCAGGACGAACATAACATCCGGATTCATACCCGTCCCCTTCCATAAGTTCACCGCCAAAAAGCACTGTTCCACCTTCATTTTTCACCTGATCAAGAGCCATCTGAAACAATGTAACAGCTGCTTTATCAATGAGTGGTCCAACATGATTTTTTTCGTTCAGCGGATCACCGATGTGTAAAGTTTTGTATGCTTTCAAGAGGGAATCTTTCACCTTATCATAAATTGAATCGTGGATGATCAACCTGCGTGTTGAGGTGCAACGCTGGCCTGCTGTACCAACGGCTCCAAATACAACCGCCGGGATTGCAAGTTTTAGATCAGCATCGGGAGTTAATATGATGGCGTTATTTCCGCCTAACTCTAAGATTGCTCTTCCAAATCTGCCTGCAATTATTTGAGAAGCATGTTTTCCAACAGCCGTTGAACCGGTAATCGATATAAGAGGAATTCGTTTATCGTTGAGAAGTTTTTCCCCAATCGTTGAACCTTTACCAACCACAAGAGAAAAAACTCCTTCCGGCAAATTATTTTCCTTGAGAACTTGAGCAATTATTTTTTGAGTCGCGATAGCCGTTAACGGAACTTTAGATGACGGCTTCCACAAATTCACGTCACCGCAAATGGCTGCAAGCATTGCATTCCAAGCCCAAACAGCTACCGGAAAGTTAAAAGCTGAAACCGTGGCAACAATTCCCAGCGGATGGTACTGGTCGTACATTCTATGCTCAGGGCGTTCTGAGTGCATAGTAAAGCCGTATAATTGACGGGATTGTCCAACAGCGAGGTCGCAAATGTCGATCATTTCCTGAACCTCGCCCAGTCCTTCTTGAAGCGATTTCCCCATCTCATAAGATACAAGATGTCCAAGCGGTTCCTTATATTCTCGCAGTTTTAGACCGATTTGGCGTACGATTTCTCCCCTTTTTGGCGCCGGCATTCTTCTCCATATTTTGAAGGCTTTTTCTCCTTCAACAACCAAGTTTTCATAATCAGTTTCAGAAGACTGATACACCGAAGCAATTAATTTACCGTCAACTGGCGAGTGAATTTTGAGAAGTGCCTCTGATGTTGTTTTATTCCAATTTTGCCCTGTGGATGAACCGTAGTTTAGCTCTTCTATCCCTAATTTTTGTAAAAAATTCATGAATTTCTCCCTAGTTTATAATAATTATTACATGAAACTTATCACGTTTTGACGAAATTAAAAAGTTATTCAGGCAATTCTTCTCCACTTTACACTTGAAACTTACCTGATGATGAAGTAAATTTGCAGTGAACTTAACATGAACCATAAAATTCCTCATACGACCCGCAAAAAAAGCAAAAGCTTAAGGAATTATCTCGTCTCCCGCTTCGAAAACGTTTTTTAATCGTTGCTGTTCCCCCTGACACCTTAATCAATTTCAATTTTATTAAGAGGTTATTATGAACAGTTTACATTTTAAAGAATCACTCATTTCGGCTCATCATTCAGTTGATGCGCAAAGCGTTCACCAAACGCTTAAAAAATACATGCTTGTTGATGGTTTTGACTTTGTCCTGGATTTACAAAAAAGTCATGGCGTCTATTTCGTTGATGCTAAGACAAACAACACCTATCTCGATTTCTTTTCCTTTTTTGCTTCGTCGGCACTTGGAATGAATCATCCTAAAATGAATACTGAGGAGTTCAAAGAACAACTTGTTGTAGCCGCCATGCACAAACCTTCCAACTCGGATATTTACACCACGCAGATGGCAGAGTTTGTAGAAACATTTGGGACTATCGCAAAACCGGATCATTTCAAATATTTATTTTTTGTTGACGGCGGAACGCTTGCTGTGGAAAACGGCTTAAAAGTTGCTTTCGATTGGAAAGTTAGAAAGAATTTTAAAAAAGGTTACACGAAGGAGGTCGGAACGAAAGTTCTTCACTTTAAAGAGGCATTTCACGGACGCAGCGGCTACACACTTTCGTTAACCAACACTGACCCGAATAAAATAAATTATTTCCCAAAATTCGATTGGCCTCGCGTTGGCAATCCTAAAATAATCTTTCCGGTTGACGATAATTTGAACAAAATAATCAAATCGGAAGAACAGGCAATTTCGGAAATTAAAGAAGCTATCATCAAGAATCCTGATGAGATAGCGGTGATTATTATTGAACCGATACAAGGTGAGGGTGGAGATAATTTTTTCAGAAAAGAATTCTTCCAGAAACTCCGCAAAATTGCCGACGATAACGAAATCCTATTAATGTTCGATGAAGTGCAAGCCGGAATGGGAATTACCGGTAAAATGTGGGCATCGGAACATTATGTGATGCCGGATATTATTTCATTCGGGAAAAAAGCTCAAGTCTGCGGAATAATGGTTAGCAGCCGAATTGACGATATTGAGGAGCATTGCTTCCGAAAATCAAGCAGAATTAATTCTACTTGGGGTTCAAATTTGCCTGATATGGTACGGTCAACTCGCATACTTCAAATAATGGAAGAAGATCAGGTGTTGCATCATGTAAATGATGTGGGAAATTTTTTGCTCAATCAATTGCAAATACTTCAACTTGAGTTCCCCGAGATGATTGACAGCGCAAGAGGACTCGGACTAATGTGCTCTTTTGACTTTAAGTCGGTCGAATTGAGAAATAAATACATAAAAGAATGCTATAATAGAAAGCTGCTTCAACTTGGCTGCGGCAGCAAATCGGTGAGATTTAGAACTCCATTAATCATTACAAAAGATGAACTTGATGAAGGTTTGAAAATTATTCGCAATGTTTTAATTTTCCTCCGTAAATAAAAAAAATAATAAACTACTTGCACAACACGGCTCCTTACTTGGGAGCCGTAGTTGTTTTAAAAAGTATCCACTCATTTCATAATCTCCGCTTCTTTCTTAATTTTAGAGTAACTATTTGGAGTTTCTGTGAGCAAATTATTCGCCGTATTTCTGTTGACCACTTGCATGGTGTTTCCTCAAAGCTATTTGCTCCAAAAACAATTTGGTCAATTTTCTGATGCCACATCCTTTGCGTTGTCTCCGCAAGGTTATTTTTATGTTGCCGATAACGGGAGCGATGAAATTTATAAGTTGGATTCAATGGGAACTCAGATTGTAGCTCAAGGCGGATACGGCTGGGGAAATAATCAATTCGACTATCCGATTGATGTTTCATTGAACGCATTAAATATCTTCATCACGGATAAAAATAATCACTCTGTTCAGGAGTACGACAAAGACCTCAATTTTATTTCACGACTTTACAAACGCGATAGTCAAAACAGTGATGAAACTTTCGGCTTTCCGTTAAGCGCAGATATTTCAACTATGGGAGATCTATTTATCCTTGATTCCGAAAATAAACGGGTGTTAAAATTTGATCTCTTCGGTAATTTTATTTTGAATTTCGGCGGATATGACGCCGGTGATTTCGTTATTAAAAATCCAAAGAAACTTATTGTAACCGAAGAGAATTATGTTATGATACTTGACGGATCCTCCCTGTTGGTTTTTGACCAATTTGGAAACGGCTTATCTGCTGCCCCATTGCCGGGAGAATTTACTTCAATCGACAAATATTATAAAACAATAACTTTAACCTCCGATCACACTATTTTTGTTTCAAGCTATGAAACAAATAAACTTGCGTTTAAAAAACTCCCCCTCCCCGAAAACAGTACATCGGAGAGTTTTAATTCATCTATGGTGGTTGGCGACAAGGTTTATGCCTTAACTCCTTCAACAATTTTATGTTTTCAGAAAGTTGATGAATAGGAAATTTCTTCTCATACCGTTAGGGCTGTTAGGGTTCTGGATAGTAGGATTTTCTATCTTTTCCTATTTGCCCAGGGAACATTGGATACAAGCGTTTTATCCTTTTGCGAAACTTAGTTACGGTACGGTGTGTCATCAAATAGATGAAAAAAGTTTTGTTCGTGGCGGCGTCCATTTTTTGGTATGCTCGAGATGTGCCGGAATTTATGTGGGGGCTTTTATCGCTTTACTCTTTTTGCTCTTAACTCTTAAGTGGAACTTCTTTTCAAATTGGTATTTTTTTGCCGCGGGTTTTGTATTATTGCTTACGGACGTAGTAATAAATAATTTTTTGTTTGCAGAATATTTTAAGATGAGCGCGTTCCTCAGCGGTTATCTTTTTTCCTTTTTGGCGGTCAACTTTACTATCTTTGAACTCAAAAGAAATATCTTCATAGACGAATCGAAACGAAATACAGATTTTTATGAAACATAAACTCTCTGCCGCATTGGTTTGCGGATTTGGTGCTGCAGTATTAGAAACGGTTCCCGGAATTAAATCAATCGGCTGCTGCTTATTGCTACCAGGAGCGGTTGTCTTAAGTCTTTACTTTTATTTACGACTCACGTCGTACGAAGAACGAATTACAACCAATACTGCAGTGGTAATGGGGCTGATTACCGGGATAGTCGCCGCGCTTTTCTCGGTATCTTTCGAAGCATTAAGTACATTTCTGTTCAAAACGAATGATTTTGTTGCCTCACTTCCGCAAGTTACCATTGTTCTCAATTCCTTTAATCTTGGTGACGTTGGAAAAGAAACTATTGCAATTCTTCAAACCATGAGTAAAGAAATTATGACTACCGGGTTCTCAGTTACTTATTTATTTTTTCTCTTATTCAACAACTTAATTATTAACGTTGTTTTTGGTATTGTAGGAGGGTTCGTTGGACTTTCACTCTTAAACAAAAAATACTTTAGCAATTTATGATAACCGCTTTTATCTTTTTCGCCCATTATCTTTTTACCATTTACATTTTTACAAAAAAATGGCAAGATGAATCACTTTCAGACGGATTCTTAAATATCGGACTCATTGGTGTGCTCTTTGCGGTTGGTTGGACTATTGCTACCATGGTTGCAAAGCTTGTTATGGAACCAAAAGGATTGGGAATCTATTACGACCGTGATACATTTTCGCTAACCCTCCTGGCTGTTGCGGAGTTCTTCTTTTATAAAATGTACTACAAAGATTTGTTTACTGCAGGCGGTAAGGAAAAACTATAATAGCAAACTGTTCTATCTTCTTTTGTCTGAAAGGAAGCGGTTCAAATCTCCACTGGCGCAAAGAATTTATGGCTGCGTTTTCTAAACGTGTGTCTGCTTTGGTAAGAGGAAAGATCGTTCCCACCGTACCATCCGGAAGAATTGAAAATCGAAGCCGGATATCTATTTCTTTATTAACACCGTCCGGATAAGCGGGAAGCGTGTA
>Ga0172370_10002473_pt1 | contig 26684 bp, 23 predicted proteins | sample LakKiv5m_FD_114538 | JGI IMG/M metagenome (GOLD analysis project Ga0172370, IMG submission 114538) | Freshwater microbial communities from Kabuno Bay, South-Kivu, Congo - kab_022012_11.5m | ecosystem: Environmental > Aquatic > Freshwater > Lake | place: Democratic Republic of the Congo...
ATGATTTTGGCAGTATCATGATCGAAGAAAATGTGGTATCTGTTGCAGGCGCTACAAATAAATTTGATGTAAACGGAATTCAGAGCGCCATCCGGGATGCAGGATTTGAACCTCACTTAAGAACCCAGGATTTTGAATTACTTCCCGGCAAACTTCAGTAAGCCGTTTTTCTGCCAGTCAGCATAAATATCCGAGGCAATGTTATAGGAGACCTCATCCACGTAATTAGGATCAGTGATTGTAATATCTGCCGTCCATAATAAACCGTTGTCAGTGTTGTGATAGAGGTTTGCCTTGAGGTTGACCGTTGATGTGGTTACCCAATACCCACCGGAAGTAACGACATTATAACCCGGAGCATACATTGGATATCCCCAGGAATAATAGTTGTAATAATTATAATAATAATCGGGATATACCATGGTCGTTGGTTGCACATAACTCTCTGATTTATCGGTTCCTTTATAGGTTACTATCAGGATACCATCCACCCCCAGGCTGTCAAACTTTGACTCCAGTTCACTGAGTTCACATTTATGACCTGGTGGGATAAATGTGAGTGATTGAATGGCTTTTAATCCTTTACTGTTAAAGTAATTACTGGCATATTGTTCAAAGGGCTTCTGGTATTCCAGTTTGTCGAACATGGCCCAAACAACGACATTCTCTATTTTTTCGTTTTCTTTGGGATTTGTCCACGAAGTGAGCGTTATCGGATTACAGGAGGTGAAGAGGAACGCCATTAAAACAACAAACAGACCTTTTTCAAGAGTAAATTTTTTCATGATTTTCAGATTAGGATTTAACATTTCTTTATTATCCAAAAATAAGAAATTTTTATTCCGAATTTCCCGATCATTCGGAATTTTTAACACAAAATAATTCCCATGAGTCCAGTTCAAGGGCAAAAAGATGACCCAGCGATTTATTATTTTTATATACACATCCTCCATCCAGGTTTATAACCTTTGATTGCCGTTCACATATACTTTTTTCAATATCTGTATAAGAAACAGGGGTGTGACCATGAATAAGGATTCGGCCCTTAAGAAATCCGGCATTATAAGCAACTTTTCTACCCCAGATCATGGAGTCAATATCATCCAGAGGATTGTCTGTCTTCCCGTCGAAACACCCGTGAGACAAGAAAAAACCTTCCGTTTGTTCGTACATACTTAATTTACGGAAGAATTCAAGATATCTTCCCGGGATCTGAAGTATACTCTTTGGACTGTAATATGTTTCTACAATGACTCCAAAATCGCGAAGAGTTGTAAACCCGGAATTGATCATCCATAGTTTAAAAAAGTTGATTGAGTTTTGCGCATGGTTCAGCATGTACTCATGGTTACCCATAAGTGCGATTACCTGAAATGATTTTTGCTGTAATTCCAAAATATAATCAACCACGGCTTTGCTATCGGGACCTCTGTCGATGTAATCGCCCAAAAGATAAATCACATCCTTCCCTGATGGGTGAATTTTTTCTTGGATGAGTGTGCGGAATGTCCGGATGCATCCGTGTATGTCGCCGATAACAAACCGCTTCCGCATATTATATCAGGCCATTTGATTGGTACCTATTTATTTGTGAATCATGTTCCTGATTGACTGGGAACAATCCAAGCTTAATGATTTCCTGGAAAATTTTTTCGGTTGAACCTTTGTTTTGGTCCACATAACTCCGGCAAACCGCTGATGCTTTTGAATAATACTCCGGATCGGAAATTAGTTTTGAAACAGGTTGGATCATTTCAGTTGTCGTTCGTATGCTAAAAGCGCCCCCCTGCGAAATAAGATCAACGGCTTCTTTGAACTTATGGAAGTTGGGGCCAAAAAAAACCGGAATCCCGAATGTGATGGGCTCCTGGATATTATGAATACCCACTCCAAATCCTCCTCCGATGTACGCAATTGTAGCATGCCGGTATAGATAGGCGAGAATTCCAACCGTATCGATGATGAGGATTTTAGCAGTATTTGAATTTTCCGAGGTAAGCTCCGAATATTTGATGAATGATTTCCCTATTCGGTCACATAACTTCTGAATCCGGCCGGAACCAGTATCGTGGGGAGCAAAGATAAATTTCATCTTAAGAAAATCCCCATGAATAAAGGGGATTAAAATATTTTCATCTTCTTCCCAAGTGCTCCCGGCAATAAGTACCCGAGCGTTTCCACAGAATTCTTTTATCAGAGGAAAATCTTTTTTTGCAGAAGCAATTTCCGCAACTCTGTCAAACCGTGTATCGCCAGTGATGAAGGCATTATCCATTCCAATGGTTTTGAGTAAGGAATGTGAAATTTCATTCTGAACAAAAAACCAGGTGATTGCATTCAATTGTTTGCGAAACCAAGTTCCATACCATTGAAAGAAATATTGTGACGGCCTGAATACCGCTGAGATAAGAAGAACCGGAATATCCTTCAACTTAAGCTCATTCAGATAATTAAACCAATAATCATATTTAACAAAGAATACCATCACCGGGTTGACGATCTGAACAAATTTACGCGCGTTCCCAGGGGTATCAAGTGGAAGATAAAATACCCAATCGGCCCGGTCATAATTCTTACGGATCTCAAATCCCGAAGGAGAAAAGAATGTTAATAAAATCCGGAATTTGGGGAATGATGTTTTGATTTTTTCAATGACTGGCCTGCCTTGTTCAAACTCCCCAAGGGAAGAACAATGAAACCATATTATAGGGTCCCCCTGTAGGTTTTCAATTTCCAGCTTACCTTTTAACCTTGGCAAAAAGTCTTTCCGGCCGTCTGACCATAACCGGGCTTTATTATCAAAGAATGCAACCACCCGGATTATTACCAGATACAAATATAGACTGAATGTATAGAGAAGTCTCATACACTCTTCACATTATGGTGGGATTATTAATATAAGTAATATTCCTTTGGAGTCCGTTTATAAAGGGGGATGAACCAGCAAACTTTGATCCCGTAAAACTGACTGTTATATTTTTGTGTGTCCTTCTTTTCATCATTAAAATCAAATTCCCTGAGACTTTCTGACCAATATTGCATGAATTCAAAACCCAGGTAAAAATTGAGAAGCCGGGTATTGCTCAGGTAAAGGTAACCCAGCGATCCGGTAATTGTCCATCCCCCGTTTAATTTGTCGTATCCTTTTTTATAATCGCCATCGAGTTGTGGCGCCGTATTCCCAGGGTTGTGGATCCTGATCTTGTTTTGCATATATCCTCCACCTGCGGTAACCATTAATCCGCAATTTGGATTTGGAGAAAAGATGGGGATGATTTTGCCGAATTTTCCTAAAAAATTGAATCCGCGTTCATAATATATGATATCTGCATAATATCCGTTGGCATCAATGATCATACCATCTGGAGTAGAGATATTCATTAAAAGGGAGTCGGAGTTCTTTAAACTTTGTCCGAACATAAAATTGCCTTCGACGCCAAAAATCCAGTTGGATTTGGTTTTGAGCATGAATCCACCACCAATACTGGAATTCCCGCCGAAGCGCTTTGCAAGGTCACCACCAGAAAACTGAAAGGAATAGGTGGCATAAAAAAGAGGTGTAAAAATTGCAGAGTCGCGAATATTCAATTGCGCATGTAAACAATTTGTCAGAATCAAGGCAGGAAGCAACAGAAAATAAAATTTTCGGAACATACTATCGAATGTATATTGAATTAAAATTTATAGATGACCCCGATCCCAACATTCAAAGTGGATACCACTTTTTTAATCGTCGTTTCAGAGGTTTGAAATTCGTCAACAAAGTATATATTGCCGTCAGGATCTTCCTTTTCGACCTTAATGGTATAATGGAATTCTTTGGTAACTGACGGACTTGCTCCTAGATAGCTGGCATTTATCTTTATGGCGAAATGAGGGGATATCTTGTACCCGATGCCAGCGGAAAACTGATAGGCGAAACCGGTCGCGGTATTCTTCACAGTTTGTTTGGTAGTGGGATCTGATATGCTGAAATTTGGACTGGAGGCAAGAAGAACTCCAACGAGAATTTTGATATCCACGCTAACCCTGTTAAAATAATGGTGGTAAACAGGACCTGCCATCAAATAATTGTTTGTCCATGTTCCGGGACCAAGATGGTAATTTGTATCTGTACCCACGGGATTAACATTATTTGCCGTATCAAGTGATGGATTACGCTGATAAGTGTATTGAAAGGCAAGACCAACATCCCTTTTACCTAACCAGTTGAAAGTCAGTTGAGCTAACCACCCGTTGGCAGCATATCCCGACTTGCTGTTGCTTTTATTAAATTTTCCATAATCGCCGAAAACAATAGAATAACCCAGCGCAAATTCCAGGTCAATGTTCTTCGCTTTTTTAGGTTTGTTTACAGTAAGCGTGTCAGATAGCGGGAAGGCAGGTAACATTAATATACAAAGCAGAAAAAGAAAAAGCGCTTTTTTCATTGGTTTCTTCTAAGACTACAAATTTAATGTATTTTTGTAACAGTTTCCATCCATCATAATATCAATGCGTTTGAAGAAGCTGTTCCTTTTATTACTCCTCTTGTCCGTAACAGTTTTCCTCTATTCACAGGTTGTATACCAGGATCTTACAAACACAAATATTTATGAATTTATCGACGAGCTTGCAAACCTGAAGATTATTCCTGTAAATTCAGTTGTAAAGCCATACCCGCGTACCTATATTGCAGAAAAACTTAAAGAAGCCTTAGGAAAAAAACATCTTCTGAATAAAAGACAACTAAATGAATTAAACTTTTATTTACGTGATTTTAATCTTGAACTCAAGCCAAGTCTATCTTATATAACAAAAAACAGTTTTTTTAAGAATAAGAATAATTTCCGGCTTCCTTTCAATCCTCTGGCATTTCTTTACAAGGACAGCCTATTTACTTTTTCGTTGCGTCCCATCCTTGGATTTACATATTTTAAAAACGAAAATGGATATGCCTATCACCGATGGAATGGTGCGGAGATATTTGGATACATTGGTAAACATTTTGGTTTCTATGCCAGTTTACGCGATAACCGTGAAAATCAAATTATGGTCACTCCATCATATTTTACCCAGGATGAAGGCGCTGCCTGGAAGGGGGATGGAAAAGGTGGTGGTGATTATAGTGAAATGCGCGGTGGACTGACCTGGCAGTGGAAATGGGGTGATGTTGCATTCGTCAAAGATCACTACCAATGGGGAGACCATTATAACGGTTCGAATATTTTTTCGGGTCGCACACCGTCATACCCATACCTTCAGTTCCATATGAAGCCGGTAAAATGGTTCGAATTTACCTATTTACACGCCTGGCTCGTCTCCGAAGTTATCGATACCAGTAAATCTTATCCTATTCCTGGTGGAATTCGTGAAACATATTTTAATAAATTTCTCGCTTCGAGTATGTTTACTTTTACCCCGGTTGAAGGATTAAACCTTTCAATCGGAAATTCAGTAATATACTGCTCCGCAAATATGAATCCGGCTTATTTAAGCCCCTTTCTTTTCTATTTTAATTATAACTATGCAGAAGGTTCCGGGAAATCGCCTGATTTTGGAAAAGAGGTTCAAACATTTTTTAATTTAAGTTCAAGAAATATAAAATATCTTCACTTCTATGCCAACCTTTTTGTAAATCAGTTCAATTTTGATGGCTTGAGTTATAAACTCGGATTCAGGGTAAGTGATTTCCCCATTTCAAATCTTTCATTAACAGGAGAGTATACGAGAAATAACAGTAAATCTTATGCCTCCTCGCTTCGTACCATTACTTATGAATCAAACCGTTATGGTTTGGGCCATTACTTGCGTGAAAATTCTCAGGAATTTTATATAACTTTGTCGTTCAAACCCATCCGGGGATTACACCTTGATGCTTCATATTTATTGGCCAAGCATAGCCGGGGTGAGGATTTGAAATCTTTGGATTTCCGGAATCAGGTTATTTCAGCAACTGTCAAGTACGAAGTAATCAACAATGCTTACGTTTTTATCGAATACCAAAGGCGTCAGATTGAAGGAGATATCAGGTATACTCCGCAACTTTTCCTTGGCAACACGAATAACCTGGTCGCAGGTATTAACATAGGTTTTTAAATGAATGGAATTTCCCGGCGATAATACGAACAATAAAAAATAATATTAATTGTTAACCAATCAATCATCAAAATATCTTACTATGAAGAAAAAAATTTTTATAACCGGGATGCTGCTGCTGCTGATTTCAGGCTTCAGCAGGAACGCACAGGCCTGTACTAATTTTATCATTACAAAGGGCGCTTCAATCGACGGCTCGGTAATGATCACCTATTCCGCTGATTCACATCAGTTGTATGGTGAACTTTACTACAGGCCGGCGGAAGATTATCCTGCCGGGACAATGGTTGAAGTAATTGAATGGGATACGCAAAAACCTCTTGGGAAGATCCCGCAGGTCAGGCATACCTATTCGGTGATCGGTAATATGAACGAACATCAGGTGGCCATAGGTGAAACTACATTTGGTGGCCGTGAGGAACTCGCAAACCAGCCGGGCGCTATTGTAGATTATGGAACCCTTATCTATTTTGCACTTCAAAGAGCAAGGAACGCCCGTGAAGCAATTAAGGTCATGGGAGAACTTGCTGCTCAATATGGTTATGCAAGTTCGGGGGAATCTTTTTCTGTCTCTGATGCCAATGAAGCCTGGATCCTGGAATTGATAGGCAAGGGTAAAGAAGAAAAAGGAGCAGTTTGGGTAGCCAGGCGTATCCCTGATGGCTATATTTCGGGTCATGCAAACCAACCCCGTATCACTCAATTCCCAATGAATGATCCCGAGAATTGTATTTATTCTCCAGATGTTATTTCCTTTGCCCGTAAAATGGGATGGTTCAACGGCCAGGATAATGAATTCAGTTTCTCAGATACTTATGCTCCGCTCGATTTTATGGGAGCGCGTGCCTGTGAAGCCAGGGTTTGGGCTATGTTCAACCGGGTAAATACCAATATGGGCCAGTACGAGGATTATGCCATGGGACACATCCTAAAAGGTAAATTCGGATATCCTTCCAACAGGATGCCATTATGGATCAAACCGGATAAGAAAGTTTCCGTACATGATGTCATGGAACTGATGCGCGATCATTACGAAGGAACTAAAATGGACATGAATAATGATATTGGCGGAGGTCCCTTTCAATCCCCATATCGCTGGCGCCCGATGACATGGAAAGTCGACAGCGTAGGTTATATACATGAACGTGCGACCTCCACACAGCAGACTGGTTTTGTGTTTGTGGCTCAATCACGTTCCTGGCTGCCCGATCCTATAGGTGGTATCTTTTGGTTTGGGGTGGATGACACTTTTACAACTGTTTTTTCACCCATGTATTGTGGAATGACAAAAGTTCCTCATTCTTTTGCCGTTGGAAATGGAGATATGCTGACATTTTCCCTTACTTCCGGTTTCTGGATTTTTAACATGGTTTCCAATTGGGCTTACACCCGTTATAACTATATGATAAAAGATATCCAGCCTGTTCAGCGCGGCCTTGAAACTAAATACATTGCTGAAGTTGTTGATGTCGATAATAAAGCAACCGACCTGTATAAGACCGATAAAAAAGCCGCAATTAAATATTTGACTGACTATTCCGTAAAAACCGGAGATGCCACTGTTAAAAGATGGCAGGATTTGTTCCAATATCTTATGGTTAAATACATGGATGGAAATATAAAGAAAGAGAAAGACGGGAAATTTGAAACCAATGGATATGGTATCTCACTCATGCCTTATCAATTCGACTATCCGGAGTGGTGGTTACGTGAGATTGTTAAACAGCATGGCGACGTTATCAAGCAGATCGGGACATCAAGTCACTAATTCGCTTATTTAACCACTTGGGTAGTAGTATGGGAAATCTATAATCCTATTCCGCCCACATAAATCAAAAAAACAGGGTAATGTAATTCCATTATCCTGTTTTTACTTTATATTTGCAAGGATAACCCTGTTAAAACTCAAAGTCATGGAGGAACAGAATTCTACTTCCAGAAAGTTTAAAATTTATTTGTCCGTTGTGACAATTATTGTTGTAATCCTGATTTTCTGGTTATTTATCCAACGTTCCCAGCTTATGACACTCGTTAAGGAAAAAGAAACTGAGAAGACAGAGCTTCAGCATGAACTTGACAGTGTGATCACTGAACATAACAAAATAAAAATATCCTATGGCAATTTATCGGATTCCCTTGCATCAAAAGATAGCATAATTCAGGCTAATGCCATAGAAATCAGAAAGCTTCTGGATACTCAATGGGAATATAATAAGGTCCGGAAAAAGCTGACCATGCTCCAGAATATTGCCCAAGGCTATGTACGACAGATGGATTCTCTTTATACAGTTAACCGTGAACTTCAGGCTGAAAATGAGCGGATCCGGCAGGAAGTGAAAACAGAGCAATCGCGGAATTACAGCCTTATGAAAGATAAGGAAGAACTTTCTGAAAAAATGGACCAGGCAACTTTTATTAAAGCCTATGACGTTAGCGCTACTGCATATAAGATTAAATCCGGAGGAAATAAAGAACAGATTACCGACAAGGCTACACGCACAGACCGGCTGAGGATCTGTTTCACCATCGGTGAAAATCCACTTGTCCCACCGGGAAAAAAGAAAGTATATATCAGGATTCAAAGGCCGGATAATGTGGTGGTTACTAAAAGCAAATACGACACTTTTATATTTAATGGTCAGACGCTTTCTTATTCAATCCGTGAAGATATAGCTTACCAGGGTAAATCGTTGAATCTTTGTGTTGACTGGACTAAAAAGGACAATGATAAACCTGCCATGAAAGGGCGATATGTGGTAACCGTTTTTGCAGATGATAAAGAAATAGGTAGCGGAAGTTTTAACCTTAAATGATCATTATAATTTTCATATTCATATCCTATAAAACTTTATGCGTATTGGCATCCTGACAGCCGGTGGTGATTGCCCCGGAATAAATGCGGCAATTCGCGGGGTTGGTAAAACAGCGATTATTGAACATGGAATGGAAGTCATAGGCATTTCTTCCGGGTTCCTGGGCATGATAAATCATGAATATATTCAGCTCGATGAAAATCAGCTATCAGGAATTCTTACGCTGGGTGGTACTATACTTGGCACCTCACGTGAAAATCCTTTTAAAAAAAGCAATACTTTCAATGCAATTGATAAACCAAAACTCATCTGTAAGCACTACCGGGAAATGGGATTGGATGCATTGGTTTGTATTGGAGGTAATGGTACCCAACGTACTGCCGCCATGCTTTCCGAAGAAGGCCTTAATGTCGTAGGGATCCCAAAAACCATCGACAATGACGTTTGGGGAACAGATGTTACTTTTGGATTTGATTCAGCCTTACTTATTACTACCGATGCTATTGACCGTCTTCATACTACTGCCAACAGCCATAAACGCATTATGGTGATCGAGGTGATGGGACATCATGCCGGCTGGCTCGCACTCTATTCAGGGGTTGCCGGAGGAGGAGACGTTATACTGATACCGGAAATCGAATTTAAACTCAATACAGTTGCCAAATGTCTGAAGAAACGCGCGATCAATAAAAAACCTTATTCAATTGTCGTGGTTGCAGAAGGTATTCCCTTTCCAAAAGGTGAGTCGGCTGCCGGTTATGTCAGTAAGACGATTTGTAATCTTACTGGATTGGAAACCCGGGAGACAATTCTAGGCTATATTCAGCGCGGTGGAAGCCCTTCTCCTATGGACCGGATTCTTGCAACCCGTTTTGGTGCACATGCCGTTGAACTGATTGCTGAAAAAAAATTCGGCGAGATGGTAAGCTTGAAAGGGGATACCGTAACCTCGGTTCCTTTAACGGATGTTGGCGGAAAACTACGGTTGGTTCCCAAAAATCATCCGATTGTTGAAAAAGCAAGGAGGATGGATGTTTGCTTTGGTTCAGAAGCCAATTAATCTGAAAATTTAATATCTTTTATATTCAGTTGAAGGTTCACCACCCCATTCCATTCGTTTTCTTCCACCTGATAGCAGATGTCGAAGGGGATTCCCTTATCAATATTGATAAACCTTTCTCCCTGCTGAAATGCAATAGCGGAAAATGGTCCCCCCGTTATCTCCGGATGTACGACGCAAAGTTTTAAATGGTTTTTACCAACAACACGGGACCCACCGGCATCCACAACTCCTTGGGTCATAAAAAGTGGTGCCATATTGCCGGGACCAAACGGAGCGAATTGCTTTAGTATAGAATAGAATCGCGAGTTAATTGCACTCAAGGGTAACTTTGAATCAATTTCAATGACCGGAAACAAATCAACGCCTTGTAATTTTTCAGTCACTAGTTTTTCAAAACGGTTTCGGAACAGGGTATAATTTTCTGGTTTTAAAGATAATCCTGCCGCAAATTTGTGACCACCGAAATGTTCCAGTAAATCAGAACAAGCGTCGATGATTTCATAAATGTCGAAATCCTTGACCGAACGGGCAGATCCTGTCATAAAGCCATTTGAATGGGTAAAAACTACTGTTGGACGGTAATAAACCTCCGTAAGCCTCGAAGCAACTATACCGATTACGCCTTTGTGCCAATCGGGATGGTCGATAACCGTAGTCTTTGAATGTAACAAGGCTTCATCGCTTCCTATCATCTTCATTGCCTGTTGCGTTGCCAGGGCATCCAGATTCTTACGTTCAATATTATAATTATTTATCTGTTCCCCGAGGCGAAGAGCTTCCATCAGATCTTGGGTAATAAGCAATTTCACTGAATTGCGTCCACTCTCAATCCGACCGGCAGCATTGATCCTGGGTCCGACCAGAAAGACAAGATCGCTTATAGTTAATTCCCTGTTAAAGACATTGGATCCGTTTCCTTCTTTTTTCAAGATACTGGAATAACGAAGTAATGCTTCGATTCCCAGACGGGGGTTGGAATTTACCAGCTTAAGACCGAAATAAGCAAGAATCCGGTTTTCGCCTGTTATATCCACAATATCTGAAGCAATACTGATCACCACCAGGTCAAGAAATGTGATAAGTTCATCGAAAGGGACATTGTTTTTTTGTGCATATCCCTGGATCAGTTTGAAACCTATCCCGCAACCGGAGAGCTCCTTATAGGGATAAGTACAATCGGCTCGTTTGGGATCAAGCACTGCACATGCCTTTGGCAGTTCAGCTCCCGGACGGTGGTGATCACATATGATAAAATCAATACCCAGGTTATTCGCATAATCGATCTTTTCCACAGCTTTGATACCGCAATCCAGCGCAATGATCAGGGAGAATTGCTGCTCTTTGGCAAAATCTATGCCCTTTATTGATATGCCATACCCTTCGGTGTAGCGATCAGGAATATAAAAATCCAGTTTTGAGGTGAACTTTAATAAGAAGGTATATACAAGGGCAACAGCCGATGTTCCATCAACATCGTAATCGCCGTAAATAAGAATTTTTTCGTTATGTGCTAACGCTGATTCCATACGGTCGATGGCTTTATCCATATCCCGCATAAGAAAAGGATCATGAAGATATTCAAGGGTAGGACGGAAAAATGACCGGGCATCCTCAAATGTTTTCACTCCCCGTTGAACCAGCAGACTTGAAAGATGAGGGTCAATCCCAAGTTCTTTAGACAAATTCCCTACTATCTCGGTATCTCCCTGAGATTTAACTACCCAAAGTTTTTCCATGTATTTTTCTCATGGTAAAGGTAGGAAATTTCTTTGAGTGAAAGACTTTAATTATGTCAATAATAATTACCTTTTATGATAAACATTATTAAGAAGGAATTAGAGCTGGAAGAGAAGGATTACTAAGAAATTGTTCTGATTTTCAGAATTCTGCATTTTTTGGAGTACGTGGGAAGGGAATGACATCACGAATATTGGACATGCCCGTAATAAACAGGATTAGTCTTTCAAATCCAAGGCCAAACCCGGCATGCGGGGCTGTCCCGAACTTACGTGTGTCGAGGTACCACCAAACATCTTTTTCAGGTATGTTGAGTTCATGAATCCGCTGTACCAGGGCATCCAGGTTCTCCTCACGTTGTGATCCGCCGATGATCTCTCCTATTTTTGGAAAAAGGACATCCATGCCACGAACTGTTTTTCCATCAGGGTTTTGTTTCATATAAAAAGCCTTGATTTCCTTTGGATAATCAGTAAGAATGACCGGCTTTCCAAAATGCTTTTCAACCAGGTACCGTTCATGTTCGGCTTGCAGGTCTGATCCCCAATCAACCGGGAACTCCCAACTCTGCCCGGAAGATTTAAGAATATCGATTGCTTCGGTATATGTCAACCTTTCAAACTTGCTGTTAAGTATATGCTTCAGCCTGTCGATAAGCTCATGGTCATACATTTTATTCAGGAATTCGAGGTCATCGAAGCACTGGTCAAGGGCATATTTCATGAGGAACTTAAGGAAATCTTCAGCCAGGTCCATGTTATCATGGATATCATAAAAAGCCATTTCCGGTTCGATCATCCAGAACTCCGCGAGATGACGCGGAGTGTTGGAATTTTCGGCCCGGAAAGTAGGCCCAAAAGTATAGACCAGTGAAAGGGCCATGGCTCCAAGTTCGGCTTCCAGCTGACCTGAAACAGTCAGTTTGGTCTCCTTCCCGAAAAAATCTGCCGTATAATCAACTGATCCATCACCTTTTAACGGAGGATTTTTTGCATCCAGGGTACTGACCCTGAACATAGCCCCTGCCCCTTCGGCATCTGAACCGGTAACGATGGGAGTATGGATATAATAAAATCCGTGATCGTTAAAGTATTTGTGAATGGCAAAAGCCATGGCATGACGGATCCTTAAGACCGCACCAAATGTGTTAGTGCGCGGGCGCAGATGCGCTATCTCCCGAAGGAATTCGAGCGTATGTCCTTTTTTCTGCAATGGATAGGTTTCCGGATCAGCCGTACCGTATAATTCAATTTTTTTAGCCTGGACCTCAACCGATTGTCCATGTCCGACAGATTCGACAAGAATCCCGGTCACTGCAATACAAGAACCGGTGGTGATCAGTTTCAACAGGTTTTCATCAAAGTTGGAAACCTCAACCACAACCTGGATATGGTGAATGACAGACCCATCATTCAGGGAGATAAAGTTTACATTTTTATTCCCCCTTTTGGTCCTTACCCAACCCTTCACAAATACTTCTTCTCCAAATTCCTTCGATCTCAGTAAATCGCATATCTTTGACCTTCGCAGATGTTCCATAAGATGAAAACTAATAGTGGCTGCAAAATTAAGGAAATCTTTCAAATTGGAATATAGTACCAGATACAGTATTGCAGAGGAACAAGAAGCAGAATAGCGATGCTGTATTCTGAATCCATCAGAATTTTATATCTTAGTAAAAAAAATCTATGAAAAAACGGATTGTACTTCTCCTGATCATATCATTTTCAGTTCCCTTCTCTTTGTGGGCACAGGAAACTGCAAAAGTTATGGAGAAAAATGCCCATTCGGCCTATAAGATGCTTCTGAAAGAAACTGATAAGAATAATGATGGCAAAATAAGCAAAGGGGAATTTTATGCCATTTGGAAAGATAAGAAAATCGCCGAAGAGAAATATAAAACATGGGATGTAAATAAAGACGGTTATATCACTGAAGAGGAGTATGTTAAAGTAGTATTGGATATAGGTAAGAAAAAAAAATAGTTTATGAATCATAATAAAAATAATTTCATGCCCCCTTGGGCTCAAAAGGCCGATAACTATGGGCGACGGCGCTGGCATAAAGAAAAATCCTTTAGCAGATGCAGAAATGAAAGTATCTGGGCGATTATAATTAACCTTATCTTTTTATACATTGTGAACAAGGTGCCCGACTGGGATCTGAAATTTATTAAGGATAATTACGGAGCTGTTCTTTGGATACTTAATGCAAATATTCTTATCCAGATAGGTGGAAATCTGCTGATGACAGTATTCAACTTTTCTTGGATCAGGTATCTTTCAAGGATCATCCTTGAAGCCGCCAACTTTATTACCATTCTGGTTCTTTTCTATATCTATCCTTTTAATTTTTCAAATTTCCATGGATTATCCTGGATCGACTGGCTTTTGCCTATTGCTTTCATCGTCGGCATGATTGCTTCCGCAATAAAAGTCATTGCAAATATTTGGAAACTGATATTCTGGTGGGATTGACCTTTCGGGATTATGAATAATCCATTAAAAATTACCGGCTTACAGGATTGGTTACCATCTAATAAGCGACCGCTTATTATTGCGGGGCCCTGTAGCGCCGAAACTGAAGAGCAGGTTTTGATTACTGCCATTGCCCTTTCAAAATTTTCACAAGTCAAAGTCTTCCGTTCAGGCATCTGGAAACCTCGCACTCGTCCGGGTGCATTTGAGGGTGTCGGTACCATCGGACTGAAATGGCTGCAAAAAGTTCAAAAAAAGACCGGTCTTTTAGTGACCGTCGAGGTCGCGAATCCTAAACATGTTGAAGAAGCACTTGAGCACGGTATCGATATTTTATGGATCGGGGCAAGGACAGTAGTGAATCCTTTCTCGGTACAGGAAATCGGTGAAGCATTGCATGGGGTAGATATCCCGGTTATGATAAAAAATCCATTGAATCCTGATTTGAAAACTTGGTTGGGGGCCATTGAACGGATGAATCAGATGGGAATTACCAGACTGATCGCGGTTCATCGCGGATTTTCATTTTTTAACCGCTCTCCGTACCGGAATGCTCCGATGTGGGAAATTCCAATCGAGCTGAAAAGGCTTTATCCAGCACTCCCTGTGATAACAGATCCAAGCCATATCTGCGGAAATCGTGATATGATCCTTTCTACCTCACAAAAAGCCCTTGACCTGGAAATGAACGGACTCATGATTGAAGTTCATCCGAATCCGATAAAAGCCCTGACTGATAAAAACCAACAGATTACGCCGGATCAGTTTAAAGGAATCATTTCAACACTTATCGTCCGTAAGGAATCGGGCAGTATCGCCTTTGCAAACAAACTGGAAGAATTGCGTTCGGAGATCGATAAACTCGATGAGGAAATGATTGACATTCTTGCCCGCCGGATGATGATCGCTGAAGAGATCGGCTATTATAAAAAAGAAAACAAGATCACAATTCTTCAACTGAAACGTTGGAGTCAGTTGACCCATGATCGTATCGAAGCCGGGATCAAGCTCGGTCTGAGCCAGGAATTCATCCTGAAATTATTGGAATCTGTCCACGAAGAATCGATCCAGCGCCAAATCAATGTAATGAACCGCAAGGATTAATCACATCCATCTTCGTTTTTTAAAATAGAGGAACATGCCTACTGCAATACCTCCCATGACTCCGGCAACAATTGTGAAAGAATAGGGATGGTCCTGGATGGGAAGCTTAATATTCATACCATAAAGACTCGCTATAAAAGTCAAGGGCAGCAAAATGGATGAGACCAATGTGAGGATTTTCATCACTTCATTAGTTTTGTTTACCTGAAGGGAATCAAAAGTAGTAGAATATCCCCTGATGAGCTCTCCATCATCTTCTACCATATCCCAGATTTTCTGGTAATAGTCCATGATGTTTCCCCAGTAATCCTCCATATTCTCAGCAAAGCCTTTAATTACCCCGCTTTGCAGTTTGTTAAAAAGCTGGATCTGAGGTTTGAACATGGTATTTAGCAGAATTACATTTTTTCTTGTGACTGATATTTTTTCGATAGTCTGCTCTGCTTTCCTGTCAAATAATGCCTTACCACAACCATCCACATTATTATCAATGTGATCAATCAATTTGTGAACTTCCTTTATCACATTATCCAGGATAGTGTATAATAAAGCATCCGAGTTCCCGACTTCCATATGTTGTCCATTGGCTATCCTTTGTTTTTCCTGGTTGAACATTTCTTTTACCAGCCAATGAGTTTTTCCAATGGTTACGAGATAATTTGCACCCCAAAAAATTTTTATTTCACGGGTACTGACAAAGGTTTCACTGGTATCAAAAACAGGAAAGTGGAGAATTAAAAAATAATAATCGTCATAGACGTCGATTTTTGGTCTTGCGTTGATTGTTGTCCGGCAATCCTCGATGTCAAGTTGATGAAAGTGATAATGATTCTGTAAAGCTTCGAGATCATCTTCTGTAGGGAAGACTATATGCGACCAGACAAGAGTTCCGAATCTTATTGTCTCAATCATCAGAGTATATTATTAATTTATTTTATAATAACCAGTTTACGGGTGATGGAGGCGCCAATTGAACTTTCCAGAGTGCAGAAATACATTCCGGAAGGGAATTCGTTAAGGTCAATTGAAAATAACCCGGTCTTATTAGTCACCTCTGCTTTTTTATATATTACCCCGCGTATATCCATAATTACAAGCTTTGCATTAACGACCCCTGCTGGGAGGGAATAATGGAATCTGACCTGATTGACCGCCGGATTGGGCAATGGTTCCGAAAGTAAATATTCGGTCTTTGGATTACTACTTGTCAATCCCGTTGTCATATCAATTTTGGTAATTGATAAATCATCGAAATAATACCCGTCATAATTTGCCCAGACATCACTGACCAAAGTGAATCGTAACATTATTTGCTTTCCAAGATACTCATTCAGTAAAATTTCTTCCTTAATCCACATATACTTTTTCCCGTCATAAAGGGGTTGTCCGGGCACCTGATTAACCGATCCGGGATGGGTGTACTCGCCAGCGAGCGGAGTCCAGGATGACCCGTTGTCATCGGATATTTTTACCTGAGTGTAATCGAATCCTTTTTCAATATTCCATTTTGCCCAGAATTCCAGGACGGCAATGGGTGTTTCATTCAGGTCAAAGGAATTGATAGTGGTTACCGAATTATTTGAATTTGGAAGATAGTTACCGCTCGGAGAGTCGGTGATTGATGCATCTGGAGAATGGTATTGGGAATGCGAAATATCCCATCTGTTGGAAGTCCACCGGGACATGTCGTTACAGTTATCGGAGAGGATGATCAGAGGTGTTCCATAATAATGTATAATGGTATCATGGAAAGTGTATAATCCATTATAGACACTCAGGACATATTTAAATTCCGTGCCGGCGGGAGTATCGGGGGATAAAGTATAGGAAATGGAATCACTGTAGGTTTGGAATTGAACCGGATTTGAAATGACTTTAGGTGAGCCAATTGAGATAATCTGTGTTGTATCAAGTGGTTCTATAGAGATAGTATAATCCGCAAGGCTGTCAATCCCATACCTCTTAAAAGAGAAGATAAAATATCCTTGTTTTTCGGGAATAATGATCGGCGAGGCTCTTTTTACTTCAGCATATCTCAAGGCAAAATGTGCCATCATTAGATTGCAGTATATATTCTCTTCGGCCAGTGGGATTATGCGGTCAGGTGAGGGCCAGAAACCATCTGTTGAACTTCCTATTTCTGGTGAAAACGCAAAAACTTTTGATTTTAAAGTTTGTTCTCCATATTGCCAGTCCGCAGCATCGCCATTGGTATTGTATAAAATTTCTCCGGGGGTTCCGCTATTATATCCGTTTTCTTTAGTAAAAAAACCGGCATAGTTAAGTTCCAGGGTGCTGTCGGGTGTAATTTGGGTTTCGTAACCCCACGGATAAAGAAGGAGATCACCGTATGTATGGTAATTCATTGCCATAAGGAAATTCTTTTCGATGCAAAAGTCACGAATGATCTGCGTTTCCGGCTCAGAAAATGCCGATGGTCCCCGGTATGTTTCATCATATGGATATGGTGAAGATCCGACGTCCTCGTAACCCCACTTGTAACTGTAATTACGGTTCAGATCAACTCCATAATATCCTCCTCCATTGTTTCTCCTGTTTTTACGCCACATTCCTCCTCCATCAGGTTCAATACTATCGTTGTAATTATATCCGTCAGGGTTTACGACTGGAATAAAATAAATCTCCAGGTTGTTAACGAGGTACTGAATTTCTTCACTGGTGGAATAATTTTCCAATAGATACCACATGAAAAACATCAGTTGTTGCATTCCCATTGGTTCACGGGCATGGTGTAATGCATTGTATAATATTTTCGGTTTATCCTGGTTAACGTCCGGATTATTTGAAATCCTGACAAAGTATAATGGCCGTCCAAAAATAGAGGTGGTGGTACCAGCCTGAGCTTTTACGCTTATAAGACTTGGATAAAAATAACGCATGCTGTCGAGTTCGTTTTGAACCTCTTCCAGGGTATAAAAACCACCCATTGAACCTTGTTCAAAATGATTAGGAACGGGATAAACGTATGTGGCAGCGATTGTTTTCTTTTTATATTCTTTATTCCTTTGCTGTATCCAGGCAGTATAATCATCACGTATAATTTCAAACTTAAAACCGGCGTTAATCACTTTGGCAATTTCAGTTTCAGACAGGATAATTGTCCAGGAGCCATCTTTAGCATGAAATCCTTCTTCGATTGGTAAGCCAAGCGTTCCTAATTGTTCTATCCCGGCATGGTCTGTAAATATTTTAACTTCTGAATATTTAAGATTTTGTGAGTAAATAATTCCACTAAGGAGTAACAATCCAGCGATCAATATTAATTTCTTCATAATATAAAGTTGAAAATGTAATTTAAAGACATTTTATCATCAGCTGTCGCTGTCCAAATATCTGAAGAATCACAAGGTAAAATTCCGAATTAAACCGATACGGAATTGGGTTGTAATAAAATAATTCTTATTTTTTCCACCGGAAGGTGGTGATCATGTGCTCCAGGTCGACTTTAAGGAAATCTATAACCGGAGAAAGGGAATCATTGTTAGGTACCAGGTCAAAATAGAGTGCGCCACGAACAAACTTTGAAAGACTATCAGTCAGATAAAACTGATAAGAAGAAGCTGCATCAGAACCTTTAATATCATATATAAGTCCAAATACCCGGTGTGCAGGATCAAGATATTCCCGTTGCATGATTGCATTTGCTTTAGGTATATGCTTGTTTACAAGTTTACGGGAGTCTTCCAGGTAATTGGCAAGATTATTTTTTATAAGCTTAAAACTGATATGAAGCTGAGCATGGAATTGGGGATAAACGATGTTAATCCAGTAAGGCTCCGCAAGATCAGAGCTGTCGGGAAGGATCCTGGCGTAGACAGGGTACTCGAAAAAAAACGGGAATGAGGTGTCAAAGGGTCTGTAATCATGCTTTGGACAATCGATGCGGAAATATCCCCGTGGTTTTGGAGTATAATTACCATTACATGAGCAGGCAACAAGGCTAAGAATAGCCAGGAGGCGGTAAAAAAAATTCATTAATATATTTACGAAAACCGAATTACAATAACCAAAGCAAAGCAGCGAAGCGTGAAATTTTTTATTGCCTCGCTGCTAATTTTTTTCTCATCTAAAATGGAAGATCATCCTCTGGTGTAGCTGTTTCAACTACTTCTTCCTTGGTTTCGGATGGGGATGGTGAACTGTTACCTTCTTCACGCCGCGAACCACCCAACATTTGCATAGAGTCACCCAGGATCTCAAATGCATATCGTTTTTGCTTGTTTTCGTCTTCCCATTCACGTCTGCGGATCCTGCCCTCGATATATACCGATTGCCCTTTTTTAAGGTACTTCTCTGCTACTTCGGCTAATCCCCGCCATAATATTATGTTATGCCACTCGGTATGGGTTGTTTTTTCCCCTTCTTTGTTTTTATACGCCTCCGTGGTTGCAAGTGAGAAGCTTGCTTTCTTCACTCCATTTTCAAAATGCTGAATCTCTGGATCCCTCCCAAGATTACCGATCAAAATCACTTTGTTGACTCCAGTTGCCATTTTTTACAATTTAAAAGTTAAACATTCCGTGAAACAAAATTACTATTTTTTATGCTTAATCCGGTAAACCGGCAAAAGGTGATACCCAATTAAGATATTATTTTATAAGAGGCATCAGAATAAGGGTAGCTGAAAGTCCAACAGTGACTGCAACAGTAATCCAACCAATTAAATTAGTGATGCGATTGTTCACATGATCCCCCATAATTTTTTTGTTGTTAACCAGCAGTATCATGCAGACCAATACAACTGGCAGAAGTAAGCCATTAATGATCTGTGACCACAAAGTGATCGCGATAAGGGGGGCGTTTGGAATCATGATGATGATAGCCCCAAGGATGATGATTCCCGTATAGAGAATGAAAAATTCAGGAGCTTCTTTCCATTTTTTATCAACGCCCGCTTCAAATCCAAATGCTTCACATACATAAAAAGCAGTAGCAAGTGGAAGTATGGTTGCAGAAAAAATCGAAGCAATGAATAATCCGAATGCGAAAACATGGGAAGAGAGAGCGCCGGCAAGTGGTTCAAGAGCCATTGCGGCGTCTTTCGCTTCATTTATTGTGATGCCTTTAACATGTAAAGTAGAGGCACATGCTACCATAATAAAGAATGCAACTACAACCGTTGCAGTACAACCCACGATTATATCAAGTAGGGTAAATTTATACTGTTTGATTTTCAATCCTTTTTCAATAACAGAGGATTGCATATAAAACTGCATCCAGGGAGCGATCGTAGTTCCTATAATACCGATGACAACCTCCAGCGATTGTACACTGAAGTCCATCTGAGGGGGAATTATGGACTTACCTATTTCTTTCCAGTCAGGTTTCCCCATTATTGCAGAAACCACATACATCAACAGAGAAACACTGAACAGGAGAAAAATCCGTTCGGCAATTTTATAATTGCCTTTTACAACAAGAACCCAAACAAGTACTGCTATAATCGGGACAGAGACGTATTTACTTACTCCAAAAACCTCCATACTTCCTGCAACCCCGGCAAATTCAGTGGTCGTATTTCCAATGTCGGCCAGCAAAAGTCCGACGAAAATAAAAAATGTAATCTTGACTCCAGCGTTTTCCCTTATCAGATCGGCAAGCCCTTTACCTGTGACAATTCCCATCCTGGCATTCATCTCCTGGATAATAACAAGGACGATGAAAGATGGAATCAGAGTCCATAATAATTTGTAACCGTATATTGCTCCTGCAACCGAGTATGTCGTTATCCCGCCGGCATCGTTGTCGACACTTCCCGTGATGATGCCAGGTCCCAGGATAGCCAGAAACAGAACAATTTTGCGCCAAAAGTATTTTTTTCTGATCGAAAAAATCATGAGGTATTCCGGAAGTTACCTGGTTTTCCGCCTGCTTAATAAGTCGTCGACAATGTCTTCAACAACAACCACGCCTTCCATTTTCTGTTCCTTATTGATGACCGGTACTGTCAACAGGTTATATTTTGAGACCAGTTCAGCTAACGAATCAACTTTATCATTATCATAAACACTTACCGGATTTTTCATCATAATCTCTTTCAGCCGTTTTTCGGGATGAGCAATCACTAGTTCTCCAAGCGAAACGACTGAGACAAAACGATCATATTTATCTGTAACAAAAATGGAATTGATATGAGCTGGCTCCGGTTGTTGTTTTCTTAATTCATCAATTGTTTCACCTACAGTTTGATCTTCCAGGAATACCATGAAATCGGTTGTCATGAGCGATCCGACATATTTATCAGGATACTCAAGCAACTCACGTACCTCCTTGGAAGATTCCTTTTCCATTTCATCAAGAAGCTTTTCCGCTCTATCTTCCTCCAAAACGTCCAATAAGTCAGCAACCTCGTCGGCCGGCATTTTTTCAAGTACATCAGCAACCTTTTCAACCGGGAGACTTTCCACGATCTGTATCTGGGCATGGGGTTCGAGTTCTTCCAGTACATCGGCAGCTTGTTCTTCATCCAATGAAGAAAATACGAATGTACGTGAAGCTTTGTCAAGGTCTTCAATAATATCGGCAAGGTCGGATGGATGGAGGGTGTTGAGTTTGGTGGAGGACTTGGAAAGTTTGATACTTGCATTGGTAAAATCAACTGCTTCAATGTCATCCCAGAGAATGAACTTTCCGGGAATATCGATGCTGAATGGATCCAGTACCGATTGTATTGGCCTGTCGACGCCGATCCTCCTTAGCAATCCGTCAATTCCCACATCTACGGCAATTGCATAGGAACCGGAAGGGATCATTACCAACCGTACATCGTTCACCCGAACCAGTTTACGTCCATTAATATCTACAATTTGTTTATCCTGAATATTCTCTGCGAGCCAGAGACAATTAGGGTATCCATCGGGGGAGATTTCATGAACCCCATGGCAGATGATCCGGAGGTTTCTTTTAAATTTTTTAATCTCAAAAGTGGAAAAGTCAATGATCTTAGTTTCTTTTCCGACTTTGACTTTGACTGCGATGACCCTTGGACGTATTTGTTCGCTTTCTTTCCCAGGCATGGGTGTCTGGTCAATCAGGAGATCTTTAATTTTTCCCAATAAAAGATTATCTTCGGATATAATTTTTTTTCCGATGATTTGGCTCAGGTAGAAAGTAATTTGTGAAGTCATGTCAGCCCCCTTCTTAAAATTAAACTAAACAGAAGGATGCTGAACCTTGATTTAAATCAGGCAGCTACCCTTCAGTTCAAAGGTGAATTGATTTGAATGCGTTCCGCAGGCCCGTCGTCCATTTCAGATTTTGCAATTTTGCCACAAAAGTAAAAATATTTTTTTTTGTCATTGTATAGAAAATTCTATTTATTTCTTTGTCTTTAAAAAAAATCATATATTTGCAACCCGATTTTTCTACAATAAAATCATTCATTATTAATAATATATCAATTTGTAATAACAATTTATTATGACAAAAGCAGAAATTGTAGCAGACATTGCTAATAAAACTGGAATTGAAAAAGTCGCCGTACAGGCCGCCGTCGAAGCTTTTATGGACACTATTAAGAATTCTATGGTCTCTGGTCAAAACGTATACCTCAGAGGCTTTGGAAGTTTCATTATCAAGAAAAGAGCTGAGAAAACCGGAAGAAACATTTCAAAGAATACAACACTTATTATTCCCGCCCATAACATTCCTGCCTTCAAGCCGGCAAAGACTTTTGTCAATAAAATAAAGTCACATGTTAAGGTGAAATAATCCTTCAATTTAAATAATCATGCCGAGCGGAAAGAAACGAAAGAGACATAAGATGGCTACTCACAAGCGGAAAAAACGCTTGAGGAAGAATCGACATAAAAAGAAATAACTCCCTGACTTAAATCTGGGGATATCCCTGCTGCAATTCCTTATGTCAGTTTTCCATTGAAAAGGTTTTCAATGGTTCGTCATAAACAGAAAAATTTTAGTGAATAAGGAATTAATTATTAATTCAACCTCCTCCGAAGTTGAAATTGCATTACTTGAAGACAAACTTCTCGTAGAGTTAAACAAGGAAAAATCCAACAACGAATATACTGTTGGTGATATTTATCTTGGCAAGATTAAAAAGATCATGCCTGGATTGAATGCTGCTTTCGTTGACGTTGGTTATGAAAAAGATGCATTCCTCCATTATTTAGACCTTGGCCCCCAGATCCAGTCTCTGCTCAAATATATCAGAACAGGACAATCAACTGGCACTGACGGTCTTTCAATCTCCGATTTCAAACTTGAAGAGGACATCCAGAAGACAGGCCGGATCAACAATGTCCTGAAACCAAACCAACAGATACTTGTTCAGATTGCCAAGGAACCAATTTCTACAAAAGGCCCAAGAGTTACCTCGGAATTGGCCTTTGCCGGAAGATACCTTGTCTTAATCCCTTTTTCAGATAAGATTTCAGTATCACAAAAGATTAAAAGCGCAGAGGAACGTAATCGTTTAAAGCGTCTGATCACCAGCATAAAACCAAAAAATTGTGGTATCATTATCCGAACCGTCGCTGAAAACAAACTGGTTGCCGACCTGGATACCGACTTACGCAATTTATATAATCGATGGGAGGTGATCACTCAAAAGCTTTCCTCCTCCAAACCTCCTCAGAAAATCATAGGAGAAATTGACCGTACCTCTGCTATCTTGCGTGACGCTCTCAACGAATCGTTCAACAACATTGTGGTTAATGATGCTGTCCTTTACGAGGAGATCCGGAATTATATTCAGCGTATAGTTCCTGACAAGGTAAATATCGTCAAACAGCAAACTGGGAAAATACCCATTTTCGAACAGTATGGTATCGACAAACAGATTAAAAGTTCCTTTGGAAAAGTTGTAACGATTAAAAGCGGCACATACCTGATCATTGAGCATACCGAAGCGCTTCATGTAATCGATATCAACAGCGGCCACCGGGTGAACCAGGATCAAAACCAGGAAACCAATGCCCTTGAGGTTAATATAGAAGCGGCCGGAGAGGTAGCAAGGCAATTAAGGTTGCGCGATATGGGTGGCATTATTGTGATTGATTTCATTGATATGATCCAGGGGCAAAACCGCAGGAAACTTTATGATAAATTGCGCGAGGAGATGAAGAAGGACCGGGCCAAACATTCCATCTTACCCCCCAGCAAATTCGGCCTTGTTCAGATTACCCGCCAGCGAGTTCGCCCTGAAATGAATGTTCAGATTCTTGAAAGATGTCCAACCTGTGAAGGAACAGGAGAGATCCGTCCATCGATCTTAATTATTGATGAAATTGAAAATAATATCAGTTATCTCATCCGGGAACAAAATGAAAAAGATCTGACCTTGGTCGTACATCCGTATATCTATGCCTTCCTCAAACAGGGATGGTTCGGATTTACCTGGAAATGGCGTCGTAAATTTAACCGGAGTATTAAACTCAAAAAGAACAATGCCTACCATTTTCTTGAATACCATTTTTTAAATGATAATGGCGACGAAATCAAGATGTAATTATGGATATAGTTGTTAGCGGCATCCGGCCTACAGGCAACCTTCACCTGGGAAACTATTTTGGAGCGCTTAATAGTTTTGTCAAAATGCAGGAAGAAAACCACTGTTATTTCTTTATTGCCGATTATCATTCATTGACAACACATCCCAACCCGGAAAACCTTCATGGCAATGTTAAAACGGTCCTTGTTGAATTCCTTGCCTGCGGATTGAATCCTGAAAAAGCTACTTTGTATATCCAAAGCGATCTTCCCGAAGTTGCCGAGCTCTATTTGTTGCTCAACATGAATGCCTATGTGGGAGAGCTGGAGAGATGCACATCCTTTAAGGAGAAGATAAGGATACAACCCCAGAATGTAAATGCTGGCCTGCTTACCTACCCCACTCTTATGGCCGCCGATATAATTATCCATAAAGCCCATAAAGTACCTGTTGGGAAAGACCAGGAACAACATCTGGAAATGACAAGAACGTTTGCCAATCGTTTTAACAGGATTTATAATGTTGAATATTTTCCCGAACCCGTCGCATATAATTTCGGGGAGAACCTTATCAAAATTCCCGGATTGGATGGAAATGTCAAGATGTCTAAATCCGATAATGAAAACTCAGCTATCTTTCTTGCCGATCCACCCGGGGTCATCCGTAAAAAGGTGATGCGCGCAGTAACCGATTCCGGTCCAATCAATCCAGATCAACCGAAATCCCTGGGATTAGCGAACCTTTTCACCCTCATGAATTATTTTTCATCCCCAGATACAACAATTCATTTTGAAAATGAATACAAGGCCGGAACAATCCGGTATGGTGACCTTAAAAAGCAATTGGCTGAGGATATAATCCGGTTTACAACTCCATTTCGTGAACGAATACTTGAACTTTCTGCAGATGATGATTATTTAAAGAAGGTCGCCGGGATGGGAGCCGAAAAGGCCAGGATCTCAGCTATACGGACTATAAGGGAAATAAGAGAAATTATCGGTTTTCGTAAGTTTTAATAGTAAAATTAACGTATTAAAGGTAGAGTAAAGCAAAACTGGCTACCTTTGTTAAGTTCACTTTCAACCCAGATCTTTCCTCCATTTTTTACAACCAGTTCTTTACTCAGAATCAACCCCAGGCCTGTCCCTCTCTCTTTAGCGGTTCCCGGTGTACGGGATTTTTCATCTATTCTGAAAAGTTTTGGGAGGGTTTCCGGGGAGATTCCTATGCCTGAGTCAACAATGCACACCTGGATCATTTCAGGTTTTTGACTATTGGTTGGTAATTCTTTTGAGAATATTCTTATCTGACCATTGTCCGGTGTAAATTTAATAGCATTGGATATTAAATTCCTGAATATTGTTTTTACCATATTCTCATCTGCCATTACAGTAGTTCCGAAGTTAATGGCTGAAAATATCCTGATATGTTTTTTTTCTGCCTGTGCACGTAAAAGGATCACTATTTCGTTTGAAATAACGCTTAAATCCAGGGGTTGTGCTATATAAGCCATCCTGCCGGTCTGGGTCATTGACCAATCCAGGAGGTTTTCCAGTAACTGGAATGTGTTTTTAGCCGAGGAATGGATGTTTTTTATGAAATGAAGTTTTTCTTCTTCTGAAAATTCATTCCATTCACTGGTAAGAATATCTGAAAAACCTATAATGGCATTGAACGGACCTTTTAAATCGTGCGCAATGATTGAGAAGAATTTATCTTTTGAATCAATCAAATCTTTTAGTTTCTCCGCATCAGCAATAACCTGGTCTGTTGCAAGTTTCCGTTCTTCTTCAACGCCAATTGCAGAAGCAGCAAGTGAAAGGAACAACTTTTCTGAATTATCAGGTACAAAATCCCGTTGAAAAACGACGCATAGGGAACCAATGGCTTTCCCGGCGAAACTGACCTTGACGCCCATATAGGTCTTCAGGTCAAACTTC
>Ga0172370_10002477_pt1 | contig 26672 bp, 24 predicted proteins | sample LakKiv5m_FD_114538 | JGI IMG/M metagenome (GOLD analysis project Ga0172370, IMG submission 114538) | Freshwater microbial communities from Kabuno Bay, South-Kivu, Congo - kab_022012_11.5m | ecosystem: Environmental > Aquatic > Freshwater > Lake | place: Democratic Republic of the Congo...
CGGTCCAGTGAAGGACAGAGGTTGAGGTCAAGGTTGAGGTTCAGTTCGGGATAGAGCGAACGACGCTGTTACGGACGCAGTGCGCTACGCGGTGAACGATTCCCTGGCCGGTACTTTCTGACGAACAGCGAGGGGTACACTGAGAGGCCCAATCGCGGGTTCGCCGCGGGGTTCCAGTCGGCAGTTGTCGGAACGGGCTAGTGTTTGTGGCTGTGGTGGTGTTTGCGGTGTTTCGTTTCGTGTTTGTGGGCCGGCGCCATGACGCCGAGTTCGATAGCCCGCTGGCGGGCGTAGGCGAGCTGGTCTGCAAACTCGGTCGGGTTGAGTTCGATGAACTGCCGGTAGGACCCCGCCGCTTCGTCGTACCGCCCCATCGCTTCCTGGTCGAGCGCCTTGCCGTACCAGGCCATGGCGTAGTGCGGGTCAATCTCAAGGACCTTGTCACCGCACTCGATCGCTTCCTGATGGCGGCCCATTTCCCGCAGCAGCAGTCCTTTGTTGAACCAGACGAAGATGGCGTCCGGCTTGAGCGCGAGCGCCGTGTCGTAGGCGCGCAGCGACTCGTCGTTGCGGCCGAGGGTGGCGAGGCTGATGCCCATGTTCGACCAGGCACCGGCGTTGGTCGGGTCGATTTCCACGGCCTTGTCGAAGCAGTTGACCGCCTCTTCGTGGCGGCCGAGACCGGCGAGGCAGAGGCCTTTGTGGTTCCAGGCGAGCGCGAGCTGCGGGTCGGTTTCGAGCACCCGGTCGCAGCAGTTGATTGCGTCTTCGAGCCGTCCCAGCACGTAGAGGCTGCGCGCCTTGTTGTACCAGGCCTCGAAGTTGACCGGGTCCTGCTTCAGCACCTCGTCGTAGCAGGCGAGCGCTTCGTCGTGGCGGCCGAGGCTGTCGAGGCTGAGCCCTCTGTTGTTCTGGGCCGCGACCGACCACGGGTCCTGTTCCAGGGCCGCGTCGTACGCGCGGACCGCTTCTTCGTGGCGGCCGAGCCGGCTGAGCACGTCGCCCTTGCTCCGCCAGACCCCGGCCTCGGGCGGGGCCAGCGCGAGCGCCTTGTCGAAGCAGGCCAGCGCCTCTTCGTAGCGGCCGAGGCTTTCAAGGGTACTGCCCTTGCTGGTCAGCGCGCTCAGGTTGTCCGGGGCCAGTTCGAGCGCCTTGTCGTACGACCGGAGCGCGTCTTCGTAGCGGCCGAGGCTGTCGAGGCTCGCGCCGCGGTTGTACCAGGCCGCCGCGTTCTCCGGGTCCTGTTCCACGACCTTGTCGTGGCAGCGGACTGCGTCCTCGTGGCGGCCGAGGCCGTCGAGGCTCGCGGCTTTGCCGGCCCAGGCCGCTGTGGCGTCCGGTCCGATTTCCAGCGCCCGGTCGAAGCAGCGGATGGCGTCCTCGTGCCGCCCCAGGCTGGCCTGGCTCGCACCCATACGGACCAGGGCGTCACGGTTGCGCGGGTCGAGTTCCACGGCACCGTCGAACGAGCGAACCGCGTCTTCGTGCCGGCCGAGGCGGCTGAGACATTCACCCCGGCGGTACTGGGCCTCGGCGAACCGGGGCGCGATCTCAAGTGCCTGGTCAAAGCTGTGCACTGCATCTTCCAGGCGCCCCAGCGTTTCCTGGCTTATCCCCTGGTTCAACCAGGCACCGGAGTTGCGCGGGTCAAGTTCCAGGCACTTGGCAAAACAGACGAGCGCATCCTCGTGGTGGCCGAGCGCGGCCAGGCTGGCTCCCTTTTGGTTCCAGGCAAGAAAGAGCAGCGGCGACCGGGCGAGAGCCTTGTCGATGGCACTGACCGCGTCGTCGTAGCGACCCAGGCTGTACAGGCTCCGACCCTTGTTGTACCAGGCCACCGCCAGTTCGTCGTCGAGTTCCAGCGCCTGGTCGCAGGCAGCGACGGCGTCGTCGTAGCGGCCGAGGCTGCACAGGCTCAACCCTTTGTTGCTCAGCGCCTCGGCGTTCTTCGGGTCGAGCCGAATGACCTCATCGTAGGCGCGCACCGCGTCTTCATACCGGCCGAGCCGGTTGAGAACGTCGCCCTTGCTGCGCCACAAGCCCGGGTCGGTCGTCTCCAGCGCGAGCGCCCGCTCGTAGCCGCTGGCCGCCTCGTCGAGTCGTCCCAGCCGGACGAGGACGTCGGCTTGTACGTGCCAGACTCCGGGCTCGTCCGGGGCGAGTTCCAGGGCCTTTCCGTACGAACGGACGACCTCGGCGTCGTTGGTGCCGAGCCGGTTCAGGAGGTCGCCGCGGCTGCGCCAGACTCCCGCCTCGCCTGGAGCAAGTTCGATTGCCTTGTCGTAGCTCGCGAGCGCGTCGTCGTAGCGCCCGAGCCGGTTGAGAACGTCGCCCTGGTTGCGCCAGACCGCGGCCTCGTTCGGGGACAACGCCAGCGCCTTCTCGTAGCAGGCGAGCGCTTCCTCGGCTCGGCCGAGCCGGAACAGGCTCCCGCCTTTGTTGTTCCAGGCGCCGGCATAGCTCGGGTCAAGCTCGAGTGCCCGGTCGTAGGACTTGATTGCCTCTTCATACTGGCCGAGGCTGTCCTGGCCCAGTCCCTTGTTATTCCATGCCGCCGGGTGGCTGGCGTCCTGTCCGAGCGCACCCTCGAAGCAGCGCACCGCCTCGTCGTGCAGGCCAAGGCTGTCGAGCGCGTTGCCCTTGTTGTTGAGGGCACCGACGTGTTTCGGGTCGAGCTCGAGCACCTTGTCGTAGGCACTGACCGCCGCTTCGTAGCGGCCGAGCTTGAACAGGGCGTTGGCCTGGTTGTACCAGGCGGGCAGCAGGTCGGGAGCAAGCTCCAGCGCCTTCTCCTGGCTGGCGACCGCCGAATCGTAGCGGCCGAGGTTGTAGAGGTCGATCCCTTTGTTTCGCCAGGCCGCCGTCAGCTTCGGGTCCAGTTCCAGGGCTTTGTCGTAGCTGTCGACCGCCGGTTCGTAACGGCCGAGGCTGTCGAGGCCCAGCCCGCGATTGTACCAGGCGGAAGCGGATTGCGGAGCCAGGTCGACCGCCCGGTCGTAGCAGTCGACGGCCTCCTGGTGCCGGCCGAGCCGGAACAGGGCGTTGCCTTTGTTGTACCAGGCGGCAGCGTCGTGCGAGTCGAGGGCAAGGGCCTGGCCGTAGCAGCCGATCGCCTCCTCATAGCGGCCAAGCCCGTACAGGCTGTTTCCCTTGTCGGTCCAGGCGCCGGCCGCGGCTGAGTCGAGGGCCAGGGCTTTGTCCAGGCAGACGATTGCCTCTTCATGGCGGCCGAGGCCGTTCAGGCTCGTACCCTTACTGGTCCACGCCCGCACGATGGCTGGGTCGACCTCAAGCGCCTGGTCAAAGCAGCCGACCGCCTCTTCGTCCCGGCCGAGACCGTGCAGGCTCGCGCCCTTGTTCACCAGGACCGCCGCGTTCTTCGGGTCAATTCCAAGCGCCTTGTCAAAGCAGCGGAGGGCCTCTTCAAAGCGGCCGAGGGCGTCGAAGCTGCTCGCGAGCTCGGACCAGGCCGCGAGGTTCTGCGGGTCGATCTCAAGCGCGTTGTCAAAACACCCGGCCGCTTCCTTATAACGGCTCAGGTGATAGAGGTCGTTCCCCTTCCCGAGCCAGGCGGCAACAAGCCGCGGGTTAATCTCCAGCGCCTTGTCGTAGCAGTCGACCGCCTCCGCCCGCCGTTCCAGGCCGTCGAGGCAGTTGCCCTTGTTCCACCAGGCCGGGGCATGGAGTGGATTAAGGCCGAGGGCCTTGTCGCAGCATTCGATGGCCAGCTCGTAGCGGCCGACGCAGCTCAGGCTGTTCGCCTTGTTGTTCCAGGCCGCGACGTTTGCGGGGTCGAGCTCGAGGATGCGGTCGCAGCAGCCGATCGCCTCGTCGTAGCGGCCGAGGCTGTGGTAAGTATTACCCTGATTGTGCCAGGCGGGGATGTCCTGCGGGGCGACCTCGATTGCCTTCGCGTAGCAGGTGATTGCCTCCTCGTCCCGGCCCAGGCTGCGCAGGGTCGCTCCCTTGTTGTTCCACGCCGCCGCCAGTTTCGGCGCCAGCTCGACGGCCTTTTCCTGACAGCGCAGGGCCTCATCGTAGCGCTCGAGTCGGTGGAGAATCATCCCTTTGGTGCACCAGGCCTGCCCGTGCTCGGGAACGAGTTCAACAACCCGGTCGAGACAGCGGATGGCCTCTTCGTACCGGCCCAGGACCTGCAGGCTCGCCGCCTTGTTGTACCACTCCCGGAACTCGGGCACGTCGGCGGTGACCGGTTCGACCGTCTCGCCGTTCTGACGCTTGAGCAGCGGCTCGAGTTCCGCCCGCAGCGCGGCAAAGGTCGGGAAGCGCCTGCCCGGCTCCTTCTCCAGACAGCGCTGGATGATGGTCGACAGCGGCGAGTCGAACTTCGGCACCGGCACTTTCGCGTGCAGTCGAGCCATCTCGCCCCAGAAGCGGGTCGTCTCCAGGGCAGTGGTGGGCAGGGAGATGCTGAACGGGAGCCGGCCGTTCCGGGCGATCTGGAACAGCACGATGCCGAACGAGTAGATGTCGCTGCGTTCGTCGCCGGACTCGGTATTCCTGAACAACTCCGGTGCCATGTGGGTAGGCGTGCCGTAGCCGCCGCCGTCCGGACACGGCCCGGAGAGGCCGACGGTTCCCGACCGGGAAATCACCTCTCCCGACGTCACTTTGGACGCGCCGAGGGCGGCCGCCATGCCGAAGTCGGTGATTCGGACCGTCTGGTCGGTACCGATCATGATGTTGGCGGGTTTGATATCCCGGTGGCAGCGGATGCCCTTGGCGTAGGCGTACTCAATACCCCGGCAGAACTGGATGGCCCAGCGCAGCCCCTGCGCGAGGTCGGGCGGCCGCTGGCGCAGGTGCCCCTCAAGCGTGTTCAAACCGTTTTCGTCGGGCGCCACGTGCTCGAGCCCGACGAACAGCCGTCCGGCGATGTTGATGATGTGGCAGGCCCGCACTAAGTACGGATGGCCGCCCAGGGCAATCCAGGCACTCGCCTCCTTGCGAAAACACTGCCGCGCCTGCGCGTCGGCCAGGTATTCGTCGCGGAAGGTCTTCAGAACGTAAACCTCCCTGGCCTCGTGTGAATAGACGAGATACGCCGCGCCGATCCCACCCGCCCCGAGAACTTGATAAACCTCGTACTTCTGGCCGATGACGTCGCCGCGCTTGTAGGAGGGACCGGCCGCCGGATTCTGCGCGTCGGGATCCGTCGGGGCGCTTGAACTGAGAGAACGGCTGCTCAAACCGGTAACCCTATGAGCGTTTGCCGCACGGCGGATTGCCCGCGAAAGCCACTCGCCCGAAATGTGTCCGCACGCATGGATTCATTCTTACACCGGGTAGATGTTAAGCGGTTCATTGCCGGTGTCAAGTCATCCCGCACGACCGACGACAAAGCCGGCCAACCGGCCGCGAACACTCCCGCCGCGGACACTTCAGGAAGGATTTCGCTCCCGACTAGCGTCCCGTCGCCAGGCGCGCGGCGAGCGGTTCGGGCAATCCGGCGGCGCGGATTTTCGCCTGCACGGCCGCGATGTCATAGGGAACGCGGATGTAGGCCATCGTCCGGGTGTCGTCGTCGTACAGCAGGCAGCAGGCGCGCGGGTCGCCGTCGCGAGGCTGACCCACGCTGCCGGCGTTGATGAAATATCTGGCATCCGGCCGTACCGGGAATGACGGACGACGCACCAGTCGAGCCGGCCTGCCGGGCAGCCGTTCAACCGCGAGCGGCTGATGTGAGTGCCCGGCGACACAGCTGGCACTCGAACAGCGCTCGATCTCGTGTGCCGCCTCGCGAACATTGAGCACGTAGTCCCAGGTCTCGGGCGCCGAGGGTGAGGAATGGACGATGAACAGCGGCCCTTCGTCGGCAGTAAGCGAGAGACACCCGAGGTAGCTCCGGTTCGGCTCGGCGAGGAGCGGCTGGGTCCAGAGCGCGGCCTGGCGCGCGGCCGGGTTAAATCCGGTGAGCGGTGTACGACCCACGACGCCCCAGTCGTGATTGCCCGCCACGGCGACGCAGCCCAGCTCCCGGACGATTTCGACGCAGCGATTCGGGTCCGGCCCGTACCCGACGACGTCGCCGCAGCAGATGAACCTGGTTGCACCCTTGTCCTTGAGCGCGCCGAGCACCGCCTCAAGTGCCTCAAGGTTTGCGTGGATGTCGGAGATTATGCCGAGCTTCACGGCTGGTTGACTCGATCCGTTTCCTGGAATACGCTGTCGAGCACGCCGTTGACGAACTTACCGGCATCGTCATCGCCGTACTTCTTGGCGATCTCCACCGCCTCGTTGATTGTCACTTTGGGCGGGATGTCGTCGAAGTAGAGAATTTCGGTCGCGGCCAGCCGGAGAATCGCCCGGTCGAGCACGGTCAGCCGTTCGAGCCGCCAGCGCGCCAGGTGCCGGCGCAGCACCGCGTCAATCTCCGGCTGGTTGCCCAGTGCCGAGTCTACCAGCCGTCGGAGATAAGTCTCGGCCTCATCCGGCGGGTTCCGGCGCAGGAGGATCTCGGCGATCGTATGCTCCGGCTCGTCGCCGACCAGGTCAAGCCGGTACAGGACTTCCAGCGCGCACTCGCGGGCCTGGCGGCGATTAGTCATCCGGGAATGGCCGGAAAGAGACGGCCGGCGACCGCGAAACCGTGCCCGGACTTCGACATTTCTACTCTAGACTTCGCACTTTCCGCTCTATGCCAGCTTCTGCTTCTCGAGGTCAGCCATCTCGATGGCCGACAGCGCCGCGGTCCAGCCCCTGTTCCCGGCCTTGGCCCCGGCCCGCTCCAGCGCCTGTTCGAGCGTATCGGCGGTGATGACGCCGAACGCCACCGGCACGCCGGTCTCCAGGTAGACGTGCGCAATGCCCTTCGCCACCTCCGACGAGATATATTCGGCATGCGGAGTATCGCCGCGGATAACCGCTCCCAGCGCCACCACGGCGTCGCACTTCTTCATCGAGGCAATGCGGAGCGCGACCGCCGGAATCTCGAACGCGCCCGATACCCAGACAATGTCCACCGCCTTGGCGTTGTGCCGCTCAAGACAGTCGAGCGCGCCGGCGAGGAGCTGCTTTCCCACGAGCTCATTGAACCGCGACACCACCAGCGCGAACTTCCGGCCGGTCGCGTCGAGCTTACCCTTGAACTCCCTGGTTTCCATCTTTGACTCCTTTTTCCAGATCGCCAAGCAGGTGGCCGAGCCGGTCCCGCTTGGTGACGAGATAGCGAATATTCTTCTTGCCCGGCCGGACCACGAGCGGCACGCGCTCGACGACGTCGAGCCCGAAGCCGCGAAGCCCGATGATTTTGCGGGGATTGTTGGTCAGCAGCCGGATGCTTGAGAGGCCGAGGTCACACAGTATCTGGGCACCGATGCCATAGTCGCGCAGGTCAGGCTCGAAACCGAGCGCGATGTTGGCCTGGACGGTGTCGAGCCCCTGGTCCTGCAGCGCGTAGGCCCGCAGCTTGTTCTCGATGCCGATGCCTCTCCCCTCCTGCCGCATGTAGAGCACGACGCCCAGCCCTTCACGGGCGACAAGCTTCATCGCCCTGGCGAGCTGGAACCCGCAGTCGCAGCGCAGCGAGTGGAACACGTCGCCGGTCAGGCACTGCGAGTGGACCCGCACCAGCACACGCTCTTTCCCCCGGACATCACCCTTCACCAGCGCGATGTGTGCGTAGGGTTCGACCACGTCCTCGTAGACCACGGCGCGGAAATCGCCATACTCGGTCGGCAGCACGGTCTCGACGACCCGGCGCACAAGCTTCTCTCGCTGCCGGCGAAAGGCGATGAGATCCTTGATGGTGACAATCTTGAGCCGGAACCGCCGCGCGAGCCTCTGCAGTTGGGCCAGCCGGGCCATGGTGCCGTCGTCGGCCATTATCTCGCAGAGCACGCCGGCCTGGGGACGACCAGCCAGCCGCGCGAGGTCAACCGCGGCCTCGGTATGGCCGGCGCGGACCAGGACCCCGCCGTCCTGCGCGATCAGCGGAAAAACGTGTCCGGGCCGTGCCAGGTCCTCCGGTTTCGTCCGGGGACTGACCAGCGCCCGGATGGTCAGCGCGCGGTCGTGGGCCGAGATGCCGGTAGTCGTGCCCTTGGCCGCGTCGACCGAAACGGTGAAGGCGGTCCCGTGCAGGGCGGTGCTGCCCTCGGTTTGAAGCGGCAGGCCCAGTTCGGCGCATCGCCGCGCGGTCAGCGGCACGCAGACAAGGCCCCGGCCGTACCGGGCCATGAAATTGACCTTGTCGGCGGAAATCCGGTCGGCGGCACAGACCAGGTCACCCTCGTTCTCGCGGCCCTCGTCGTCGACCACGATGACGAAGTGCCCGGCCTTCAGCTCGCGCAACGCCTCAGCTACCCCGGCAAAGGCTGATTTCATGCCGGCTGCGGCCTCTCTCGCCTGACTCCACTGATCATGAGGGCCAAGATAATAGCAGCATGTGCCAGCCCAAGCAAGTGCCGGCGCACGGCCCGTCAATTCACGTTCCAACTCCGCTATTGATTTGCGCCGGAAAATCGGTATCATAGCCATCCTCTGCGAGACTCATGACCCGGTCGCGGGACACCGGAGTGAAACCTGCGCAGCGGCCAGCGGTATTTCCGATAGCCCGTCTAACATTGACAGTAGTCGCGAATTTGGAATAAGGATAGCTAAGATGAAGACTTACGTCGCCAAGAAGGACGACATAAAGAGCGAATGGTATCTGTTTGACGCCGAGGGCTCAACCCTGGGCCGCCTCGCCACGCAGATTGCCGTCCGTTTGATGGGCAAGCACCGGCCGATCTATACGCCCCACATCGACTCCGGCGACCACGTAGTCGTGGTCAACGCCTCCGGGATCAAGCTGACCGGCAAGAAACGCGACGAGAAACTCTACCATCGTCACTCGATGTACCCGGGCGGACTGAAGACATTCACCTACGCACAGGTTGTCGAGCGCTTCCCGACCCGGCCGCTCGAGCTTGCGGTGAAGCGGATGCTGCCCAAGAACAGGCTCCAGGCCAGGCGGATGGCCCGGCTCCACGTCTACGCGGGACCGGAGCACGTTCATCAGGCCCAGAAGCTCACCCCGGTGAAATAACATGGAAAAAACCTACTTTGCCACCGGCACCCGCAAGTCAGCCACGGCGAAAGTCTGGCTGGTTCCCGGCGGGACCGACGCGGTTGTCAACGGCCTGCCCTTTGAGAAATACTTCGGCCGGGCCGACCTCGTCAGTGCGGCGATGTCACCCCTGAAGACCACCGATACGTCCGGCTTCAGCCTGAAGGCCCAGTGCTCCGGCGGTGGCCTTTCCGCCCAGGCGGCGGCCGTAGCGCTGGGCGCGGCCCGGGCGCTGGTCGCCTACAACCCTGACCTGCGCAAGGCCCTGCGCGGAGCCGAACTCCTGAAGCGCGACCCGCGCGAGAAAGAACGGATGAAGTACGGTCTGGCCAAGCGGAGAAAGAGGTTCCAGTGGACCAAACGTTAACCATCAAGCAATTGCTCGAAGCCGGCGTCCACTTCGGGCACCACTCGCGACGCTGGAACCCGAAGATGAAGCCGTTCATCTTCGGCAAGAAGCACGGCATCTTCATCATCGACCTAGAGAAAAGCCTGGAGCGGATGCGCCTGGCCTACGACGCCGCGCGGACCATCACCGAATCCGGCCGCGACATCCTCTTCGTCGGGACCAAGCAGCAGGCGCGGCCGATCATCGAAGAAGAGGCCACGCGCTGCGGCTCGTGCTATGTGACCGAGCGCTGGCTCGGCGGCCTCCTAACCAACTTCGAAATTCTCTCGACCCGCATCACCCGGCTGTCCGACCTGGAGCGGATGATCAACGAGGGGCAGTACGGCAAGACGACCAAGAAGGAGACGCTGCTTCTCCAGCGCGAGCACAAGAAACTGCTCCGCGTCTTCGCGGGGCTGAAGACCCTCGACCGCCTGCCCGGCGCGATCTTCGTCATCGACCCGGTTCGCGAGGCAACCGCGGTCGCCGAAGCCCGGCGGGTCCACATCCCGGTCATCGCCCTGATCGATACCAACGGCGACCCCGAGGGCATCGAATACCCGATTCCGGGCAACGACGATGCGCTGCGTTCCATCCGGCTCGTCACCAGCATGGTTGCGAACGCGGTGATGGAAGGCCGGAAGCAGTTTGACACCGAGGAGGTGCAGTGAGCCAGCCTACCGAGAAAGTCGTCGACCTCCGCCGCCGTACCGGCGCGGGCATGATGGACTGCAAGCATGCCCTTGAGGAAGCCTGCGGCGACATTGAGAAGGCAATCGAAATCCTCCGTACCAAAGGGATCGCCAAGGCGGCCAAGAAGGCCGAACGGCCGACGGCGAACGGCGTAGTCGAGTCCTACATCCATCCCGGCGAGCGGCTCGGCGTGCTCATCGAGGTGGACGTCGAGACCGACTTCGTCGCGCGCAATCAGGAGTTCCGCCGGTTCGTGCGCGACCTGGCGATGCACATTGCCGCTGCCGACCCGGCCGCGATCGACCGAACCGGCGTCGCGCCCGAGGTCATCGAACGCGAGAAGCGCATCTATGAGGAACAGGTTGCCCAGTCCGGCAAGCCGGCCAATATCGTCGAGAAAATCGTCCAGGGCAAGCTCGAGAAGTTCTACGCCGATGTATGCCTGCTCGAACAGCCGTTCGTGAAGGCGCCCGAGAAGACCGTGGGCGACTACCTGAAGGAAACTATCGCCAAGTTCGGCGAGAACACCGTAATCCGGCGTTTCGCTCGATTCAAGCTCGGTGAGTAACCGGCGCTACAATCGAGTCCTGCTCAAAATATCCGGCGACCTCTTCAGCGACCCCGAGTCGCTGAAGCTGGTCGCCGACCAACTGCTCGCCGCCCGCCGCGCCGGAGCCAGAATCGCGGTGGTCATGGGCGGCGGCAACATCCTGCGCGGCCGTGACACCCGCGACATGGACCAGACTGCCGCGGACAAGGCGGGCATGCTTGCCACGGTCATCAACGGCATCAAGCTCACCGAACTGCTCGGAACCCACGCCCGGGTGCGCCACTTCTCAGCCATCGGCGTACCGGGAACCGCGGCCGGCTATGACATCTGGGAGGCGCGTGAGGCGTTGAAGGAGGGCCGGATTCTCGTCCTGTCCGGCGGTACCGGCAACCCCTTTTTCTCGACTGACTCAGCCGCGGCGCTCCGGGCGGCCGAGCTCGGCATGGACGCCTTGCTCAAAGGCACGCGCGTGGCCGGCGTCTACTCCGCCGACCCGGAAAAAGACCCCAAGGCGAAGTTCTACTCCAGGCTCACCTACCAGCAGGCGCTGGTCGAGCAGCTTGCGGTGATGGACCTGACCGCCTTCGCGCTCTGCATGGAACGAAAGATGCCGATAGTGGTGTTTGACATAACAAGGCCAAGGGCTATCCTTGACATCATAAAGGGCAAACGAATCGGGAGTCTTGTATGCTAGATAAAGTCTACTCCGAATATCGACAGAAGATGACCAAGACAATCGAGGTCCTCGAGACCGAGTTCGCCCGTATCCGTACCGCGCGCGCGAACCCGGCCATCCTCGACGGCGTCAAGGTCGACTACTATGGCCAGCCCACGCCGCTGAAGCAGGTGGCGAGCATCTCGATACCCGAGCCGCGTCAGATCGTGGTGCAGCCATGGGACCGTTCGGTCCTGCCTGAAATCGAGAAGGCGCTGCAGAAGGCCGAGCTCGGGCTCACGCCCAAGGTCGAGGCGAACCTCATCCGCCTGCCGATTCCGGCCCTGACCGAGGAACGCCGGCGCGAACTCGCCAAACTCTGCGCCAAGCTGACCGAGGACTCGCGCGTCGCAGTCCGCAACCTCCGCCGCGAGGCGAACGAAGCCGTCAAGAAGCTCGAGAAAGACAAGAAGATTACCGAGGACGACTCCAAAACCGGCACCAAGAAGGTTCAGGAGATGACGGACGAGTTCATCAAGAAGCTCGACGAACTCCTGAAGCGTAAGGAAGCCGAGATCATGGAGAAATAGAACTCCGTGTCGGACAAGTCCGACCGGTCCGACCCGTCGGACTCCAAGGTGTCGAACCGGGTCCCCCGCCACATCGCCGTCATCATGGACGGCAACGGTCGCTGGGCGAAGAAAAAGGGTCTGCCCCGCGCCATCGGCCACCAGGAAGGTGTGAAGTCGCTCCACCAGGCGGTCGAGACGCTCAAAGACGCCGGGGTCAAATGCCTGACTGCGTACACCTTCTCGACCGAGAACTGGTACCGGCCCAAATCCGAAGTCGAACTGCTGATGAAGCTGATGGCGAAGACCATGGACGACGAACGACCCGGCCTCATCAAGAACAATATCCGGGTCCGGGCCATCGGCCGCATCGCTGACCTGCCGCAGAACCTGCAGGACACGCTGTCCCGCCTGGTCGGCGATACCGCAAAGAATACCGGCCTCACGCTCTGTCTCGCTCTGAGCTATGGCGGCCGCACCGAGATTCTCGACGCCTGCCGCCGTGCAGTCGAGGCCGGCAAGACGCCCCAGACCGAAGCCGAGTTCGGTGCCCTGCTCTACGACCCCTCACTGCCTGACCCGGACCTGCTCATCCGCACCGGCGGCGACCAGCGGATTTCCAATTACCTGCTCTGGCAATCCGCCTACACGGAACTCTATTTCACTGAGACGCTCTGGCCCGACTTCCGCAAGCCCCAGTTGCTCGCAGCAATCGAGGACTATGCCCAGCGACAGCGCCGCTTCGGCCGCATCGACGAAGAATAGAAAATGGGGACTTTACCGCGCCGAGTTCGACGCAGGCGCCGAGAGGGACTGCCCCCATTTTCATGCGCATAGCCAATGAAAAGCTGGCTCCGCCGAGTTCTCTACGGTACCGGCCTCGGCCTCGCCATCTTCGCCGCCCTGTTCGCCGACCGTTGGGTTATAACTGCCATCACCGCGGGCTGGGTCGTGCTGGCCACGCTCGAATTCATCCAGCTTCTGGTCAGGGCCGAAATCAGGCTCAATCGCTGGCTGCTCTCAGCGCTGGGCGTGACCATCGTCGCGGCTGCATATCTGAACGCGCTGCCGGGATTCATCGTCGCCCCGATTGCCGTTGTTCTCCTGGCCGCAGTCGCGACGCAGGAGACGAAACCGCGGGCACCCGTCTATGGAGTATTCGCCCTCCTCTACGTGGGCTTCCTTCCGGCTCACCTCGTCATGCTCAAGAACCTGGCGACCATGCACGCCTGGTCGCCGTGGCTCGTTTTCTTCCCGCTTGCCCTGACCTGGCTCAACGACACGGCCGGGCTCGTGTTCGGCAAGCTGATGGGCAGGCACAAGCTGGCGCCGACGCTGAGTCCGAACAAGACCATCGAGGGCTATCTCGCCGGGCTCGTCTTCTCGGCCGTCCTCGGTGCCGCCTACCTGCACTTCGTCCAGCCATTCTCCACTAAGCCGCTTTGGTGGCTGGCAGTAGTCGGCATCGGACTCGGCACAATGGCGCAGGCGGGCGACCTGTTCGAGTCCATGTTCAAGCGCGCCGTCGGCGTCAAAGACACATCTTCCGCGCTCGCCGACCATGGCGGCTTCCTCGACCGCGTTGACAGCCTGCTCTTCACTATCCCTGCTTTCTACTACCTGGTCCTCTATCTCTAGGGGAGTCGAAAATGGAGCAGAGAGTGGTAGAACCGGGTTCCGTGGTCCCTCCTTGTGCATTCTGCATTCTAGCTTCTGACCTCTGCCTTCGTTCCGTCTGATGCGCCTTACTGACCCCATCATCCGCGAAGGTCCTCAGCTCCACGTTCACTACGTCGCGTTCGATTCCTTCGGGGTGAAATCGATGTGCGTTCGGGTCGAGACTCCCGACATCACCGTGACAATCGACCCGGGCGTGGCACTCGAGGCGAACTCGTTCCCTCTGCCGGTGGAAAAACGTCAGGCCCTGCTGGACCAGCACCTGGCGGCCGTGCGCGAGTCCTGCACCAGGTCGCAGGCCGTCGTCATCTCCCACTACCATCTCGATCATCTCCAGACCGCGCGCGAGCTCGGAATGTACGGCGGCAAGACGATTCTGGCTCGTGACCCAGCCCTCATGTCCGCGAAGCAGGCTGAGACGGCAACGCGGTTCTTCAAGACCATTGACGGCCTGCCCAAGGAAAAGCTCTGGGCCGACGGCCGCAAGTTCAAGTTCAGGAAAACGGCCATCGAGTTCTCGCCGGCAGTCTGGCACGGTACTCGCGACGCCGAGCCGGGGACTGTGATAATGACCTCGGTCGGTTGGGGCAGGGAGAAGGTGCTGGTTACTTCCGACGTCGGCGGCCCGCTTGAGACGGCGACCACCGACATCATCTGCTCCTCCAGGGCTCAGACCGTGATTGTTGACGGCTACCCAACCTACCACCTTGGCCAGTTCGCTACCGACTACGACCTCGTCCGCAGCATCGTGAATCTGTGCCGTATCCTTGCCGCGCCAGCACTAAAGATACTCATAGCCGACCACCACCTCTGCCGCGACTACCGCTACCCGGCCTTCTTCAAGCTCGTCTACGACAAGGCGAAGCAGCTCAGAAAGCAGTTCGGCACCGCGGCGGAGGTAATGGGCAAGACCAGTGCGGTTCTAGAGGGCTACCAGAACTACGGCCCGACCCGCTGGCACAAGTGGTTCCCGCTCGAAGCCGCCGATGCCCGAGCCGTGCTCGAACGCGCCGTCGCCGAAGGCAAGCTCGACAGGGAATGGCCCGCTGCCTTTAACCGCTGGGTGGTCTGATCCGTCCCTATTCGTCCGTATCCGTCCCACAAGCGCCAAGATTGACAGACCCGCGCGGTACTGCCAGAATCAAACGAGAGGTGCACACAATGAACCGTACGCTTGAAAGGCTTTCGCTCCTGACGCTGCTGCTCGCGGCGATGGCGGCCCTGCAGTGTATCAACACCAGGACCATCGGCCGGCCGCCCCTGCCCAAGCCTGATTTCACTGTGGCGCAGGACGGCTCGACCGATTACGAGACAATCGGAGACGCGCTCGACGAGGCCGAGGCGGGCGACGTCATCCTCGTCAAACCGGGCCTCTACCTGGAAACCATCGAAATCGAAGCGGACGAAGGTCCGTTCACAATCATCGGACAGGACCCGGCGACGACCATCATTGACGCCGACGGCGAGTACGCGACAGTCACGCTCAAGAGCACCGGCAACCGCATCTCCGGCCTGACCATCAGGGGTGGTGAGTCGCATGGCCTCTACATTCCGGGTGGAAGACAGAAAGTCGACTACTGCCTCATCATCGGCAACGGCGACCGCGGCGTGTACATCAGCACCATGGCAGGCAGTGGCAGCGCGGACATCAACCACTGCACCATCGCCGGCAACCAAGTCTCCTCCATCTACTGCGCGAACCGGGTGGACAAGACGACCATCAGCAATTCGATTCTCACCAGCCAGAACCGCAACCTCGCCTGGGACGGCGACGGCCTGAACCTCGTGGTGAACAACTCCTGCCTGTTCAGCTCTGATGCCGGGTCGGATGTGGTCGTGTCCGGCTCGAACAACATCCGCAAAGACCCGAAATACGAAGACCCGGAGAACGGCGACTACCGGCTCAAACCCGGCTCGCCCTGCCTCAAGGCCGCGTCCGACGGCTCCAACATGGGCTGCTTCTAGAAGCAGGGATTAGCGACCAGGGATTAAGGGTCAGCTCCAGAATCCGAACCCCGCTCCCTCATCCCCAGCCCCTAGCCTCTTTTCGCGTGATCGTGTCCCAAGCCTGACCCCTGAGCCGCGGTAGCAATGCTCCCGCTTTTCCTCTGCTCCGACTGTTAGTCTGCCGAGGAAATCTCCTCTACCCGATGGGGTATCGCTTTGCAGGCCTTCCCGAAAGTCACGGCCGGAGTCCCTCCGCAGACGACGCTCCGAGTCTAGCTGCAAATCGCCGCGCCCGTCCCTCCTCAAATGGCCTTGCCTGCCCAATCGCGATTCGCCGCACGAATCGCCCTGAACGTGCATCTGCAGGTCGCTCTGCAAGAGACCCTGACCATGCCGACCAGAATCACCGTGCAAACCACGTCCCGACAGGCCTTCCGAACAACCTTCCGAACCGTCCCGGGAACGGTTCCCGGGGCGACTCGCGAGGCGTCGCTTCAGGCCACCTGCAATTGGATGGTCACGATAACTCACAGTAGCACGGCCAGTTACAGTGGAGGCTCAAAGAAGGCTGAGATTCTTGAGCAAATCCTGCTCCCTGCGGACATACATATAGGTGAGGAACCACGGCCACAGAACGCGCCTGGCCCGTAATGACCGCTAACCCAAGGAACTGCCACCGCTCTCCGGGGGACTGTCACGGCTTTCCTCCGAGGAAAACCGTGACTGTACCCAACCCGCACAAAACGGTGGCCGTACCCGAAGATGAGAAAGGACAAGCAATGACTGACCCGAATCAGCGAAGGATGAACTGAAGATAAAGACCGATGCCACTAAGGTGAAGCAGGTCCTCGACGACATGCGGCCGGACATGCTCAAGCGCTACGAGGCCGCAGTGGCGAGCCTCTGCGAGATGGAAGTGAAGGCCCGGCAGACGCTCAACACTGCGGGCATCCACACCATCTTCTACGTCGCCTACCTCAACTACGCCCGCCAGCTCTACAAACTCTCCCGCCAGCAAGGCATCTCGGGCGAAAGCTTCGCGCTTCAGGCCCAGGTCCTGCTCGACAAATGGTCGAATCGCGGCCTCGACGCCGCAGTACTGGCCAGGATCCGCGCCCAGGTCTTCGACACCGGCGCCCCGACGCCGTAGATCGAAGGCCGGCTCATCGCCCCCAAGGGCCCGATTGTCACATGATGGGGTGATCGGAGAGGCTACCCTGTTGGAAGGTTGCGGCCTGGGTCAGATAAAGCCTGGCGTATATGCCTTGGTGCTTCAGCAACTCCACGTGGGTACCACTCTCCGCGATGCGGCCCTTGTCCAGCACATAGATCCGGTCGGCCATGCGAACAGTCGAGAATCGGTGACTTATCAAGATGGCGCTGCGACCATGGACTGCGGCACGGAAACGCTCAAACACCTCGGCTTCGGCCAGCGGATCGAGCGAACTGGTCGGCTCGTCCAAAACGACGATCTGCGAGTCGCGGAGGAACGCCCTCGCCAGCGCCACTTTCTGCCACTCACCGATACTCAATTCCCGGCCCCTCTTGAACCAGTAGCCAAGTTGAGTGTCATAGCCCTCGGGCAGGCGACGAATAGCAGAATCGGCGCCAGAGCGACGGGCCGCCTCAATGATCCTCGCTCGGTTCGGCTCACTCTCGACGTCCCCTAGCCAGATGTTCTCCCAGGCTTTGAGATGATACTGCACATAGTCCTGCAGAATGACACTAACCTGCCGTCGCCAGTCAACGGGGTCCACTTGCCGGATGTCAACGCCGTTCACGGTCACGCTGCCTGTTTCAGGGTCGTAGAGGCGACACAGGAGCTTGACCAGCGTGGTCTTGCCTGAGCCATTCTCTCCGACTAAGGCTATCACCTGTCCTGGCTCAACAGTCAGGTTCACTGCGTCCAAGGCACGGCGGGTGCCACCCGGGTACTGGAAGCTGACATCTCGAAAGCTCACGATCCGATTCGGCTTGGGCGGCAACGACTTGGGGCTGGCCGGAACCTTGAGTCTCGGCTGTAGAGCCAGAAAGCCATAGAAGTTGGATAGAAACAGGTTGTCTTCGTAAAGCCCGGCGAGTCCGGTCAAGATGCCGGAAAACGAGCTAACCGCAAGCTGGAATACCGAGTAGTACATGATCAGACTGCCAACCGTGATTGCACCCATGTATGCCTGATAGGCAATGAAGGCTAAGGAGCCGTAGACGGCAAACGAAGTCATTAGTTGAGCAAACCAGCCGGTCGCTGCCTGGCGTTGAGTGAGCTTCAACCGCGCACCGCGCAATTGCGCGCGCAGGGCGCGATAGCGGCTACGGAACAGGTTGCCGAGGTCAAACAGCCTTATCTCCTTGGCAGGCCCGGAACCTGTCGCCATTGAGTAGTAGTAGCCGCTCTGCCGCTCCTTCTCGGTCAACTCCATCGCGAGTCGATACTGCCTTCGTGCATAGAGTGTCTGCACCAGAGCGCCAGGCAAGGCCACGAAGAACAGCACAAGTGCCACAAGCGGGTTGAGGGCAAGCAGCAGACCAGTGATGCCAACCAGGGAAACAGCGTTTCTTCCGACCGCAACTAGGCGGTTGACTACGCTTAGCGGCCTCGTTGCGGCCTGGGTCTGAGCACGGTACATTGTGTCGTAGTAGTCGGAGTTCTCGTAGTATTCCATGTCCACTGCGATGGACTTGCCGAGAACGAGGTCCGTCACCTTGTCCGCGAACACGATGGACTGATACTGCGCTGCCAAGCCGGCCAAGGAGTTGAACAGAGAGGACACGACTGCAACGACTAGAGCCAGCACGACCCAGTAGAGCACCGGACGAAATCCCGCAAGGCCCGCATGTGCGCTGATACCTGTCCCGAGGGCGTCGATGGTTCGCTTCATTAGATAAGGACTTGCGAGCGGCAGGACGCCCTGGACTACGACCAAGGCCATGTTCAGGCTGGCCCACGCAGGGGCGCTAGACCATACGAGTCGAATTGCCCTGCCTAGGTGCAAGCCAACCCGGGCCTTCTGCTCAGTTCTTAGTCTGGCGCCCATGCTGGCCGGACTTCAGCCGACTGGCCAGCTTGAGACTACAGAAGTGAAGTTCCCTCTACCAGCGCAGGTCAGCCGCATCGTGGAGTGGTGTCCGGCTACTGACCTTCGAGTCCCCCGGACTCAATTCCCTCTCCCTGCCGTAACTTCTGACCGAGCCGGAGGTTGTTGAAGTTGTAGCTCAGGGACAGACTCACGCCCAGCGGGTCGCTGCGGCGGATCACTCGGCTGTAGTAGTCACGTCCTTCGGTGCCTGACTCCGAGTTCGGGAATGCCCAGGCACGGAGGTTTATCGACAACGCGCGATTCAGCAGAGTCTTGCGGACTGCGACGTTCATGTTGAAACGACCGCCCATCCAGCTCTGGAATGTGACGGAGGAACTGTAGTAGCCGCTGCTGATGACAATCCAGTACGCGGACGGAAGCTGCAAGCTGGCACTCGCGGAGGTGCTCCAGGCCGGGCCGCCGTCTTCGCCCTCACCGACGAGGGGCACGCCGTACACGCGGCTGTCGTGTAGGTCGCCTCTGAGGTTCAGATTCAGCCACCGGAACGGACTGACATCCACAACCAGTTCAGCCCCAAGAGTGCGGTCGCGGCCGATATTGGTAGACTTGGAGAATAGGACGGACGAGTCCGGTTCGTACAGCGACGTCAAACCCCAAATCAGGTCGTTTGTCACCCGATAGTACACCTCGGCGTTGACTGAGCTGGTCCCGAACGGCATGTTGCAGGTAGCCTCCCAGGAATCGGTGTGCTCAGGTTTGAGCGCTGTGTCGCCCTGACCAACGTTGTGACGGTCTCTCCAAACCAAGAATGGTAGTAGTGACCCGGCCGACGGTCGCTGGGTTCGGCGCGAGTAGCTGGCGCCGGCCTGCAACCTACCGAGCTCACCATAAGAGACACTCATGCTCGGGAAAAGGTCCGCTCGTCCGGCCGAGTACGTCGCACTCGAGTCCGTGACATCGAGCGTTCGCTGGTAGACCTCTCCCCTCAGTCCGGGCCCAAGCTTGAGCTTGCCCCAGTCCCAAGAGCAAGTCGCGTACGCCGCGTAAGTATGCTCAGTCATGCGATTCGCGTGGCTGGCCGCACGGTCCAGCTCGAAGCTATCTCCCTCCGGGTTGTACCATAGTACTCGGGGACTCTGCGTGCTCACGTGGTTCCGGTTCTGGATACCGGCATCGAGCCGACTCCCCTCTCGCAGCGGGAGTGTGTATTCGAGGCTCAGATTCAGGTTACTGCTGGGTCCACCTTCGTCGGAGATTCGCCCGTCGGTCAGGACGCCGGTCGAGTCCAGTTCGTCGTATCCAGACCGGGAGTCATCGCGGCGGTTCGTGAAGTCTGCGTGCGCGCACAATTCGTGCCCGGTTGTGTCGAAGCTGTGTACGTGGTCGGCCATCACGAAGTAGACCTCGCCAGCGCTCCGAGTTGTCCTGATTGTCGAGTATTGACGGTCGCTGTCGCCCGGCAGGTGGAGATCGGTCTGCGAAGCCGTACGGACGCTTCCTGAAGCTAAAGCTCCGTAGCGCCCAACCAGACTCACTTTGTCTCGCGGGCTTGGCCTCAACTCCATTCCGGCTTGCACGTTTCCTGATTGCTGACGACTCGACCTCGACCCCACTGACGAGATCACGAGCGTATCTGCAGGGCCAAACGTCCTGTTCTCCCACTCGTCATCAGACCGGAACTCGCCGCGTGTGAACCCGCCTCCGGCGAAGATGTCGGCTATGCGCGAACGGAGGCCGAGCAGAACGCTGCCGCTGGCCCGGAGCCTTGTGTCTAGATTCAAGGTACCGAGCGCACTGAGAGCACGCGCCTTACGTTTCTTCAGGACGAGGTTCACTATGCCGCGAGATCCTTCCGGACTGTACTTCGCCGAGGGATTGGTGATGATCTCGATTTTGTCAATACTCGAGGACGGCATCTGCTTGAGCGCCTGGCTTGGATCGAGAGGCGAAGGGCGCCCGTCGATGAGCAGGGTGAAGCCTTCGCCACGCAAGAGCACGCTGCCGTCTGGCTCAACCTTGACCGAGGGCACCTGCTCCAGCACTTCTACCGCCGTCGCGCCTGCCCGGACGGGGAGCTTGCTGACGTCAATCACCCTGCGGTCGGCCTCATACGTCACTGCCGGCGCTCGGGCGGTGACCTCCACGCCCTTCACAGGCAGCAACTGCTGCTTCAGCACTAGCTTCCCGAGGTCGAGAGAAGTGTCGGACGCGGCTAAGAGAACCGGGACCCGTTCCGTCGCGAAACCGATGGCAGAAACGACTAGCGAGTACCTCTTGGTGTCCCGGACTTCGATGCGGAACATGCCTCTGTCGTCGGTCGCACAGCCCGTGATCTGGTTGCTGTCTGTCGCAAGATACAAGACGACGTTCGCGTTCGCTATGGGCCTGGCGCTGTCGGCATCAAGAACCTGACCGGCTATTTCGCCTGCTTGCGACCCGGCAGCTACCAGTACAAGGAAGAGCACGACGCCAAAGGTATTTCTCATCTATTCGAGGGATCCACCCGGTCTGCGGAATCCGCGGGCGCCGACGGTCCGGCGTAAGTCGCTTCGTCAATGTCCGATGCGACTGCCGGATGAGCCGGTAGCGTGGCGCCAGCCAGCGATGCCTCGGAGCGGTCATTCTTGAGGTCGAGTACGCCAAAAAGCAGCAGGGCGTACGCTATCCACCTCGTCCATGCATGGAATTGAGCCACCGGCATGTAAGTGTTCATGAGGACCCTGTAGCCACCGAAAAGATGGTGGCGAGACAGCAGCAGAACCAATTGGTGGTGGACCATCGGTACGCAGAGCAAGATGCCCGAGCCGACCATCAACCAGAACCAGACACGGCTGCGCCCGAACTGCGGTACAGCAAGAACGATTCCAACTATCCCGAGGATGAAGTTGCAGAGCAGTGTAGCGCTGAAGAACCCCATGTTCTCAGGTGTTCTCCTCGGAATTCCGACGTCCCTTGACCGCCTGACCCGCTGAACGAGGCAGCCGCCTCCCCCTTCGGCGTAGAGTGGCCACCCGAGGGTTGGTCGGCACTGAAACCAACTGGCAATTACGATGGGCGGCCGCGTTCTCCACAATCTCAGCTAAGCTCACCCGGAGTCCTTGGCGCAGCTGAATAGACATGGCTGCTAGTCTAGGGCAACTCACCTTGTGGTCAAGCCAGCGGGTCCTGCATGCTGACGTCGCCTCCGGGCAATCGGAGGCGCAGCAATGAGAAGAAAGTGAGCCACTTGCGCTAGCCCCGGCGCGGCGGACCTGGGCGGAATCTGCCGACACTCTTTGTCTGCAAGGCCTGGTGGTTTCGCTCCATGATGGACGCGTACATCTCCAAGCCCTCGTGGAACTTCCATAACGCCAGCACGCACATCTCGTTCTTGCGCTCCATGTCGAATGAACGGCCCTTGCGGCAGGAGCCGTAGCACAGGTCGCACAGCCTCTGCGCCCAACATCCGACGCAATAGGGTCTGGATTCCGTAACGTATCGGTCGATTAAGTCTCGCGCGGCCTGAAGATCGAAGCCAGTATCGACATCGCCCAGTCTAAAAACGTCGCCCACCCTCTCACAAGGCGAGTAACGCCCGTCCACATGTACAAAGAGCCTGCTGGCGCCAGGGTAGCAGGTGCCGTTGGGTGGAGCATAGTCACCCAATCTGCAGTTCAATCTGCTATCTATGCGCATGATCATTTTGTCGAAGAACGATGCCTCGAGCTGTGTGGGACTTGTCCCTGACGCCACACGTGAGACGTAGTCAAGCTTCAGGTCCTCACGCTGCTTGGTCTGCTGCTCGGTGTAGACACCCGACACGCGAAATAGGTTCGTATCGAACGGAGCTACGTAAGTAGCGATCGTTCTGTGTCCCTGTACGAGTGCCTCGCTCTCGAAGAAGTCGTTGATCTCAGCTAGGTCCGAGCCAGGTCCCACGGTCGCGGCGAAACTAACCTGGCTTGTGTAGTAGTCTGGCGCCAGATCTCGCAACGTCGTGAGGTTCGCCAGGACAACGTCGAATGTTGGCGAACCGTCCTCGAAGGTCCGGAATCGGTCGTGGATGTGCCGGGGTCCATCCAGACTGACTTGGAGCGCGACATTCTTCTCGGCCATGTGTGCGGCGACATCTTTCCGGAGCAGTGTCCCATTCGTGACGACCTTCACATACCACCTGACTTCTTTGTCCCGGCGGATCTCGTCCACAATTCGCTTTATCGCTCCGGCGTGCAGCAGTGGTTCTCCTCCGTAGAAGGACACGAATCGTTCAGGATCGTCCTCGGTGGCTAGTGCGCGTGTGCGAATGTGCTGCAGCGTTTTCTTCATCGCTGTCTCGCTCAGCGCCAACGAAGCATGAGTCCTCTCGTACGGGTATGTGCCGGAGTACACGCAGTAGGTACACCGGAGATTGCACTGCGCAGTGACCTCAAAGACCACCTTCTTGGGTCCCATATCGTAGACCGCTCGCAACGCTTCAGCATCCTCATAGCCGATCATCCGGCTTGGTCGAGAGTCGAGCAGCAACCCTGCCTTCTGTTGCTGCTCGATCGAGCCGATGGCCAGAGCAACGTTGTCTGCCCCGTAAGTGGGTGCCCACCTGCTCACAATGTCAGCGGTGTGAATAAGTCCGAAATCATCAATCACATCGTAGACCACGTTGTCAAGAAGAAGAAAGCTATTGGTGTTAACGTCATAGCAGTACGGTCTGCCGCTTTGACTCCGGAACTTGCGGACGAATGGTGAAGCCACAGGGGCGACTCACGCGCGGGCCGGGGCCGGCGCGTGAGTCGCGTCGATCCTCGTACGCACCCCTGCAGGGAGAGACGTCATCAGTTCGAGACTAGGGCCTAGTATGGACCAACGACGCTATCATTCGGCAAGTGCGTGCTATTGTAGGCGTAGCCGCCATGCCACTCGTCGGTCCCGCTATGGCCCCCGCCACCATTGGGGTCATACCAGCTGCAGTCGCAAGCCCAACCGCAGCAAGGCCTGGGAGGACCGGGGTAGATATCGTCTGGCGTTGCCGTCCCGCCCCAGTTCTGTTTGGTGATCATGCGGTCTCCTTTCTAGTTTGTTCGTATTCGCTATTCCTAATCCGATGACTGACGTCCATCTGGACGCCAGTGATCCCCTTAGCGCATGTACACCTCCCAGGGGCGCGTGCCCCGTGGACCCATCGCGGAGGTTGGACGCCTCTCCATTGATCATGCGAATCCTCTCATTGCTCTTCGCCCCCGCTGACGCCGGGTATCGTTGAGACGGCGCTTCTCGGAACGCGGCAAACCTCAAGCCGCCCATCGCGCCCGGACCGGGAACTCTTAGATTGTTGAGGGAAGAATGCTCTGTCTGTCTGTCTGTCTGTCTGTGCAGGAGATGTGCCGGCTCGACGCTGGCCGCTCGCGCGCCAGGCCGAGCGATTCACTAGTTGCCGTCGTGTGGACGACCGGCTCCCGCATGACGCAATTGTGACCAAGTGGTTTCGCTTGTCAAGTTCTGCATGCTACTCCGCACTCTGCGTTCCGACGACTAGCCCCCGAATTCCATCAGGCGCTCGCACGGGGTGGAGGATCGGCAGGCCCGCATGTTTGAGGGCAAAGGGCCAACTTCGCTCCATCCTCGACTAGGTCTTCACTGTCGATAGAATGGCTGTGGAACGATGTCAGTCTCGATGAAGCAGCCATGGAACGGTAACGATTTCTCCGAAGTACCGGGTCGTGATTCCCAAGCGGCTGCGGCGGAAGCTGGGGTGGTGTCCGGGGCCGAAGGTGCAGGCCATCGCCTACGAGAACCGAATCGAGCTTGTGTGCCGCGAGGCTTGACAGCAAGCTTCATTCGCGCTAGAACAATCATATGCTGACCTCCTACATACGCGCTGCCATGAGCAGGGCGCGCTATGAGATTCTCCCCGATGACAAGACCTACTACGGCAAGATAGACGCGTTTCATGGCGTGTATGCCAACGCCGCGACCCTGGAAGGTTGCAGGGAAGAACTCGAGAGCACGCTCGAAGACTGGATTCTCTTCCGCGTCTCGCGGAATTTGCCTCTCCCGGAAATCGACGGTCTAAGGCTCGAAGTCGCCGAAGTAGCCTGATGCCGGTCTTCGGCCCGGTCAAACGGCGCGACTTGATCGCCAATCTGCGACGACTGAGTTTCAGCGGACCCTATTCCGGCGGCAAACATGAGTTCATGCAGAGAACCCAGGTGTCGGTCGCGCTTCCGGACCCACACCAATCCGACATCGGACGTGAACTCCTGGTTCGCATCTTGCGAGAGGCCGGCGTTTCTCGGGAAGAGTGGGAGCGACTCTAGAAAATCACACGACGAGATGTCCTAGTTTGACTCCCTGACTTCCTCTTCTATAATCACCGCACGCTGGCTGACTGCTAACGGCTGACTGCGACAGCCGGATGCGGTAAGCACGCCGGGGTGGTGGAATTGGCAGACACGCATGGTTGAGGGCCATGTGCTTAACGGCATGCAGGTTCAAATCCTGTCCCCGGCATTTTCCGTAACCACAGATGAACACGGATGGACACTGATAGGAAGGTGCTCCACGAAGATATCACCAAGGACATAATCGGCGCAGCATTCGACGTTCACAACGCGCTTGGCTGCGGTCTGCTCGAAAAGGTCTACGAGAACGCGCTCGCCCACGAGCTGGCCCTGCGCAGACACGTAGTCACCCCCCAAAGGGAGTTCAAGGTTTTCTACAAAGACAAGGAAGTCGGGGTCTACTACGCCGATCTCGTGGTCGACGACAAGGTAGTTGTGGAAGTGAAATCGGCCGGCGACCTCGCGGACGTCCACCGCGCACAGGTTCTCAACTATCTCAGGATATCCGGCATCAGAATCGGTCTGCTGCTGAACTTCGCCAAACCCAAGCTCAAGTTCGAGAGGCTGGTCGTTTGACCTTCGGAGCCAACTCTATCTGCGTTCATCTGTGTCCATCCGTGGTTCACTGATGTCCCGGGTCCTCATCCTTCTTCTCGATGGCGTCGGGTGTGGCGAGTTGCCGGACGCGGACAGGTACGGAGACAAAGGGTCGAATACTCTCGCCAATCTAGCCAAAGTCGTCGGCGGGCTGACCCTACCGAATCTTGCTCGACTCGGGCTCGGCAACATCATCCCAATCCAAGGCGTCCCAGCGCAGGCGAAGCCGGAGGCATGCTTCGGAAAGATGGCCGAGCAGTCAGCGGGAAAGGACTCGACGACCGGTCACTGGGAGATTGCCGGACTCATAACCAGCGAACCATTCCCGCTGTTCCCGCACGGGTTCCCGCGTGAGTTCATAGCCGCCATCGAGAAGGCGATCGGCCGAAAGACCATCGGCAACAAGGTGGCATCCGGCACCGAGATAATCAAAGAACTGGGAGAGGAGCACTTGAAGACGGGATGCCCTATCGTCTACACGTCAGCGGACAGTGTGCTGCAGATTGCCTGCCACGAAGACCTTGTCCCGCCTGACGAGCTGTATCGTATCTGCCGGGAGGCCCGGCGTCTATGCACCGGCGCCTACTGCGTTGGCCGCGTCATCGCCCGTCCGTTCGCCGGCAAGCCGGGCTCGTTCAAACGCACGACTCGCCGCAGGGATTTTTCCTGCGCCCCGCCTCAGCCCACGCTGCTCAACAATGTGAAGGAAGCTAGCCTCGCGGTCGTAGGGATCGGCAAGGTCGACGACCTTTTCGCGGGCCGAGGCTTCACCGAAAACCACCATTCAGTGGTCAACTCCGAATGCCTGCGACTAACCGTCGATACGCTGGACAAGGCAAAGACCGGTCTTGTCTTCACTAACCTCGTTCAGTTCGACATGGACTGGGGACACCGAAACAACCCTGCCGCCTTTGCGGCAGGTCTGAGGGATTTCGACGACGTCCTGCCCGGCATTCTGAACCGCCTCGAACGTAACGACCTGCTCTTCATCACGGCGGACCATGGCAATGACCCCACTACGTCATCCACCGACCATTCCCGCGAGTACGTGCCCCTCCTCGCATTGGGGCCGAGTCTGAAGCAAGGAGTGAACCTGGGCACGCGGCCGACCTTTGCTGACCTTGGTCAGACCGCAGCCGAGTCCCTGAAGGTCAAACCGACGACGGATGGCACG
>Ga0172370_10002478_pt1 | contig 26671 bp, 26 predicted proteins | sample LakKiv5m_FD_114538 | JGI IMG/M metagenome (GOLD analysis project Ga0172370, IMG submission 114538) | Freshwater microbial communities from Kabuno Bay, South-Kivu, Congo - kab_022012_11.5m | ecosystem: Environmental > Aquatic > Freshwater > Lake | place: Democratic Republic of the Congo...
CATCCTGATGCTCCTTGGCGTGGCGGCAGGCGCGCTTTTGCCTGACAGCGCGGTGAACGGCATGCAGGGCATCATGCTGCCCCTCGGCGCGGTTGCGCTCCTCATGATAATGCTCGAGGAAGGGATGCTCATCCCTTTCGAGAACCTGCACAAGCACGTGCACAAGGCGTTCATATTCGGCGCAGCATCATTCCTCCTCTCCTTTGCGCTAGGCTCTGGACTTTTCTACTTCATCGCAGGCTTCCCGCTCCTCTTCTCGCTCTTGATAGGCGCAATGTTCGCCTCCATCGCCCCCGAGCTCCTCTCAGGCTTCCTCTCCAGCATCGGGACATCGGAAAGCGTGAAATCCATAGGTGAAATTGAGGCTGTCTTTTCCGAGGCGCTTTCAGTAATACTTTCGCTCACCATAATTTCCGCAATGCTGGTCCAGACTGAATTCCCAATTGGCGACCTTCCCATCCAGCTTTCCTTCATCTTCCTGCTTTCACTTGCGCTTGGCGGCGTATTCGCAGCGCTTTGGAAAGCTGGCTTTTCCAAATTCGAGCACGAGCACATGCACCTCTTGATAATCGGGCTTGCCGCCATCCTTTATGCGCTTGCAGGCGCAGTGGGGGCGAATGGGGTAATCGCAGTGTTCGCATTCGCCTTCCTGCTTGGCAACACCTCGCACGCATCAATTGCCGAGGTGCGCCGCTTCCAGTCCGAAATAGGCTTTTTCCTGCGCACCTTCTTCTTCGTGTACCTAGGCGCGCTTTTGTTCCACTCGGCAAAGCAGGTGGACGTCGCGCTTTTTGCGCTTGCGCTTTCCTTGCTTCTGGCTGTAGTACGCCTCTTCTCAGGCAGGCTGGTGCAAATGCTTGACAGCTCTGCAAAGGAGGACAGGCTGCTTGAGACATTTTCAGGAAGAGGGTTGACTTGCGCAGTAATCGCGGTGATTGCAGCAGGCGAGCTTTCACACGCATCCGCGCTTCCAACCGACCTGCCACTGCTCGCGCTTTTCACGATTTTCTTCACCAATGCGATTTCCACCGTGCTTGTGCTTCGGAAAAAGGGCAAGAGGATGGCACAGCCGCGCAGCAGCAAGGGAAGCGTGAATGACGTATTGAAAGGCGGGCTGCACGGGGCTTAAGGCTGCAAGCAAAAAGCGCTCATGCAAGTATTGCAGCTTTTTTGCAAAGCAAGTAGATTGCGCAAGCCTCAGGCAATTCCCGTACTTCTCCTGCGCCAAATGGCCCGAATGAAAAGTCGCGTATGTTAAGGGCAGGTACTGTCTCGGTCGCCTTCACGCGCAATGGCGCGCTTCCGAAGACAGGCGCGCTTCTCATGGGCTCAAATGTGGAAATGGCATCGGGCGAGGATAGGCGCTTTGCAGCAAAGCCGCTCCCACCATGTATGGAATCAGGCATGCGAATCAGCTTGCTGGTATCAGCAGTGACGTTCGCGTCAATCCTGCCTGCCATGGTGAGCTTCATCTCCTCGAACTTTTCCGAGAGCTTCCTTTCCCTGTTTGCAATCCCGATATTGTCCCAGTTGCCCCTCTCGATTGCGCCTTTCAATTTCTCGCGCTCCTCAGGCTTTTTGAGCTTGCGCGCAATCGAGGTGGCAAATGAATCGTCTGACAGCTTTGCGACAAATGCGCGAGCGAACTTGCCGCCAAACCCTCCCTGCGTTGGAGCGGGACCATAAAACTTCTTGCCCTCGTTCCAGAAAAGCCTTTCAAATGACAGGCCAGTGCCCGAAACATAATCCGCAATCTCACGCCTTGCTTCCCTATCAATGTCATAGATGGCATCTGACACCACATGCACATGGTAGCCTCGGCTTCCTGAGAAATTCACTGCCAATTCGCTTTTGGAAAATCCGAAGTCAGGAAGCAGGAATTCCTCGATGAGCTTTATCGCATCAGCTTTCACCCTGTCCAGGCATTCTTGGCAGGTGAATTTCCCGCAGCTGTGCCCTTCGGCATCAAGGTCGAATATCAAATCCGAGCCCTCCCAGTTCTTGCGCGGCATGGGCCGCTCATCCGGGAATTCATAGTATGCAACTGAATGGGAAATGTAAAGCGGCGCTTCTGCGACAAGGCGCGCGCGAAGCTCGGTTTCATTCCTGAAAGAGAGGTGGCGGAACTCGATTTTTTTCTCCCAGCCGCCAAAGCCGAACTCGCGCTTCTCAAGCCCCCTGACTGCAACTGCGCTGGAGCTGTAGTAGTCGGAAAACTTCTTCCGAAGGAATTTCTCCTCATTGCTTGCCACAAGCGAGCTCATATTTTTCCCTCATCCTTTTGCCAACATCTCACTTCTTTCCCTCTTCTTCCTCTTTTTTGAGCGCCCTTCCATGCACGTTCGCCCTGTAATTCAATGGGGTTCCGCACCTGCATTCGGCCACGCATACGCCGTAGCTGTCCATGGTGGAGCACGAGGGCATGGAATAGTTCTTGGTGCGCAGGTATTCCACCTGGTAGCGCGTGGTCTTCTCGGAAAAGTCAGGCGCGCCTCGGAAAATCTCCATTATCTTGTCTGTCGGCAATCCTGCTTTGACAAGGTAAATGCCAAGCGCCACGCGCGCAGTGTGCGGCAGGTTGACATTGAGCGCAAGCTCCTCAATCATCCTTCTCACGCAAGGCGGATAATTCTCCTGCCCCACTTTCACTACATTGGCCTCAAGTTTTGGAAGAAGCGCAAGCACCCGCGCGCCAGAAGCTTTCACCTCGGCGGGGAAAGATGCGCGTATGGGAAGCTCGCGCTCGATTTTCTTTTTCACTGCCTCCTCCAGCATGCGCACGCGCTCATGGCTGTTCACCTTTACCTTGCCTCCCGCCACCTCGCGGTTCGCCAGCTTGTAGTCAGTGGAGCGGGGAGTGTAGGTGAGGTACTTTCCAAGCGGCACCAAAAACTGCGCGCCAGCTTTCTCAAAGCGTATGCCGAATTCGGCAGCAACAGCATCCACATAATCTGGATGCGCCGAGGAGTCTGATGAAAGGTAATCGCTCGTCTTTTTCGCCTCGGCAACTGCATACCTGTTGATAAGATACCTATTGGCAGCGCACGAGACTATCATGCGCGCGATTGCATAAAGCGCCAGCTCCTCCTCCTGCGCATCGGACAGGGCAGGCACTTTTTTCACCTTGCCGGAAATTATCGCCTCGCGCACGCGGTCTTCAGCCCTTTCAACATAAGAGGAGACAATTTCCATGCCTCGCGCGCTCACATATGATTTGGCAGCAGAGGAAAATGGGTAATGCGCGCAGAAGAGAAGGTCTGCCATGCCGCCGTATATGCTTCTGAGGGTTTAAATGATTGCCGCAGCCTGCTTTCCAGTGCAAGCTATGCCTTTTCCCACAACACGCCAAGCTTTTCCAGGCAGGCGACAAGCTCCTGCCTCCTTGCGCCCTTGATGCCTTTCCAATCAAGCAAAGCGCGCGTGATTTTGCAGTCATTCCTTTCAATCGCCTGCCTCACCATTCCCTCGCTTACGCCATCGCGCTCCAGCGAGTAGCCGGAAATGATGTGCCCAAGCTGAGTGCCGGAAAGAATGGTGCGCGTGAACTTCGGGCAATAGTGCGTGCCGCCAAACCCCACGGCTGCCTCTGAAACCTGCGCTGCAGTGGCTGCCGCAATCACGCCCTGCGCGCAAATCATGCCTGCTTCCGGAATGCCCCATTCCTTTTCCGAGCTTCCGATTTCCACAAACAGCGCTGGGCGGACAAGCGTGGGGCCGTGGTGGTCAACTTCAACTGCAATTTCCCATTTCAGCGAGGAAGCGTCAGACAATTCCTTCATCCTCTTCACGGCAGCTGCCAGCCTTGATGCGCTCGCAATATTCAGCGTTTTCGGGGTTCCTCCCATGCCTGCCTCTCCCCAGTTGCCTGGAGTGTGTGCAGTGAAGCATGGCTTGGCGCTTTCGCTTTTGTGAGTGCTTGCGAAAATATAGCATTCTGCATCATGCGAGGGCACGATGTCAATTATCTTGCCTGCATACTCTGCCATGTCAAAAGCAGGGGCAGACCAGAAATTCTCACCCTGCTGCTTCAGCTGCGGAGCTAGTGAAAAAAGGGCCTGCTTGATATTCAGGCTTGCCTGATTTTCGCTTGAAATGACCACCAGTGGCTTCATGCCGCCTTTTCTCAGGCAAATTTATAAGCCCCATTTGAGATTTTAGGCTGTGGTCGCATGGTCAGCGAAAAACTCATTGCTTTCATTCTCAAGGCGCGCCAGAACAAGCGCGTGGACGACCAGATAATGCAGCAGCTGCTCTCTGTCGGGTGGAAAAAGGAGGCGATAGAGGAGGCAATGGTGGAAATCAAGTCCAAGAAAATGGTGGCAACGCCTGCCAATGCCAAACCCGCACCTGCGCAACAGCCAGCCGCAGCGCCACAGGCAACTGCGCCTCCCTGGGTAAAACCCGCCGAGCAGCCCACGCCTGCCCCTCAGCAAGCGCAGCCCGCCTCTCCCTCGCAGCCTGAAACTGTTTCTTCCACTATACAGCCTGTCCCGCAGCAGCAAACCACTACAGCACCTCCTCTGCCTCCTGCAACAGTTCAACCATGGGCAGCGCAGACAGCGCCCTCGCAGCAGCCAGAGGCTGCGCAGCCAGCAATTATTCCAACGCCTCAGCCCGCCCCCCCGGCCGCCATCCTGCCTGCAACGCAAATCCAGCTTCCGCCTCAGAAAAAATCATTGTTTGGCTCGATTTTCGGCAAAAAGCCCGCTGCCGCAGCGCAGCCTTCAGCAGCCTCCACGCCCCAACCTCAGGCGCAACTTCCTGCTCCTGCGCCACAGCAAGCAGCAGCCCCTGAAAAACAGCCCATTTTCCCTCCAAAGCTGCCTGCGCAAACAACGCTGCGGCCTCCCACAACACAGGCAACTGTGCCGCCGCCCGGGCAGGCCACTCTTCCGGTCTTTGCCCAAAGCACTGCACCACAACCTCCACAATCCGCGCCTGCGCAGCAGCCTGCACCATCGCCGCAACCATCTGCCACTGGCGTTCCGCCTGCCATACCAACCGCTCCACCTCAAATTTCCCTCCCACCAATCAAGCCTGCTGGCGGAATGATGAAGCTCCTTCCAATAATCGGGGTCATTGCCCTGCTTGCAATTGCAGCAGGCGCGTACTATGTTTTCGTGCTGGCGCCCTCCCAAAGCGCAGCGCCGATAGTTCCTACTCCTCCTATAGTTCCGCCAAATCAATCTCAACCAATTGAGCCAAACGCCACCCAACAGCCACCAGCTGTCAATAACACACCGCCCCCTCAGCCGCCGCCCCAGCCTGACCCGCTGGTGCCCCCCGCAGCTGTCCAGCAAAACACTTCCACTGCGCCCAAGGCAAACATATCTGCAAACGCCACTGCGCCTGCCGTGAACACCACAAAGCCAGCTGCGACCAACACCACCAAGCCAGTCGTGGCCAACACTACTTTGCCCGCTCCTGCCAACACCACGAGCGCAGCTTCAACAGCAAACAACTCATCCGGTAGCAATTCCGCCATCCCGAATTTTGCTTTCTCCCGCAAATTCACATCATATTTCCCGGAAAAACTGTACTGGTTCTGCCTGGACCGCAACATGAGCTTCTACCGCATGCACTACCAAGAATATTTCGGGGGCGGCTGCAACGTGGAAAAGCAGAAGGACGGTTATATCAGCTATGACGAATACATTGCAACCGGCTGCACCATGCTGCCCTGCTGCATAAACGGCCCGTACAACGAATACAGCCGAAGCTACAACTACTTGGAATGCGGCTACAACAGCTTTGTGCAATAGAAAGAAGAATCATGCAAGGGGCCTATCTGCCTTTTCCTGCGCCTTCTCAAGGGGGGTTTCCAGTATCTTTTGCGCGTATTTCTTCTCCGCAGCACCAAACATCAGCGGGGCGAACTCCTTGTTCTCCTTGGGCAGGTTCACCTCGACAACTTCGCCTACTACAAGCGTGTGGTCGCCTGCGCTGGTGTAGTTTAGCACCTTGCATTCTACATTGGCCGCAGCTTCCAGTATGAGCGGGGCAGCCACCTTTTTTGCCTTTACCTGCGTCAAGGAAGCCTCGGAGAACTTGTCAATGAACTTGCCTGAAGTGGAGCCGCACAAAAGCACTGCCTCGCGCAGCTTCTCAGTAGGTATTGCAATCACAAACTCCATCGAGGTGCACATCAAATCCAGCGTGAGCGAGGTGTTGTGAAGCGACAGCGCCACCATAGGTGGCTTTTCGCCAACCGGCATGATCCACTCCACTGCCGTGACATTTGCCTTGTCGCTTCCGCTTGCGGTCACGAGAACCGCCTGCCTTGGGTAAAATAGGTCCTTGAACATGAGCGGCTTTTTGTTGTGAATTAATTTAAACTCTTGCGGCAACAATAGTGCATGGAAGCCCGCCTCGCAGCCTTTGCGCTGTTTTCGCTCGTTCTGCTCATGCTTTTTGGCTGCACGCAAAGCGGCATCCCACCTGCGTGCTCAAGTTCAACTCCTGACAAAATGGCAAATTGCATCTACGTGAACTCGGTGCTTGCGCAGGACCAGTACACTTGTTATTCGCTTTCCAACACCACGCAGCGCGAAAAATGCCTGCGCGACTCGTCGGACGATAGCATACGGCAGCTTTTGGAAAGCATGCCCCCTGCAGAGCGCGACAAGATATTCACCGCTGTTGCAGAGGCAGTGAACAACTACCTTCCCACCCAGCCATCCGCGCCCTCGCAGCAGCCCTCGCCTGGCAGCAGCAATGTGCTTTCAGTGCCAAACACATCATCGCAGAATGGCGCATCGGAGATAGACAAGCAGCTCTACGCGCAGGCAATCAATTCAAATGACATGGTCCCGTGCGTATCAATCGCAGACTCATCCACGCGCAAGAGCTGCATCACGCAGGTCGCGCTCAAGGTGAAAAACCCGGCCTCGTGCGGGCTGTTCACTGAAAAAGACGACATAGACATCTGCAACCTCTATGCAAAGGCAGGCGAGCAGGCGAAGTAAAGGTAGGTGACAACATGGTATTTTTGTTCCAGGTTCAAAAATCAGCAATGTCTCAGCAGGAAATGTTCAAGCAGTCTGTCGAAACTTCAATAAAATCAACATTTGCCGGCAACAACGTGCCTGCGCCAAAACTATTCAAATGGTCTCCTGGCGAGGAAAAAACAGCGTCCATGCTGGGCCTCAAGGTGACCAAGCCAGTCGGCGGCAGTCTCACAATTTTCGTGCCAGAATACAAACCCAGTGCATCATACAATTCCTCATCTGAAATGGAAAAGTTCATTGTTCAGAAGGTAAATGCAACCCTCAAGCAGATGGGCAATTCCGACCGGGTAAAGCTGTCGGACATATCCCACACTCACAAAAACGGCATGATAGTATACGATGTTGCAATACCCTACAGCGCCCTGCACAAGTAAGCTCCATCTGTGTTCTTCATGGCATTTTCAGACCTATTCCTAGGCGCACTGCTCGCTTTTTTCGCAACCGCGCTAGGTGCGGCATTCGTGCTCCCCATAAAGGACGAGCGCGGCAGGATATTCGCGCTGCTCTCCGCGTTCTCAGGAGGCGTGATGGCATTTTCCGCATGGGAAATGCTTGTGCAGTCCCACGCAGCCTCAGGCGACATTGTTGCGCTTGCAGGGCTTGCGCTGGGGCTTTGCGCGTTTTTCATACTCGAGCGCCTGCTTCCGCATGCCCATGCTTTCATGAGGTGCGCGCCAATGGGAAAGGAAAAGCAGAAAGCCACTCTTTTGGCAGGCACAATCACGCTTCACAACATCCCAGAGGGCTTTGCAATCGCATCTGCGTTTGCAGCCTCGCCACAGCTTGGCTGGCTGGTGGCAGGCACAATAGCAATACAGGATGTGCCTGAGGGGCTCATACTCTCAGCCCCGCTTGCTGCATATGGCATGGGCAAGCGCCACTCGTTTTTCTGGGGGGCGTTCTCAGGCTTTGTGGAATTCCTCGCAGCACTAGTCGGCTTTGTTTTCCTTTCAGCAGTGGCCGCAGCAACACCATTCGCCCTGGCATTTTCAGCAGGAGCAATGATTTTCGTGACCTTCTCTGAGTTGCTGCCTGACTCGCTTCGCGCCTGCGGCAAAACGCGCGCGCTTGCAAGCTTTGCGCTGGGGGCAATCATTGCATATGCAATTGCTGCTGCAGTGGCGCTTTAGAAAAGCTGGTCTGCCAAATCCTCCTTGTTTGTGGGGCCAAAAAAATCCCACCAGAAAACGCGCTTCATTTCCTCCCCTCGAAGCGGAACAATTTCGCAGGAAAGCGCGCTTCCTACTACTACTGACAGCTCCTCTGACTGCTGCCTTGCGCGCGATACTGCCTCCTCCTTTGTCCTGCCATTTGCAGTTGTTGAGAGGTAGAAGACAACTTCGAGCGGTTTTTCACCAGTCGTCAGCTTATCTATCTGCCTGCCCCACATGGCAATCTCGCGCTCAAGGCGCGCCCGCTCAGGCTCGTTTCCCTTGCCATGAGCCAATTTCTCCCTGCGCGACTCTGCCAGGCTCCTTTTCTCCCTCATCTCATCAAGCTCGGCGCGAAGCGAAAGAGGGCAGACCAGGCAGCAGACCTTGAAGGGAAAGCCTGCGGATGAAATAGCCTTTTCAAACATCTTGCCTGCTTGCGCAGCCCCTCCTTCAGATGCCGATTCATATAGGTGCGCAGACAGGAAGCAACTTGCCAAAAAGCCACCTGCCTCCTTCCCAACGACAACGTCCTGCGATGGCGGAATCTCAAAGTTCCTGCCCATCTCCACTATCTTTGCATTCTTTGCAAAATAGGGGTAAAGCGCATAGCCGTATTTCCAGAAAACAATGGACAGGAAAAAAAATAGCGAGCCGGCTGCGGCAGCAGGCGCCGAGCCAAAAAACAGGCTTGCGGCAAGGCAAAATAACCCACCTGCCAGGCAAAGCACAGTGTAGATGCGGTTTTCACCCTCCACGCAAAAATTCCTCCGCGCAAGCGTTTAATACTTTCGCAGCCAACTTTGCGCGGTGGTAAAATGCTCACTTTGGACAGTTACAACTTCAAGGGAAAGACTGCTTTTGTGAGGGTGGACCTCAACTCGCCGGTTGATGAAAAAACGCTTGCGGTGGAGCCTGGCGAAAGAATTGCAGGGCACGCGGAAACAGTGCGGCAGCTTTCAGAAAAAGGGGCGAAAGTTGTGGTGCTCGCGCACCAAGGGCGCAAGGGGGATTACGATTGCATTTCGCTTTCGCAGCATGCGCTTTTGCTTGGCAACGAGGTGAAAAAGCCCGTGAAATTCGCGGACGACGTGTGCGGGAAAAAGGCAAAGGACGCAATCCGCGCGCTTAAGGACGGTGACATATTGCTTTTGGACAACGTGCGCCTGCTGGATGACGAGACAAAATACAAGACTGTGGAGGAGAACGCAAAGGCAACGCTGGTAAAGGAACTTTCCCCCTACTGCGATGTTTTCGTGCTGGATGCATTTTCCGCTGCGCACCGCGCGCAGGCATCCATTGTGGGCTTTTACAAAAAGCCGGTGGTGGCAGGCAGGGTGATGGAGCGCGAGCTTAACGCTTTGAACAAATTGAAGGAGCCTGTGCACCCAGCAGTGTTTATCTTCGGCGGGGCAAAGCCCGATGACTCCATTGGCATACTTGAAAACTGGCTTTCAGAGGGCAAAATAGACACTGCGCTCACCTGCGGGGTGCTGGGTGAGCTTTTCATACTAGCATCTGGCAAGGAGCTGGGAAAAACGCTTGGCTACCTGAAGGAAAAGAAGGCAATTGACTACCTCCCCAAAGCGTGCGAGCTTCTCCAAAAATACCCGGGCAAGATATTGTTCCCGCAGGATGTGGCAGTGGATTCTGGAGGCAAGCGAAAGGAGATTGATATCTCCTCGCTTCCCTCTCAGGGCAGCATAATGGATATTGGCAAGAAAACAGTTGTCGACTACACCAAGCGCCTCTCATCTGCAAAAACAGTGATGGTGAACGGGCCTGCGGGCGTGTATGAGACGCCTGAGTTCGAGTATGGCACCAAGTCGCTTCTGAAGGCAATAGAGGGTGGCAAATCTTTCTCGGTTTTCGGAGGCGGGCACACGCTATCCGCGCTTGACAAGTTTAAGATAAACAAGGGCAGGCTTGGCTATGTCTCGCTTGCGGGAAAAGCGCTCATTGAATACCTGTCAGGTGAGGAGCTTCCAGGCGTCAAAATAATCGAGGACAACGTGCCTGAAGGCCACGGTTGCTGCTGATTGTGCACGTGGCGTTGGCTGCTGTCGTCACGCTGCTTCCGCTAAGGGAATAAAAAATAAAGAAAAAAGAGAGGGGCAAATGCCCCGGCTTAAATGTTCCTGCTGGCGAACCTGCTGCGGAACTTGTTCTGCGCCTGGTTGTCCGAGTACAGCATTTCGTTGTACTGGTTCTTCATGGGCGCAAAACCCATGTCCTTGTCCTCCAGGATCTTGTTCTTGGTCCTGAGAGGCTCGTAGGGTACTCCGTCAGCGATTATGCAGCCGCCAACCCTCTTGCCGTCAGCGCCAATCACGTCTATTGCAACGTCGCCGTTTTTCAGCTTGGTGTGCGTTATTGCGCTCACGCCAGCCATGCCCATCTTGAGGGTGATTATGTCCCCATCGCCCTTGCGCTGGATGTAGAGCTGCATGGTGTCCTTTTCGCCAGGCACATTTGTCAGGAATGAATACATGCCGTATCCGTCGCCAACAACCGGCTCAAAGACCTCGGTTCCCTTGTTTGCCTTGTTGCAGTTCTCAATCACCTGCAGGCCAGGCACGAACTTGGTCACCGGGGCGTTCACCACTGCGCTTGACTTGGCAGTGTCGCTAACGTCGCTCTGGATAAGGCGGTAGTAGGTGGCAAGCACGCCTGTCCTTGTTATCACCACGCCCATTCCAGCCTCACCGGGCTTTCCAAGCGCAGAGGTTATCTTGCTTGGCTCAAGTGCAACGGTGCCGAATGATATTGCGGTGTCGCCGCGCGCCTTGGAGAATGTGGTGTCGCCGGTTGCGTACCTCATCACGGTGTCCGCCACGTAGACTGCATTGGTTGTAGTGTAGACAATGTTCTGGCGGTCAGAGTATGAGAATGCACCGGTGGGCTTCTTCACATACTTGTAGTCCTTTACCTCTGCAGCAGGCTTGAAGGGCATGCCGCCGTTGATGGCAAGCTCTATCTGGCGCCTTCCGCCGCTTGCATAGGTGAAAGTGGTGCTGTCAAGCTTGAAGCCTGCATCTTCCACAGGGGTCACGCCGAACGGGACCTTGACCGAGTAGGTCTTCTTGTTCTCAGGAAGCACCCACATGGCGTAAGGAAGGTCAGTTGCGCCTTCCCAGATTCCCGCAAAGCCGTACTTGGTCCTGCCAATGACATAATCCTTGTCGGTTGCGTAGCCTGCGTGGGTCTTGACAAAAAGCGATTTCTTCTCGTAGTCAATCAGCCTCACATAGCCTCCGCTCACGTTTGTGACAAGCGCATTGCTCAGGAATTCCATCACCTGCTTGGAGACGACCATTCCGATGTTCACGCTGTCGTTCTTGCCGAACAGGCCGATTCCGCCAACTCCGTATTCAAGGGTTGCTGCGTTCTTGGTGGCGCTGAGGTTCTTGTCCCCGTAAAGTGTGTTCGCGTCTGCCTTGGGCGGGACATAGTAATACGTCTTGTCGTTGTTCTCCTTGCCAGTATTGTTTATCGAAACTCCTGTCACTGACTTCTGCTCAGTGGTGCTGGAGCCTCCCATTCCGACCTTGATTTCATAGTTTGAAAGGTCTGCCTTCACAGGCGCGGTGGTCTGCTGTGGCGCCTTGCAGCTTGAGAATGCGACTACGCCCGCTCCAGTCCACATGGCTGCCTTTTTGAAAAATGCCTTTACCTTTGCCTTCTCAGGCACTGCTTTGTTGACTATTTCCTTCATCTTCATATTGTCCACCTCGCGAACATGTTATTCTTCTTTCTGTAACAATATATTTAAAAACATATCTTTTAATTTCCTGAAACATTTTACTCCTTTTTGCCCCCAATCACTTGGCCCATTTCCGCAAAGTATTCCTTGAGGTTGCCAAGCGTGTATTCCACCCACGAGTCGCCCTTGGGGAAGCTCTTTGCAGTGACTGCCTCTATGCCTGCAATGGCAGATGCAATCCTGGCGCTGTCAGCCGCGAACGTCTCAGGCGCCATTGCGTTTATCGACGCATAGCACTCCCTGACCACATTTTCCAGGCTGTCACGCACTGGCTTGAGATCAGGCTGCACCACTGCCATTATGACTTCTGGGTTGGTGGTGCCTTCCTGGTAAACCTTTGCCATGGTGTTTTCGATTCCTTCCCGGCGCTCCTCCTGTTTCTCAACAGGCGTTTTTGCCTCAATCTTTTCCTCTATGCGCGATGGGAGGGTGACTTCATAGCCCGAGCTGTCTGCTGCAGCTGGCTGCACCTGTGGTGCCACGCTGCCTGAGTCTGCAGGAAGCTTGGGCAAAGGTGCTTCCTCGGTTGCCGAGCTGTCAGCCTCAGCAGGCTTGGCAGGCACAGTCTTTATCTCAACTGGAGCTGGCTTGCTGCCATACTGCGCCTTCATGGCATTGCAAGTCTCAATAAGGTCAGCATCTTTTGTCTCAGCCACCTTTTTGCCAAGTTCCTCCTGCTCTGCAGGGGTAAGGTCTGCGTACTTGTTCACCTGCTGGTAAAGCTCGTCAATTGCGTTTGGAGCGCGGCCGCCTTCAGTCTCAGGCGCCTTGCCCGGTTCCTCCTCCACTTTCTCCTTTGCAGGTGTTCCCTGCACAGTCTCAGGTGCCTGAGGCCTCTTTACTTCAGGCGCAGCAGGTGCATTTCCATACTGCGTTTTCATTGCATTATAAGTGTCAATAAGGTCAGCATCCTTGGTCTTAGCCACATTGGCGCCAAGTTCATCCCTCTGTTCAGGAGTAAGGTCTGCATACTTGTTTACCTGGTTGTAAAGGTCATTAAGCGCGGATGCGGGAATTGCGGGCTCAGCCACTTTCATCTTGGCTGCCGGCACTAGAGCTTCGGTTTCTACAGGCGCTTCCTCTCCAAGAGCTGCGTACGCGCGCTTGCGGCTTGCTTCCATATTTGCCATTGCCTGCGCATATGCTATTGATGTTTTGGCAGGGGTGGAGCACGGGGTGCGGATGGTGTCTCCCATCAGTGGCTGGATTGGCATTTCCCTGGCCGAAGCCTTGGCTTTGGCAACTGGGGTGGCTGCTATAATAAACGCCGCAGCTCCAACGCCTATGACTGTTTTGAGTGTTTTGTTCATATTCCCACGCTCTTCCATTTATGCCCATTCATTTTATAAAGCTTTGGTCAAAAGTAGGCAAACGGGGTATTCCACTTGATACAACTATATTAATTTTCTTTTATGACGATGGAAAATTTCCTGGCACCATACTCTTTTAAACAGAAAGCCGCCAATATAGTGACGGTGGTCCAGTGTTCCTTTTCCAAACTATGGGTGTCCCGGCTGCAAGGCAAAAGTCGCAACTGGAAAGCATGGAATCGAATTTTTTGAGCCTCAAATTGGATGCTGCTTCGCTCGCACAATTTTCCAAGGATATCCAGGCATTGGCGGCTGCAAACAAGGACGCCAAAAGCCAGGCATTCTGCTCCGTGGCAGCCGTGTGGCTAAGCCAGCAGAAGGACCTCAAGGACAAGTCGGGCCTCAAGGCACTTTTGGACATAAACAACGGCAAGAGCACCGCAATTTCCGACAATGCAATGCACTACCAGCATCTTTTCAGCGTGGTGGAGGCTTCGCGCACCGCATCAGGCTCACTGGTGCTGCCGGCAGTCCCAATCGCCAAGCTCACCAACATCCTCGATGTAGAGCTGCAAAACAGCGTTGCTGCCCAGCAGTCCGAGGGCGTGGTTGAGAAAGAGCGCTACTTTTTCGTGTTCGGGAACAAGCAGCAGGCGGATGAGTTTGCAAACAGCATACTCGCCTCGCTCCCTGCAAAATTCAACACCAATATTGGCACAGCATCCGAAATCTTTGGCAAGGAATTTGTCCAGCAGAAGAAAATGAACGGCAACAACTTTGTCGTGGAATTCACCTGCGGCGAATACACTGGCATTCTTCCTGCCCAAGTGGTGGCAAAACCTTCAGCTCCGACAACAAAAGCGCCTGTGCAGGAGCCTGGGTTCACGAGCAAGGGAATGAGAATCTCCACAAAAAACACCAGCGAATCAAAGCCAGTTACGGAGAGCGACGTTTCAATCTATCCTCGGGGCCAGATGGTTCTCAAGGGCAGCGGGGACGGCAAGGCAAATGTCTACGGGCTTGCCGAGCTTTGGTATGCGGTAAAGTACAGCGTGGACCCGAAAAAGGACGTTGAACGCGGCAAGGAGCTTATCATTTCGGCATTCAGCGCGCTTCTGGACAAGTATGGCGTCCCGCTCAAGAAAGAGGATTCGCTTGAGGGGTTCCTGGCCAGCAAAGATGGGCAGGATTTCATAAAGAGGTTCAATGCAGACCGGCCCGAGGTCAACGGCTCGGCAAGCATCGAGGTATTCTACGATGGCAAGAATTACGCTACGCTTGCGGCGGCAATAAAGGAGAACTGGAAGCTGGGGGGCGACCGCGGCAAGCTGGTTTACAGCCAAATAGCAAGGATCAACGAAGGGCTTTCAAAAGCAGGGCTCTCCACGCTCAGCATATCTGTGTCAGACATCAAGCCTTCGCTTTACTTTTTTCAGGACCTGCCAGCCGAGGTGATGGACAAGCTGGCATCTGACAAGTCCCTTCCTGCAGACCTTCGCAGCTGGCTTTTGGCAAACAAGAACAACTTGAACGGCAAGGCGCACATGCAGAGCCTGCTTTCCTACATGGAGCCAATGGCAAACACGCTGGAGGACCCGAGAAACGCATACAACAAAGTCTCAGCCGCGCTTGCCAAGAACGATTACGCCCTGATGAACAGGCTATGGCTGCGCACTTCTGCCAACAATGAGGGGCTGCGTGTGGAGGACCGCAACAACCAGAGCCTTTTGGTGCGCGCGATTGAGAAAAGCGGAGATGGGGCGTCGCGCTCGGCCGCAATTTCCACCAAGTTTCCTGCCACTATTGAAGTGATAATGGACAAGCTCAAAAACGAGTGCCTTGAAGTCAAGAAGGGCGACAAGGCAAGTGTATCCCTTGGCATCATAGCGGTTACCTCGGTGAAGGACACTGGCACTTGCATCAATGCCTACTTGGTGGATGGCAATAATGCAGTATCCCCGCTTGAGTTCAATCCGCTTACCAAAAAATATACCGCGGAAAACCTGGCGCCTGGCGAATATTCGGTGGTTGCATATGCCCAGTCATCAGACGGCAAGATAACCACCTCGCTTGTGGGGCAGAAGTTCAGCGTTGAGGAAATCGTGGAGCCTGTGATAGAGAAAAAAATAATAACCCCAACAAGAAAGGCGCGCGAAACCAGGTTCGGCAACGCCCCACTGGGCTTCCAGCCCGTCGGTGTCTCAGCCAACCTGTCCATCCCCGGCATGCCTGCGTCATCGATTGACGTGCAAGGCTCGCCCATACTGGTTGGCGCGCTCACCCCGCTTTACAACGCACTTTCAGCAAACAGCAGCAACCCAGTGGTTGATGGGAATGGATATTTCCACCCAGATAGGATGGTCACCAACCTGACTGGCGCCCAGGCTGTGCAGTTTTTCCAAGGGCTGCAAAACGCCATCAACACCTGGCTCAACAATCCCGCAGTGCAGACGTTCATACAAAGCAACCTGACCAACCCATCCAACTACCAGGCATTCATAACTGCAATGCAAAACTCCAACTTCATCGAGGCGCAAAGCTATCTGAACCCGGACCAGAACTCTGCCTGCAGGGCTGAGCTTTACCAGGCATTTGACGGGCTGGCAAATGCAAAGCGCCTGCCCGTAAGGTTCACCCTTTCCGACTTGTCGCAGCTTTCAAAATACAACTGGCTAGTCGCAGGCAGCATGCAGATAAACCTGGGCAAGACTGTGCACAAAGTTACGGTGAAGGAAGACGACGACGAGGGGACGCGCCGCGCCTTGCAGGTCGAGCTAATAGCGCTTGGGGTGCCTGACAAGGAGCAGAAAAAGGCAATCATGCTCAAGTCCAAAAACGACCAGGTTTATATGAAGGGGAAGGACGGCACATATGCTGTAGTGAAGGGGGGCGAGGGCCAATACTCTGTTTTCCAGGTGCCAAAAATCCCCACTGCGCTTTACCTCTATGTCCAGAACAACGGCTACATGCTGGTCACAGGAGACAAGGTCAACGTCGCACAGGCAGGTGCCACATTGGTGGGCAGGATAGACATAGGTGGAATCGACAAGTTCAACATCCAACCCTACTTGAACGCCAACGCACAGTACCAAACCACCAAGGGCGGGGAGGACAGCTGGCTGGTATCTGCAGAGCGCAGCTCCAGCGTCTGGGCAAATGCCAATGCCGGTGCAGTGGCTGAATACCGCTTCAACCAGTTCATCAGTGCAATAGTTTCAGGCGGGCTCGGGGTTGCAATGGGCCAATTCGAGCCTTCCTATTCAGGCACCCTGCGCGCAGGCACCCGATTAACCCCTGCCAAGGGCTTGGATATTGTCTTGACTTTGGACCGGAGCCTGGCGCCAGGCAAGCAGCCACTTGACCAGGTGCAAGGCGTAGTGAGCTACAACAATGGGCGGATAAGCGGATTTGCCGGGGCTGGCGTGGACACCAAGAAGAACATAGCCGGGGGTTACCCATTCAATGTGAAGGTAGGGTTTGGCGTGGAGCTTTGAGCTGAGGGCATGGCATCAAAAAACAAGTTTTCCATTTTCCTGCTTCTTTGCCTAGCCTCAGCATCATTTGCCGGCACCATCACAGAATCCTTTACCTATGCCCCTAATCAATGGGTGCGCTATATCACCGCAGACATAAAGGCAGATCCCAGCTTCACCACGGGAAGCACTTATTATTGCACCGGCGCGCAAATCAACCCAGCATCAATTTCATCTGCCTGGTACATAAGCACTTATGACACGCTGCTTTCAAACTCGGCAACTCAGGAATCGTGCCCAATCCCCTACACTGTGGTGAACACCAACCAACCGCTCACCTGGGTGTCTGCTTCGCAATATACTTCAATGACCACCACCAACCCATACTTCCCAAGCCCCACCTCATTCCAAAACTACATGAGCGGCATTGGCGTATCCTCGCTGCTTTCAGATGAGAAATCCCGCCTCATGAACCCGAGCGGAGGTGTCACAGTCATCAACGGGAACAGTTATTTCAAGGCAGCCTCGCGCGTATACTGCAAATCAACAGCCAGTGTCGCTTCCTCCAACCCTGCCTACAACCAGGGGCCTGTGGCATATATAGGGCAGTCGCCTATTTTCACCACTCCCATCACCCTGAATCAAGTAGGCACCTTTACCTTCACCACCACGGTCTCGCTTGACGGCTGCCTTGCTGCCGCTACCACCTATCTTAATTCACCATGTGCCTCTACGGCATACTTCTACAAAAACCTGTCAGCTTCACCAGCTACATTCACCAGTGCCACCAAGACAATCATCGTCAAAAATCCATTCTCCTGCAACCTGCAGGCGCTTTCGTTCTCGCCACTTTCCATGAACAACAGCACCACCACAAGCTTCAGCCTAGTGATAAAGAACAACGGCGACTCGGTGAACATCACCAGCATAACGCTTGCAGCAGGCAGCCAGTTCTCCAACCTAGTCATCGGAGCCCCCACGCTTCCATACACTCTCAATGGCGCAGGCACGCAAGCCACGTTCTCAGGAACAATAAAAGCGCCAGCCACGCCAAACATCTACACCCTCACGCTCAACATTGCCTCGGTCTCCACCACGCCAAACTGCACAGGCAGCACGGCAAACTGCAACCTGCAGGCAAGCTTCACCATAAATGTGACTGCGGGCGGCAGCGGGCAGCAGCTGCCTACGAGCTGCACACTGGCATTTGACAACCACGCCAGCACCTTCAGCGCGCCTGACAGCGCATTTGCCAATGCCACTTGCAGGGCAAGCAACAATGCAATAGTGCCTTGCGGCATTCTTTCCTGGACCACCACTGCAACTGGAGGTGCCATGAACCCTGCTGCAACCTCCACTCCTCCGCAGGCGTCGCGCTCCCAGCTTTCCTTCACCACTGTGAATGCCTACCAGAACAATGCAATAGTGAAGGCCCAGCAAGGCACCAACTTCTCATGCCAAATCCTCCTGAACCAGACCGGGCCAGACTACACTTCCACCATACTTGTGCCTGCGAACAACTCGCAGTACCAGGTGAACACTGTTTTCAGTGCCTCGGTGCAGACAAAAAATATCGGCGCGGCAACCGGCACGCCCACGTTCACCCGCGTCATTTTCAACAACGGCGCGCCAGTGAACTATAACATCCCCGGGCTTGGCCAGCAAGCTGCAGTGACTAGCAACCCGTCATTTACCTGCCCATCTGCGCCAGGCACGTACAAGCTGAATTCAAGCGCGGATGCAACAAGCGTGCTCACGGAGTTAAACGAGAACAACAACAATGACGAGGTATGGATAAACTGCACGCTCAACGCCCCGGGCCAGGTGCCCGACTATACATCATCTATTTCCGCGCCTGCCACAGTGCCGCTCAACACCGCCTTCCAGGTGAATGTAACTACTACCAATATAGGCAATGGCGCAGCGTCTGCCAATTCCACCACTTATGTCAGGATTGCAGGCATCGCAGTGAGCTTCAAGGTGCGCCCCCTCCTGGCAAACGGGGAATTTGTTGTAAACACCACCACTTACACTTGCCCCGGCACTGACAGCTACATCCAAATCAACTCGTCAGCAGACTACTTCAACCAGGTCGGCGAGGTCAACAGGATGAACAACAATGACACCTTCACGGTGCACTGCGCACCCCAAGGGCCAACTCTGCTGCCCAACTACATACCAATCATAAACGCGCCCTCCATAGCCTTTGTGGGTGTTGGCTTCATTGCCAACTTCACCACCAAGAATGTGGGCACAGCCAATGCAACCAACAATTCCACGACGCGCGCTACCTTCCAGACCACTGTCAAGGACTTCTATCCAATATTCCCGCTCGCAGTGCAACAGCAGCAGATGAATTGGTGGGATTTCTCCTGCACCAGTGCAGGCACCAAGAACCTGGTGGAGACGGTGAACATCCATCTCAATGTGACCGAGTCTACTACGGCTGACAATGTCCAAGTCTGGCCAATCTCATGCTCCAATGTGCCGACCAGCTGCAACCTGTCGTTTGCAGGCCCCAACTACCCGCCTTTCCAGACGTTTGCAAATTCCATGGTGGCGGCAACCTGCTACAACGGCAATTCAGTCACAGCCTGCCCGCCCTTCTACTGGCAGCAGACTGCAAACAACAGCAGCATGAGCCCGGTGTACACAAACGCATCCTGGTCCTCAAACAGCACGCTTACCATCACCAACGCTGACACGCCTCAGATTGGCAGGAAGGTGATTGCAACTTCCACGCTATCCGGCGTGCCCCTTGCCTGCGAGCTTCCATTTGACATCTCCAACTCTGCAGTGGGCCCGGATTACACTGTGACCTCGATTTCCCCCGCCCCACAGCCCGCAACATATGGGCAGACAATCCACTTCACAGTAAGGGTGACAAACATAGGCAATGTGGATGCCGTGAACAACAGCAACAGCATAGCAACATATTCTGCAGGATGCACGCCAGTGACTTCGCAGTATTTCCTCCCAAAAATCAATGCAGGGCAATTCAACTTAAACGCTGAGCTTGCCTGCATCTGCAGCGGAATTGGCCAGCAAACCATCACAGTGACTGCCAACCCAAGCCAGGTGCAGTGGGAAACAACTTATGCCAACAACAACCTAACAGTATCATTCTACTGCAACCAAAACGTGCTGCAGCGCACCTGCAAGGACTTCATTTAGGCACTTCGTGCTCCTCCCGCCTCCATTTACCACTAATTATTATAAGAACTGCCATCAAATACAACAAATATGGCATCGCTCCTGGGCTCCATAATGAAAAAGCCTGAAAACAAGCAGCCTGCGCCAGTGCCTGCACCCGCACAAGCAGAGCCTTCTGACGAGCTCCGCCTCAAGCTCCACAAGCTCATAATCGACCGCTATCGCGGGGAAATAGAGGAGCATGAGAACAAGACAGTCACCGACCTGAAAGGGCTGGTGCAGCCCCATGACACGCTTATTGTAAAGACGCGCGACTCGCTTCTGGAGGGTTTCCGCCCCTATATCTATCAGGAACACTTCCTGCAGGCCTCCAAAATGTGCTGCGAGTACGTTGCTTCCTTCCAGAACATCTCCCCGCCAGTCGCATTCTGGCTCACCTTCTCTGACATGCAGTCCATAATGGCTGGCGACGAGATAGACAAGTCCATCCTGCTTTGCAGCCTGCTGCGAAGCATAGGAAGCGAAAGCGCGCGCGTTTTCGTCACCGACACCAAGAATTCCTACGTGCTTTGCCAGTTTGGGGGCAAATTCTACCTCACTGCGCACTCTGGCGCTGCGCCTGCCGTCTGCGCATCCGAGCAGGAGGCGCTTCTGCGCATGGGCGGCAAGCCGCTTTACTCGTTCAACGACCGCGATTACGTGAATTTGTCGGACGAGGAATAGATAAGCCTTAAAAATCCGTGCCATCCACAACACACTTTAAGTGATACTTATGTCGGCACATCTCAACAAATTCGAGCTCGCCCGCATCCTGGGCGCACGCTCGCTGCAAATTTCGTACGGCGCGCCGCCCCTGATGGAAGTCAAGGCCGGCGAGTCCTCGATAGACGTTGCCAAGCACGAGCTTGACGCAGGCATAATCCCGCTTGTCGTGCTGAGGTAAATTCTTCACAGCCTTTTTCCAATTAGCGCGAGCCTCTACTCAAAATCAAGGAGCTTCTTCTGGTTGTCTGCGCGCAATGTGGACCATTTTGTCCGAAGATATGGGTGGAGCGCTGGATATTCATGCCTTTTTTTTATGTACATCTGCGTGGTTGGGTCTGAGGTGTAGCCCGAGTTGAAGTCAATCCCGACTTCCTTCTTTATTTTCTCAATTTCGCGGTCGCGCGTCACCTTTGCCACAATGGACGCTGCGCTTACAATTAGGTACAAGTCGTCTGCGTGGTTGGCAGACACAATCTTGTGCTTTGTCTTCATGTATTTTTCAATCCGCTTCGCGAATTTTGCAGGCACATTGTCTGGGGAGTCAACATAAACAGTGGCGCCAGGCAGCGCAAGCGAATCGACGAGGCCCGCAATCTTTATGGCCTCAATCTCATTGAGGGAATACTTATCCATCATGACATTGAGCTCCTGCGCTGTCACTTTGGCGCACGCGTACTTGGTCATGTGCGCCACCTTTGGGTAAAGCTTCTCGCGCTGCAGCGCAGTAAGCTTCTTGCTGTCCTTCACGCCAAGCTCCTTCATCTTGTACTCGTCCAAGGGGTTGATTGCGGCAGCGCAAATCACCATGGGGCCGATTATGCAGCCCCTGCCAGCCTCGTCCACGCCGATAATCATAAGAACCGCCTGCGCAACTACTCAACTTCAATTTCCTTGACCGTGGCACTCCCAGCTGCGCCGCCGTCCTGTATGTCTATGCTTGCTCCTGGGAATTTCTGCGCCAATGCCTGCACAATTTCCTCCTTGGAAACCGATACGCCCTTGCCAACCGTGATGGCAATCAGCGTCACTTTCTGCCCCGCAGCTGCGCCCTCAATGGTGCTTTCTATCTCTGAAATCAGCGTGGGCGCGTCCATGCGCCACTTTCGCAAGCAAGGTTATTAAAACGCTCTAAAACTCAGTTAGCCTTCGCTGCAGCAGCACCTTGCTCTTCTTCATGTACTCCCCCAATGGCACTGCAAGCCTCTCTGCAATGTGCGCCAACGCCTCCTGCCGCGTTGCGAATTTAACTGGCGCAGCCTCCAGTGCATGGCGCGTGTTCTCGCGCACCTCCCACACGCCAACAGGCACAGTGTACTCAGTCCCAATCTCGCGGAACAGCACCACACGTGCCTGCCTCCTCATCCTGCAAAGCGCCTCCACCACTCCCAAGCGCGCTGCATAATACCCTCCGCCCTGGCTCTCTGCATAATCTTTCCTTCCCAGGTATGGCTCATGCTCCTCGGAAAAATTCACAGTGCCGTCTGTTTTCCACTTTTCCCAAGGCGCGTGCTCGAACTTAATGCCTGCAGTGCTTTCCCTCTTTTTCTTGCGCGCTTCAATTTCAGGAGTGAGCGCAGCCTCAAACTGCTCGTACTCCCAGCTTCCGGGCAGCATCAAAATCTCGAAATGGTTGTCAAGATATGTATTGGAGTATACTCTTGGCTCCTCGATTTCCCTATTGTCGCGCAATCCTTCCATCATATGCTTGGCAGCCATGTCGTCAGTGGCGGTGATTGCCCATTTGGTGGGCACCATTTTCTTGTTCTGCTTCTTGCCAAGCACGCCCGCAGTGAGCAATTTTGACAAATAGTGCACATCAAAGCCGGAAAGCAACAGCTCCACAATAGCGTCGTTTGCCAGCGTGGAGTCATTGGCAAGCGAATCCACTTTTTTCGGGACAGACGGATTGTCAGTAACCTTGAATCTCTCAATGGGCGCCGACGCCCCGACTGGGTGGGCAACATCATCCAGCTCCAGGGAAAAGACAGGGTCGCGCGAAAAGCGCGCCTCCACATCGACCGGCTTTATGCTCATCACAGCAGTCTGCGCCTCGGAAAGCATCCTGCTGCTTGTTTTCACGGAATCGCGCTTCATGCCGCGCACCAATCCTGCGCGCGCTTCGATTATTTTTTCCAGGCTCATGCCGTACATGTCGCGCGGATCGTCAGAAGCTGCTTCGCTTGACACCAAGGGGCCCCAGTAAACGTTGGGGTAGAAGTTGTGCCCGACGAAAACATGCGGTGGGGTGGGGCCGAACATGTCACGCTTCATGGTTGGCGCAAGCCTTGCCTTTATCTCAAGCGCGGCGTTGTGCGGGCACCACACTCGTCCCTGCCTTCTGCAGTTGTCGCAAAGCGCAGCCATGGAAAAATTCTCCCATGCCAGTTTAAAACATCTTCTCCACCATGTTTCCACTGGTGAATGTTTATGCCTGCAGCAATGAAATCAACAGCGCACCGCGCTTCAGTCGCAGTTCAACTGGTAGACCGCAAGCTCCAAAGCCTGGTGCGCCTCCACGCCGCCAATCCTCAGGATGCAAAAATACCTGTGATGAAAAAGCAACTCCTCTCCACAGTGGAAAAGCTCTATTCACGCGCAGATGGCTGGAAAGATGGCCCAGCCTCCCCTCGCAACGAGTATTGGGACTCAATAGACCTCCTGTTTTTCAGGCTGGATGGGAAGTCGGAATTCTTCAGCCAGCTTCACAGGGAGGAAGAGAATATATTCGACCGGCTGGCAGACCAGAGATTCAACCCTCGTCAGCTTACCAAGCCAACTCCTGAAAAGCGCATGGAATGAAGGTGTTTTCTTGGCAGCAAAGTTCATTTTGGTCGGCACCGGCATAGCGGATGAACGAAACATCTCGCTTGCTGGCCTTGAGGCGCTGCGCTCATGCGATAAAATCTACGCCGAGCGCTACACGAATTTAGTGCCCGAAGGCACGCTTTCTCGCCTAGAAGCGCTTTGCGGAAAAAAAATAACACTGCTTTCGCGCGAGGCAGTGGAAGGCGAGAAAGAACTGCTTGAGGCGGCGAAGGATGAAACAGTCGCGCTTGTGGTGGCAGGCGACCCCATGATTGCCACCACGCACATTACCCTTATCCTTTCAGCAAAGAAGCGCGGAATTGAGACACGCGTCATCCATGCATCCTCTATACTCTCTACTGCAATAGGTGAGTCGGGCCTGCAGGCATACAAATTCGGCAAGATGGTGACGCTTGCATACTGGCGCGACAACTACAAGCCAATGTCTGCCTACAATGTGATTTCTGAAAATCTCGCGCGCAATCTTCATACTCTTCTCCTGCTTGACATAGACGAAAAACTTGGGCCCATGAAGCCCTCCGCTGCGGCAGAAGTGCTGCTTGCAATGGAAAAGCAGGGCGCAAAGAAAATATTCACGCCTGAGGCAAAGCTCGTGCTCCTCAAGGGCATGGGCTGGCGCGAGCAGACGAAAAAATACTGCGCGTTGTCAGAATTTGCGGCGTATGACGCAAAACAAGGGCCAGCAGTGCTCATCGTGCCCTCAGCGAGCCTGCACTTTGTAGAACTTGAAGCCCTCGAGGCGCTGTGAGCCCGAGGCTATCTGCGGCCCCCATTTCCTCTGGGCCTCCTGTGCAAAGCGCCCTCTCTCAAATCCGGCAAACGCGCTGCCCATCTGGCCGTCGTGGAGCATGCGGTCGTATTGCTTCCTGCATTCCTTCATCCTGTTGAAAATATTCCACTTCTCCTTGGCCTCAAATGTGTAAACTGCGCCGCTGCCCAGCCTTTTCTGGATGATGTTGGGCGCCTGCATTATGCCCTCGCAGCGCACGTCGTGGAATCCGCTCTGTATGATATCCCGCGCCTGCTCGATATTCCTGCAGAATGGGATTTCAATCTCGCTTATCAGTTTGCCTTTGCGGATGGTCTGGTAGTGCGTCAGGACCGGCGAGCCTGAGGGCGGCATGGTCCTCATGAGCTCATAGCTGAATTTCCTCGAGCCTGTAAGCACAAAGCCATTCGTAAAATTCTCGATGTCTGCGGTGCTGGGCGCCAGTATCTCATCCACAATGCCCTTGTACGTCTGCTCATTCTTGAAAAGGGGCAGCAGGTCCTCCAGGCGCGCAAGCAATCGGTGGTATTCCAGCCACGCATCCTTTTTCCAGGCAAGCACCTGGGGCAAGCCCTTGTATATCAGCCCCTTTGCAAGCCGCATCATCTCAATCCCGTCCTGCACGTCCCTTATCGCCATTGAGTTGGAGTGGAAGTCCTCTGCCTTTGCCTTTGCGCAGAAAACATCCTTGTAGACTTTCCTTAGGTAGACTGATATGTAATAGTCTTCCTTCGACATGCCAGGGGGAAGCTCCCCCCTTGTGAGCCGCAGCAGGCCGCGCACCACGCGCCTGGCAACTGCCTCGCTGTACTCTGAGTAGAGCCCGACCAGGTAATCAAGCATTGCCTGCTCGCCTAGAACCTCAATGCCGCCGTTCCTGCGCATCACCCTGAACTTCATGTTCCTCATGCCGGGGCTTTCATCGTTGATGTCCTCCTTCAGGTCATGCGTCCCAGCCTGCAGCAATGGCGCGACGGAGAGCCTGTCATCCTTGTTCAGGGGAGCCTCGATTGCCGCCACTCCTGCCATCACCTGCAATATGTGCACCAGGGCAGGCATGCCATTCTTGCGAAGTGCCGGCCCATCTGCCCCAACACCCATATAGTTTTCCTCGGTCGGATAGCTGAGCGAAAGGAAGGAAAGCGTGTCCTCCACCTCATAGTGCTTTATCTGCTCGCGTTCGTCGCCTGCCAGGTGGAGAATCCTGCCGCCCGGCGTGATTTTGTACTGGCAGCATAGCCTGATGTTGGCTTTCAGCGCCTCGATGTCGCTTGAGTGGCCTGCATGGGCAAGCGCATTTATCGCGCTCCTGCTGGGCATTATGGCAATGTCCCCAAATGGCAGCTCTATGCTCTCATGCACGCGCGACATCGCCTTGATGATGGGGCTTTCATGGCGGGGGATAGGGCTGTTGCTGATGCCTTTGCCTTGTTTTGCATCGTCCTTGTCTTGCACCAGATGGAACACCCTAGGGTTGGTAACTTGTGCGCATGGAAATACTTCCACACACCATCTCTTTTCACTACATATAGTTTTCTATGGCAACTGGTTAAAAAGGCTTGCTAGCTGGGGCAGCGTAGGCGGCAATGGCAAGGAATAAAAGCGGGCAGGCGCCTATCCCTTCATGGATTTCTCGCTGACTGCAATTATCATGGCGCTCGTTCCGCTTTTCGTGGTGATGGACCCGTTCTCCTCAGTGCCAGTGTTCATTTCGCTCACCAAAAGCTTCCAGCCAAAAGAAAGGCGCGAGGCGGCTGAGGTCGCAGCCATCGTGGCAACCGGCGTGCTTGTCGGCTTCCTGATTTTCGGACCCATAATACTCTCAGTTATGGGCATACGCATGGAAAGCTTTGAAATCGGCGGCGGAATACTGATGCTGCTCATCGCAATCTCGTTCGCGCTTGGCATAGAATATGGCGACAAGAACAAGGCGTCAGTGGAGGCAGTCATCATCGGCGTGCCATTGCTTTCAGGGCCCGGCACCATGCTCACCGCGGTGCTTCTTTCCAGCACCATTGGCTTTTGGAACGTGCTTGTGGCAGGCATATTGTCATGCATTGCAAGCTTTGCCATCTTGCTTCTCTCCTCGCGCATCTACCACCACATCGGCAAGAACGGGCTGGAGATACTATCTCGCGTTGCAGGTGTGCTTTTGGCTGCCTTTGCAGTGGAGTACATAAGAAAAGGCCTTGGGCTGTAGCGATAAATCAAAGCAGCAGGCGTAGGCTGGGCATCTTCAGGTTCCGCAAAGCATCCGCAAGAGGTCGCGGATCCCCGGCGCAAAGCCCATTATCGCAACCACAATCAGCACCAACGCAACGTCTCCCTTGCCCATCTTCTCCTTCCTCAGGAAATAGACTATTGCGCCTGCAAGCGCGACTTTGAGGAGTAAGAAAAGGAAAAAGCCCAAGGGCGTGGATTCGCCGATTCCTGCCGAGAGCACATGCTGCTCAA
>Ga0172370_10002482_pt1 | contig 26633 bp, 26 predicted proteins | sample LakKiv5m_FD_114538 | JGI IMG/M metagenome (GOLD analysis project Ga0172370, IMG submission 114538) | Freshwater microbial communities from Kabuno Bay, South-Kivu, Congo - kab_022012_11.5m | ecosystem: Environmental > Aquatic > Freshwater > Lake | place: Democratic Republic of the Congo...
AACGAGCCAGCTTCGTCCACGCCTTCAAACGCTGGAAAGGACTGTCTCCCACCCAATACCGCCGCCGGAGCACCGGTTAGCAGCCTGTTGAAAATGGCCCACGAGTGCGGAGCTGGCGACGCGCGAGGATCACGCCTGTCTACTCGAGCTCGCCCCTCGCCAGCTCGGGGCTCGTGCGCGCGAAACCGCTCGCTACGACGCGAGCCCGGAACTAACGACCGACGAGATCCAAGCCGTGTCGCGGGTGATGTCCCAGCGCGCCTTGTATCTGGACCGTGTTGAACAGGCGGCTGGATGGGTTTTCAACGGACCCTCAGTCCTGGAGGACGCACGGCGGTGGCGGCTTCGCGCGGGACCGTTGCTTCTGCTATGCGGCGCACCACATGAAGCGACACAGTTTGCAGTTCACCGCGCTCGTAGTGGCCGTGCTCGCCAGCGCCATGCAGACGACGAGTGGCCGTGCGGCCGACACCGGCGCGAAATCGGTTAGTGGAAGCGCCGACGCGACGCTCCAGCGCGAGGGCAAGGCTTTGTTCCTCGTAACGCGATCACGCACTTTCGAAATCGCGCAGTTCGGGGTCAAGACCGAGATCAGGACGGTGCTGGTGGAAGGCGAAGTGGCCCATCGCGTTCAGGTGACCGACGATCTCGCCGCCAACCGCACCGAGACCGGCTCGGTGAAACTCAGCGTTCGGCCGATCCTGGCCGATGGCAGTTTCGGCGCGCCGACGGCGACGCGCGACATCCGCGGAGATACGATCAAGCTCGAGTCTCCGGCCGGCATCAACATCGTCACGCACGGCTGTTGCATGGAAGACGGCGCTGAAGAGCTGCTGAGTCTGGCTTCGCTCGAGACTCTATACGTCCGCTCCAGCAGTGCGCCGATCACGACCTATACGATTCTCGGCAAGCCCGCGCGCGGCCGCCGCATCGCCGTGTATCGGCCCCTGACCGCCGCTGACCGTGCGGTGCTCGGCAACGACCCCACCGCTGCCGCGATGATCACGCTCGAAGGCGAGGACGAAGTCCTGCAACGCATCATGGTGCACCTGCGCGGCGCCAAACCGCGCGAGACAGCGCTTGATTGGGGCAGCGAGCTCGGCTGGAAAGCCGACAACGACAAACTCGAAACCCACACGGTGATCGATCCCACCAAGCCGTCGCGGCCTTGGTTCCGTTGGAAGATGGACGATCGGCACCTCCTGATCTGCCGTTGATCGACGACCGCCTCGACCTCTCCGCCGCCAAGATCCCGCCCGACCTCACGCTCGAAGCGCTCGCAGCGCGCGATAGCGGCCGCTAACAAATCGGCAGGCCTCCTGGCCCGCGTATTCCTTCCAGCTCCTCCGAGCCGAAATAGCCGAACTCGCGTTCGAGCCCTACCACGACGCCGAAGAAGATCCCATGCTCAGCCGTAAGCTCGACGAAGTCGCCGAGCACCTGTCCAACGGCTTTGCGCACGGTCTTCGGGATGCTCACCTGATGGTTGCCGGTGAAGCGGGCAATGGTGGTCACTTTGGGCATACACCCGAAACCTGCCGTACAACGGTTGCAAACGTCAATTCGGGTCGCGCGACAGCGCCGGCGTAGCGGCCAGCAAGGCCAGGAAGGGGGGGGCAAACTACTGAGCGGCCTCATCGCGCAGCGTCCCTTGAAGCGCAGTGATGGGCGAGGGGTGGAGCTACCGACACACGCTTGGGCAGCCACCGTCACCGCCTGGACCAGAATACGCGCCACCGCCGGGCCCTGGGTAACAAGGTCCGCCCGGCCCTGCGTAACAAGGCCCGCCCGGTCCAGCGTAAGCACCACCGCCAGGACCAGAGTATGCAGGCCCACCAGGGCCCGCATACGCACCGCCGCCAGGACCAGCGTATTCAGGCCCTCCCGGCCCCGAATATCTCGCGCCCCCAGGACCAGAGTATGCGTCACCTCCCGGCCCCGAGTATTCAGGCCCTCCAGGGCCGGCGTAACAACGACCGCCGGGACCCGCATAACCATGGCAAGCCGCGAAAGAGTTGGGCGATGAGAGGCACAAACCAACTGCGACAAGAACTACACCGAGTGGCCGCTTCATATGTCCTCTCCATCGAATGCCGCGTGAGTGGCGATACGGTGCGCCGAACCCTCCGCGTCGTTCATCTTCGGGCTCATACATCGAGTCCCTGAACCGTCGGCCTCTTCTTCAGCAGATCGTGGTCTTGCCTCGAACGCCCCGAAGTTATCGTTTGAGGTTTCATGCTTGACTGATTGTCAGCGGTGGCGCAAGAGCGCTTCTATTCGGTGGAGTCAACGGGGATCGCACTTGGTCTCGTGCGCGGGAATTGCCTTGGTCGCCGCCTGGCAAGTGTTCCTGAAGGCGGAAGGTGTTCCCGACGAACGGCGGCAGCGGGCGGCATCATCAGCCTAGGTGAGCTCGAGGAGCCTCCGGCCGGTCCCGACGAGTTCTTGCCAGGATCGGAACAAGTGCGAATTGCGACCGCGTCTCCAAGTGGCGTGCCGTCGTTGGCGAAGACCCGCAGCATCAAACCCGTGGTGTTTGGTCCTGGCACCGAGTCGTAGATCAGCCACATCGAGACGAAGTTACCCGCCTGATCGGCTGCACTTGCGACATTCCGGAGGTGACGGTCCGAAGATTGGTCGATCAGAAACTCGGGCCCGCGCGGATTTCCGTCGGCAGTAAAAGCGCGCGCGAAGATCCCGGCCCGGGCTGGAGTTGACGATTGGGACGACCAGACCAGCAAGAACGATCCGTCGGGCGCCGGCGCCGACCGCGGGCTGAAGTCCTCTTCCATGTCGTCGATGGTATGGGTGTTGGGGTCGATCTCCGCCGCCAACGGCTTGCCGTCGGCGTCAAACAACCGTCATCTCAGCCCGGGCGGACCGTGAAGCTCACTCCCGCTCCCCCAGAAGACGAAGAAACGGCCGTCGGCCAGCAGCAGTGGTGCTCCGGAGACCTGGATGTAGCCTTCCGGGCTCGAACCGACGAGAACTTCAGGACCGGCCGCGGTCAGAGCCGCCGGCACCCGCGCCGGTAGCACGAAAATGGCGAGCCACGCGAAAAGGACAGGCGAGGCAAGCCAGCGAGCGCTTCGTGTTGCCATTGTGCCCTCCGATCTGGAACGGCGGGCACGCAAACGCCTACCGGACCCGAAAAGTTACGCGGCGACGCATTCTACTTGCGCCTCCCTGTAGCCCGGACGCAACCGCCAAAGAGGTCCGAAGCGCGCGATGTAGCGAGGTGCCACAACGAAGGCGACACCGGACTCGACCGCAACCGGAACCATTTCGCCAGGAACTCTTCGAGCACGGCGCGAAGTTCCGGGACGTGCAGGGTGGCCACCTCCCAGACGATCTGCATATCCACGTTGGCGTAATCGTGCGCAACGACGTTGCGCATTCCGCGCATCTTGCGGAACGGTAGGTTCGGGATCTTCCTGCGGCTGTTCTCGGACACGTGCGCGGCCGCTTGTCCGATGACCTAGATGCGACGGATCACGGCATCCTGCTTCTGCGTATCGGCAAGGAATGCCGCCGGCTCGTGTCGGCGACGTAGCGTGCGATCAGCCGCGCCGCTTCCAGGATGTCGTGCAGCCGGCCGAGTTGGTCAGCTTCCATAGACGCACACTGCGGTTTCGAGAATGTGTCGGCGGGCGTGGAGGTTCGTGGATCGCTCCAGGGATCGACGCAGCACGAAGTCCACGGGAGCGCCCACCAACTCTTCCGCCTCGCCAGCCATTTCGAGCAATTCGCCAGTGGAAACGTCCGTGGAGTCGTCGAAGGTCACGAGGAGGTCCACGTCGCTGCCAGCCGATGCATCGCCACGAGCCACCGATCCGAAGACGTCCAAACGGCAGATCCGATGTTGTTCGCAAAAAACACGCAGGCGCGTCTTCACCGCTTCGGCATTACGTACTGCTGGTAGGGTCGTCACGCGCCGAGCCTACGCAGCTTGGCTCATTCCTTCAAGTTGCCTCGCTGCCGCGGGATCATCAGCCGAAGGATCTTTTGCTGCCTGTGCGCGCCGGCTCCTGAACGGCAGTCCTTGGCCGAACAAAGCAACCAGCCTCGAGGTTTTGCCGCGTTCGTGGCTCAAACTCTCTAGGACGCGGCGGATCCCACCGAGAAGCAGCAGCGGCCCGTAGAAGGTTACCGGCTCCGGTCTGGCGTTTGGCTCGACCGATTCTGCACGGCCAGCAATTGAGCCTGGCGGCCGTTGACCGCATGTTTGCACGTGCACCGCGTGTCGCGCCGGACCAAATCCGCCACTGCCTTCGACGTCGCCAGCATCGCAAGAGCGCTCGCCGAGTTCTCGCGCGTCACCGCCGCGCGCGGATCGAGCTATGCGCTGGAGGACCGCGTCGGACCGGTCGCGGTACAAACCGACGGACACGGCTTCCGCGCTGTCGTCGAAGGGACCAAGGCCTACGAAGCCTACTGGTCATACGACAGGAGAAGCTGGAACACGGGGTGCCAGTGCCCGGTCGTGAACCACTGCAAACACGCGTACGCGCTTGCACTAGTCCTGCTGGCCGCCACCGTCTCGGACCGCAAACAAATCCCGCCCGCGCTGCAGGCGACGTTCCCTCTCGCTCTGATCGGCAGGCCGGATTTTCCCCCGTTGCTGCCGGTCCACGACATCTTCGACGACGACGACTTCGACCTGGGCGACGACTTCGATCCGGACGACGACTTCGATCCGGACGACGACTTCGACCTGGACGACGAAGAGGACGAGGACTTCGACCCGGACGTCGATGATTTGCCGCCCGAGTTCGTCGAGCTTGTCCAGCGGCTCGGCGGGGGCACGCCCGCCGCTCGCCGCCGCGCGCCTGCGCCGCGGCCACCCGATGCGACGCAACAACGAGCGCGTCAGGAGAACGAACTGCGCGACTCGCTACTGGTCTGGGGCAACAGCGAAGCGATCCCCTACGAGAAGAAGCTGCGCGCGATGCTGGAGCTGCGGATCCAAACGCACGGCAACTTTCAGGTCGTACTGACGCCGCTGCTGACCTCCAAGAAGCTGCGCGACAGTCCGCGCCGACGCGAACAGCTCGTCGCTCTGGCCGACGAAGCGCTGCAGCGCCCGGCCGTTCTCTGGCCGCAGTCCCGGGCACTGCTGTCGTGGATGCTGGACAACGACAGCAGTTCGTCGTGGCACTACAGGAACAGCCTGCGTCTGGCCCAGATCGAAACTCTGCTGACCAGCAACGGCGACAGCGGCTTGATCACCTGGAACGTCGTCGCCGAGGCCGACAGTGACCTGGTGCAGCGCACCGGCTGCCCGCCCGGACACCCTGCACGGATGGCGAGCGCCCGTGCCGAGATCGAGCCGGTCTGTACCGGCGACGACGATGCCTCGCTGGAACTGCGCGTCCGGCTCGGCGACGGCGCCGAACGGCCGTTGCGCGAGGTGCTGTACCTGGCCGAACCGACCTTCAGCGCCGACGTCGCTTACGTGCTTGCCGACGGCTTGCTGTGGCGCGTCGCCGCGCAGCCACCGCTTGCGATCGTCAACGCGTTCTTCGCGCTCGGCACTGTGCGACTCGACGAAAGCCGACGCTGCGAGTTGCTCGGCAAGCTGGCGCCGCGGTACCCGCAGATCGCACGCACTCTGGCCAAGCATAGCCGTCGGATCCCGACACGCCCGGTCTTCCTTCTCGACGCCGACACGACCGGACAGTTGCACCTGCGCTTGTTCGCGGCGCCGCCGCTCGGGGATTGGCAGCCGGCCGGCAACGCCTCCAGCACCGAGACTGTCTTCGAATACCTGCGATCCGGATCGTGGCGAAGGTTCGATCCCGCTCGTCCGGTCGTGACGCGTTCGGTGCTCGACGAAGACGAAGTGGCTTGGCACGAACTGGTGCCCAATCACACCGACGCTGTGCCAACCGAAACCGTCGCGACCGGTGAGCCGAACACGCAAAGCGAGGCGGAACTCTGGCAGGTCGAGCCCGATCCGGACTCGATCGGTGCCGCGACGTCCTGGCTGCAAGCCAGTGCCGGCAAGGGCTCTGCGCTCGACCACGACGACGCTTCGCCGTGGACGCTGCCGCTGAGACCGCCGCGGTTCGAACGACTGGTCGAGGTCTGGCGCGAGCGCCCGCAGCAGGCTCGCTACTGGGCCACGCGCCGCGTCCATCGCCTCTTGCACGAAGGAGCCTCGACGCGCCCGCGCTTGGCGCTCCGGGAAAGCGGCAAGGACTGGTTCAGTGTCAAGCTGGAGTGGGAAATCGAGGGCAAGAGACTCGACGAAGAAACCGTCGCCGCGTTGCTGCGCAGCGGCGAGAGCTTCGTGCGCCTGGGCGACGCGTGGATCAACGCGAGCGCAGTGCAGGACCTGCGCGCCGAGATCGACCGCCTCGCCGAGGCCGGGATCGACGCAACGGCCGGCGAGCAGAGAGTGAGCCTCTGGCAACTGGCGGCAGCGCCGGCCTCCGCTCTCGACGCCTTCGAGTCCCTCGGCGCCGACCCCGAAACGGTTGAGGCGGCGTTCGAACTGCGCCGCCGCGTCGAAGCGTTCCGCACGCTGCCGCGGGTGCCGCTGCCGCGATCGTTTCGCGGTCAACTGCGCACCTACCAGCGCGACGGCCTCGACTTCCTCGACTTCACCGCCTCGCTCGGCACCGGCGCGGTGCTGGCAGACGACATGGGCCTCGGCAAGACCGTGCAGGCGCTGGCTTGGCTCGAACGCCTGCGCTTGGCCGGCACGCACGAAGGCCCCGTGCTGGTCGTCTGTCCGGCCTCGGTCGTCCACAACTGGCAGGACGAAGCCGCGCTGTTCACGCCGAAGATGCGCGTGGCCACCGCGACTTCCGGTCGCGAGAGGCGCGACCTGCTCGAACGCAGCAGCGACTTCGACCTGGTGATTACAAACTACGCGCTGCTGCGCCGCGACCACGAGCACTGGAAGAGCGTCCACCTGCGCGCGCTGGTGCTCGACGAGGCGCAGAACGTCAAGAACCCGGACGCCGAGGTCTCGCGCATCGTGCGCTCGCTCGGCGCCGACTGCCGGTTGGCGCTGACCGGCACTCCGCTCGAAAACCGCACGCGCGACGTCTGGAGCATCGTCGAGTGCGTCAGTCCCGGCTATCTCGGCACGCGCCGCCGCTTCGAAGAGCGTTTCGATCGACCCGACCTCGCCGACGGCGACCGCCGCCTGCTGGCGGCACGCCTGCGCCCCATCCTGTTGCGCCGACGCAAGAGCGAAGTCGCCTCGGACTTGCCGCCCAGGACCGAAGAAGTGCGCTACTGCGAGTTGGGCGCCGAGCAACGCAAGCTCTACCTGGCCACGCTGCGCGCCAGCCGCCAACTGGTCGCCGATCTCGGCCAAAGTGGCGCGGCCGGCGAACGAGCGCGCATCCACGTGCTGGCGGCGCTGACCAAGCTGCGGCAGATCTGCTGCCACCCCGGCCTCCTCGATCCCGCGCTGACCGAGCGGCCGTCGGCCAAGTTCGAACTGCTCGCCGAACTCCTGGATCCCCTGCTCAAGGAAGGCCACAAGGTGCTGGTGTTCTCGCAGTTCGCACGGTGCGTGGCGTTGCTGGCCGCCGAGTTGCGACGCCGCAGGGTGCACCACCACGTCTTGACCGGCTCGACGACCAAGCGCGGCGCCGTCGTCGAGGCTTTCCAGCAAGAGAGCTGCCCCAGCGTGTTCCTGATTTCGCTGAAGGCCGGCGGCACCGGACTCAACCTGACCGCGGCAGACTACGTCGTCCTGTTCGATCCGTGGTGGAACCCTGCGGTGGAGGCTCAGGCCATCGACCGCAGTCACCGTATCGGCCAAAGCCGTCCGGTGATGGCCTACCGTTTGGTGGCATCCGACACGATCGAAGAGAAGATCCTCGCTCTGCAGCGCGACAAGGGATCGCTCGCCGACGCCGTCGTCGATGACGCGTCCTTCGGCCGCCGCCTGGCCAAGGAAGACCTGGCCAACCTGTTGACGGAAGCCTGAAGTACGATCACGCGCAGCGCGCCGCGTTCGCCCTCGACCGCGACTGGCGTGACCGGAAACATCCTCATCAATCTGTCGCTGACGCTGGCACTGCTCGCTGCTGCGCTGCCGGCCGCCGATTGCGCCGCCCAGTCAGTGTCGTGCGACAAGGATTCGTTCGGCACGACGCGTTGTAGTGACGGGACGTCGTATCGGACCGACTCCTTCGGAACCACCAGGGACAATCAAGGGAACTCGTGGCGCACCGATGCCTTCGGCACCACGCACGGCTCGGACGGCACCAGCTATCGGACCGACTCGTTCGGGACCACCAGGGACAACAATGGGAATTCGTGGCACCGCGACTCCTTCGGCACCACGCGCGGCTCCGACGGCAGCACCTGCAGCAAGGACTCGTTCGGGACCACGAGGTGCAACAAGAAGACGGCCCATGTCGCGATGCCATGACCCGGCGGCGAGCTCGCGACGCCGTGATCGAAGCCGGGGACCCGGCGTGAAAGGCGAGAGCCGCAGGCCCCGGCCGGCTTGCCTCAGGCCGGGCCGGCGAACATAAGAGCGTACTAGCAAACCTTGGCGGATACGGGGAATTGCCCGCTTGAACTACCCAGACTCACGAACCGCTACTGACGGAAGTCGAAGACAAACTGGCGAAATGAGCGACGTCGTCGAACAGCCATTGCTCGTGGAAGAGCGAAACGGTGCAGCGTGGCTGACCCTGAACCGGCCCGAGCGGCTCAACGCGCTGAACAAGAACCTGACCAACGCGCTGCGCGACTACTTCCTCGCGTTGCAGGACCGGCCCGAGGTTCGGGTGGTGGTGCTCGGCGGCGCCGGCAGCGCCTTCTGCGCCGGGCTGGACCTGAAAGATCACGTCTCGAATCTCGATGCCGCGCGCGACGTGCAGTCGAGCCTTGCCGGACAGAAGTCGATCCGCGACATCATGATCGCGATGCGCGAGTGTCCGCAGCCGATCGTCGGCGTCGTACAAGGTGCCGCTTCGGGTGCCGGGTTCGGAATTGCGCTGGCCTGCGACGTGCGGCTGGCTACGCCGCAGGCGCGCTTCAACGCCGCGTTCATCAAACTGGGCGTGTCGGGCTGCGACATGGGGACAAGCTACTTCCTGCCGCGCATGGTCGGCGCATCGGTCGCGGCCGAGTTGCTGCTCACGGGCCGCTTCCTGACGGCCGAACGCGCGAGCCACCTCGGCTTCGTCAGCTTGGTGGCCGACGCGGCTGCGCTCCAGGGCGAAACCCGGTGCCTGGTGGAGGAGATGCTCGATGCGGTGCCGCTGGCGCTGCGGCTGACCAAGGATTGCCTGAACCACAACATCGACGCGCAAGGGTTGCGAGCGGCAATCGCGATGGAAGATCGCAATCAGATCCTGTCCACGCGCGGCCCCGACTTCGGCGAGGGCGTCCGCGCGTCCCTGGAAAAGCGCAAGCCCCTCTACGGCACTCGCGCGTAACCGCGCTGCAACCGCCGCGGTAACACCAAGCGCATGATGCCGGGCGCGGGCCGTCTCGCCCTTGGCCGGCGACTTGACGATGCCGAGCGCACATCCGTGCACGCGGCCGACCGCCTCGATCTCTCCGCCGCCAAGATCCCGCCCGACCTCACGCTCGAGACACTCGCAGCGAGCGATAACGTCCGCTAACAACCCGGCGCGCGCAGGCGCGCTTTGCCCACCGGCATCGCGGTGCGCAGCAGACGCCGGACGTGAGCGCGCGCTTCCACCACCGCTTCGTCGATAGTCGCGTCGCGTGCGAGCATCGCCGCCGCCGCGCTCGCGAACGCGCAGCCGGTACCGTGCATCGATCCGGCCAGACGCGCGGCACGTAGTTCGCGCACGCGGCCGCGATGCCACAACACGTCGATAGGGTCGCCGCCGAGGTGACCACCTTTGACGACCACGCCCGCAGCGCCGCACTCAGCCAGCGTTTGCGCCGCTGCGCGCATGTCGCCTAGGCTGCTCACGCGCCGCCCGGTCAGCACCCGCGCTTCGTCGAGGTTGACGGTGAGCAGCGTGGCCGCGGGCACCAGATGACGAGCGATCGCGGCTGCCGCTGCCGCGTCCGCCAACCGTCCTCCGCCCGACGCGCGCAGCACCGGATCGAGCACCACCGGTGCGCCGAGGTCGGCCAGACGACGCCGCAGAAGTCGCGCGATGGCCGCGCTCGGGACTTGTCCGATCTTGACCGCCGCGACCGTGAAGTGCGCGAGCAACTCTGCCAATTGCTCATCTACGACCGCGGCACTGACGGCCTGCACGCGCCTGACCCCGAGACCGGCCTGTATCGTCAGCGCGGTGACTACCGCCAGCGGCGCCACGCCGTAACTGTCGAGAGTGCGCAGATCGGCGCCGACGCCGGCGCCGCACGAAGGATCGAAGCCGCCGATGGCCAGTACGAACGGCATCGGGTCGCGTCGCAACCGTACTCTCCCACGCGCCGTCGACGTCGCCACAGTCTCACTCACGCCAGCGCGGCGGCCACACTCTCGCACACGCGATCGACGCCGTCGTCGCCGAGCGAAGGGTAGATCGGCAGGCACAGCACCTCGGCGGCCGCGCGCTCGCACTCGGGCAGATCGCCGCCGCGGTAACCGAGCGCGGCAAAGCAAGGCTGAAGGTGCAACGGCCGCGGATAGAAAACCCGTACGGTCACGCCGCCGGCCTCGATCCTGGCCGCGATCCGGTCGCGAAACTCAGCCGCCTGCGGCAGTCGCGCCGTTTGCCGGCCGGGCATCTCGCAGACTCGCACCGCGAACTGATGCCAGACTTGCTGCGACTCGGGAATGTTCGCCTGCGGAAGAATCAGAGCGCCCGCACGCTCGAGCGCTTCGAGCCGCGCGCGATAGCGCTCGGCCACGCGCCGGCGTCGCTCGCTCCACGCCTGGAGACGGCCGAGTTTGGCGTTGAGCACCGCGGCTTGCAGTTCGCCCATGCGCGCGTTGACGCCGACTTCGTGGTGGAGGTAAGGGTCCGCCGTCGACGCTCCGTGCACGCGCAGCCGCGCCAATCGCGCAGCGATCTCCGCGTCGTCGGTCAGCATCAGGCCGCCGTCTCCAGCGCCACCGAGGTTCTTGGTGGGATAGAACGAGAAACAACCGACGTTGCCGAAACGGCCCACGTAGCGACCATCGATGACCGCGTCGATCGCCTGCGCAGCGTCTTCGACGACGGCAAGACCGCGCGCGCGCGCCAATGCGGTAATCTGCGCCATCGCAGCGGCGCGTCCGTACAGATGCACCGGCATCAGACCGCGAAGGCGCGCGCCGCTGCGCCGGTGCCTAAGCACTCCGTCGCGCACTTCGAAGCCGCGATCTATCGCAGCGTCGAACTCGGCGGCAGCGGCCATGAAGCTGCCGGGCTCGATATCGCAGAACACCGGCTCGGCGCCCGCCCTGACCACCGCGCCGGCGCTGGCGAAGAACGTGAACCCCGGCACCAACACCGCGTCGCCGCGTCCGATCCCCAGCGCGGCCAGCGCCAGGTACAACGCGTCGCTGCCCGACGCGCACGCCAGCGCGGCGAGCGCGCCGCTGCGCTCGCGCATGCTGGTTTCGAGTTCGACGGTCTGCGGACCGAGCACGAACTGCTGCCGCGCCAGCACCGCGTCGATTCGCGCGCGCGCGTCGGCTTCCACTTCAGCGAAATCGGCGGCCAGATCCAGGAAGGGAATCATCGCGACGATTGCGAGAGCTCTTCTGCGAGCCCCGCACTGCGCAGCAACAACGTCATCGATTCGCCGGCCGCTCCGCGAACCAGCGCCTCGGCCATGTCGTCCTTGGGGGTGGCTTCGTTATTGACGATCACCAGCGGCGCACCGGCCCTGACCGCCGCGTCGGGAAGCGAAGCCGCCGGGTAGACCACCAGCGACGAACCGATGACGATCAACAGGTCGCAGTCTACGGCGGCAGCGAAGGCGCGCGCGGTCTCTTTCTCCGGCATCGACTGGCCGAACGAGATGGTTGCCGGCTTGACGCGGCCGCCGCACACTTCGCAGTCCGGCACTTCCACGTCACCGGCCAGCAGGCGGCGGTGCAATTCTTCGCGGTCGTGCTCGGCGCCGCAGTCGATGCACGCGGCGCGCAGCGACGAACCGTGGATCTCTACGGTACGTTCGCGCGAGTTGCCGGCCTCCAGGTGAAGACCATCGACGTTCTGGGTGACCAGACAAAGCAGCTTGCCGGCCCTTTCGATCGCAGCCACCGCGTGGTGGGCGGCGTTGGGCTCTGCGTCGCGCAACACCGGGTAGGTTTCGGTCGCCAGACGCCAGTAGTCGCGGCGGGTCTCGTAGCGCGAACAAAAGAGGTCGAAGGTCAGCTTGCGCGGGTCGTACCTGGTCCACAGCCCGCCCGGCGAGCGGAAATCGGGAATGCCCGAATCGGTAGAGATCCCGGCGCCGGTCAGGACCAGCACCGACCGGGCCGCTTGCAGCAGCGCGGCAGCGCGCGCGATCGCCTCTGCGCTTTGCACGGTCCGCTCATAACGAGCGAAATCAAAGCTCTCAAGCGCCGCCGGCCTGCGATCGCAGACACTCTCGGATCTGCCTGGTCGGGCAGCCCGGTTGCGCGCCCGCTTCGGCGCGGCTAGGAACTCGTCGGAAAACTCCGGACCGAGCCAGGCACCGAGATCGGGGCCGAGACCCAGGCGCGAAACCGAAGAAATCGTGGTGCTATGTCGAGGTCTCGAAGCCAACGGAGCGGCCCTGAGAAGGGCCGCAAGAAGCAGCACCGGCCGGCGCGGGCGGGTGCATCGAAGCGTTCCTCAGGCTCCGTGACCGAGCGCGTGCTGAAGGTGGTGCGCTGGCTGGTGGCGATAACTTTCACGCTGGCCTGTGCGTTCGGACTGGTGGTCGTGCTGGCCGCCTACGACGAGATGACGGCCACGCTGCCGCCCATCGATCGGCTGCTCAACTACGACCCGCCGGTCGCGACCCGCGTCTACGCTCCCGACGGCACGCTGCTCGAGGAATTCTTCCGCGAGCGCCGCTACCTGGTTCCGATCGCCGAAATACCGCCGATCGTGCGCAAGGCATTCCTTGCCGCCGAAGACTCGGGCTTCTACAGCCATCGCGGCATCGATTTGCCGAGCATCGTGCGCGCCTTCGTCGCCAACCTGCGCGCGGGCGACGTGGTCCAGGGCGCCAGCACCATCACGCAGCAGGTGGTGAAGGCACTGCTGCTCAGCCCCGAGCGCAGCTACGAACGCAAGATCAAGGAACTGCTGCTGGCGCTGCGCCTGGAACAGCAACTGACCAAGGACCAGATCCTCGAACTGTATCTCAACCAGATCTACCTCGGTGATGGCAACCACGGCGTCGGTGCGGCAGCGCGCAACTATTTCGGCAAGACGGTCGGCGAGCTGACGGTCGCACAAGCCGCGATGCTCGCCGGCTTGCCGGCGGCGCCGAGCCGCTACGCTCCGACCCGCGACGTCGGCGCGGCTACCACGCGCCAGCACTACGTCCTGCGCCGCATGCTCGAAGAAGGCTTCATAGGAGCCGGCGAATACCAGACCGCACTGCGCGAAGGCGTGCGCGTCGTGCCGCGAACGCAGCGCCCAAACTCGGTACGCAACTACTACACCGAAGCGGTACGCCTTCAGCTCGAAGACATGTTTGGTGCCGAGGCGCCCTACAACCAGGGCTATTCGGTGACGACGTCGGAGGATCCGCACCTGCAGGCGCTGGCGAACGCAGCGGTACGCAACGGCATCGAACGTCTCGACCTCACGTACGGGTACCGCGGCCCGCTCGCTCACCTCGAAGACGCGGCCCGCGACGCGCGCGTCGCCAAAGACAGCGCCGACCCGTCGCTGGCCACGCTCGACCGCGAACGCATCTACCAGGCGGTGGTGACGGCCACTGCGCCGTCGCGGATACAGGTCGCTGTGGGAAAACACAGCGCCGGCATCGACGTAGCTGGCATCCGCTGGAACTCGAAGGTCAAGAACCACTCGTTCCGCAGCGGCGACGTCGTCGAAGTGCGAACCCGCGAGCCGGGAACCGCGCAATCTCGCGGTGTGGGCGCCTCCGACACCGACAAAAACGGCGCGGCCGGCGGCGGCGATCAGGCAGCACCGGGAACTTCCACGCTGTTCCTCGCGCAGACTCCGGAAATCGAGGCAGCACTCGTCGCCATCGACCTTCACGACGGCGGTTTGAAGGCGATGGTGGGCGGTTACGACTTCATGAGCAGCCAGTTCAATCGGGCCACGCAAGCCAAGCGCCAGCCGGGCTCGGCCTTCAAGCCGTTCGTCTACGCCGCTGCGCTCGACAACGGGTTCACCGCGGCGAGCATTCTTCGCGACGAACCGGTCGAGTACATGGACCACGGCCGCCTGTGGCAGCCGCGCAACTACACGCGGGACTACAAGGGACCGATACGGCTGCGCACGGCCCTCGAACAATCGCGCAACGTCGTGTCGGTAAGACTCGTCGATTCGGTCGGGGTCAAGACAGTCGTCGATTACCTCGAGCGGTTTCGTTTCGATGCCGAGTTCGGCCCCAATCTTTCGATCGCGCTCGGTACCACCGAACTGACGCTGCTCGACCTCACGGCCGGCTTCACGACCTTCGCCAACTCCGGCGTCAAAGTGGAACCCAGTGTCATTCGCCGCATCGCCGACAAGGACGGCAGAGCGTTCTTCGAGAACGAAGCGAGGAAGCGCGAGGTACTGTCGCCGCAGACCGCCTCGGTGATGACGTTCATACTCGAAGGCGTGGTCGAACGCGGCACCGCAACGCGTGTCAAAGCGCTCGGCCGCCCTGTGGCGGGCAAGACCGGAACGACCAACGAGCAGCGCGACGCGTGGTTCGTCGGGTACACACCGGACCTGGCCGTAGGCGTGTGGGTGGGCTTCGATGACCAGACCCGCTCGATGGGCCACGACGGCACCGGCGGGCGCACCGCCGCGCCGATCTGGCTCGACTTCATGCAGGCCGCGCTCAACAAGGCACCGGTCCACGACTTCGAACTTCCCGAAGGAATCAGTTGCCTCAACATCGACCCGTCGAGCGGCAAGCGCGCCAACCAGTACACGGGACGTCCCTTCCTCGAATGCTTCAAGGAAGGTACCGAGCCCGAGGAGCCGCGCCCGGTAACGGTGTGGAGCAACGACGCCGAACAGACCACCGACACCGGGCAGGAGGCGGCCCCCGATGTCCTGGCCCCGGGTGAAGACCCCGAGGCACCGAGCGACAGCCGCGCGCCGCGCGAGCCGGACCCGCGCTTCCAGGCGGTTCCCGAGCGCAGCGGCCGCGGCGTAGAGATCCATCTGTTCCCGCGCAGCGACGGCGCCGGCGACCTCCCCGGCGAGCAGCCGCGCGGGGCCGAACCAGCATCACCCGGCACCACACAGCCGGCCGAGCGGCCGAGTACCGAGCCGCCGCGTCAAGCGCCGCCCAGGCCTGCGGCTCCCGAGACCGGCGGCTTCAGATTTTTCCCCAAACGGAACTGAGCGCTTCCATCGCTCGCTGTGCGAGTACCGTCAGTTCTCCCTCGCCGCGATCGAACTTGCGCGGCTCGCGAAGAACCGCCACCGAAGCATCGACAGAGGCGGTCAGCGCGGCCAATTCGTAGCCACCCTCGAGCAGCAGCAGCATGCGCCCGCCCGCGCACTCGTCGGCCACCTCCATCAGCGCCGCGCTGAGGTGGCCGAAAGCCCCGCTGGAAAGTTCCACCGAAGCCAACGGATCGTCGCGGTGAGCGTCGAAGCCCGCCGACACCAACACGAAATCCGGATCGAAACGCCGTGCCACCGGCACCAGCACTTCGCGAAACGCCGCGTAGTATTCGCCGTCGCCGGCGCCGGCGGGCATCGCGAGGTTGACGTTGAAGCCGGCTCCCGCGCCCTTGCCGATTTCGTGAGGCGCACCGGTTCCCGGATAGAAAGGGTACTGGTGCGTCGAAGCGTACAACACGCGATCGTCTTCGTAGAAGGCGTTCTGGGTTCCGTTACCGTGGTGGACATCCCAATCGACTATCAGCACGCGCCGCGCGACGTGCTTCGCGAGCAGGTGGCGAGCCGCCACCGCGACGTTGTTGAACAGGCAGAATCCCATCGGCCACCAGGCCTCGGCGTGGTGGCCCGGCGGTCGAATCGCCGCGAAACCGTTCTCCACTTCGCCGGCGGCTATCGCTTCGGCCAACGCGATGGTTCCCCCTGCCGCCAGGCGCGCCGCTTCGAACGAACCCGAAGAGGCAGCGGTGTCGGCGTCGAAGTGCGTGGTCTGCCGGTCGGCGCTGGCCGCGACCGCGGCTACGTGATCGTGCTCGTGAACCCGGCGCAGTTCCTCTTCGGTGGCCAATCGCGGCGTGAGTCTTTCGAGATCCCGATAGCGCTCGGCCGCGAACAACGTCTCTAACGCTTGCAGGCGCTCGGGACTCTCGGGGTGGTGCGGCCCGGTATGGTGGTTGCCAAAACGCGGATCGGCGAGAAGAGCTGTGCTGCGCATGACCTTTGTTGGAGCCCGTTGAAAATGGCCCATCTGCGGCGTTGCGCGCGAAACCGCTCGCTACGGCGTACGGAAGTACGCCTCCGCTCTCGGCATTTCGCGCGCGCCTTGCGTCTGGACCATTTTGAACGGGCTCACGACGCTTTTTCAAGTCTGTTAACGCCGAGCAGCCGCTCGCTTCGAGGCGCGCGCCCCAGTCCGTCACGAACCGCCCGCGCGAGCGGCGGATGAACAGCGCGTGAGTATGCGAATGAACAGCGTGTGAGCGCGCGATCTTGCGGGTTGACAGCGGGGTTCCACACTCCTAGCGTGGCCGCGATCATGTTCGGCGTAGGTCCCACGGAACTCCTCGTCATTCTCGTCATCGCGCTGTTGGTGCTTGGCCCCAAACGTCTGCCCGAGTTGGCCCACGCTCTGGGCAAAGGCCTGGCCGAGTTCCGCCGAGCCACCTCGGATCTCACCTCCGAGTTCGACAGCGCCCGCGCGATGCTCGACGAAGAGGCACGCAAGGCGACCAAAGCCGCGTCCGACCGGCGCTTCTCGCGCGAAGCGCGTGACGAAGGCCCCCAAAAGACAGATCCGGCGAAGCCAGCACAAGAGACGGCCACCGCCTCTGCGAATCCTCACTGCGAGACCGCAGCCACGGCTGCGGTACCCGACAAGAACGACACCGCTGACCTCCCTGCCTGAGCGCGTCCGGTGCCCGACGTCGAACTGCCCATAACCGGCCACCTGGCCGAGCTGCGAAGCAGACTTGCCCGGGCACTGATCGCCGTCGCGATCGCCTTCTGCATCGTCTATCCGGGCTCCGCCTACGTTTTCGTTTTTCTCGAAGCGCCTCTCAAAGCAGCAGCCCAAGCGCGCGGCGTTTCCGTCCAGATCGTCGGCACCGGGGTCGCCGAAGCGTTCTTCACGCGCATCGCGGTCTCGGGCATCGCGGCGCTGTTCCTGGCGCTACCAGCGGTGCTCTACCAGATCTGGAAGTTCGTCGTGCCCGGGCTGCAGGACACCGAGGCGGCCTACGCACGCTGGTTCGTCGCCTTCGGAACGCTGTTCTTCCTGACCGGCGCAGCGTTCTGCTACCTGCTGGTGTTTCCGATCGGTTTCCCGTTCTTCCTGTCTGAGTACGAACACATCGGCGTCGAACCGATCCTGCGCATCAGCGAGTACCTCTCGTTCTCGTCGCAGATGATGGCGGCCTTCGGCGTATGCTTCGAGATGCCGGTGGCCACCTTCTTCCTGGCACGCGCCGGCGTGGTCACGCACACGATGTTGATCCAACACGCGCGCTACGCGGTGCTCGCGATCTTCATCGTCGCGGCGATCTTGACTCCTCCCGACGCCGCGTCGCAGTTGATGATGGCCACGCCGCTGTGCCTGCTGTACGTGATCTCGATCGGTGTCGCCTACTGGTTCGCCCGTAACCCCGCCGTCAAAGAGCCCGACGAACCATAGGACGACAACACCGCCGCTAGGTGCAATGCCGGTAACTTAACAGGCTCGGCAGGGGCAGGAGCCTTGCGCCGAGCCAACATTCTTCAACAATTTCGCCACGGGCGCATTCTCCGTCGGCACCACGATCGCCTCGAGTCACTGGCATTGCCGCCAGGCGGCTGAAGGATCACGCAATGCAATCTGTTCAGAAGGGACCGGATGCAAGGCGGACGCGGTGCTAGCGAACGGAAGCGCGAGCCGCGAGCTGGCGAGGGGCTCGGTCGATGGTACGTCGGAGTGAGCGTGCCGCGTCCACGAGCCCCGAGATGACGAGGGGCGAGACGCAACAAACAGGCGTGATACTCGCGCGTCGCCAGCTCCGCGCTCGTGGTCCCTCATGGACGGACTGCTCCGTAGCCGAGGTTGCGGCGTAGCTCTTCTTGCAGTTCGGGAGTAGCTGAAATCTGCGTTGAGGCGGTCTCGGCGGCGAGTTCTTCGAGCAGTGCGGTGGCGGCAGCGATGAAGTCGGGGACTGCCATCACGACGATCAGCGATCGCGTACGGGCTTGGTCGTAGAAACGCTGCATGGTGCGCCCCACCGCGATGCCCTCGTAAGACTCGATCATCAACTTGAAGTAGGCGATCTGAGGCCGAGGCGTCGAGAAGAACAGCGTGTAGACGCCGCCCTGCGGATCGAACTGCGCGGCGCCGGTGTCGAGCGGCAACGCCGCGACATCTTCAGTGATAGGCGCGCGAGGCATCAAACCATACTTGTTGGATTCGTTCGCAGTTGCGACACTCGGCGCGCACCACGCGCAGAACCCGTTGACCCTGGGGGTCGGTACGCTCTCCGAGCAGGTCGAGACGACCGCCGCAGGGACACTGCCGCAGGCGCATGTGCTCGTCGATGCCGGCGAAGGTTTCGACTGCGACGGCGCTGGCGGCACTGCCGCCGGGAAGCGCCGCCAGCGCGCGTTGCAGCCTCACGCGCCGCACGCGGCGCCAGGCGGTGACGCCGAGTGCGGCTATCAACGCCAACGCGAGCGCGAGACCCGTCACGGAGTCGAAGGCGCCGACGGATCGTCGGGAAGCGTGGCCAGACCGCTGGTCGCCACGTGTTCGACCTGAGCCGCCCCGAACGGCGTCACCGCTGCGCCGGCGTGCGCTTTGGCCACGGCGCCGACGAAATCCGCGGTCAGCGTGACCTTCATCTCGGCCGGCTTGCCACCGATGTGCAGCGGCACGAACAATCCACCGTCGGCGCCGCGTAGCGGCGCGGCCCACAGCGCGCCGGAGAGCAGCGCCTCGGTGGCAGCGGGCGGCAGATAGAGCGTCGCCGCCACGTCGAGACCTGATTCCTTGCCCAAGCTGCCGCTGCCGTCGAGTAGAAGATCTCCGGCGCGTCCGGAGATCCCTCCGATCGCAAGAGCATCGCCGCGGCGCTCGACCTCCACGAACAGTTTGTCGAACGCGCCGGGACCGCCCCGCTTCGGCTTCTTCAAATCGGCGGCCAGCGCGGCGGCAGACAACGGCGTCGGCAGCGACGCCAACGCCGCCAGCGCTTGTTCGAAGAGGTTGTTGCGGCCCACTCGCGCCGAATTCAGCGACGCGCGCGCTGCAAAGTACGGCGCCGCGGCAGCGTCCTGGCCGCTGCGATAGGCGATGTCGGCAATGCCGTCGAGGTCGAGCCCGTAGCTAGGCAGTACCTTGGAAGCGAACTCGCCGGCCCTCATGTTTTCGAGTCTGCCGCTGACTTCGAAGGCCGGATACTCCGCCGGCCGATAGCTGATCGTGGAGGCCACCGCGCCGCCCCACAGCGTGCTGTTGGCGGCGGTCACGTTCAGGGCGCCGCGCCACCAGTTGATCCCGAACGGCAGCGCGTCGAGGTGGATCGGCCCCACTTCGAGCGCAGTAGGCATCACGCTGCCGCTGACCTCCGCATTGATCGCCATCACCCGGCCGGCCAGTTTGACCGGCCCGGTGCGGATCGAGTAGCCGCCAAGCGCAGGCACCGAGACATCGGCAGCTTTGGCGTCATAGGAAATGAAGGACTGCCCGGGCTTGCCCCAGAACTCGGTCTTTCCCGACAGCGTCGCTACGGCGCGCCACGCAGTGGGCACCTGCCAGTCGGCCGCGACCTTGGCAACGTCGATCGAAGCGAACCCGCCGTTGAGGTGAAACTGTCCTTGAAGATCAGGGTCGAACCATCCGGAAAGATTGAGATCGATCCCAAACGACTTCAGATGCCCTGCGCTCAGCCGCACGCTCCGGTCGTCGATCGCAAAGCCCGAAGAGAAGGTCAGCGCGTCGCGCCGCCCCAGCACCACCCAGTCGACCGCACCGTCGATCTTTCCCTTCAGCGCAGAGGCCGGTGCGTCTTCGGTAGTGTGCTCACCGACTACGCCCTCGCCGTGACCGGACAGGTCGAGCGGTCCGGCGAAGGCCGGGTCGAAACGCTCCGGAAACGGGATGCGCAGCACCTCGAGCGCCGCGTCGTCGATCGTGAAATCCACGGTGAGCTTGTCTCCGCCAAAAGGCCCCTTGCCCCACTCGATGGTGCCGGCCGCCGAAACCCGCGAGGCCGCGCCGAAGATCGGCCCTTCCAGTTCGAAGTGCAGCGAGGCGCCGTCACGCGACGGCTCGAGTGCCAGCTGCGCGCCCTCGACGCGGAACGGTTTGCGGCCGGGCAACGCCGCGTCGACAGTCAGGCTCTCGGCCTCGAAGCGGGCGCCGCCGGCCGCCGCAGCGCGCTTCTCGAAGTGGTCGGCCAACGATCTCGAATCGCCATCGACCAGGCCGAGCACCTCGGCGAAAAGCCGCGCACGATCGGGCGGACACGCCGACCCGAGCATCGCGATAATGGCTGGATCGGCGGCCCCCTTACCTTCACCGGCCGCGGCCGACGCGCGGCCGGATAGCGGCGCGATCGCCATCAACACGGCCAGCGTCACAACGCACCCCAGAATCGAACTCTCAGAACTCGAGTGTCTCACGTCATCCCCCCGCACGGACAACGCCCGAAAGTCGTTTTGACTAGCGGGGGTCGGCGCGTCAGCCCGGACTATTCACGAACTCTCGTAGCGAGACCGCCAAAGGCGGGCCAGCTCCGGCCGCGCGCAGCGCTGAGCGACGCAGGCGTACTTGCAGTACGTCGAGGAGCAAAGAGCGAGCACGGCCCGAGATGGCGTGCACTTGGCGGTCGGAGTAGAGGGTTTCATGAATAGTCCGGGGTAGTGGAGCCGGATTCTACTGATCGACCGGGAGGAAACAAAGGTGAAATTCGAGCAGATAACGGTCGCGGTCGCAGACGGCATCGCGCGCATCACGCTCAACCGTCCGGCCGAGCGCAATGCCATGACGCAGCAGATGGGTCACGAAATCGTGCGTGCGGTGGCCGACGTCAACGCCGATCCGGAGGCGCGCGTCGTCGTCATCCGAGGGGCCGGCAAGGGCTTCTGCTCGGGCGCCGACCTTCGAACCCTCGGGACCGAAACCGGCGCGGCCGGCGCCGCCGGTGCCGCAGAAGGACTCGGCGGCAACGAGAACTTCTACCGCCTGTTCCTGTCGATCCGCGACCTGAAGGTCCCGTCGATCGCCGCCATCAACGGCCACGCGGTGGGGGCCGGTCTGTGCTTCGCGCTGGGCGCCGACATACGCGTGATGCACCGCGACGCGAAGGTAGGCGTGACATTCGTCAGGCTCGGTATCCATCCGGGCATGGCCGCAACCTGGACCCTGCCGCGGCTGGTCGGCCCCGCCGTCGCGGCCGAGCTGCTCTGCAGCGGCCGCCTGGTCGGAGCCGAGGAAGCGCTCTCGATCGGGTTGGCCAACCGTATTGCCGGCGACGATTTCGACGAAGTCGTAGAGGAACTGGCGGCGGCAATCGCCGCGGCGGCACCGATCGCGGTGCGCACCGTCAAGCAGACGTTGGCGGGATGGCAAGACCGCTCGCTCGACGACGCGCTGGTGCGCGAAGCCGGAGTACAAATGATGACGTTCGCGACCGAAGACGCGGCCGAGGGTATCCGCGCGATGCGCGAGAAGCGCGCGCCGGTGTTTCGCGGCAGGTAGAACTCGTCGCTGACACGAATGACTTCACCTGCGCGCGAACCGTTTGACGCAAACGCGCTTCACGCGGAGTGACGTTCAGTGCTTGCGGAACAAACTCTCGAGCGAGTCGGCGACGGGAACATCGGGTGCGGCCGCGCCCTCCGGACTCGAACTTGCGGAGTGCGACGCGCGCGACCGTGCAGACACGCTCGTCGGCGAGAAGTAATCGCAGAAATTGGCGCGGTCTTTGTCGATGACGCGTTCGGCCGCAGGTTCGCCGCACTCGTTGTAGGCCGACTCGTCGTGGAAGCGACAGTTGTCGCAGCAGCGAAGGTCAGCACCGCAGCGCTCGCAGCGCGCGCCGCGGCCGACGACACCGTCGAATACGGCGCAGGTTCCGCAGACGCGGCAGCCTACCCTGACCTCGGGCATCGCTACTTCGCAGCCTCCTCTGCGAGCCAGGCCTCGAGAGCGTCGAGCAACCCCGACAACGCTCCGGGTTCTTCGAAGCGATGGTTCACACCGGCGAACCGTTTGACGGTAACGCGCCCGCCGGCACTCGTGGCTATCAGTGCGGCGTGCGACGGTGGGACCACCGTATCGGCGTCGCCGTGCATGACCAGCACCGGAACCTGGATCTGCGCGAAAGTGCTCGGCGCGTCGATCGCCAGCACGTCGTCGAGAAAGGTCGGACGCAGAAAGGCCGAGCCCACGCGGCGGCGCCCCCGCGATCTCCACGCGGCGATCGCTTCGGGCGTCAAACCGTCGGTGAAAAGGTGTGAGTCCGCCACCGCCGCGATGGTGGCGACACGGCTGACCAGGTGCTGGGCTTTGGTGGCAGCCAACAGGGCCACCAATCCGCCCAGGCTCGATCCCACCAACGTGCAATCGGTGGCACCGCCGAACTGATGCATGAAATCCAGCGCTCCGAGCGCGTCGTCCACTTCGCCGCTGACCGTCAGGTCTTCGTACTCGCCTTCGGAGTCGCCGACGAACGAGAAGTCGAAACGCAAGACCGTGTAACCCTTGGGGACGAAACGCCGGACGATAGCGGTTTGTTTGGTGCCGCCGCGGGTCGATTCCATGCCGTGACAGAGCACCAGCCAGTGCCCGTCCCCCTCACTGCCGCGGTGCAGATCACCTACCAGAAGATTTCCGCGGCGCGAGGGGAACTCGACCCTCTCGCTCGCGATCCTCGACCCCGTCCCCTTTGCTTGAGCTTCCATCGATCGAGTTGATAGCATAGAGCGCCAGGTGTCAGAAGAAGCGACAGACGATCTTGTGTCTCAGTTCGAGCGTGCGTTGCGAAGCGAGAGGGGACTCTCGATCAACACCCGCCGCGCCTACCTCTGCGACCTGCGCCAATACCTTGCGTTTCTGCGCGAACGGGGCGACCTCCCGGAGGCTGACGCCAACACCGAAGCGGACGCGGCCGGCGCGGCGACACGCAGCGTCGGTGCGCGCGCCGTAGTCGCCCACGACGTTGCCGCCGCCGGGGTCGAGGCCCTGCGCGCGTTTCTGGCAGGACGGCTGCGTGACTCCTCGCGCTCGACCGTGGCCCGCAAACTGGCCGCGCTGCGAACCTTCTTCGCCTGGGTGGCTCACGACGGCAGCGAGAAGAACCCCTCGGAAGCCGTCGTCGCGCCCAAGGTTCCGCGCATGTTGCCGACCCACCTCGGCATCGACGACCTCACCCGCCTGCTCAGTGCCCCCGACACCGCGACGCCGCTGGGCCTGCGCGACCGGGCACTGCTCGAAGTGCTCTACTCGTGCGGCCTGCGCGCCGCCGAAGCGGTGGGCCTGTCCTGGACTGGACTGCACGAGGGACTCGGCGTGGTGCGCGTGCGCGGCAAGGGCAGCAAGGAACGCGTGGTCCCGATCGGAGCGGACGCCGTGGCGGCAGTGAACACCTACCGCGACGCCTGGGCCGCCCTGCCCCGTCGCGACGAGCAGGCAGTTTTCCTGAACGCCCGCGGCACGCGGCTGACCACCCGCAGCGTCGGGCGCATCGTCGAGCGCTATCTGCTGCAGGCCGGCGTAGTCGCACACGCTACGCCGCACTCGCTACGCCACTCGTTCGCGACGCACCTGCTCGAAAGCGGCGCCGACCTGCGTGCGATCCAGGAAATGCTCGGCCACGCTTCGATCGCCACCACCCAGCGCTACACACACCTGGAACTGGCGCGCCTGTCGGCGATCTACGACAAGGCGCACCCGCGGGCCTGAAGGCGTCCGCGCGCCGCGTTCACTTCGGGGCGGGCTGCACGTCGATCGCCAGCGCTTCGGTGAGCTTGATCTCGACGGTGTCGCCGACCTTGACCTTGTTGAAGGCGTCGGGGTTCTGGACGTTGACCGTGACGACCTTCCCTTTGGGTCCGCGCAGCACGGCCTGCTGATTCCTGCGGTCGAGCTTGACGATGTCGGCCACCAACGTGATCACGCGCGCGCCGGCCGCACCGGGTCTCTCGCCGAGTTCGGTACGCGCCGCCCCCTCGGATCCGTCCACGCTCGGTTTGGCCTGGCCGGGCTTCAATACTTCGAACGCGACCGACTGGTAGTAGGTGACGACCACGTGATCGCCGCGCTTTACCTGCGGAAGGTTACGCACCTCGGGGCCCACGGTGATCGTCTCGCTGGCGCCGTCGGGTCCCTTCAGCGTTACCTCGCGGTTCTTCACGTCGATCTTCTCGACGGTGGCCGTGACGGTGACTTCCTGGGCGCGGACTCCGCCCTTCTCGGTCGAAGCCGTTGCCGCGCTGACCGTCGGCGGCGGTGGAGTCTTGGTCTCGGCCGCACAGGCTCCGAGACCGAACACGCAGACCAACGCCATCGCAATGCTTCTCGTCGAGTACATACCCTCTCCCTGCGAATGTTCTTCGCGCACCACGGCGGCGCACGCCGGGCAACCGTAACAGACTCGAACTCTCGTTCAACTCGCTGAGCGCACAGACCGGCGCTCCTCCGGAGGTGGGGCGCTTGCCGTGCTTCGTGGGTTCCTTGCCGTTCGGATCTGAGGTGATATCCAATCGGAGGGTCGATGACACGGATTTTTTCGACAGGAGCGGATTACACGGGCCGGGCGGGCTTCATCCTCGCTTCTCTCTTCGTTGTCGTGGCCGGTAAAGCTCGGTCGGCGCAACCCGCCGGCGCGGGACTCGCTGAAGCGCGCGCACCGAGACCACCGAAACGCCTGGACACGCGCCGCGCGGTACCTGCAATGTTGCTGCTCGGACTGTTGTGCTGCGGCTGCGATCAGAAGTGGGACATGACCCAGCGCCCGGTGAGTGACGAAGAACTCGACTCCGCGTTCTTCTCGGGGCTCGACGCCGAGGTGATCGCTGACGTTCCCGAGCCGCGCAGCCTGCGTCCGTGCTGCATCTAAGGAGTTCGACTAGGCGCGCAGAGCAGACTGGAAGCCGCTCGCGCTGAGCATTCCCGATCGTCTGGGAGACGTGCCACTGCGGCAGATGGCGACGCTCGAGATTCACCCGGGCGAAGTGCTCGTCGAGAACGCGATCCCGTTGCCACGCCCCGGCAGCACGCTGCTCACCCAGGATGACTTCCCGTCGCTGATCGCAACGATCGCCCGAGCCGCAGACGCCGAGCTCGGTCCCGGGGCCGGCCTCCCGGCCGCCCGTCGCGACGAAACCTCGCGCAAGCGCGAGTGAAACAAACGTTGGAGTAGGAATGTTCATTACTGCCCACCCCCTCCACAGATCCCGGCGTGCGGCATTACCGCACCGGGCTCCTGCCTTGGGTATTGACGGCAAATCGCTGCGAAGGCCATGGATGGCAGATGCGTGCGGATGGAAACCAGCGGGTGATGTAGCGACGCAGGCGTTCCCAGGTCGGCGGACGGCGGTTGCCGCGTCGCCGCAGGGAGCGGCCCCAGAGCCAGCCGAGCTGATGGCGAAAACTCTGCAACGCGGCACCGTTACCGGGCACGCCGTAGTAACGGACGTGTCCAGAGATTACCGCGCGCAGGTAAGCGCCCTGCTCGGGAATGGGCTGAGTCATGCGTCGCCGCAGCTCGGTCTTGACCTCGCTGAGCTTGGCACGCAGCCGCTTCGCCATCGTTTGCCGCCGCACCGTGAACGCTCCCTTGCGCGTCTTCGCGCATATGTGCGTGAAGCCGAGAAAGTCGAACGTCTCCGGTTTTCCCTCGCCGCGACGCGCCCTGTTGGCGGCTGCAAAGCGGCCGAACTCCAGGATGCGCGTCTTGTCGGGGTGAAGCTCCAGACCGAACTTCGCGAAACGCTCGCGCAGGTCGGCCAGGAATGCGTCGGCATCCCGCTTGTGTTCGAACCCCACGACGGCATCGTCAGCGTAGCGCACGATGACCACGTCTCCGCGCCCTGGCTGCTTTCTCCATCGTTGGGCCCACAGGTCGAACACGTAGTGGAGATAGACGTTGGCCAAGAGCGGACTGATACTGCCGCCTTGAACCGCGCCTTCTTCGCTCCTCGTTCGTTTCCCGTCTTCGAGCACTCCGGCGCTGAGCCACTTCTGGATCAGTCGCACGAGGCGCTCGTCCGCAATGCGGTGCTCGATGAACTTTACGATCCATTCGTGCTTCATCGAATCGAAGAAACTGCGAATGTCCGCGTCGAGCACCCAACTCACCTTCTTCGTCCAGATTCCGACGGCGAGCGCATCCAACGCATCGTGCTGGCTGCGCTTGGGCCGAAACCCGTAGGAGAAGCCGAGAAAATCCGTCTCGTAGATCGCACTGAGCACGT
>Ga0172370_10002485_pt1 | contig 26603 bp, 29 predicted proteins | sample LakKiv5m_FD_114538 | JGI IMG/M metagenome (GOLD analysis project Ga0172370, IMG submission 114538) | Freshwater microbial communities from Kabuno Bay, South-Kivu, Congo - kab_022012_11.5m | ecosystem: Environmental > Aquatic > Freshwater > Lake | place: Democratic Republic of the Congo...
TTATGCTGTTAATATTTTCATCATTGTCAAGATTGGTTTTTGTTTCTTTCAATTCAGTAGCAATATAGTAATAATTAAACCCAATTTCATACACACTATTTAAGTGTTTGCTGGCTAGTTTCCATTTTTTAGCAACAAGACCGGCTTCTTCTTTCAGCTCTCTTTTTGCAGCTTGAAGGGGCGTTTCATTTTTCTTAATTGCCCCTGCCGGAACTTCATAAATATTACCGATATTTGGTCTATATTGTCTTATTAGAATAATTTGTTTATCTTCTGTTATCGGGAGAACCAATACGCCTTCTGTAGTTTCAATAAAATCTTTTTCTATTAGTGAATTGTTATTTTTGTATCGATCTTTTCTTATCTTAAAAAATTCACCCTTATATACAATTTCACTAGTTATTTTTTTTAAATTTGATTTTATCATTTTTTTATCCAAATAATAATTTTAATAATTTTGGATTATGTCCACATAAATTATTTTCCTGTATTGTTTTTTTTGTTAATCCAATTAAAAAATCTCTTTTTGAATAAAACGCCCTCTTTACAGATTCAATGTCTGCGCGACTATCGTTCTTATCCAATTCTGAAACCAAAGCCTCAACATATCCAATTTCTAATTCTCGAAAATTATGTAATAAAAATTCAATGATATTATCAGATGTATTAGGATTATTTATCCTTAACGAATCTGAGGCAACTACTCCTTTGAGTCCATAAATTATTGGGTATATTTCATTAACCCACTGGCCTGACAGATCAGCTACAGTCTGGACTCTTGGATCCTGGTATCCATTAACATCATAAAAAATTAAGTCATCATTGGCATTTCCTAATAATCCCTTGTGATCAATTAAGGTTTTGTATGCAGAGCCTTCTTGGACTCTCATTACACTTAATGGATTGGTTACTTTTTTATACATCTTTGTTTTTCTTAAAAATTCGAGATTTTCTTTTAATTCCTGAAGGGTCATTAATGGATCTATGGGAATAAAGCCCGCTACGGCATCAATACCAAGATTCCATAAAATTTCTAGCGCACGGTAATTACCTTCCACGGTAATATTTTTGCCATATCTTCGCAATTGGGTAGGAGAGCCTGATTCAAGTCCAACAAAGACTCTATTCAATCCTGCCATTTTATGTCTTTGAGTGATATACCTTAATCTTTCATTTTCTTTGTCACTTAATTTTTCATTATATATATGGTCTGCCCTTGTTGAGACTGAAAAATTTATCTTTAATCCTCGTCTAATAATCTCATCAGCAATCAAAAGCGATCGTTCAGGATCGCCACCCCAGTCATCATCTGACGCACTCATCGTGGTTACGTCCATTTTATATAGATTTTCCAAGTCATCAACAACGTGTCCTGGGCTGATTGCGCCGGAAAAACCACCTCCTCTCAATGACCTTCTTGAGCAAAAAGTACAGTAATGATCACAGCCTCTTGAACCTTCAAACCATACCATACCGTTAAAATCGGAATATAGTCTTTGTGTTGTTATTCTTGCCGGAAAATGCAGTTTTTCTAAATCAATTCTTTTTTCGGTGGTAGCAACGATGTTTCCATCACGGTAAAATGAGATACCTGGTACTTGTTCAAGCTCAACCTCACCTTTTAAATACCGATACAGTTCTTGAATTGTGATTTCAGATTCTCCTCTAGCAATTATAGTATTGGGATATTTTTTTAATAATTCAATTGATGCAAATGTGGGAGTTACTCCACCTAATATTGCTATTGGCTTTTCAGTTTGCAGCCAGTTTACCACCTTGCCGTTATTCATTATAGAATCAAGTTGGTTTGTTGCACCGATTTTTACTGAGATACCCAAAATATCTGGTTTTTTTTCAATAGCTTTTTCTACCGCCAAGAGTGGATTATTTTCGATTTGCAAATCTATGTGATCTACTTTCACCTGTTCTCCTAATGTTTCCTTTAGATGTCCGGCTAATACTTCCGGGCCGAGTGATTCACTGATTGCGGCTCCATGCTTTTCTGAAAAAGTAGAAATAAAACTAATATTAGCTGGGTGATTACCGTCTTTTAGCATTTCCATATTACTTACGATAATATCTTAATTTTGACGATGCTGTTTCAGATAATAATCCTTCAAAGTTCTTCAAGAAAAGCTTTTGGCCTTCTTTTAATTCGTGATTAGTATCAATTCTATGGAAAGAAAATTGTGGTAGTAAAATCTCTGTTTTTAAAAACCCTTCGCGAATTTTTCTCATATAAGGCTCCCAATAAGAAGTCCAATCTTTTTCTGTTATGGTATCTCTTAACATAAATCTTGATTTGATTACTTCCTCTGGAGCATCTAGCAATAATACATTTCCTGGTATCCAGTTATATTTATTGGTATATTCCAAAGAAAATGAATATACTTGATTTCCTAATGCCCAAGAATATGCAAGAGCGTCAACAATTCCTCTCTCCATAACAACAATGTCATGAGGACTTTCTTGAGCTATTTCATTTTTTTTTGCATGTTGATCTATAGCCCATTTTTGAGCTGCCATTCTTTGCTCCAGCCCTATTTTACCTGCATCATTAACAAATTTTGGAAATGGTTCTAAAAATTCGGGTATTATTTGAATGTTTTTTCCAAATTTTCCCTCTATTTCTCTCAAAAAAGTGCTTTTTCCTGAAGCGGGCACCCCTGAAATATAAAAAAATTGCTTATTAATCATATTTATTTAAAGATATAAATTGTTGCCAACCATCTTTATATTGTTCAAAATCGGGTTGACTGGGCGCTTTATCTCTTTTAGATATGAATCTATCCTGAAGAAATCCAACAGGAATCTTTGCTATTGGGCTAAAATACTGGGGTTGATTTTTTTCTTCGTAAAATAAGTAACTACTGTTTGGGCTAAAGGTCGTTGGGACAGCAACTTGAGAGATATCATCTAATATCGATAAATCTGTTGGCAAAAAATGCAAATGCGCGTGAGGTACAGTTTGGGCAATCCCACCGTGCTCAAAAATTACAACAGGTTTATTAAATGTTTTTATTAAGAATTCTTTTATCAGTTCAGTTAAATAATCTGCTTCCTTTTTAGATTCATGGTCCGCTCTTACATTTGAAAAAGAAGAAAAATGAGCTTTTGGAACAAGCAGTAAATGACCATCTATAATTGGATGTAAGTCAGGCAGTATAAAAAAACGGTTAGAAAATGGGTGAATATTTTCTTGGCTCATTCTGTCTCTTTTTAAACAAAATATATCTGGTCTTTGTGTATTTTCTGCCGTCTTTTCCATTATTTTCTTTGTGATAAACTTTTATCAATTTCTTCCCTGGTTTCAGTAAATACTCTTTCACTTAATGAAACCAGATTATTATCTTTGGTTTCAAGTTGAGAAAAAGCTAAACCTCTTGCTGCTTGGATGATTTGCCAAATTTTAGGTTGAATTTTATGTTTTTCGCCAATTACAGTTGCTGCTCCATTGGAGAGCTTCACTCCATCTTCACTTATTAGCTCCCCATCCAAAACAGTGCTAATACTCTTAATAAGACCTAAATTTGTTAATACAACTGCACACATCGGACACGGTTCCAAAGTGCCATAACATATTAATCCTTCTGGTAGATTTGCTGTTTGAGAGGTGATTTCTCTCGCATAAGACTCGTCTGGAGTCTGCTTTTTGGAAAATGATACTGCCGCCATTGTTTCTGCATGACCAATAATTCTTTCTTCGCCAACGCCCGTAATCAACTTATTTCTTCCATAAAATTCATTGATCTGAGTAGGTGTTACCTGTAACAAAACGGCGCCAATACCATAATTTCCCTCTTTAAGTGAGACTAATGCCAAACTTAATGCTTTTCTTGCATAAAACTCATTCGATCCTAATTGGAATTTAGATTTAGTTTCTTTGAGATATTTTGAAAGCTCCTGTTCGATTTTCATATTTTTATTTAAAATTTTGTATCTAAATCCATAATATGGAAACTTTCGATTGGTTTACAATTTTGTGTATAATATCTGAATTCTGCCACATAGTCATGTAAACTTAAATTACTCGATACCCAATCAACAAATTCTCCTAATTGCCTTCCAGCAGATGAATATTTATTAATGAAATCATAAACTTGAGTCATGGTCAAATTGTTACCTAGAATTGTAAGGTTATTTGGCACAAAACAGTCTATATTAAAAAAAGTTAATGCGGTATCTACTGGAACATTAACAATAGTTTTATCTCCTTTTTCCAAAGCTCTGGCGTGAGGTATATTTGATCCGATATCTAATTTTAACTCATCTCCGTTGACTTGCAGTCTTCCATGTATGGCCTTTTTTTGTAGCGGAATATTATCACTGTGGTACATTTTCCAACTTCTTTTTACTTCGTTCATAGCTTTTGTATAATCCACATCTTTAAACCCAGCCAGTGCTTTTATTTTTTGAGTGTCTTCTCCAACATTTTCTATTAAGAATGCGGGTTCGGACCAGAGAGACATTACTCCTGCTTTTGAGGCTGTCCTAATAATCACATCCGCATCATTTGGCCTTCCGGCTTCATGATTTATTTTATTCATTTGTGTTAGCAAATACTGAAGTTCTTCTATTGATAAATTGTCACCTGGGGGCGAGAAAAACGTACCCATTCTGCACCATCCGCTGTCAGTTAGCATCAATCTTTTTTGTATTTTGTTAGGAGCAAATTGAAAAGCACTCCTTGAACTAGGATTATGTGAAGCAATATAGGAAACGGGGTTCAATTTAACTATATTTAGAGAGCCAAGATTTTCTTTACCGTTATTAACATTATTTAAATGTAAATTCTCCATATTTCATTTTATCTTTATAATATAACCAATATTATAAGATTATACATCTTAAATTGCTTATTGTAAAGAGCTGAAGCTACAAATGCTTGTTTAGGAAGATAGCCTAAAGAATGGTTTTTGATCTTTTTAATGGCTGTTTTAATATTAACTTAGCTTAATTATTTTGACCTATATATTATAGGTTGATATTTAAATCAATATTTAGTAAAATTTAGCTTATATTATGGCCAAGAACGAAAATGCTCCGACTGGTTGGTTACTTAACGATAACCTTACTCATCTAGCATTATCTAAATTTAGATCTACAAGGACTCTGATAAACCCATATAATCCTGAAAGTAAAATATTTATTAATCATGATCTGGAAACCACTCAGTCTAGTCCGTCATATGAATTTTTACTTAATGGTGGTGTCCCAAAAGAAGATCTTGATTTGGCTTTGGATCAGACGAACCGACTAAAAATTGATGAAAGGGAATATATAAATCCTTATTCTTTAAGTATATCTGAGCTTGAAGACTGGGTAAAATTGCATGTAATAAAAATATATCCGTTAATTGATTCATCCTTAAATACTTTTAAAAATGGATTCAATGAGCATGGACTACCTCACGCCGAAGAGATATCAAGATCAAACCAAAATCTATTATCTGGTTTAGGAAATCAGGACCAACAGGTAATACAAAGGTCGGTTATTGAAGCATTAACACATGATTTGGGTAATTTTATTTCCAGAGAAAATCATGAAGTAGCATCGATCTTTTTACTTGAAAAAGTATTGCCAGAATTAAAAACAAGCCTTGAACAATGGAGATTAATCCGAAAGGCCATATTATTTCATAATATTCCTTTTTTAAAAACCCTTTGGGATGAGGATTCAAGAGCTGGGGAAAAGATTAATATTCTTAGAGATAATCTTTGTCCCGACACATTAGTATTAATATTATCCGACAAAACAAGCATTGGAAGAAATAGGCTAACGACAAAGACTATTGATAGACAATCTGTTAATGAAGATATTCATATTGCCTTGAACCTTCTGGTGTTTGGTTCTCATACTGGTTTTTCCGAAGACAGGCAAACTTTTAGTTGGTTGATTGATTTTTCTGCAGAACCAAATTTGGCTACTGATCGTACCAATATCAACGGTCTTTTTTTCCACCACGATGGATATCCTGTAGCTGAGTCATTGGCTTTTGTTCCCGATGCCTGGCATAATAATCATAGGTTATATGGAATTCCTCATATCGCTTCTTGGTATTCGTCTTTTGTACAAACATATTCCAATAGACTCGAGTTGGCGATTTTAAGTTCTTTTGCACTAAACCCGGATCAAAGAAAGTTTGAGATTTGTGTACAGGAAAAAGTGGGCGAAAAATCAGGCTTTACAATTAAGGAACAGATCTATAAAGAAGATATTGACGACTATTTAATAGCACTAAAAAAAAAGTATTTACCGAAAATTGCTAGGAAAAAAAGTCAGTGGTAAGAAATTTATATTTGGTTACAGATGGTGTTGATTATAAAAAAGATATAGTTTATAATCTAATATGGTGACAATCGGTCAAAAAAATCGGTTGATTAATACCCGCATTTAATGCGGGTTTTTTTGTTATGGAAACAAATAAATATTTTCAAATATTATCTGGTGATCGAGGTCCAGTGTTTTTGGCAGATCAACTAAAAATACCCGATGCGATCAGATTAAAAAATGTTGACAGGATTAATATTGTTAGTGGTTCCAGAAAAGGGCAATTTATTAAATCTGGGATAGGTCAGATTTGTGATATTTCAGGATGCGCTATTCCTACGGAAATACGGCCTTCTGTTTGGAATGAAGATAAAAATAATAGAACATATATTATACCCAACATGGTTCCTGCTTTAAAAGCTGGCGTTGTGCAAAAAGACCAGAGTATATTTTCTAATGAAATGAATATATCCACCGATGTCGAAACAGAAATAGAAGGGGTTCGAGTATTAAAAAGACCTATCGATACGGATCAGCTAAATGAAATTACTTCTCGTTTATTTGATGTCCTGGGTTCTGATCAAATAGTTAAAACAAAAGCGCATATTGCTGGGTTACTAAATGTTGGTGGTAAATTAGTAGGGGCGACAATGTCTCCTAAATGCAATTTCAGGATATCTGGTTTATCTAGAGATGAAATTGTTAATTATTTAAATAGTCTTTCAATGGATCAGCTTCAAAGAGCTCCCGGAGGAATTCTTTGGCCTCATCCCATATTATCTTCTCACATAGAAGAAGTTAATGAAGTTAATAAAGGTTCGGCGGAGTTTGATTTACAATATTTTCGTTTACTGAAAAATTTATTAGGTACTCCACTGGAGTTGGTTAAGCTTATGAGATTTCTTGATACGCAAGGTTCAAAATTTACTGATCAAGAAAATGATTTATTTCATTTTTTAAGTTCAAATTCTTCGGAAATTTTTGATGAAAATCAGTTTTTATTGGGTAATTGGATTGAGTTAATTAATATTGATGGAAAAGAACATATTTTAAGAGGTGCGACACCATTAGATTATGATCAATTAAGTAAAATTGCCGTTAATAATTTTTTAAACGCACCAAATTACGTTTATCTACGTAAGCCTGAAAATCAAGATGAATTGAATAAATATATTGAGGCAAATTCACCGGAAGGTGTTGCGGATTTATGCAGTAGACAAAATAATATATGTAATTTAGTTATTGAACATAATGATCAGATCGTCGGTTTTAGAGTAGTGAGAAAATGCGGTGAAGTAGCAGACGGTAGGAGAATGCACACTTCATTAGAACATACGTGTAAGGGTATAGGTTCAATACTATTAACCAAGTCAGAACAAATTGCCAAACAAGCAGGATGCACAAAAATGGAAATACATGCAACGGGCGATTCTTATTCTTGGTTTGAAAAAAAAGGTTTTGTTGACCAAGGCATCAGACCTAACGGAATATCACAATTTCATTTAATGGTTAAAAATTTATAAACTTATATGGTGCTATACACAAAATCGATCCAAGCAAAAGTCAATAAAAAAGACGGAATCAGAATCTGCATTATGCGTAGACCTGATTTTAAGACTGCCCAATTTGACATTTGGATGCCGATACTGGCTCCTTCACATCAGTTATTATCGGATATTCATAAAAAAATAATTGATAAACCGGAATATAATCGCAGGTTCCGTAAAGAAGTAATCCTTGGCAAAGCGAAATTTGTAAAATTATTAGCTGATATGGCCATAAAACAAGATATAACAATATTGTGCTGGGAAAAGACTCCTGAAAAATGCCATAGGAAACTAGTTGCAGAAGAGTGCAAAAGAATTAATGCAAAACTTTCCATTACCTTGAAATAAAATATTTTGTAATGAGAGTTATTGAGATTACTAAAAGTAAAGTATAAAACCAGTTGGAAAATAGCCACAAACCCTATTCAATCCAAATCCGGCCATGCCAAGACAACACCCATACATCAACCAAACTGTTAACAAGACGGTACGATGAATGGTTATATAAAAAGCATGAAAGACAACTGAAGTTTAAAAAGAGGATTTTTTAATAAAAGAGAAAACGACTAAAGTTGACAGAAAAAGTAAAAGGTATTCGATCATTTTAGTTTTTTCACAACTTCTAATTCTTTCGGCGAAAGGGCATTAATAACCTGATCGTCAGTAATTTTTCCTTTTAAAGATAAAACAACAAGGGCGATCAAACGAGTAAGCTTCTCCTCCATTTTCTCAAACCTCGAATTCCATGCGTTAATAAGAAGCATGGCTAAAATGAAAACACCGCCTAAGTCGATAAAATGGGCAAGATCGGAAATGTTCATACTGAAAACGATCATAAACCTTCCCTTCTTAAAACACAAGTATCAAATTTCAAAAAGGATTCCAGGTCTCAGGCGGCGGGGAAGGATAGTTGACCCAATGCTCGCCTTTCATAACCAAATAAACAGACATCCAAAGCTGATAGCCGGTTAACTCATAGGCATTTTTAAGATATAAAAGACCTAAAAGCACAGCTAACTCTCTGGTCGTAAAAATAATTCCACCTACCGGGTTGATGATTCCCGAAGCAATCATTGCCGCCGGTAAAAACAAACAAACTGGCTTCAAAAAAGCGACAACTTCCGCCTTTCTCCACTCTTTTTTAACTTCCACCGATAAAACAGTTTTCCAAATCTTAGCCGCTTGGGAAAAGAGCTTTTGCTGGAAATTTAGATCGGCCCATAAAGGCGGATCGCTTTTATCCATGATATGACGCTTCATCACACTGCCGCACTGGATCGTTAAAGTATCCGCAAAGCTCCCGCTCGCCTTCTGGGAAAAAAACGGTGCCGTTACTTTTGCCATAAGTCAAAAGGGGAATGTGCCAACTCGCCGCCTTTGGCGGCTCGCTGAAATTATAACGCTAAATGTTAAGTATTGCCCCTCGTAAAGTCCGGTTTGATTGTAATCTATTTCTGTCGGGGTGTTAAGGAAAGAATTACTATCGAGACTAAATGTCTGTGGCTATTTTAGGTAAGCGGTGTGATCAAATGAGCCGCGGCCACATTCATATATAAGCAATAAAGCGGTTCATACCGCCCTGTGTCTTATCAGGGGGAAGGCGACCTTCCCCCAAACCCCTATCTGGGGGACTTTGTCCCCCCCTGCTCCCCCACATTTCATGTTGGGGGATAGGACTTCCCCCTTTTGTCCCCGCCAAAGGCGGGGTTGTTCGGGCAAGTAGTCAGCCCTCCGCTTCGTGTTTAGGCACCCCCTAAACACTCCGCTTTGGGCTGTTTTCTCTTGGAACGGAAGCGATAATTATAATAAAACTTATTTTTGAGACAGTCGTAAATTTATAAATTTACAACGTCGCAAAGTTGTTATCGCTTCCTGGTCATCGTATAAGAGCTCCTTATACGACGCCCTCCTGCGAGAAAAGGAATACAGTTACTCGACTTTTTTCAAAAGTCGAGACTTGCCCTCACATTTCAGACGACTTTTTAACGGATAATTAATGGGTAAAAAGTCGTCTGCGGATATCGCCGTTCCCACTATAAGATAAATACCGCTCCCGATTTTATGAACCTTTTGTCGAGCCTGCGGGAGCGGTGTGGGAACGGCTCACCGCACTAGCCAAAAACTGGTGATTTTTAGCCCCGCCCACCCGATCTAAGGTAAAAAATTATCCCCGTAAAAATCAGGGAAAATAAAAACAAATATGTGAGAGAGGAGAGAAAAAAGCACTTTGTTTTTTCAGTCGGTTGCCTTCTTCGGGTTCATTTGTTCTGTCCTGTTTTCCAATTATAAGGGCAAAAAAGGTTTGTCAAAAGGTGGGTATTTAGCCTGTAGAAATATCCTCTTATTGAAAATTTTAATAAACAAACCATTTCTCGGATATTTCTAACAGGCGTAAATATCCTTTTTTCTTTCTCTATATCTCGGAAAAAACTTTTGACAATCGGAAAATCTTTTAAATGAATACCTTAATCCCGATAAACGAGATGAAGACGATTTTCCTACCTTTTTTTAGCCCTTTACCCTTTGTAACCTCTTTGCTGATTTCAAAGTTGATTTATCTGCACGGGCTTTTTTAGAAAAAATTGAAGGACAGAACAAATGACTTCTTGATTACCAGTTTTCTGTCTTTCGATCATCTTATGTTCAAGACTTTTTTGGCAGATGTTCTCATGATTCCAGCAGTCATTCTATTTGTCGCCAGACTTTCTCACAAAAGCAGAGAGCCGGAGTGGAGAGAGTTAAACCGTTTCAGGGCTTATTTGAGAACACCAGAGTTTCGCAAAAAACATGAAAAGTTAATGCAAACCTATCTGAAAGGAGGTGGTGACCATGACTAAATTGCAGAAAATGTTAAAGGCGATTGATGAAGTTTTATCCTCTCCTTCAACAATCACTGATGAGGAGATTGCCAAATATCAAGAGGATCTCGACGCATATTACGCCGAGAATTACAAATTTAATTCAAATTTATATGGAAGGCTTGAGGGAGATAGTTGCGGAAATAACCAAACTGCGATGTGAACTCGAACAGGATATGGCCAAAGAGCCGGAAACTCTCGAGGAGATGTGCGAGGACTTAATTACTAGTTGCCAGAAATTCCAGAAGATCGCAGTGGATCCTGGCTTACCAAAACCATGATTATTCACCTGAAAGATGCCAACCGGTGCGTGCTCTCACCGGCTACAGTCTTTGATATTACCAAAGAGCTGATGGAGGCGGAAGATGAAGTTGACCGCGACAAGGAGCATTTCTGGGTATTTCACCTGGATGTGCGAAACCGGATCAAGCTGATTGAGCTGGTCAGTCTTGGGACGCTTAATTCATCACTGGTTCATCCGCGGGAAGTGTTTACTCGGGCAGTCGGATTAAGGTCGGCACAGATTATCATTGCCCACAACCACCCGTCAGAGGAACACACGCCCTCGGATGAAGACATTGTTCTCACCAAACGCCTCAAGAAAGCGGGCGAGCTGCTTGGGATCGAGTTGATTGATCATGTGGTAGCTGCAGAAAGCGGTTATTCCAGCATGAAAGAAAAAGCTCTGTTCTGACTTCTGTTTAGTTATTTATAAATTTTCCAAATTTTAATCATATGAGTGCTTTTATTGTGTCCCAGAAAATGGTTAACCGGATCATTGACTATGTGGCCTGGGTTTCGGTTAAGGATCCGTATATGTTGCGGATCCTGTCCGGAGCCGGTTATGAGTTGCCGGATGATGTCGAAAGGTTAGGCCAGGATATGGTCAACCTGAACTACGGCGCCGTCAATGAGCGCTACGGTGAGGAAGAAAAGCCGGAGAAATTCCAAAGAGTTAGGAACGTACCGGCATCTTTGATCCAAACCATCAAATCCCTCCAGTGCTTTCTCTACCAGTGCACGGAAGGGAATAAGTTCGAGAATTCCAAACTCTACCAGGGCTTGAGACGTCTCGAAGAACATTTATTGAATGAGATTGTTACCAGTTTGCCCGCATACGGTAAAGCCGTGTGGGGTTAAGTCTCAGGAGTTACAAGTTTTAGTATAGCCGTCGGTGTGGTTTGCTTTCCCCATGCCGGCGGCTTTTTTTATAGTCCTTCTTTTATTTTTTACTTCTTTTTTCAAGCTCTGCCAATATTTCTTCAGGGGTTATATTCAAGCTTACCAACATAACCAACAGATGAAACGATAAATCAGCAACTTCTGATATCGTTTTTTGTTTATCATTGTTTTTAGCAGCGATAACCACCTCGGTGGCTTCCTCACCCACTTTTTGGATTATTCTGTCTTGTCCAGCTTTGAAAAGGGAAGCGACATATGAGCCTTCTGGCATTTTTTCTTGCCGGTCTTTGATTATTTTATACAGTTCATCTATAGTCATATTTTTATGATAACAACTTTTGATAAAAACAGCTAATATTTCCAGTGTGACAGACGTTTTTACCAATGAGTTTAACCTTAATCAGTAGAGTATCGTTATCGCAATCAGAATAAATATCGACTACTTTCAGCTTATTTCCCGATTCTTCACCTTTCATCCATAGTTTTTTTCTACTTCGACTGTAGAACCAGACATATCCACTGCTTTTGGTTTTTTCCAAAGATTTTTTGTTGCTGTATCCCAACATATACACTTCAAATGATTGGTAATCTTGGATAATCGTTGGAATTAATCCCTTATTTTTCTCGAAATCAAGTTTTCCTGTTTTCATAATTAGTTTTGTCTAACTGATATTTTCTTTTTTGCTAAATATTGTTTTAATTCCTGTATTTTCATTTCTTCAAAGTGAAATAACGAAGCAGCAAGAGCGGCATCTGCCTTACCTTCCATAAAAACATCATAAAAATCTTCTTTTCTACCTGCTCCACCGGAAGCAATAACCGGTACATTTATTGATTCCGAAATAATCTTTGTCAATTCTAAATCAAAACCTTTTTTTGTTCCATCCCGATCCATACTGGTTAAAAGAATTTCACCAGCTCCTAATTTAACTGCTTGTTTTACCCATTCTATTGCATCTTTTGCTGTCGGTGTCCTACCTCCATTGATATAAACATCCCAGCTATTTCCTTTTCTTTTAGCGTCGATTGCAAGAACAATACATTGACTTCCAAAGATATTTGCACCTTCCGTTATTAATTTTGGGTTCTTTATGGCAGCAGTATTCAGCGATACCTTATCAGCGCCGGCTATAAGTATTGAGCGAATATCCTCAATCGATCTAATACCTCCTCCGACTGTAAAAGGAATAAAAACCTGCTTTGCAACATTTTTTACTACCTCAATCATTGTTTTCCGATTATCAATGGAAGCGGTAATATCTAAGAAAATCAGTTCATCAGTTCCTTGGTCGTTATAAAATTTACCCAGCTCGACAGGATCTCCGGCATCTCTCAATTTGACAAAATTTGTTCCTTTTACGACTCGTCCTTTATCTACATCCAGACATGGAATAATTCTTTTAGCTAACATATTTGATTACCTCCTTTAAATCAATATTTCTTTCATATAGTGCTTTACCAATGATTACTCCGTCAACTTTCAGATCCTTTAACTTTTTAACTTGATTGGTTGATGAAATTCCGCCAGCTACAATTAACTTCATTTTGGTGACAATTCTTAGCAATTTAATACTTTCATAATTTGGTTCGGTTAAAGTCCCATCCCTTGTCGTATCGGTATAAATGATTGTTTTTACCCCCATCAATTCGAGTTGCTTAACGGTTGGAATTAGATTAAAGTTGCTTTTTTCTAACCAACCTTTCTTCATCAATTTACCGTTTTTTGCATCAAGAGAAACAATCATTCTTTCTCCATATAAGTCGATTAGCTGTTTTAGCAAATCAGGATCTTCTATGGCAATCGTTCCTAAAATAACTCTATTAACGCCAATATTGAGTAATTTTTCTACAGAGGATAAGTCCCTCATACCTCCACCGACCTCAACTGGTATTTTTACTTCCTCAATTATCCTTTTCACAATTTCGACAACTTGTGATTTACCGATTTTTGCTCCATCGAGATCAACAACGTGAATTGATTTTGCGCCATTCTTTTTCCATTTCCGAGCCACTAAGAGTGGATCATCATAATAGACAGTTTCTTTATCGTAATCGCCTTGATAAAGCCTGACACATTTCCCGTTTTTTATATCAATTGCTGGTATTATTTGCATAAGCTAAACGCACATAATTTTTTAATAGCTTTAGTCCATCTTCTCCACTTTTTTCCGGGTGGAATTGAACACCGAAAATATTATCTTTCTCGACTACACTACAGAAATCTACTCCATACTCAGTTACACCAATTTCTATGCTTTTCATATCAGGAACACAATAATACGAGTGGACAAAATAGAAATAACTATTGTCTTTAATCCCTTTAAATAATCTTGATGGTTTTTGCTTAATACTATTCCAACCAATTTGTGGAACTTTTAATTCTGTATTAAATTTCCTTACTTTTCCTTCGATTAAATTCAAACATTTAGTATTTCCTTCTTCACTTTCAGAAAATAAAAGTTGCATGCCAAGACATATGCCCAATATTGGTTTCATATTTCTAGTTTGATCGATTATCACTTTATCTAATCTACTTTTTCTTAGATTTTCCATTCCTGCAGTTGCTGACCCAACACCGGGGAATATTAGTCCTTTTGCTTTCTCAATATCCTTTGGTGAACTTGAAACCACAGAATTAATTCCCAACTTATCCAAGGCATTTTTTACACTTCCCAAATTTCCTATACCATAATCAATGATTGTAATCATATGACTCCTTTTGTTGATGGAATTTCTTGAGACGATCTTTTATCAATTTCGCAAGCTATTCTGGTCGCACGAGCAACTGCTTTAAAAATCGCCTCTATTTTGTGGTGATCGTTTCTACCGCTTTCTACTTTGATAAATAGATTAACCTTTGCGTTCTTAGCAAAAGCATCCCAGAAATCATAAATAAGCTCCGTACTTAAGTCTCCAACTTTCTCTCTCTTAAAATCACAAGCTAGTTGAAAAGCATATCGGCCAGAAAAATCTATAGCGACTGTTGCCAATACTTCATCCATAGGTAAAATAAAAAACCCATACCTATTTATGCCTTTTTTATCTTTTAAAGCTTGTAAAAAAGCTTGACCCAAAACAATACCGATGTCTTCAACCGTATGGTGTTCATCAATATAGGTATCTCCTTTTGCTTTTATGTTTAAATCAAACAATCCATGTTTGGAAAATAGATCCAACATATGATTAAGAAAACCGATAGGAGTGTCAATTTTTCTTACTCCTACACCGTCTATACCTAATTCAATCAGAATATCCGTTTCATTTGTTTTTCTGGCGACCTTTACACTTCTTTTCATAGTAAATATTTAATAACTTGTAATACTGATGAAAATCTCATTGATCCAATTTTTTGTTTCCCAACATAAATACAAGGAATTCCAGCTTTCTCCGATGCTATGACATCACTTGGACTATCACCAATATAAACAGTATTTTTTAACTCCATTTTGTCTATCACAGAAAGCAACATATCGGGAGCTGGTTTCCCATTAGTAACATCTTCTAAAGCAACAATACAATCAAATGTTCCATCCAGTTTGTTTTTTTTAATGAAATAAAGCGCTTCATTCCTTGGTCTCCCGGTCGCAATAGCCATTTTTTTATATTTAGTTTTCATTCGTTTTAGTATAGTTCTAGATATTAATAACGGCTCATTATCAATCAATCCTTCCCCTTTTCTATTACCAAGATATAATTTCTGAAAATATGCTTTTACTTTTTCGTATGGAATATCTTTATTATTAATAAGCGTATATGTTGCGTCCCAATCATTATTCATGCCTACTCTATTTTTGATTTCATTTACTTCCTCTTTTTTGACTTCACGTTTTAGGAAAAAACTAACGGTTTGTCTAATTGCTTCACGATAAGATTGTGAAACGTCGGCAAGAATACCATCAATATCAAAAATCAATCCATCAAAATTGTTTTTCATAGGTAATTAAATATGTTTATAACTTTGTTATTTTGTAATTTCGTTCCGATTGTTATCCGTATTGCTTTTCCGGTTAAAGAAGAATCGTAATAACGTAGAGCAATTTTATTTTTTTGGAAATATGTTTTTATTTTTGAGAAAAGAGTTTCCTTTGGTCGAACAAAAAGAAAATTTCCGTCAGAGGGATAAACTTTTAAATTATTATTTTTCCTTAATGCTTTATAAATCCTTTCCCGCTCTTTTATTATTTTTTCAATAATCTTTTTATAAATCTTAATTTCCGTTAGCGCTATTAATCCAGCAAGTTCAGCGGCAACATTAACATTATATGGCGATTTAATCTTCATTATTTGTTTCACTAAAAATGGGTTGGCAATAATATATCCAAGTCTTAATCCAGCAATTCCAGCCCATTTGCTAAATGATCGAAGAATAATAAGGTTTGGATATTTTTTAATAAGAGGCAAGGTTGTTTTCCCAGAAAATTCAAAATATGCCTCATCAATTAAAACAAGTTTATTAGACTTAAGAATATTAATTATTTCTTCAACAGGAGTTAAGTTTCCGGTTGGATTGTTAGGATTACAGATGATAATAAGTTTTGTTTTTTCATTTATCGAATTTTGTATTTTTTTAACATCAATAGCAAAATTATCTTTTCTTGGAATGTTTATAAGCCGTCCGCGATTTAATAAAGTAAAAGTGGTATAACTACCGAAAGTTGGAGGACAATTAATTATCTCATTATCCGGATCAAGGATTAATCTCAATAATAGATCGATTAGCTCGTCGCCACCAGATCCAACCATAATATTGTCACTTGAAACACCAATATATTTACCAATAGCTTTTCTTAATTGCTTGTATTCTGGGTCTGGATAATACTGATAACCTCTAAAATTTGATAGTACTGTATTTAGATTTTTTGTTGGACCAAAAACATTCTCATTAGCATCAAGTTTGTCAATTCTTTTGATCTCAATATTATTTTGGACAATTAAATCATAAGCAGATGGCACTGCTTTATATTCCTCATAATTAACTAAATCCTCTCTAATAAACTTTGACAAATCAATTTTTTTCATAGATTTTTTTGTTTATTGATAAATCGGATTGAAACTGATTGTTTGTGAGCCGGTAATTTTTCCACTATGGCAATTGTTTCAATGGTATCTTTTATATTGTTTAACCCTTGTTTGGTGCACTCTTGAACCTGCATCCATTTGCCATAGGAATCAACTCCAAGCGGTGCATACATTTTTGCCATTCCACCGGTAGGTAACACGTGATTGGCACCGGTTGCATAGTCGCCACTTGATTTTGATGTCCAATTACCTAAAAATACTGAACCGGCATCGGTAATTTCCTTGACCAGCCGTTTAGAATCTTTTATCATTATTTCTAAGTGCTCCGGTGCATATTCGTTTGTAAATCTGATAATTTCATCCATATTATCTGCTACGGCAAACAGTCCATATTTTCTTATAGATTCTCTTGCTCTATTTTTTGTTTCTAATTTAGTTAATTGTTTTTCAATTTCGATTATTGTTTGTTGAGCAATTTTTTCTGATGTCGTTAATAAAACACAAGCAGAATCTTCTCCGTGTTCACCATCAGCCAATAAATCAGCAGCAATAAAAGAAGGATTTGCTGTTTCGTCAGCAATAATAAATACTTCCGAAGGACCGGCCGGCATATCTATGCTTATTTTTTCTAAAGCCAACATTTTTGCAGCGGTTACATAAGAATTACCGGCGCCAAAAATCTTATAAACATTTGGGATTGTTTCAGTTCCGTAAGTCATAGCGGCTATCGCTTCAGCACCACCAACTTTATATATTTTCTTTAATCCAATCATATCTGCGGCAACAAGCGTTACCGCTGGTATTTGTCCATCTTGTCCTGGAGGAGAACACATAATTATTTCCTGACAACCGGCAATTTGAGCGGGAATCGCGCTCATTAAGACGGAAGACGGGTATATCGCTTTTCCACCGGGGATGTATAAACCGACTTTTCTGATTGGTCGCCATTCGCGCCAAACTCTGATTCCTTTTTCTGACCTAACCACTGTATCCTTTTTCGTGGGTAATTGCGCTTTCTGAACAAAATTAATATTTTTGATCATTTGCTTTAATGCCTTAATTGTTTGTATATTCACATATTTATAAGCTGCCTTAATCTCTTCTTTTGTTACCTGAATCGTTTTATAGTTATCAGCACCGTATCGTAATTGATATTTTTCAAGTATTGCCTTATCACCATTATTTTTCACATCATCCATAATCTTTCGAACTGAGGGCATAATTGATTCATTGCTACCAGCTGATCGATTGATGATTCTTATATAATCCTGTTTAGATAAATTCTTAAGTTTAGTTACTTTCATATAATTAATTTCTCAACTGGTAACACCAAAATATCCGAAGCTCCTAACCTTTTAAGTTTTTCAATTGTTTGCCAGAAAACATCTTCCTTTATTACCGATTGGATGGATATCCACCCCGGATTCGCCAGAGGAGAAATAGTGGGGGATTTTAGACCCGGAATAGCCTTTTTGATTTTGGGAAGAATTTTTTCTGGTGCATTCATCATTACGTATTTATAGTTTTTTGCTGATAAAACACCTTTGAAACGAATAAGAAGCTTATCAATGATTTTTGCTCTCTTCTCATTTTCTAACGAAGAGGGATTGGCTAAAAGTACAGCCTCCGAATCATAAAGTTTTTCAATGATACGAAGGTCATTTAGCGCAAGTGTGCTACCGGTCGATACAAGATCTACTATGGCTGATGCAATACCTAAAATTGGAGTAATTTCGACTGAGCCCTTGATTTTCATAATATTTACATTGGTATTTTGTTTATTGAAGAAATATTCAGTTGAACTGGGATAAGAAGTAGCAATAGTCTTATTTTCCAGATCTTTAACAGATTTAACTGTAGATTCTTTAGGCACGGCTAAGGATAACGAACAGAATCCATATCTAAGGTTCAATAGCTTTTTTACATTTGGTCGAGTTTCATTGATGAGGTTTTGGCCAACAATACCTAAATCAACTGCACCGGATTCTACATAATCGGGGATATCGTCGTCGCGAACATAGACGATATCCAAAGGAAAATTACGACACGTTGAAAACAACCGCTGCTTATAGCTTTCAAATTCCAATCCCGAAGATCTAAGAAAACCTACGGTTTCTTCGGTCAATCGGCCGTTTTTTTGTACTGCCAGTTTTAGTTTATTGTTCTTCATAACATTAAAAATAATAAATAACTTTTGGGTGGCCGACGGGATTTGAACCCGCAACTTTCAGCTTCACGGGCTGACGCTCTTGCCAATTGAGCTACGGTCACCAATAAAAAACCCCGCTTTTGGCGGGGTCTGGTAATTATTCTTTATACTAAGACTACCCCGCCTGAGCGAGGTAATGATGTCCAACATTTGATATAGTTATTGATATTATCATGTTAGTATGGTAAAATGATACCATACAAGTTTTTATTTGTCAAGCACTATGACTAAATTCCTAGATGAGAAGTTTAATAAAACCCAAACGTTTTTACCTCAAGACGAGAAAGAGAGGCTACTTGTCAAAGCTTTCGCGTCATTAAAGAACGAGGAAGAAGTAGGCGCTTTTCTAAGAGATCTTTTAACTCCAAAAGAACTTAAAGAATTTGCCAATAGAATCGAAATAGCCAGATTATTATCAACCGGCAAGGCATATTTAGAGATAGCAAAAGAATTAGGCGTATCGACGACAACTGTAACTAGAGTAGCTTATTGGTTATTTTCCGGTTGTGGAGGTTATTACAAGGCTATAAAGAAAGTAAGCAAAAAATAAATACATATCAGGTTAAATACTTAAATAAAATAGACTACAGTGACAGTATAAACAATACTTCTATCTTAAAATGGCTTTTTTTATAATCCTTCGTTAATAATTTCTACTGAAAAATATCTGCTTGAATTATCATCTTGAAGAAACTGCTTTGAAGATTCCATCTCTTGACTTCATATATTTTTTATCCATTCCCTTAATATTTGATAGATCAGCTACAAAATGGACATTACTTATTTCTTTTGGGAGTTCACATTCAATTTTTGGGATATCTTTTATTGAATAGAAAGATAGTGATTTTTTTGCCAGTTTATAGTCGAATTTGTCTTTGGCGGCTATTTGCCAGGTATTCCCTAAAGTTAAGCCTATAACTTGGTCTAGATATAACAGAAGGTCAGGCTTTTGGCTTATTTTTGATCTTATATCCTCGGTTAGTTCTATTATTGAAATGCCAGTTCCCACTCTCTCCACAAATAGCGAAGCAACAATAATATCAATATCATCTGGTGTGTTTAGCTGTTCTAGCGAGAAATAATGCTGCCTTAATCTGGAAGTCGCGCTTTTGACTTCTATTCTTTGATTGTCTGCATTGAAATCATATTTATCCATGGGTGATTGGTGCCATGCATTCACCAATTCAGCCGGATTGGTCGATTGATGGATTATAAATAATTCAGACCATAATCCTTGCACTGATTTGCGAGGTGCTTTGCTAATTGAACGGAATAATTCTACAAGTTTATCTACTGATTTTGATATATCAGAACGCGATGGATTTTTTCCAAGAAGGGAAATTATCGTGCCACCAATCCGTAAAAAATAATCTTGCATCTGCTTGTCAGGATCAGAACAGCAGATAACGGTGAACTTATTTTTTTCATACTGTCCATTATGTGAAATTTTGCAGTCGACGTCAAAAAGAACCATTAAATGTTCAAGCTTTATCGGTGCCGGCCTGTTTGTATAAATAGCATCTTCTGGAGAAACCAAAAGGCAAGGGAAATCATTCGAGTCTTTTGCTAATCTGTGTCTTGGATAATTCGTAACAGGGATAGCTGAAAAAGCGGGAAAGTCATTCGATGGGAGTCCTACAGGCCTTTTAAGTTTTTTATAAAGTTCTATTAGATTTATCATATTAATTACGATTTATTATTTTGTTGCTGAATGAGCCAAGGTGTTGCCATTTTTTGAGGAATCCAAACAGCAATATTATAAACATCCTCACCTACAGTTTTATCACCTTTTATAAGTTTGAGTCGATGTATCTGCACAATTAAATTATTTTGATTTCCTATATTGCGGTCTCCTGGGTATATTGCTCCTTTTGTGTCTGGATGAGGGCCTTGAAAAAGATTTACAATTTCATCTGTGTCATTAACGCTTCTATCACGGATAAGCCATCCTTTATCAGGTGAACTGCAGCTCATAAGATAAATACTGCATTTTGCATCAGGATTTTCTTCAAGGAAATTTCTCACCTGCAGGAGAAGGCCAATATATTTAAGGGAATCATCAGGATTGCTAACCCTAAATAAAGAGAGCAATTTTTTATGGGTTTCACCCAAAGGAGCAGATTCATTAATCATGTGTTGCTGAATTACCGTTCTTTCTTTGCTTCCTGTGTCTTTATGAAATTTAATTACTGATAAAAATTTACCGATAATCTTTTTATTTTCTTCAACTGCTTCTTTTAAGTCATGTGGTGATCTTGGGTAAAACCACTCATCGCTAAAATTATCCTGTAGGTAATCGATATCAATGATATTCTTCCTGGTGGGGCGAAGTTGTCTCGGCATAAGAAATACTCTTTTCCAATCAGTCAAAGGCTTACCGGAATTTTTATGTTCGATTAATTGTCTTCTTATATCTTCTTCATGCTCGATATAATCCATAAAAGCCTGCATTGTTGGTTGATCAATAAAAATTCTGCAGTAACCTAAATAACTTCTTTTATATCCTAAAAAACGGGCTCTCTGCTGAATTGTATCGGCGTTTCCGACTCCAACACCTCGAGGCATATATGTAACAGTCAAGCCTTCAACAGTAAACCCTCTATCCATTGCCTGGCCTCCAACCAAAATATAGGCATAGCTTGAACTCCAATCTATTAAAGGTGTTTTGCCTTTCGAAGTATTTATTTCTTCAACTTGAGTCATACCTATTGTCGAGGGCAGGTATTTCAAAAGTTTATCAAAGAGTGGAAGTTTTTTGACTGTTTTTGTTAAATTATCATAAGCTGATTTTAATTCATCAATTAGATCCATTTTATCAAGGTCATTATCTGGTAAAAGAAGTGTTTTTTTCCAGTACTCTTTTATCTGCATAACCCATTCGTAAAACTGATTATGCTTCAATCTTCTTATAGATGGATGCACCATCATTGATCTATTTTTTCCTCCATTCTGCAACAGTCGGGCCGAGGCTACTCCCAAAAAGAATACTGCCATTGCTTTTTTCAGACTGTCAGGTGGTTCTAAAGTAGTACTGTTAGGTAGATCGCTTACCGGAATCTTTTCTACTAAGTTAGGGAAATCTACGAAGAAGTCTTTTCCTCCTACATATTCTTTGCCTGGCGTTAGTACTTCAGCAAACTTTGGTGATAGGACATTTATAATGTTTATTAGTAATGGGCCTTGTGGTGTAGCGGTGTATTGCAGAAAAGTGTGATGGGGTAATAGATTGCGTATTCCGGTAATGCATTTGTAAGTTGTGCTTTCCGTGCCTTTTTTAACTAATGTATTCAAACTGGCCTGGTCAGCTTCATCATCTATGATTAAAGAGGGAATATTTGACCAATCAATTCCAAGATTTTGAAGTACTTTTATTAGATTATTCAAATGAGTGTGATTTTTCATTACCATTATTAACACTGTTTGGCGCTCTTCGGGACGAATCATTGGATCGTGCCAATTTATCAGCGTGTCCTTAATAGCAACAACCCGCCTGTCTTGAAGTCTTGGATTTGTAAATAATTGCCACTTTCTATCAGTCCTTGAATCAAACCGAAGGTCATGTCTTATCCTTGAGACTGATTGGTTGTATAGAGGTATCGACGTTCCAGCAATCACTATTATTAATGGATAGTCATTGTCACGGGCGAGCGCAGCGACGGTAGTGAAAGACATCGTTTTTCCGCTCTGGACATATCCTACTGCTAATCCCGTTTCTGTAGCAGGTATAGATTTTGGTCCAATGCAGCGGCTTAATATGTTTACAGCTTCATTCGTCATTACTTTTTTGCTGTCTACAGGAACATTAAGATTATCAAGCAGGTTATCTGTTTCCGTTCCTATTGTTGGATTCCAAAGAGATCGAGATGAATTACCGGTAGAAATAATCTCAATAAGCTCGGGTTTTATTTGATCAGTATTAGTCATATTAATTTTATTAATTATGGTTTTGACAAAGCATCTCTCAAAAACTGGTTAATATTTCTTCTTACTGTTCCTACCTGTTTAACTCCACTTTCGCGTGCAGTAATTTCAGCGAGAACGATGGCGGATGCAACTCTCAATAATCCTTCCAATTTTTCCTCATCTGCACCGCAAAATCTTTGCATAAACGGGTGAATAAGCGCCATACGAATACCAACTTTTCTTATACCGTCTGTATTTTCCGGCTCAACCAAATGGTCACATATTTCAATCCAATCACTGACTGCCGGATCATCTGATAATTCAAGTACTATTCTCCATGGTTTCTCATTGATTTTTATGTCAATTGTTCTACGGCATAATCTTGTTGCATTCTGTAATTCTAAAGGAGGCGGACAATTTTCAGGATCGGCAACCATTTGTGGTTCCATCACTTTTGGCGCCTCGTGCTCTATTACATTAGCAGTTTGTTTCGAAGCAGTTTCAGCTGCATGGCGAAGTTCAGTTCTTTTTGGGTTAACACGATAACCTTCGGCTTGCTTAATAAGAGGTTTTGGTTCTGCATTCAAATGTTCTTCAAGCAATTCCAGAAAAACTTCCTCATTGTCGTCTTTCCAAGAAAATCCATCTTTTGTGTGGCTAACATCAAAACCCTCAAGATGAAGTTCGCCGAAAAGTCTTTGATAGGTAAAGCTGTTAGATTTTTTGAAGATATATTCCGGCCGGTATCCTTCATCTCCGCTTCCCTGTATAACTCTTGACCGCCGAAAAAGAGAAAAGCCGGCATTGGAAACACTGGCAGTTTCTCTCAGTGCAGCAAAACCTTTTACTTTAAGTCCCCTGCCAAAATCAAAATCAATTCCCTTTTTCCATTCGAAGGCTGGATCTGATGCATTTCGAAAATAAGGAGCAACTAATACTTGCGGATCTTCATATGTAAGCAGATCTCCATTAAACTTTAATTCAAGAATATCGCGACGGAAAAATTCCCTGTAAATGCTAGCTAAATGCTCCCTTATTTTACCGATCGTTTTTCCTTGAATTGGTTTATGAAGTTCTGAAAGAACAATAGCAGTGAAATGAATATTTTTATCTTTTGGCTCATTTTTTATAGTCAATTCTTCCATTGAATCACGGACAATTTTATTGATGTCAAAAAATACTTCTCGTGCAGTTATTTCGCCTAATGCTCCTGTTCTAACAGCAAATTTATCAGCGAACCAACAGGCTGCACTTTTCATACCCATGCCAAATTCACATAAGCCCGAATCATCATCCGGTAACGCAGCTGGTCGAAATGCTCGAGCATAATCCTTTTGATAAATTCCAGCAGCATTATCCATAATGGTAATTTTTCCATTATCTTCGGGATTTAGTTCAATACTTACGCGTAGTTTAAATTCAGGACCTTCTAATTGATGAAGTTCTTCTTTATGATCGAGGTAGCTTTGTAGAGAATTATCAACAAATTCAGCTAATGCAAACCACGGCTTATAATTAAGGTGTTTAAGGACCGACAAAATGCTGACGCCTGGTCGAATGTTGATACTGTCAATAGGTGCGGACGCCATAAATTTTTATTAAATTATTTTCTTTTCAACTAGAATGGAATAATCTATCTTTTGCCGTGCTGACCGGATAAATTTGACCTCCAGATAACTTTATTATATACCAATCTCTTACAATAATGCAGGATATTCTGAGATGCTTAAGGAAGCTGTACAGCGATGCAGGGAATAGCAGTTGAAATATAAGATGATTTTCCAGTAGAAGAATTTTCTTTTGAGATTAATTTATTAGCAATGCTTTGGACGATATTGACATTGACCGCATTGCCAAGAGCTTCAAAAGTCTTTGTGGCGTTTAATGGAAAATTGGGAAGGTTTTCCATACTTTGCAGACGAGAACATTCCTTAGGTGTCATATATCTTTTTTCCCAGGCGATTATTGGTACTTGTGTTGAAGTCATCGACACTAATGTAGGTGATGTTGTTGGTCTTTTAACACGAACACCAGAAGCGCGAAACTGAATAAGATATTTCCATATATTCCTTTTTTCTCCTATGCAATTCCACTCCAGTTTTTGCAGGCTTGATGGAAATTGAAGTATTTGTGGCAGCCATTTATCAATCCATTTTTTGTTTTTTTTATAGAAAGTTCGATTCATTTTTATAAAATCAATTTTCCAATCAGGGAATTTTTTTGTTTGAACTCTTGCATAAGAAGGTAATGCTTGCATGATCTCCTTGTTTGATAATTTGCTCAATTTTTTTCCATGGCTTCCTTGATATTTCTTCAACTTATTAATACCAATAACATGAGGAGTAGTCTCCTCAAAAGGATAAGTTGCACCGAATTCCATTGACCACAACGGAGATGGAATCTTTTCTTCGGCGGGTACTTCATTAATAAAATTCTGCCATGCTTTAAGACAATTAATTGTTCTTATTGATAATTGATGTGCGTCAGCAGGTTTTTCATCAAGGATCGTCCGGATCGATAATTTTGGATTAACAGATTTTTCTGGCCAAGAAAAATTATTAAGGCCGTTTCTGCTGCCAACTATAAAAAATCTTTCACGAATTTGCGGGATATTAAAACGATGAGGTGATAATTGTTGAGCGTCAATGATGTATCCTTCATTTTCCAACTCTTTTTTTATTTGTCTCCAAGTATCACCGTTATTATGCTTTTGAATATTTGCTACATTCTCAAGCATAATATAGTCAGGTTTATGATAATGAATAATTTTTAGTACATACTTAAAAAGATCGCCGTTTCTTGGACAATTAAATCCTTTTTGGTCGCCGGCTTTGGAAAATGGCTGGCATGGGAATCCCGCGCATAAAATATCATGGTTGGGGATATTTTCAATTACTACTTGCCGGATATCTCCTTCTGGTTTGATACCGAAGTTTTTTTCATAAAGATTAATAAGTTGTTTATCTATTTCGCAGGCGAAAACACATTCATGACCGAGGTTTGTTAATGCGAGATGAAAGCCACCGAGTCCAGCGAATAAATCAATGAATTTCATATAATTTTCATTTACATTTTAAAGATATCCATTAATTAATAATATACTAGTTTTAAAACAATTGAAAGTAATGGATTCTACTTGACAAACCGTTTCTTAATCTTATATAATCTAATATAATCTTATATAGTCATTTTAATATATAACCTATGACAGATATAACCAGATTCGACACAAGGCTGGAATCACTTCCGGCCAATATTCTCACCCTTATAGCCTCGATTGACGAGTTGAAAGGCCGTTGGACGGCTAGTGCTAATTTGCACCCCCAAATTCTAGGCAGGCTTAAACAGTCTGTTCTTATTACTTCTACAGGCGCCTCAACCCGTATAGAAGGGGCAAAATTGAGCGATTCTGAGGTAGAAGACTTAATGAGAGGTATTTCCGTACAAAAATTCAAGGACCGCGATGCCCAGGAAGTAAAAGGCTACTACGAACTCTTAAAAAACGTCTTTGATTCCTGGCAGTCAATCAAGCTCAATGAAGGAACGATTAAACACTTCCATCAGGAAATCCTTAAGTATGTTGAAAAGGACACCTTTCACCGTGGACAGTATAAA
>Ga0172370_10002486_pt1 | contig 26601 bp, 27 predicted proteins | sample LakKiv5m_FD_114538 | JGI IMG/M metagenome (GOLD analysis project Ga0172370, IMG submission 114538) | Freshwater microbial communities from Kabuno Bay, South-Kivu, Congo - kab_022012_11.5m | ecosystem: Environmental > Aquatic > Freshwater > Lake | place: Democratic Republic of the Congo...
GGTTCTTCGCAGACAGATCGACCAATTGATCGCTCAACTCCTGTCCTTACCGATCCTGGACCGCTCGGAAACAGTGAATATCTTCGAAACAATGCTCAAGGAGGTGGACTACATTCGGTAACAGTATCATTTGAACCAACGATCTGTCTTCGGTAACATTATCATTTGACTTGACAGGACCAGGCAAGTTTTATTAATATACACTAAATACGAATAGGGAACTTGCTAAATTTGTTAGTTTTATTAAGCGGATTATGGTTTTTGGATTGATTCTTGCCGGTGAAGGATCAATTTTTTTGAGATATTTCTCGGAATATAACTTTCAAAAGCTGTGAATTATTGGTATATTCAATGGGAGGTAAAATCTTTATATGCGAATTCTCTTCTATGCAGATGGTCGCTCACCGATCACGTTAAACTGGCTGCGCCATTGGATGCTACGTGGCGACGAAGTCCACCTGATTTCATCCTTCCCATGTGAAACCCTGCCCGGGTTGGCTTCTCAGCAGGTGGTGTCGGTGGCATTTTCCAGCACGAAAACAGCCGCTTTCCCGGTTGGTCAGAAGAAGGGAAAGTTGTGGGGAGCGGGCACATTGCGATTGCGATTATTCGTTCGTCAATGGCTCGGACCTTTTACCATACCTGCTGCCGGGCAGACTCTTCATCAGGCTGTGGAGCACATCCAACCGGACTTGGTGCATGCCATGCGCATCCCTTTTGAGGGTATGACAGCTGCCGCAGCCAATCTGAAAGTCCCTCTCCTGATATCGGTCTGGGGGAATGATTTCACCCTGCACGCCCGTTCTTCACCGTTGATGGCGTACTGGACACGCCGTGCCATCCAGGCTGCCCATGCTCTTCATTCAGATTGTCACCGAGATCAGCGCATTGCACAAGAATGGGGCTTTAAATCGGGAAAACCGACCATGGTGATTCCCGGCAATGGGGGTATCAACCCGGTCATTTTCCACCAGCCTGCTGAAGCGGTACTGCAGCCCGTGGTGATCAACCCGCGCGGCTTCCGAAGTTATGTACGCAATGATGTATTCTTTCGATCCATTCCTCTTGTTATAAAAGAGTTCCCGAATGCACGTTTTCTTTGCTCTGCGATGGCTGGCGACCCTGAAGCCATAGATTGGGTGACCCGCCTGGATATTTCGCATGCGGTCCAACTCTTGCCCTCCCACCTGCACGACCAGATGGGGGAAGTCTTCCGCTCGGCTGCAGTGCTGGTTTCACCCAGCACCCATGATGGTACTCCCAATTCGGTGTTGGAAGGTATGGCTTGTGGCTGTTTTCCGGTGGTCGGCAGGATCGAATCGCTCCAGGAATGGATCACCCACGGACAAAACGGCTTGTTGGTGTATCCGTCTGATGCCCACTCGCTGGCGCAAGCTGTTATCTTGGGCTTGTCCGATCCTGTTTTGCGTTCCCGCGCAGCAAAAGAGAATGCAGCCATCATTTCATCCCGTGCAGATTACGGAAGTTGCATGGAACAAGCCGAATCCTTTTACAGGGCTATTCTTGTTTAAGAGAAAAGCTTATTCTGTTCAAACCAGGAGGAAGATCCAGGTCTAGAACTAAAAAAAGAGAACACCCTGCTCGGCCTTCGCAAGGGCGCAAGCCAGGGTGTTCCTTCTATTATTTTTTTTGGGGGGGGAGGATTATTCTTGCGGTTTTCGCAAGGTTTCCAGTCGTTCTTGAAGTTCGATACGGCGGGAACCTGCAGCGCGGCGGACTTCGTTGGTCAAGCTTTCAGCCCGTTCACGGATTTGGTCCCGGATGTCTGCACCCGATTCAGGGGCAAATAGCAGGGCAATGGTTGCACCGACCAGACCGCCCATGATCACACCGATGAAAAAACTGATTGTTCGTCGCATTTTATTTCTCCTTGATCATTTGAAACCCCATCGTAAAGATCCGGGGTATGGTTGGGTCTCAATATTAATATTTTCCCTATTATAAGATAAAAAACCTTTCAGAGGGAAGAACTTGCCCAACTGGAAATATCATTGATGATAATTATGGGCATGTTTTCCATTTATCCAAACTCAAATCTCCTCGAAGCCAATTGAATTTTTAAAAAGAAATAAGATTGTCACTTGTCAGGTTTTGTGGAATAATAAGATTGTCGCGTGTATCCTTGTGAACCCGACGACCCGTGTAACTTTTCTATTCATTTGGCAGTCTGGATGACGATGTTGTTCATCAAGATCCAATCTGGCCCCTACCCTAAAGGAGGGTACCATGTTCACCAACTCCACTGTATTAATTCAATCTATTGACCGCAAAAAAGTTACCACGCATACCCTGCAGCAAAAGAAAGACCGCGGCGAGCTGATCACTGTGTTGACTGCGTACGATTATCCCACCGCACTGGCTATGGATCAGGCAGGAGTGGATTCCATCCTTGTGGGAGACTCTCTGGGTATGGTGGTGCTGGGGTATCCCAACACTCTTGCCGTAACAATGGAAGATATGCTGCATCATTGCAAAGCAGTGGCACGCGGTGCTCAAAACGCCTTGATGGTCGGTGATATGCCTTTTATGTCATACCAGGTTTCAGCTCAGGAGGCAGTTCGAAATGCCGGTCGATTCCTACAGGAAGCAGGAATGGATGCCATCAAACTGGAAGGTGGACGTGAACGTCTGGATTCCATCCGAGCCATCCTTGATGCAGGTATCCCGGTCCAGGGTCACCTGGGACTCACACCCCAATCAGTGAACCAGTTTGGTGGCTTCCGTCCGCAGGGGCGCACTGCGCAGGCTGCCAGGATTCTGCTCGAGGATGCCACTCTCCTGGAGGAAGCTGGGTGCTTCAGTATTGTTCTTGAATCTGTTCCCGCCCGACTGGCGGAATTGATCAGCAACCGCATCCACATTCCAACCATCGGGATCGGCGCTGGCCCACACTGTGACGGGCAGGTGCTGGTTACGCACGATCTCCTGGGTCTATTTGAACGCTTTACACCAAAATTCGTAAAGAGATACGCCAATCTCCACATTGACATGTCCCGTGCCTTTGGTGAGTATATTGCAGATGTGGTGAATAAGAAATTCCCTGCACGAGAACACGCCATCGAAATGCCCGATGAAGAATGGGAAGCCCTCCAAAAAATGATATGAGCAAGCCGGAAAGTATTCTGATCGCAGGCAGCGGTGCCCTGGCGACTCTGTTCGCTGCCCGTTTGTCCGCCTCGGGTGTGCAAGTCAGCTTGTTTGGCACCTGGCAGGAAGGGTTGGATGCATTGGAGCAGGTAGGGGCTGTTCTGGTCACCTCGTCGGGTGGGCATCAGGCTTACCCGGTGCAAGTTTTGAAACCTTCGTCCAGGTCTACAAAATTCAAGAATGCCCTGGTATTGGTGAAATCCTGGCAGACAGACCGGGTTGCCAGGCAATTGTCAACCCTGCTCCACCCGCATGGATTGGCTCTGACCCTGCAAAATGGCTTGGGTAACCGGGAGAGCCTGGTTCGAACCTTGGGAACCGAACGGGTGGCTGTGGGGGTGACAGTCCTGGGGGCAACCCTGCAGAATCCCGGGCAGGTTCAGCTGGCAGGCGAGGGTCCATTGTCGTTGGAAGCACACCCGGGGCTTGAACCCCTGGCGGGGCTGCTGAGAGAGGCAGGTTTCCAAGTGAACATCGTATCAGAAGCCAGCTCACTGATCTGGGGGAAACTCGTCATCAATTCTGCCATTAACCCGCTCAGCGCCTTGCTGCGCCTGAAGAATGGAGAGCTTCTCGATCACCCGTCCCGCAGACAACTTCTGGCTGACCTGGCAAGCGAAACAGCGAATGTAGCTGCTGCCGGGAAGATAACCTTGCCTTATCCCGATCCTGTTTTTGCCACAGAGGATGTGGCTCGTCGCACAGCCGGTAATCGCTCTTCCATGCTTCAGGATGTGCTGCGAGGTGCTCCCACCGAAATCGATGCCATCAATGGCGCTATTGTTGAGATGGGAAAATCCCTGGGGGTTTCAACACCATACAACACCTGCATGGCACGCCTGGTCCAGGCGATTTGTCCTATGCCTTCGGAGATCAAAAATTAGACCGGTTCTGGTCTGGTCATTCCGGCCAGCTGGATTGCTGCGATGATTTATAATTATTTTCACCCGTCTCGATCAATCGGAGATGTTGTGAAAATGCGATCGCGCACAACACTTTATTAATCCATTCACGCCCCTGTTTTGGAAAGATACATTATTTACCATAAAATGGTAAGATTGGGATCAATAACACAATCTATGGAGGCAGTCATGCGTAAGTGGCTCTTGTTCTTATCTTTAGTGATCGTTGCTTTGTTTCCTGTTGGAGCTCAGGCACAAACCAATATCAGTTTTAACTCTGTGGCAGTCGAGATCTGGCCTGAATTTGATCAACCCAGTGTCCTGGTCATCTATCATTACAATCTTGGGGCGGATGTGACCTTGCCGGTCACCCTCACTCTTCGTGTTCCGATCCAGGCTGCAATAAATGCAGTGGCTGTCGATGATGGCACTGGCACATTGATAAGTACTAATTATGAACGCACGATATCTGGAAATTGGGCTGTCCTTACTTTGACCTCCACTAGCCAGAATATCCAGGTTGAATATTATGACCAGTATGTCCGTCAGGGTGATACCCGCCGGTATGATTATGTCTGGCCGGGCAATTACGTGGTGGATGCCTTTTCTGTCAATTTTCAGCAACCGACGGGTTCCACTGCCCTGAAATTGATTCCCGAGCTGGGTTCCGGTGTGGTTGCATCCGACGGGTTGACTTATTACAATTCATTGATCGGTAGTTTGAAGCTCGATCAGACATTTTCATTAAGTATTGAATATCAAAAGACGACCGATTCATTAAGCGCTTCCGGGAAAAGTGTCCAACCCAGTGCTCCGCTTGCAGACCCGACCAATATAACCAATGTTCTGCCCTGGGTCCTGGGTGGACTTGGCGCTATCCTGGTGGTAGGCGGATTGGTGGTGGGTCTTGTCTATTTGCGGCGGGAAAAGGAAAAAAAGCCTGGTAAATCACGTAAACGTCTGGCATCAAGTCAGAAGGAAACTCCGGGGGAAGATTCATACTGTAACCAGTGCGGCAAACGTGCCCAACCCGGGGATGTATTCTGCCGTTCATGCGGATCGCGGTTACGCAGATCGAACTGACCCGGATCGCCCGGTTCCGCGACCAGTGAGGAGATCAGACCTTGCAGCTTTCACCCGTCATCATCATCTACTTCTTTTACGGGCTAGCTTTTTTCAGCATGGGTTTGCTTGTGATGATCGAGGGTGGTCGTGCCTCGGATCTGCGCCTGCGGCGTGCTTTGCGCCCCCTGGCAGCTTTTGGACTGGTGCATGCGATCCATGAATGGCTGGACATGTATGCCGGGATCGCCAGTCTGCTCGGACAGATCGCTCCAAATTATATCCAGGGTTTACAACTGGCAATCCTTACCTTCTCCTTTTTATCGCTGGCAGCTTTTGGAAGTTATCTGATCTCAACGGACCCCGATGCCTGGAGGCTCATGCTCCTGGTCCCGCTCGGGTTGGAAACTATCTGGGCATTTGGAATTTTTCTATTGCGCAGTAACTATCATGGTGTAGAACTTTGGAATGTTGCCGATGTTTGGACACGCTACTCACTGGCCATTCCGGCTGCCTCGCTGGCTTCTGTAGGATTGGTTGTGCAACAACGGGAGTTTCGTAAGTCCGGATTAATAACTTTTGGAAGGGATAGTTTATGGGCTGCGGTGGCTTTTGCCTGGTATGGGATCGTGGGACAGCTTTTTACACTGGCCACACCGTTGTTTCCCTCCAACTTTCTTAATCAAGACCTTTTTTTGAATGCATTTGGCTTCCCGGTTCAATTGTTTCGGGCTGGCATGGCTATCCTGGCATCTATTTTCATTATCAGGTTTTTACGCTCCTTCCAGGTGGAATTTGATCGAAAACTTGCCAGCCTGCAGGAAGCGCGTGTCAAGGAGGCGGAACAGAAGGAAGCCTTGCGTGGTGAATTGTTCAAAAGAGTGGTCTCAGCCCAGGAATCTGAGCGGCAACGGATAGCCCGGGAACTGCATGATGAGACCGGTCAGGCATTAACAGCCATTGGCATGGGACTGCGTGGCCTTTCGACCAATCTTAAAACAAACTCATCTCCCGGACGGGCGAATGAGATCCTTCATCAATTGCAGGGACTGACAACCCACTCTCTTACCGAACTTCAGCGTTTGATTGCCGATCTGCGTCCATCCCATTTGGATGATCTGGGATTGCCGGCTGCCTTGCGCTGGTATGCCAATGTCATTCAGGACCGGACCGGATTGCAGACCCACGTTGACATTCGCGGGCAGGAGAAACCTTGTTCAGCGTCCGCCAAAACAGCACTGTTCCGTATCGTGCAGGAGGCGCTTACCAATGTTGTCAAGCATGCGGTTGCCGACAATGCAAATATTTATCTGACCTTCGAATCGGATGGGGTAGCCATCAAGGTCATTGACGATGGACAGGGATTTGAACCTCGCCTGGATCGTACCGGGCAGCGAATTTCATGGGGATTAAAAAATATGGAAGAACGTGCCAGTCTGTTGGGTGGCAAGTTGACCATCAAATCGCATCCCGGTGCAGGCACGAGCGTAGTGGCTTTTATCCCTTATTCTGCAATGGAAGCGGAGGCTCTGGATGAAAATACACCTGTTTCTGGTTGATGATCACGAAGTAGTCAGAACCGGTCTGCGAATGTTGCTATCCAATGAAGAAGATGTCATGATCGTTGGCGAAGCGGGCACTGCCCGGGATGCGCTGGAAGGTGTGGGCAAAGTAAAGCCGGATGTGGTCCTGATGGACATCGGATTGCCGGATATGTCTGGTATCGAAGCTACCCAGAAGATCAAAGGCTTATATCCCAATGTGGCTGTCGTGGCTCTCACAATTCATGAAGATGAAGAATATTTCTTTCGCATGTTGGATGCAGGTGCCAGTGGATATGTCCCCAAACGGGCTGCCCCCGAAGAATTGTTGACCGCCATTCGCTCGGCCTCCAGGGGAGAAATATACCTGTATCCATCCATGGCAAAACTTCTGGTAAAAGATTACCTGGCCCAGGAGCGCAACATTGATGGCGCCTCCAGCCTGGATGGTTTGACAGACCGCGAACAGGAAGTCTTGAAGCATCTGGTTGAAGGTGAAAACAACGAAGATATCGCAGATGTTTTGGTGATTAGCCCCAAAACAGTCGCCCGGCATCGCGAAAATATCATGCGCAAGTTGAATTTACATTCCCGCGCTGAATTGGTGCGTTATGCCATCCGTAAGGGCATCATCAAGGCTTGACCTGCTGATACAACTCCCTAATTAATTCAATTGAATAACTGCAAAGTATTCAGTCTGTCGGATCTTTTCCGGCAGATTGTTTTTATTGGGATTTGTATATCAATAACAACCCAATAGAACTCGGAATGAGTGGGGTATTTACAGTATTTTCGAATTATCTCACCCAAAATGTGGGTGATTTTTCCTATAAAAAAGATTGGTCACCTGCCGAATGGTATCCGTAGTCTCAAAAAGGTACATTAAGAGTGAGGATTTACCCAAATTTGATAGGAGGTTTACCATGATGAACTATTTGATGATCGCACTCTTCGTTGTTCTCCGGATCGGGATCCCTGCAGCAGTGCTTCTGAGCCTGGGAGAGGTCTTCAAACGCCGAAATCTATATCCAGGTAACTTACGAGGCGCCTAATGGAGAATTGGAATGTGTTGCTGGCAATCATAACCGGTATGGTATTGCGGATTGGGTTACCCATTGCAGCAACCGCGCTCGCGATCTTATTCCTGCGCAAGCTGGATAATCGCTGGCGGGCAGAAGCCAAACAAAACCTTCTGGTTCCTGTGGTTGCCACCTCACAACCCTGCTGGGATGTGAAAAAATGCAGCCCGGAGCAGCGGAAGAATTGCCCTGCATCAAAACAAACAGCTAGCCCTTGCTGGCAGTTCTTCCGAAATGAGCAAGGTACTTTAAAAGAAACCTGCCTGGGGTGTGAAGTTTTCAGGCACGCACCCCTGCTGTCAGGGGATTAACCATAAGAAATGAGGAGATATTGATATGACCCGTTTGGAACGCTTTATTCTTTCGTTGATGTTTGCCCTGGTGGTTGCTGGAGTAACCCTGGTGGTGGCAAGTGCCCAGACACCAGACCCGGTGGACCCAGCTGTTGTAGCCACAGAGGTACCACAAGCCCAGCAGGGGACCACTGAATCCCGTTGCGGCAATTGTCACTCCGATTATCAAAATGCCTGGTTCACCGGTGCTCATGGTCATGCCAATTCGGACCCGGTCTTTGACTCAAGCTGGAACTCACAGGGAAAACCTGGTGCTTGCCTTGTCTGCCATGTAACCGGCTATGACCCGGCAACAGCCACATGGACACAGGACGGGGTTTCCTGTGAAGCCTGCCATGGATCTGACAATCCGGATCATCCTAAAGAACCCATGCCGGTTGATCGCAGTGCCGACCTTTGCGGACGCTGCCATAGCGATACGCGTTTTGGATGGGAAGAGTGGAAGGTAAGTGCCCACTACCAGCGTGATATGACCTGCACCGTATGCCACGACCCGCATACAGCTGCTCTGAGGAATATTAATGGTGAATATGGTCAGACCATGGATACCTCCAGCCTGTGCCTGAATTGCCATAAAGACTACGCCATGCAGTTCCCATATTCCATTCACAGCCAGAAAGGCATCAAGTGCGTGGATTGTCACTTACGTCACCTGGGTGACCAGTCTACGGATGAGATCCACACCATGCCGGACCACAGTTTCACTGCAAATATAGCGACTTGCACCAAGTGCCATTCCGACCAGATGCATTCTTCAGAAGGCATCACCGCATCACTCATTGAATCCACTACCACCCCTCTGGTGGTCGAGGAGTCAGGTAGCGGCACCAAGACAGAAAATCCATCTCCTGTCAGCCCGGCTGGGTTTGCAGGTCTGGCTGGATTGCTCGGTCTGGCTGGCGGCATGGTGCTTGCTCCCTGGATGGAACGCTGGTACCGCCGTGTGAATAGATCCAAGGAGGACAGATAATGGCCGAAAAAGAATTCAACAGGCGTGACTTTTTGAAAATATCAGGCGTGGGTGTCACAGCCCTGGCAGGTCTGAAGATGATTAAACGGGCTGAAGCCTCCAGCAGTGTGGAAGGCGCTCACCAGTGGGCCATGGTCATCGACCAGTCCAAATGCACCGGCTGCGGTTACTGCACCTTGGCTTGCCGTGCCCACAATGATGTCTCTCCCGATATCTCCTGGAACAAGGTCATTCAGGTCAATGATATCAACGGCAAGGATGTCTTCATCGCACGACCCTGCATGCAATGCGCCAAAGCTCCCTGCGTGGATGTCTGCATGGTTGGAGCCAGCTATTATCGCCCGGATGGCATTGTGATGATGGATTACGATAAATGCATTGGTTGCCGCTATTGTGAAGCTGCCTGCCCCTACAATGCCCGAGCCTTCAACTGGGAAGCCTTCACAGGGTCCAACCCGGCAGTTCCCGAATGGGGTCAACCGGAAGTTGAACGGCGCGGCCGGGGTGTGGTTGAAAAATGCTCGTTCTGCTACCAGCGCATTGATCGCGGTTTGCAATTGGGGATGATCCCGGGTGTGGACCCGGACGCCACCCCGGCCTGCGTGGTGGCTTGCCCGGTGGGTGCCCGCATTTTTGGAGACCTGAAGGACCCCGAATCGAATGTCAGCAAATTATTGCGTGAACGGGTTTCCTACCAATTGCGCGTTGACCTGGGTACTTCTCCGCGGGTGTATTTCCTGCCGTATGGACCTGAAGGAGCCTGATCATGAAAAAAATATCCATGAAATTTCCCAAGATCACTCCCTGGATAATATGGGTGGGATTCCTGAGCTTGATGATCGCAGCGGGTGTTGCCGCTGGCCTGATGGTCTTTTGGAAAGGGCTGGTTGTAACCAACCTGACCGACTTGGTCCCCTGGGGGCTGTGGATCACCATTGACCTGTCCTCCATCGCGGTGGCGGCGGGTGCCTTCTCGCTTTGTGCCGGTGTCTACCTGATCGGGCTCAAGCGCTACCATGCGGTGGCACGCACAGCCACTTTCATCGGTTTGATCGGTTACACCATGGCCTTGCTGTCGCTCGTGATGGACATCGGCCGCCCGGACCGCTTCTGGCATGCTCTGGTCTACTGGAACAAACACTCCCTGCTGTGGGAAGTGACCATGTGCGTGACGCTCTATCTGACTGTACTGCTGTTTGAGTCCATGCCGATCTTTGCCAACCTGGAATGGCTGCAGACCCGCTTCCCGAAGCTGACAGATAAAATGAAGGGTATTCACCATTATGCTCCCTATCTGGCGGTGGTTGGGTTGGGTCTGTCCATGTTGCACCAATCTTCACTGGGAGCAGTCTACGGTGTGCTCAAGGCACGCCCGCTCTGGTACCGCCCGGATATTTCGGTGCTATTCATCATCTCTGCTGTGGCGGCTGGCATGTCCATGACGGTCTTCGTCTCAATGCTTTCGGCTCGCCTTTCGAAACGCATCAAGGTGGATGACAGTATCCTGGAACGCGTGGCTTTCTTCATCGGTTGGATCCTGGTCGGATACCTGTATTTCCGCTTCTGGGATGCCCTGTCCATGACCTATACTTATGATCCAGGACGCACCGAAGGCTTGAAATTGCTGACCAGCGGGCCGCTCTCCTTCAACTTCTGGGTGGGTGAAATGCTGCTGGGGATCGTCACACCCATGATCCTGTTGCTCAATGGCAGGACGAGAGCCTTGCCGTTCTGGCGCATGCTGGCCCTGGCGCTGGTGGTGGGCGGTGTGGTGGCTTACCGCTGGGATACAAACCTGGCCGGTTTCCTGGTGGTGCTTTCCTACCTGCCTGGGCTGCCGGCAGTGACCTACACCAGTTACACGCCTTCCCTGATTGAGTTCATGGCTGGGGGCGGGGTGGTGGCTTATGGTATGCTGGCTGTCTCGCTGGGGGTGCGCTACCTGAAGGTGGTCGACCACGATGAGCTGCACGAAGAAGAACACGCACACCAGGCCAAATTGGTGGAGGCTGCCACGACCGGTGATTGACCGGAATAGATAAAAAGTATGAGGGTTGACCTTCCTGGTCAGCCCTCTTTTTATTTTTCACTCCCATGAGACTTGGAATTCTTACTCTCCCATAAAGTAAACGGGTCCGAGGAAATGGCATTCCCGGAAAAAGAGGCTGGGACCTGCTGCTAGACTTGGCAGATCAAGCGGTACCGTTTGCACAACAGGAAAATGTTGAGTGGCTTGAAAACCGAAAGGCTTTCGAAGAGTCGAAGTACAAACATTGTCACTTCATTGCCAGAGAAAGTGGGCACCCTGTAGGTTATGGATGCCTTGAGCAACAAAGCGATGATCCAAAGTTGTTACGGATCTTTGTGGTTTGTCATCCGGACAATTTGGTTGGGGAAGTTGGGGATTTGATATACGAGAAGTTGTTGCGTGATGCTATGGATATGGAAGCGGAACATCTATGGGCTCACGAGTATCAGGCATATAATCCTATCTACAGTTTCTTTTTCCGGCATGGTTTCATTGAAGCAAAGCGATAAACGTTACAGGATCAAAAGCCGATGGTGGTTTATACGCTTGAAGTTAACAGGTGAAAGTAACACCGTTTCGGCGTCTCTTGAGCGCTTCCCCTATGGCGGACGAGCACCCAGTTGAAAGGAAAGTAGGGGGGAAATCTGAAATAACGCAATGATCGCCTCTAATTTTAGATTGGAAGCAAGCCTGGATTGAAAAGAACCTTCGGGATGTTTTTTACTCGGGTGGAAACAGGTAACAGGGTTGTGGAACTTCCCCCTAGCGGGTCTGGTCCTTGATCATGGAGATCAGGTCGTATACTTCACGGCGCTCCCAACCGGACTCGGAGGTCAGGCGGGCGGCCAGGGCGGCGGAGGCTTCTTCGCGGTTAAGCCCGGCCATGATGGCGGACATCAGGTGCGGCTCGGACCATTTCTTGGGCTCCTGCTGGCGGCTGCCTGCCACCACAAGGGTAAATTCGCCGCGCGGGGCATTCTCGTCAAAATGGCGCCGCGCCTCAGCAATGGACAACCGCAGGATCTCTTCGTGGACCTTGGTCAGTTCACGCGCCACGGCCATCTGTCGGTCACCCAGGATGGTCTCGAGGTCGGAAAGGGCGTCCACCAGGCGGTGTGGGGACTCGAGAAAGATGAGCGTGTAGGGCAGGCTTTCAAGGCTTTCGATGAACTGGCGGCGCTCGCTGGTCTTGCGAGGCAGGTAGCCCATGAAGAGGAAGGAGTCGGTCGGCAGCCCTGAGGCCACCAGGGCGGAGATAGGGGCGCAAGCTCCCGGCAGCGGGCTGACGGTGTGGCCAGCCTGGAGGGCCGCGCGCACCAGTTCATAGCCGGGGTCGTTGAGTCCCGGCGTGCCTGCGTCGGAGACCAGGGCTACATTGCCAGCCTCGAGCGCGCGAAGGACCTTGTCCAGCTTGCTGAGCTTGTTGTGCTCATAATAGCTGGTGCTGGGGGTGTGGATGTCGAAATGGGTCAGCAACTTGCGGGTCTGGCGTGTGTCTTCAGCTGCGATCAGGCTGACCTCGCCCAGGATGCGCAGGGCGCGGGTGGTGATGTCTTCGAGATTGCCGATCGGTGTGGCTACCAGGTAGAGTGTGCCCATTGGCATTATTGTACCGGAAGATGGTGGTTAAAGGGGGAGATTGATGAGGATCAGCTGTGATCTCGACACGGGAATTTCCGCCTTGCAGTGTGGAACACCTATTCAGGGATTCCACACCGAACGGATAAAATGCAAAGTTGGCCTCAGGCCAGGATTGGCTGGGGGCTGAGTTCCTGCCTTGTGCGAAAGAAGACCCAGGTCATCAGGATGGCGACCGCATACAGAACAGTGGTTATCACGAAGAGCGGGGAGAAGCCATAGCGCTGCTGGACGATGCCCGAAAGGTAAGGTCCGACAGCCCACCCCACGTTCCAAGCCCAGTTTCGAATGCTGTTGATTGTGCCCTGTTCGGTTTCCGTGGTGCGTTCCATGGCATAAGCATCAAAGAGCGGCGCTACCATGTTCATAAGCGTACCGCGTACCAGGAACCCGATCACCGCCATCCAGGCGAAGGGTGAGAACCCCAACATCACCAGGAACACCAGGCTGATCGCCTGCGACATGACGATCATGCGGATCTTGCCGCCCAGGGCGGTCACCAGGCGTGGACCGATGAAGGTTGCCAACCCGACCAACAGGGATGAGACCGCAAACAAAATACCAAGTGACTGGTCACTCATCTGGTAGCGCTCCGAAAAGAACACGTTCAGGTAGGGTACCACCATCGCTGCCCCAACACCAGTAACGAGGCCGGGCAGGGTGAGCTTGATGGTGAGCGGCCGTTTGAGGATGCCCCAGATGGATGAAAAACTGGCATGCTTGATGGGTGCTTCCGGTGTTTGGTTGACCACGGGCGGTTCCTTGATGAACAGGATGGGTATCAGCACCACGAAGCTGGAGGCCACGCTTGCGATGAGAACAGCTTGGTAGGCGGCTGCACTCTGCGTGGGCAGGTTGAAGAGCCGGCTGAAGAAGCTCGGCAGCACCCCTGCCAGGGCATTCCCCAGCGTGCTGGCCAGCGGGAAAACACCAAAGGACAGGCTGAAGAGCAGATCACGGCTCTTTTCATCCGAGACTTTCATCATGAACGGGGCCTGGCTGAGGAAATAAAGCTGTCCGGTGGCACCCCAGATGAAAGCCATGACCAGCATGAGGATGGGCTGGCGTACGACCAGCATGGTCAGGATGGCGAAATTAGCCAGGGTGAAGCCGATCAGCATGGAGCGTTTGCGCCCGATGCGATCAGAGAGCATGCCCATCGGTAGACCCAGTACCAGGGCGGCGATGGACGGCATGGCATTGATGAGACCCAGGTATTCGCGGCTGTGCCCATCTGAAAGGATATAGAAGTTGAAGAACAGGCCAAAGGCGGTGAAGAGAAAACCATCCAGAAGCAGAGCAAGCAACAGAAGCTTGGCAGACTGGCTGAGTTTTCCCACCTGTTGGAGCTGTGATGTGAAAAGGCGTAAGATTTTCATGATATTTTCTCAATAAGCGGTCATCCGGCTGTTAAGGGTCAGAACCGCATAAATCGTTTTGTCAGAGGGCAGTTGGTACTACAAGAACACCTGCCTTAAGTCAAATATTATGCCAATGGCAATACAAAAGATGGCTGTTTTGGGAAGAGTGCGTTCAGGAGCACATATGACTCCTCGTTTCTGTCCCAGCAATCTGCAAAGGAGAGCTGGAGTTCTTCGAAGGAGCGGTAACCAAACAACATTTGGAGGAAGGTCAGGTCGGGGAAGGCGGCATCCCCTTCATTGCTGGAGTCGGGGGTATACGCTTCCACAGCTGTCAAGCATCCTGATTCAAAGCTCAACTTGAGACCGGAGCGGTAGAAATTAAGGTTGAGCGTTCCACTGTAACCGACCACCAGTTCCGACTCCGCCAGGCGATTTTCGAGAGCGGGGCGGATGTGGCGGATGAACCCTGGAAGGTCTGGCAGGCGCAGGTAGAAAGAATACGTGTCGCGCTGGCACGGCAGCTTCTCCCGGAAGACTTCATAAGCCGGGTGGTTGAGTCCCAACCAGAAACCGTAAGCCTGGAATGGTTTATCCGAACCGGTAGCATTGGCAGCGCCGGTTTTCCACAGGTAGCGTGCCACGGAAGGCGTGACTGCCAACCAGGATACCCCGGATCTGAGTTCGTAGGCTGTCATAACAAGCGCCATGCTTGTTCCGCTTTCCCAGTTGAACCAGGGGTGCATCAGGTAACCGACAGGTACCCCGGCGCCGCTCTCAATGATGCGGATATCGGTGCGGTTTACATTCTTGGGGCTCATTCCCAGCAGTTCATAGCGCCAGGTGGCTTCATCGCGCTTGCAGGAGACCAGCGAGCGGCGGTTGCCATGTGCGGTTACCTGCATGATGAAAGGGATGTCGCTCTCGACAGCTGGGCGGATGAGGTAGGGTTCGCTTTCGCCTTCCTTCAATTGAGGCAGTTGGGGCTCATATCCCACCCGTCCTCCATGCAGGTCGATGGCCATTTCATAACCGAACTGGCGGTAGTAATAGGGGATGCCGGTGATGGCTTGCAACAGTTGGCCGCGTTCATAGCTCCAGGCGTGCACCTCTTCGAACTGCTGGCGCACCAGTCCACGCTTGCGGTAATCGGGATGGGTTCCGACCACTTCCGGGCGGCCGACATCAAAGGGGATCCCGGCATAGGTCCAGGTCTGCGAGATCAGGTTGAGAGATGAGACGATCCTGCCTGTGTGGGAATCCTCCACCAGGGTGAAATCACCCGGGTCAAAGCTCGGGTGCGGGTGGGTCATCAGGTCGTGCACCCAGGCAGCGATGCGCTCGTCAGGTTGATCGGGGACGTTATCACTATGAATGATGCTGTTAAATTCAGCTAAAGCATCTGCATCAGCTGGGTTGGAGCGGCGCATGACCAGTCCATCACCCAGCTCTCGCAGGATAGTTGTAGAGTTTGTGATCGAGTTCATTTTATTGTCCCGTGGGATGCTATCCTGGTCAGGATGCTATCCCAATGGCGGGGCACTCAGGGATGAGCGCTCTGCAATGAAAGTTATTATTCTTGTGAATGTTACTCTGCCAGTGATCGTTTAGGACTACCCGGCAGTTTTCAGGTTGCCAGAAGAGTCTTCAACTCTGCGATGGCTTGGTCGGGCTGCACAAAGTGGATGGCATGCATGCCAATTTTGCGGGCTGCTTCCACATTCCGGGGCATATCGTCCAGGAAGACGGATTCTTCCGGGAGGACCTGCAGGTTCTGGAGTGCAGCCTGGTAGATGCGCGGGTCCGGCTTTGCAAAGCCCACTTCGGCTGAGATGACCATGTCATCAAAAGCATCTGCAAAGTTCTGGGCTTCGATCCAGGCTCGCAGCTCGGACCAGGCATTGCTGATGAGTCCGATCTTAATGAATAGGTGCAAGCTGCGCATCAGACCCACCAACTCAAGATCAACCCGGTCGCCTGCAAAGAATTCGCTTCGCAGACGGTCGATCCCGGAATCCGGCTGGTTCAGCGAGCTGGCAACATTCTGCCAATGGCGGGTTTCCGTAATCAGACCCAGCGAGGCCTGTTTGCTGGATTCGTTTTCAAAGACCAGTTTGTCGATGTCTGCATAGCTCATCCCCAGGCTTTCAGCCAGCCTGGTACGCGGCTCAGGGTGTTCAGTGCGGACGATGACGCCACCCAGGTCAAAATAGACAGCCTGGATGGTCAATTACCCTTTCCGTTCTGGCTATCTTCGGTAGGAGCCTCGCTAAGTGCTTTCAGATCTTCCTGCCAGTTGGGGTAGGAGCGCTCAAGTTTCTTGCGCTCAACCCGGTTAGCACGACGGCACTTGGGGCAGTAACTATGGTAATACTGCAGGTCCTCGTCATTCATCGTCTGAATGGCGATCAGTTTTTCCTCACGACCGATGGCGAACATGGTCTGGCAATAAGTGCAGCGCAATTGCATGGTACTTCTCCTTTTAATGATCGGGACAATCAACTTTATTGTAACTCTTTAAGCAAGTGATCAGTCCAGAGGTTTGCGATAGATGGTGAACTGCTTGGTCTGACGGTAGCCAACACTCTGGTAGAGATGCAGCGCACCGCTCAGGTTCTGGGAATCCACTCCCAGGGCGGTCTCATTCATACCCATGTCCTTGAACATCCGGATGCTCTGGACAATCAGGGAGCGGGCCAGGCCTTTTTTGCGCCATGGGCGGCGCACGCTGATGCCTTCGGTGTAGCCACGTAGTCGTTTGTATTCAGCATTCTCCACTTCATCGATAAAATTCAGCACCATGCCGGCCACCTGGTCACCATCCCAGGCAACCTTCCATATATCAGGTCGAAAAATGCTTTGACCCTGCCAGGCCTGGTAAATTTCTTCGCCTTCTTCCACGTAGCCCCAGTGATCTTTAAAAGCTTCCTGCATGGCATCCCAGATGGGACGGATGTGCTCAGGTCTTACCGGGCATACTTCGAGACCAGGGGGCATGGGTGCCTCCGGCAGCGGGTCACTGACAGGACGGCTCATATTCAATTCGTATCGGACAGGCTGATAACCGGACTTTATTAACATGGCTGTCGTACCTTTTTCGGTATCAGCTGCGCCAGCCTGGAAGAAACGCGGTCCTGCCATATCGTGGCTGGAAGCCACCTGGCGCAGGCGGTCTTCAGACCAGGCCAGCATGGCGGACCCGATCCCCTGGCGGCGCCAATCAGGCAGCAGAAAGCCAAAGGTCTGGTAAAAGGTCAGGCCATCCTCTTGGGTGTTCCAGGTTACTCGCGTGTAAGCGATCATACGGCCATCGATCTCAGCGATGAGCAAATCCCGGTAGGGATCGCAGTTCTCAAGGTGGTTGTAATTGTTGGTGATGTTCTCAAGCGTCTCGGAGCGTTCGATCTGATCTTCGTCCTTGCTGCCATTGATCACCGCCAGCATGGAGGGCAAGTCGGAATGTCCGCGCCAGGCGCGGAAGGTGAGCCCGGGGATCTTCGGGGCATTCTGGATGGTGATGCGGTCGTCGATCATTGGTTGTGTGTTCATTTCAGACTCCATTTTTTTACAGTAACGCTTTCTCATATGTGAGCAAGCGGAAAGATCTTTGAAAGCCCAGGCATTCGTAAAGACGGATGGCCGGGAGGTTGTCGGATTCGACGCAGACATTGGTCTGGGTCATCCCTAGTTTGTGCAGATGCTGCATCCCGGCGGCCATGACAGCCCTGGCCAATCCGCGACCCTGGTAAGAGGGATGGGTGCCAACCGGCTCGAATAAACCGATCCGTGTGACAGGGTCTGGCCACAGGTTGCAGAAAGATGCGAAGTCCCCTTCTGGTGAGATGCTTACCAGGTCGTTTTCGGGGCGGTAGACTGGCGACTGCATAAAGCGCTGCATGCGCGGCCAGTACGCTTCGAAGGATTTCCCGGAGCCAAATGCGGCATGGGAGGCGGCAGCCCGCAGGCGCACTTCGTGCTCCCCCGCTACCGGGCGGATATGGAACCCCTCCGGCAGCTCTATCTCGGGGAGGTCTTCACCCAGTGAGCGCTGCATCAAGTACATGCCCTTCTGGTTGAGCTGAAAACCGCGCATTTCGAGCCATTGGATGCGGGGCTGGTCGGTTTCTGCCACCCACATGGTTCGAATATTTTGGCTGTTCAATTTCTTCAAAGTACTGGCCTGGGTCTCTTCTGCCCAGAGCATGATCTTGGCTTCAAAGGAACGGCCGTGCAACTCGGGAACCACAAATACATCGAAGGTGCGGCTGGCGTTGGAGAGCAGGGACCAACCTGCCAGGCGGGAATTCCATTCCCACAGGCAGATCTTGTCCCGGTAATTTTCGTCGGTGTAGAACAGCCACCAGCTCAGATCACCGGGGTGGACATAGTAGGCGCGGTTGGCCGCCTGCCGACCTGCGGACAGGACGGCTTGCATCTCTTTTAAATCGCTGATATCGCGATAGTGACGGGCGGTAATGGTCATGGCTAACTCCTTGCTTTTGGGAGGCAGCGCCTGGTCTACGTGCACCGGAGAGAGCTGACTGGTGGTGACCAATCAATTCTTCCGGAAAGGCCAGGATGCGGCCGAGGTAAAGGTGGATTGGATGCCGGGCGAGGGGTGGAAAGGTCCGGCAGACAATACAGGTGGGATGATCCGATGCATTCTATTCTTTGACATTTACATTTTCCTTTACAATTTTTTCTTACGATCAAATTCAGATAAAAAAACGACCACGGATGCTGCCCATGGTCGCCAGGAAGGTAAGGAAAAAAAAGACCACGGGCTGAGTGCTCCGTGGTCTGAAATACTATGCGTGTATCTTTTCAGTCAACAGGCGCACTCCGCGTAAGCAATACAAGACCACTTGCAGCGGCATTGCGAACGCTTTGTTTGCAAAGTAATACGTAGTTCATTAAGTGCGCCTCCTTTCGTAAGATGATCTAACTTTGAGAGTTTATCATGACTATTTTGTCAGGTCAAGGTTTTAATCTGGTTTTAATCTGATTTTAATGTTTGAATTATAAAAATTCTCTTCCAGGCGTAGAATATCAACCTACGCAAGATCCTTCTATTCCGTGAATAAGGGTAGATGCCCGAGCGAGACGATATTCTTCCACCTGGCCTGCTCACCTTCGGTCAGGATGGCTGCTTCTCCTACCACTGTTGCTTTGGCTTCTTCCATGATCATGCGCATGCCCTGCAAGGTTGAACCCGTGCTGATGACATCATCCAGGAGGATAACACGGCTGTTTTCAACCAGATGCAGGTCTTTCTCATCCAGGTAGAGGGTTTGGGTTTGACCTGTGGTGATGGAGAGCGTCTCAGCCTTGATCGCCTTGCCCATGTAAGGCTTGTAGGTCTTGCGCAGCACGACATATGGCTTGTTCGTTACCACTGAGAGGGCATAGGCGATAGGGATGGATTTGGCTTCAGGAGTTACGATGATGTCATAGGTTGCAGTTGCGAGTTTTTTGTTCAATTCGGTGGCGCAAGCCTGAACCAGCTCGGTATCACCCAGGATATTGAGGATGGCAATGGTGAGACCCGGTTTGATCTGAAAAAGGGATAACACACGCTGCAATCCAGCGATCTCCATGGAGTAGGATTTTCTTTTCTGCATTTTAGTTCCCTCTTAAGGTGAATTTTGGCATATTGAGTCTATCATAAAACAATAATTTGTTAGGAATTTCAGTAGCGTCCCTGGCAATTTGAAGACCTTGATCTTATAGATGCTTCGGTCTGCCCCTTCAATCGAAAAATTAATTTGATCCGATCAAAACAAAAAACCAAACCGAAAATTCATAGTAATTTGCCATTCTGAGGAGCAAAGCGACGAAGAATCTCCGATCACTTGAAGAATGATCCTTTGTAAGTGAGATTATCAACTGGGCTGAAATTCACAGAGTTCTGCGAGAAGGGTACGGGGAGCCATTGCAGGTAAAGATTTCATCCTCTATGGTCGTTCATAGGGCTTTTCGTCAGAACCACGCGGGACTTGCCCGGCATCCTGCCTGGTGAATGACATTTTAAACGGGATGAACCTCTCTTTAAGCCACTCCGTGGTTAATCAGCAAAATGAAATTCGTGATAAACAAAACAAGCTCAGGGTATAATCCTGTTGTGTTACCTGAACTGCATCTCCATGACCTTGTGCGTCTAAGGAAACCGCACCCATGCGGGTCCTATGAATGGACCATTGTGCGCTTAGGGGCGGATATCGGCTTGGAATGCTGCACCTGCCGGCATCGCGTGCTTTTACCCCGTCGTGATCTTGCCCGCCGTTTAAAATATTTGATCGCCAAAGAAGAAGATGAATCCTGATTCTGAATTCAATCAACCAAACAATCAAGCACCAGGTTCAGACCGCAAACCCCACATCCTTTTCCTGTTCTCGGATACCGGCGGCGGGCATCGTGCCGCGACTGAATCAATAATAGAAGCCTTGCAACTGGAGTTCGGGGATACACTGACCACCGAGATGGTTGATTTTCTCAAGGATTATGCACCAACTCCATACAACCGCCTGCCGGATTTTTACCCGGACCTGGTGCGCATACCTGAGCTGTGGGGGGTTGGTTTCCACATCAGCGACGGCAGACCGCAAGCCCGCATCATGACTTCCACCATGTATCCGATCGTGCGCCAGGCAGCCCGGCGCCTGGTCCGTGAGCACCCCAATGACCTGCTGGTCAGTGTGCATGCTCTGGGTACCTCCTTTTTTCTAAGAGCGCTCGGTTCCAAGCGTCCGCCGTTCATTACCGTGGTGACCGACATGGTCAGCACACATGCCCTGTGGTATGACCAGCGCGCCGACCTGACCCTGGTTCCCACCGAGATGGCACGCCAGCGTGCCCTGGAATTTAATATGGCACCCGAAAAAGTGATCGTGGTCGGCCAGCCGGTATCCGAACGCTGCAGTACTCCTGAGGGAGATAAGAGATCATTTCGCAAAGAATTGGGCTGGAACCTGGATAAAGCCACCGTCCTGCTGGTGGGCGGTGGCGAGGGCATGGGTCCGCTCAGCGAGACCGCCATCGCCATTGACGAATCGGGTCTGGATGTGAACCTGGTGATCATTACTGGTCGGAACGCCAGGCTCAAAGCGGATTTGGAAACCCGCACCTGGGATAACCCGGTCTATATTTACGGATTTACAAAGGATATGCCCGACCTGATGCGTGCCTCCGACGTCCTGGTGACAAAAGCCGGACCCGGAACAATTGCTGAAGCACTTATCGCCACCCTGCCCATCATCATTTATTCAAAGTTGCCTGGGCAGGAAGATGGCAATGTGCGGTTTGTGGAATCAGTTGGTGCAGGCGTTTGGGCACCGGAGCCACTGCAGGTGGTGCGCACCCTGACACGCTGGTTCTGCCGTCCCAACGAACGCCTTAAGGTGGAGCAGAATTGCCGCCAGGCCGCCCGACCGGATGCATCTCGACGCATTGTGCGTATACTTGGAGAAAAATTAGGTCTGGAGCAGGCAAAAGCCGGGTCTATGCCTGTCATAACCCCTGACGTATAATAAATTTATCATGCCTATTCTGGACGCCACTACCCTGGAGATTTTCAGCCGCAGCCCGGAGCAAACCCGCCGGATCGGTATGCGCCTGGGAGGATTTCTCCATTCCGGGGATGTGATCTGCCTGCAAGGGGAACTAGGCTCGGGGAAGACTACCCTGGTACAGGGCATTGCCCAAGGCTGGGGATCCCTGGATGCTGTTTCCAGCCCAACCTTTGTTCTCATCAATATCTATCGCCGCCCGGATTTGAGCAGCTTGTTCCATCTGGATACCTACCGAATCGGATCCGTTTCTGAGGCTGAAGAATTGGACCTGGACGAAATGCTTTCCCAGGGACCTCTGGTGATCGAATGGCCTGAGAGAATGAAGTCGATCCTGCCAGACGAGCATCTGTGGGTTCAATTGAATTACCAGGACAATGAACAGCGTTCGATGCTTTTTTCTCCGCATGGGGATCGTTACTTGAAATTGATGAATGAATTCCGGCAATCTGTGTTTGGAGTGATCTGATGCTGCTATCTTTGGATACTTCCACTGCCCAGACCGGTCTGGCCTTGTATGACGGAGTACAGATCCTGGGTGAAATGACCTGGCATAGCCATCTGCGCCAGACCGTTGAACTTGCCCCTGCCATTGTGGACCTGCTCAAACACGTGGGTACAACGATCTCAGCCGTAGAGGCTGTTGGTGTTGCCATTGGCCCTGGGTCGTTTACCAGTTTACGGGTCGGGCTGGCTTTAGCCAAAGGTCTGGTGTTGTCCCGGCATATCCCTTTGATCGGTGTGCCTTCCTTGGATATCCTGGCAGCCTCCGTACCGGTGCAGTCCATTCCACTCGCAGCCATTCTGCAGGCAGGGCGCGGCCGTCTGGCAGTAGGCTGGTATCATGGTTGCGTGGATGGCTGGAATTCCGACGGACCGGCCAGGACTTTTACCGTGGATGAACTGGCGGAAAGCATTACCTCTCCCAGCCTGGTGTGCGGTGAATTGAATGCAGATGAACGCCAGCGCTTAGCCCGTAAATATAAGAATGTCAGCATTCCATCTCCGGCGAATTGTGTCAGGCGACCGGGTATCCTGGCTGAGTTATCCTGGAAGCGATGGCAGGCTGGGGAATCGGATGTGGTTACCACGCTGTCGCCCATCTACCTGCCGACGACTGGAGTTCCGAATCCGTAACCATGGATGCTCCTGCTGCGGATCTACGCATACGCCGCATGCTTCCTGCGGATGTCCCCTTGGTGCACGCTCTGGATGGTCTTTCCTTCAGCCTGCCCTGGACCGAGCGGTCCTTCCGTTATGAGGTGACCGAAAACCCCAATGCCCGCAACTGGGTGGCAGAACTGGATCAGGATGGATCGATCCGCCTGGTGGGAATGCTGGTGCTGTGGTTCTTTTTGGATGAAGCTCATATTGCCACCCTTGCAGTTCACCCGGAGTTTCGCCGCGAAGGCATTGCCAGGAGGTTGATGTATACCGCCCTGAAATCAGCATACGATGAAGGAGCTGAGCGTTCTCTGTTGGAAGTTCGCGCTGGCAACATGGCAGCCTTGAAGATGTACAAGGAAATAGGGTATGAGATCGTAGGACGCCGCAGCCATTATTATCACGATAACGATGAAGATGCCTTGCTTATGACACTGGAGAACCTGTCTTTATTGCTGTCATCTCACTAATTAAATGCAGGTTACTGTTCAGAGCCACCGTTCCCGGGAGGTCAACATGAATCCAGATGAGATCCTTGCCCAAATTGCAGTAGAAGTTTCTGCTTGCCAGGATTGCGGTTTGCACCTTTCCCGCAAGAAGGCGGTACCTGGAGTGGGACCTTCTCATGCTGAGATCATGTTCGTAGGGGAAGGTCCCGGTTTTAACGAGAATGAACAGGGGCTGCCATTCGTAGGGGCAGCTGGAAAATTCCTGGATGAACTCCTGGCACAAGCCGGGCTGGTTCGGGCAGATGTCTGGATCGGAAATGTAGTTAAATGCCGGCCTCCCAATAACCGCGATCCCCTTCCGGACGAACTGACTGCCTGCAACAACTACCTGGACCGACAGATCAGCATCATCAACCCCAAGATCATTGTCACACTTGGGCGGTATTCGATGGGCAAGTTCTTTACGAATGCAAAGATCAGTGCCATCCATGGGCAAATGCGCAGAATGGGAGACAGGTTTATAATAGCCATGTTCCACCCGGCTGCGGCTTTGCACCAGGCTAAACTTAAGCCAACCATCCTGGCAGATTTTGCAAAATTGCCAGCCCTATTGGAAGATGCTCGTAAATTATTGAATGTTCCTGTAAAAGCCCATCAAGCCTTGCCTGATGAGCCGGATGAACAACCGCAGCAGTTGAGCTTATTCTAATAATAAGGATTTCCTAAAAATGGAAATTTGAGGTGTAAAAGCGAGCCCGTCTGGTTTTGACACCCCAACCTTCCCCTAAATCATGGGAGGATTAAATCGATCCATGGAGAAGAAAAAATGACGATCAAAGAGACTCTTATCAAGAAATTCAAGACCAAAGAAGCCCGCATCAGCGTGTTGGGATTGGGATATGTCGGCTTGCCGCTGGCAGTCATTTTTGCCGAAGCGGGATTCACCGTGCTGGGCATTGACCCGGATGTTCGCAAGGTGGAGGCTGTCAACAAGGGGCACAGCTACATTCAGGATGTGCCCTCCGAACAACTGACTCGCCTGGTAAAAAGTAACAAGATCAAAGCCAGCGCGGATTTCTCCGGGCTAAAAGAAATGGACGCGGTCAGCATTTGTGTGCCCACCCCATTGCGCAAAACCGGCGACCCGGATATGTCTTTCATCATTTCAGCCAATGATGCGTTGTCCGAGTATATGCATGCCGGCATGGTGGTTGTGCTGGAGAGCTCCACCTACCCGGGCACAACCCGCGAGATCATGGTTCCCAGGTTGGGTACCGAAAAAGGGCTGGTTGTGGGAGAAGACATCTTCCTGGCATTCTCCCCGGAGCGGGTCGATCCTGGCCGTGAAGATTGGACGACCTACAATACGCCTAAAGTGGTGGGTGGTATCACCCAGGATTGCTGTGACGTTTGCACAGCCTGGTATGAGCAGGCCCTGAGAACAGTATTCACAGTTTCCACAGCCGAAGCAGCCGAGATGGCTAAGCTTCTGGAAAACACTTTCCGCATGATCAATATTGGCCTGGTCAATGAGCTGGCAATCATGTGTGAGCGGTTGGGGGTGGATGTGTGGGAAGTGATCGACGCAGCCGCCACCAAGCCCTTTGGCTTCATGAAGTTCACACCTGGACCTGGGTTGGGGGGGCATTGCATCCCGATCGATCCGTTGTACCTATCCTGGAAGATGAAATCCTTCAATTACAATGCCCGTTTCATTGAGCTGGCCTCCGAGATCAATACCAACATGCCGCGCTATACGGTCGGTCGGGTGATGGATGCCCTCAATGAACATGGACTTGCCCTGCGAGGTTCGAACTGCCTGGTACTGGGCACAGCTTACAAACCCAACATTGACGATATTCGTGAATCTCCGGCGCTGGATGTGATCGGTCTGCTCAAGAACAAAGGTGCCATGGTGACTTATCACGACCCCTATATACCCAGCTTGAAGACACATGAGGGTGAGCGCATGGAGAGCGTGCCGGACCTGATGGCGGCGGTCAAGGTGGCGGATATTGTCATCATTATCACCAACCATAAGGATTACGATTACCCGGCCATTGTAGAAGCAGCCAGCCTGGTTTTTGACAGCCGCAATGCCCTGGGAAAACAAGGTAAGAACCACCCCAAGGTAGTGAGGTTATAGATGGCCAATTACCTGGTGACCGGTGCAGCCGGCTTTATTGCTGCCAGGGTGTCTGAGATGCTGCTTGAACAGGGGCATGCCGTGACAGGCATTGATAATATGAACGATGCCTATGATGTGCGCATGAAGGAATACCGGCTCAAGCGGCTGCAATCCATGCCCGGATTCAGCTTTCACAAGCTGGATATTTCCGAGCGCTCTGTCCTGGACCCTTTCAAGAACGTCCAATTCGAGGCAGTCATTAACCTGGCAGCCCGGGCAGGTGTGCGCGCCAGCACTGAGAATCCCTGGGTATATCTGGATACCAATGTGACCGGCTGCCTGAACATGCTCGAGCTGTGTCGTCAGAATAACATCAAGAAGTATGTATTTGCATCCACCTCGAGTATCTACGGCTCGAACCCGCCTTATCCCACGACGGAAGAAGCCGACAGCAGTCATCCCCTACAGCCTTATGCCGCCAGCAAAAAAGGGGCGGAAGCATTGGCGCACAGCTATCATTACCTGTATGACTTGGATGTGACCATTGTGCGTTACTTTACTGTGTACGGACCGGCTGGACGCCCCGACCTGGCTCTCTTCCGCTTCACGCAATGGATCAGCGAGGGACGTCCAGTGCAGGTGTATGGCAGCGGGGAACAATCGCGCGGCTTTACTTACCTGGACGACATTGCACGCGGCACTATTGCAGCCCTGAAACCGCTAGGGTACGAGATCATCAACCTGGGCGGTCATGAGGTCATCACCATTAATGACCTGATTGGCATGCTCGAGACCGCCATTGGAAGGAAAGCCAACGTCGCTCATCATCCCCCTGTCCAGGCGGATATGTTTTCCAACTGGGCGGACGTGAGCAAAGCCAGGTGTATGCTGGGCTGGGAACCGCAAGTCTCATTACAGGAAGGGGTGAAGCGCCTGGTGGACTGGTATGCCGCCGAGCGCGACTGGGTAAGCGAGGTTCTCACCCCGTGACCACGCTCCAAAAGATCAACACTTTTTGGAAAGAAAACCCCATACTCCGCAAGCTGGCCCGAAATTTTGGTTACCTGTTAAGCAGCAACATGATCAGCGCCGGGTTGAGTATGCTGCAGGGCATTTTTTCGGCGCGCCTGCTGGGGGTGGCTGGCTTTGGAACACTGGGAACCATCACGATTTTTGTGACTGTGATCAACAA
>Ga0172370_10002488_pt1 | contig 26593 bp, 22 predicted proteins | sample LakKiv5m_FD_114538 | JGI IMG/M metagenome (GOLD analysis project Ga0172370, IMG submission 114538) | Freshwater microbial communities from Kabuno Bay, South-Kivu, Congo - kab_022012_11.5m | ecosystem: Environmental > Aquatic > Freshwater > Lake | place: Democratic Republic of the Congo...
CCTGCAATACATGTCACGACCCGCACGGAATAAGCAGCACCCAAGGTAACAGCACCAACAACAGCAAACTTATAAATTTCAACACAAATGTGGTGACTTCTTATAATAACCAGTTAAGATATGTCAGGACAGGGTACCGTTCAGGCTATTGCGAACTTAGGTGTCATGGTGAAAACCACAACCGCTATTCATACCCTTAAGAAGTATTTATTTACGGGATGAAACACGAAATGATAATTAAAACCGGTATTGTACATAATTAAATTATTTCATGTAATTAAAGTAATTCAATTTATTTTTCAGATTAGTTAACTAATTAGGAATATAGCAAAAAATAAATTTGTTTATTCATTTAGTTTATATTTAGAATAAAATCAATAAGTTAGAGAAATTAATATTATGTTAATTTAATAATAATAACTTATAAAGAATTAAAAAACAACACGAAAGATATAAAAAATAATTTAGATAGTTCTGTGATTTGGATAAATTGTAATTTAGTATGTGATTTTAGTGTATGATTTTAGTGTATGATTTTAGTGTACGATTTTAGTGTACTTTGATTTTAAGAATTTTTTTTAGCGAACAGTGAATTTCGCTTTATTTGTTTCAATTTTTTTGGGAGGTCCTAGGATGAAAAAAGCAAGAACAACCATCGGTTTACTACTGGTAATCTTCGTTACCGGTAGTATGTTATCATACGCTGCAATCACCGGTTCCGGTCATGACTTATCAAGTGAGGCATGGAATACAACCGGGGAGATTTGCATTGTTTGTCACACTCCGCACAACGCTGTGGCAGTTACAGGTGCTCCATTATGGAACCATTCGACTTCAACAGCTACTTATACAATGTATTCATCAAGTTCTATGCATGGTACGGTTGCCTCATCACCAACAGCAAATTCATCAAAACTTTGTATGAGCTGTCATGACGGAACTGTTGCTCTTGATGCTTTTGGTGGTGCATCGGGTAATGCAGCTAATAAAATGACAGGTAGCAGAAATTTAGGCAGCGACCTTTCAAATGACCATCCCATATCTGTTACTTGGGCTGGAACGGCTGCCGGATTAAATGATTCTTCTACCACAGTTACATCTCTAAGCGGAACGATTAACCAGACAATGCTGAAGTCCGGTAAAGTGGAATGTGCTTCATGTCATGACGTGCATAATGCTAAAGGAATTTCTCATTTGCTGCTGATTGATAATTCCAACAAGAGCGCTCTTTGTCTTACTTGCCATAATAAATAAATTATTTTAAAATAAGTTAGCATACAGGGGCGTTTAATACAGACGCCCCATTTTTATAAAACGTTTTTAATTGCAAGGATGAGATTCAGATATTTCATATTAATTTTATTGGTATACGTCTTTCTCTCTTCATGTTCGACGGATAGGACGGGTAAAAGCGGTAGTGTGTTTTATCCGCTGCCACCTGATACTGCCAAAATTCAATTTTTAACATCAATCAACTCCTCGAGCGATGTAATCGGAGAACAAACAGGATTTGAAAAGTATATCGTGGGGCCGCAAAAGGAGGAGCCAATCATCAAACCGTATGGAATCGCCGCAGCAAAAAATAAACTGTACTTTGTTGATACTAAATTAAATATGATTGGTCTTATTGATTTCAGTAAAAAATCTTTTGAATTTTTTAATCCTGAAGGCGGAGGACAATTAAAAAAACCGATAAATTGCTTTATTGACAATAATTTACTCTACATTAACGATATTGAACGAAAAGATATTGTCGTTTTGAATGAAAACAGGGAACTTGTGAAGAGCTTTGGTAAGGATATATTCTCAAAACCCATTGATGTTTTTTGCTACAAAGACAGAATTTATGTTTCAGATATGGAGCTTCACAAAGTTTTTGTTTTTTCAAAAGATAATTACCAGCTTCTTAATTCATTTCCTAACGTACCAAAGGATTCGGTTGAGTTTCTTCATTCCCCGATTCATTTTTTTGTTGCTAATGATAAAATTTATATATGCGACTTTGGTGAGTTTCACATTAAGATTTTCGATTTGAACGGAAAGTATTTGAAGTCTCTCGGAAGTTACGGAAAAAATATCGGACAGTTTGCAAGACCAAAGGGAATAGCAATAGACGCCGATAAAAATCTTTATGTGCTTGATGCTGCGTTTGATAATGCTCAGATATTTAATGACGATGGTAAACTTTTAATGTATTTTGGTAATTCTGCGTCAGGAAAAGGAAATCTTAACCTGCCAATCAGAGTTGCAATTGATTATGACAATGTTGATTATTTCAAAGAATTTGTTGACGGACGTTATTCTTTGAAATATTTAATTTATGTGACGAATCAGTTCGGTGACAACAAAATTAATGTTTACGGATTTATTGAACCTAAGAAATAACTACTTTGATATACATTCGATTAATGAGTCGTGAAAAAAAACTGCTTCTGTTGTTTTTTTTCATGGCAATCCTTCTTGAATCGTGTTCACCGCAAAAGAAACATGACGTGCTAACTATTTTTTTTGATGGAGTTCCTGACCCTTCAAAAAAAGTAGTAAAAAAAGTTGATACTGTTTTGACGAAGCAAATTCAAGTTGTGCAAGAACCGGAATCACAACCGGAAGTCCGAAGCTATATTCATCCCCCATATAAGGAAAGAGCCTGTTCAGAATGCCATAAGATAAATGAAGGTTATACTTTGCAGGAAAAACTTCCAGCCCTTTGCTTTAATTGTCATGATAACTACGGGATGAAATTCAAAGTGCTGCATGGTCCGGTTGCTTTGGGTGAGTGTACTATTTGTCATAATCCTCATTCATCCAAAAATGAAAAATTACTGAATTTTGATGGTCAGAGTCTGTGTTATGAATGTCATGAAAAATCCGATGTTCTCAAAAATGATGTTCATTCGGGAATTGAGGATAGTAAATGCTGGGATTGTCATGACCCTCACGGAGGGAAAGACAGGTTTCTGGTTAAATGATAATTTGAAATGAAAAAAGGATTTTACATATCGCTTATAATGTTTTTGTTTTGGAATATTCTGCACTCCGAACAGAATATTTATTCTATCGGTCCTTGGAAAATACATGATATTCAGGGTTCTCTACTGTTCGAAAGTGGTTATAGGATGCAGGAAGGTACTTTAAAAAATGGATTTTATAATAAAAGCGAAACTTATCTGCTGCGAGGTTCATTAAAATCAAATGTGAATACTTATATCTGGCATCCGGGATTTTTACAGCTTAATATGGATTTAATTTTTAATCCCGATTTTCATAAAGATAACTATCTTGTAACCCCGGACAAGACTGAATCAACAAACGAAGAAAGAATTAATCTTTTTGCTTATATTCTAAATCAAAAACCGTTTAACATGACCGTCTTTTTTAACAAAGGTCTGACTTATACCATGCGGGATTTCGGTTCTTCCATCAGAACGAATACAATCGGATATGGAGGAGCTTTCAATGCCATAAATCTCATACTACCGATTAATATTAACTTCAGTAAGACGAGGTCAATCGAATCTGAGCTTTTATCAGGGAGATATTATAAATATGATAGGCTGAACCTTCTTGCTCAGACTTCAAAGGTATTATTCGGAAAACTCGACAATAAACTTTCAGCCTCGTATGATGATGTTAATTCTGATAATGCCGGTTTATCAATTTTAAAAAATCAGATAACTGAACTTCGCTCTGATAATTCGTTTTTGTTCAATCTTGGTGAACAAAACGCCATTACATCTAATTTTTCCTATTATGACCAAAAGGGGAACATAAAACAAAACCAGTTCCTTGAAAACATACATTTCAGATATAATCTGCCGGAAAACTTCATTTTGAATTGCAATTATATATTCAATCAGGTTAAAAATGACAGTATTGGCTCTTTGAGGCACGTTGCAGAAGGGAAACTGGAAAATCTGCTTTATCTTAGCCTGCATTCTTATGGCTACTATCAGTATTTTAATGCTGAACAATTTTCTTCTAAGGAACATCGCCACCTGGTTGGAGCAGGATTTAACTATAACAAGCTGATTCCCTACGGCAAGCTCTTTATTGATTATGAATTCAGGTATGATAAAAATTCAAGGGAAATGGCAAATTCTGACAATGTTATCCGAAATGAAGAAGTTACTCTTGACGACACCAAAGATATTCTGCTCAAATTCCCGCTTGTAAGAGAATCATCCATAATTGTTAAGGACAAATCATTATCCGTAATTTATCAGAAAAATCTGGATTATTCAATTGTCCGCCACGGTGATTTTTTTGAAATAAGAAGAATCCCCGGAGGTTTAATACCGAAAAGTGCTACTGTACTTGTTGATTACATTTCGGTAAATCCGACGAATTACAATTACGTTATGAATGCTCATAACCTTGCTGTAAAATTGCAATTTTTCGACAGATTTGTTGAAATTTACTCAAGGTTCTATATAAATCAATTTAATAATGTAACGACGACCACAAATAATGTGATAAATCCCATTGACCAGAAAACATTCGGTTTACAGCTCAGCTATAACTCTTTTAATGGCGGATTGGAGTTCGAATCATATCAAAGCTCAATAATGCCTTACTCATCCGGAAGACTTTTTCTGAAGTACTCAGATAACTTAATGTCAAATATGGTGCTGTCGTTGACTACTAATTATCAGGATTATTACTATACTGAAACTAAGGAAGAAAACCGGATGCTGGATTTGAGCAGTAGACTGGCTTACAGATTAGGTGGAAGGACAAGTATTAATTTCGAAGGGAGTTATGTAAATCAAACAGTTAGAGATATTTATATGGGATATGTAAATATAAAAGCTGAATATACAATGAATATTTCCCAGATTGAGCTTACAGCAGGATTTGATTCTTTCAACAGGTTGATGGATAAAGAAAAAATAAATTGGACAAGTATATATTTCAAGGTTGAGAGAAGATTTTGAGACATTTTAGAGCATATTTTGCATTTTTCAAATTATTTCGGATAGTTTTATTATCGGTTTTCTCACTATTAGTGTTTACAGCTCAGAAACCTGACGAAAAGCAGCCCTCTTGTTCGTCCAAAGGCTGTCACGAAGAAGAAATTAAGAAACATTTACCACATTCAAATTCAGACAAGCTATGCAAAAGCTGTCATCAGTCTAATGGTAAGGAACATCCCTCTTCAGCGGTTAAAGGATTTTCATTAATTGAGCAAACGCCGGAACTATGCAACGGATGCCACGTTCAGCCGAATAAAACAGAAAATCGTACTATCAGGGCTGTAAAAAATCAAGTTAAAATGAAGTTTCCCCATCCACCTGTTTCCGAAGGTTGCGACGGATGCCATTCGGGTCATCAGTCCAAGTATGGTTCTTTGCTGAAAGAAGCATATCCTAACGGTAATTATACTGAGGGTAAAACCGAAGCATTCGCTCTTTGTTTCGGATGCCATGAGACAGACCTGCTAAATAAGGAAAGAACTTCCAAATCAACAAATTTCAGAGATGGGAGAAAAAATCTTCATTTTGTCCATATCAATAAGGAAAAGGGAAGGAATTGCTCTCTTTGCCATGATATTCACGGTTCTAATAAAGAACATTTGGTTGTGGACAAAGTGCAATTCGGTAAATGGCTCATGCCGCTCAATTTTGTAAAAACGGAAACCGGCGGTTCGTGTGCTCCCGGCTGCCATAAGCTTCTTTCTTATAAGAGTAAATTGGATGAAACAATTAAAAGTGCTTCACTCTCGGGCAAAATAATTTTGGGTGAGGGTATTGACAAGAAAAAGGTGCCGGGCATTTTTGTTCACATCATGAAAAAAGACAATACTGAACGTTTCAATTTGAAAGTTGACGTTGAGCTTAACTTTAAAACCGATGATATTATTCCGGGTAAATATCTTGCATGGATTGACTCGCTCCAGCTTTCGGCATTACATGCAGAAACAAACATGCCTTCCGTATCTTTTGAAATTAAATCCGATAGCGAATCGGTCAATATAGCGTCTGTAAGGTTATTGATACGCAGTCATGCGGAAATAGTCAAAGGTGAGGAACTGCCGGAAATTGTTGTACCCGAAGTAAGTAAATTGATGAGTCCACAAAAACAGGAAATTAAGGTTCTTGACCCATTCCAGGAATTTAAACGGGATTTATCGAGGATATTCAATTATAGAAGCGGTTATAGGGATTTTTCATTGTCACCTGAGCTCAAAAATTTTATGGATTCGCTTTCCGTTTATCTGACTTCTCATCCGAATTCAAGACTCGTACTTGAAGTACATACGGATAATTCGGGAACGATTGATGAATTGCAAAAATTTTCAAATCTTTATTCCAAAAAGCTCGTGGATTATCTGCGTGCTAAAGGAATAAAAAGCAATCGTATCTTGTCCAGAGGCAGAGGGTCTCTCCAACCTGTAGCAACAAATCTAACTCCGGAAGGGAGAATAAAAAATAAGAGAATTGAAATGAAAATATTAGAGTAACATTAATTGGGAAAATTATGTTTGGTAGAATAATCGTATATATATTGTTTGTTCTTGCTTCAGGAACAGCATGGATGTTTTTCTATTCTTACAGAAAAAATCTGACATCCGGAATTGCAGAAAAACTGTTTTATGTTTTAGCCGAAGGTATAGTGTTTATATCTCTGTTCCTGATGGGAAATATATACTCTCATAATTTTCAATATACTTACATTTGGGATTATTCTTCATCGGAGCTTCCGACTTATTTACTCATTGCTTCATTTTATGCCGGAAACGAAGGCTCATTTCTTCTTTGGGCATTATTATTTGCCCTGTTAGGCTTCTTCCTGATGAAATATGTAAAAAAGATTGATGGATATGAGAACCTTGTCATGGGATTTTACAGCCTTCTTTTAGCTTATCTGCTGCTGATTCTGATTGTTAAAAGTCCCTTTGAGTACTTATGGGAAACTTTCAGTGATAAGGGTATGCAGCCAGGATTTACGGCTAAAGTAGGCAGAGGATTAAATCCGATACTTCAGAAATTTTGGCTCTCCATTCATCCACCGATTCTTTTTACTGGTTACGTGGCAATTGCGATTCCTTTTATCTTCGCTATGACTGCACTAATTAAAAAAGATTTTACGAAATGGGTTAAAATTGCATATCCGTGGGCTTTGGCTGCATCGGCTATATTGGGTCTGGGAATAATGCTTGGCGGCTTCTGGGCTTACGAAACACTTGGCTGGGGTGGTTTCTGGGGATGGGACCCTGTCGAAAATTCTTCTCTTCTTCCATGGCTTAGCTCAATTGCTTTGTGTCATACCTTGATAATTCAAAGAAAATCTAATTCTTTAATAAAGACCAACTTGTTCCTGGCAATTTTAACCTTTCTTCTTGTTCTTTACGCCACCTTTCTTACAAGGAGCGGAATTTTAGGTGACATGTCGGTTCACTCATTTACTAATCCCGGAGCAACGGTTTACTATTTGCTTCTTTTTCAGTTTATAGCATTCGGCTTTATGGCTTTCTTTCTTTTTGTAACAAGAGTGGGAGAGTTTAAGAGTAAGCGAATGAATCTCGATTACACTTCAAGAGAATTTCTTATTATTATCGGAACAGTGATTGTACTTTTAATCACCGGCATCACTTTTATCGGTACAAATATGCCGCTCATTAATGAATTGCTTGGGAATCCGAAGACCGGGGTTGAGCTTTCATTTTATAACAACTGGAACTTACCGCTTACTATAATGATTTTACTGACAAATGCGATTTCGCTATACATGTCTTGGAACCGAAGTTCACTAAAAGTTGTTTTCAAGAAAACATTTTTTGCCCTGGTTTTATCTGTTGTAGCAACAGCAATCCTGATTATTTCAGGGTTGGAAAAATTAAGTTTCATTTTATTAACATTTTCCGCATTAGTCTCCTTGTTTGTTAATCTTGAAATGGCTGCCAGGAATATAAAATCCAAGTCTTTGAAAGCAGGTGGCAATATTTCCCATATTGGCATTTCTATTATGATAATTGGTATCATTGCCGCTGCGGGTTATACAGATTCACATATTGTGACATTAAAAAAAGGAGTTTCAAAACAGGTATTGGGATATACAATCACGCTAACGGATAAGATAGAGGTTGAAAAAGAATATTCGGACAGGCAGAAATTTTTATATAGACTTAAAATCGAGTCGGGTGGTAATACATCAATAATTGACCCGATTGTTTACTGGAGTGACTTTAATCAAAGGAAATCTCCAATTATTGAGCCTGGAATAAAAAGATTTGCGGCTAAAGACATTTATGTTGTCCTAAAATCTGCAGATGTGGAGAACTCATTGAAATCCATAGAATTAACCAAAGATTCTTCGGCAAATTTCAAAGTTGACACAAATTATTCAATTAAATTTATTAAGTTCGACATGTCCCACGGGATGGTATCGGACATTAACCAACCTTTGATGGGAGCTTTCGTTCAATACAATATAAATGGTATGGACATCGCAGATACTCTTTATACAAAAATGGGAAGTACATCTGTATTTCATGACATGATTTGGAAGAAAGTGAATGGAACAAAAATTGATATTTCATTTCTCAGAATCATCTCCAATCCTGAAAACATGTCAAAGTCTTTAGCTGTATTTGCTTTTAAAAAATCGGACGAAACTTTCGTTGAGCCGTCGGAACTGCTTACAATGGAAATATCAGTAAAGCCTTATATCAATTTAGTTTGGTTAGGAGTTCTCATAATGATAACCGGATTTGGTTTTGCAATTGTAAGAAGCTGGACGAAGAAAAGGGATTAAACCTCTTTAAATTATTTAAAATACTCAAACTTGAATTTTTCTACGTATTTGAGTGAGTTACCCTTGTAATGTTTTGTTTCTACGCGGTCTTCGAGATGGCTCAGTGGATTAATGACATCAATAGAACCTGGTTTGCTCGAATACTTCAGGTTTTTGATTACATTTACATTTTTTTCATACAGGATGTATGCTTTTTCATAATCAGAATGGTTTTTGGAACTGCTGTCATATTGATTAACAGGGACTTCCCATCCGCTAACATATCCATCATCATCATAGTTCAAAATAATCCGAATATCAAGGTCTTTGTATGATTTTTCGATGATTCTTTTTTTATTATCATATTTAAAACTCATCAGAGCAACTTCATTTGAAGAAATCTCAACAAGATTACCACCAGAGTCGTACTTATTCATATAATCTTTTTTAAAGAAAAATTTATCATTATAAAAATACTCTACTGAAACCAAATGACCTTTATCATTATAATAATATTCTTCTCTGTCCTGGCTTATTTTTTCAATTTTTTCGCAGATTTTACCATTGGAATCGGTTTTTAAAATAAATTCTTCTGCAGGTGAGTCGGAGAGATATTTAACCATTCTATTAAGTTTGTTGGAATTGTCGTAAAAGAAAAGAGCCTTCGTTGAGTCTTTGAAATCAATTGATAAAATTGGATAACCCAAACTATCGAATTCGAGGTAAGATATTTTTTCCCCGGAATCATTCGTAACATTTTTCTTAGTTTCGTATCTGAATGTAGAAATACTTTTGATTTTCAGTGGTTTTTGAACTACAAATTTGTCTTCATTACAACTGAAAAGAAAAATACACAAACATACAATCAGCATATTTAATAATAAACGTAAATATGCTAAATTGTATTGATTATTACAAGCTTTGGCATTTGTCTTATTCTTTTGAAATTTGAAGTCTGTCATTAAAAAATAATTTTTTTGAAATTAATTTATTATTGACGTACAAAGATGAGATAAATTAATGAATTTGTTAGAATCAGTTAATCAAACCGTTTTTTATTGCATATTGCATCAATTCGTAATTGTTTTTCATATTGAGTTTCTTAAGAATGTTAGTGCGGTGGTTGCTAACAGTAGCCTTGCTAATGAAAAACATATCAGCAATTTCTGTCAATGACTTACCAGAAGCAATTGTACAGAGAATCTGGAATTCCCTTGAGGTAAGATTTTCGTGAGGTGTTTTCTCTCCTCCTTTAAAGAGCATTGGAGCAATTGATTCGGCAAGAGTTGGTGTTATATAATAACCTCCCTGAATCACTTTTCTGATAGCTTTTAAAATCTCGTCGGTTGGTGCACCTTTATTCAGATAACCCGAAGCACCTGCATTTAAAAGTCTTTTGGCATAAAGCTCTTCCGGATTCATTGAAAAAATTAAAATTGGCTTTGAAATTCCTAATCGTTTAATGTTTTCGATGACGTCAAAAACATCTTTCCCGGGCATGCTTATATCAAGAAGTATTAGGGCATAATCATGAAGAGAGAGCATTCTGATAAGTTCATCACCCGATTCGACCTCATCGGGAACATCAAAGTCAGGTTCTCCATGAAGCATCATTTTCACTCCCTGGCGAACAATAGCATGGTCATCGGCGATAATTATCTTATACATTTTACTCCAAAAAAAGAATTACCAAAGATATTGAATATTTGTGAAAAAAAAAAGCATTTTAAACGGGTATTAAAAAGGAGCCCCTCCAGATAACTCAGGAGAGGACAGAAGAGCCACCACCATTTAGAAGTGGTAGAGCAAAAACATGGCGGAAGTCTCATATAATAAACTATTAATCATACAAATTATAACCGAATTGTAATTCATAAATGTTTGACGGTAAACTAATGCGGTCTTCGTAAACAGCTACTACTCTAAATTTAATAGGAATACCCCCTCTGTGACCAACATAAAGAAAACTTGGTCGGGTAACCCGGTCAATTTCGAGCCATTTGAGGGAACTGCTCACTTGAGCTTCGATGATGTACTCTGTGTCGAAAGGATTACCGTTCCGGTTCCATGAAAGCCTTATCTCACCGCCGATAAGCAGTTCGCCGAATAATTGCAATGGTATTCTGGGCATGCAATTCAGCATAGCGCTCTTTCGCAGAACGCTTTCATCGGCATTAATAGTGGCGGTTAACATAAGTCCTTAAGTTTTTTATTTTTACATTTTTTATTCACTTCTAATATAACGCATTGTTCTACAACAATGTTATCAGAGTTCTTACTAATTTTCCGTCAACAAAATTCACAAATTGGTATCAAACTTTTTACTATTAATCGAAAAAGTTAAGAAATGCTGTTTTAAAACTTCTTTAAAAGAAATTTTAATTGTAAATTTGTTTTTTTTGAGTAAATAATAGCTTTTTAAAGTTTTAAAACAATATGAAAGTAATCTTCAGGTTCTTGGTTTTGTTATTTCTCTGTGCCTCAATTACTTTTTCACAGACAAATTTCATTGACTCACTGAAAAAGGAGACAGAAAGGACATCCGACGAGAAAGCAAAAGTAAAACTGCTTAATAAATTAGGTCACTCACTTCATGCTGTCAATCCGCAGGAAGGATTGAAACATGCACGTCAGGCTCTTGAAATATCAAAAAAAATTGATTCTAAAAATGATATAGCAAACGCTTATCTTGTCATTGGTGAATGTTATTACATTTTAAGTGATTATCCAAAATCAATTGACAATTATCAGAAATCACTTAAAATTAATGAGGAAAACGGATTTTTAAACGGAATAGCAACCAATCTTTCGAATATCGCAGTAATATACGAAGCTCAGCAGGATTTCCTCAAAGCTACGGAATATTATAAAAAGGCATTGGTAAACTATGAAAAAATGAATAATACTTCCGGTACTGCATTGATTCTCGGAAATTTAGGTATCTTGTATGCCACTCTTGGAGACAGCAAACAAGCCGAACCGAATTTTCAAAAAGCAATTGATATTTATGAAAAGAATGGAGATAAGGAAGGTATAGCAAGGAACATTGTCAATCTCGGAGAACTTTATAAAAATGAAGGAAATTATAAAAAAGCTCTCGAATATTATAATAAGGCTCTCGGTATGAATCCGGAGCTGGTTGACAAAAGAGGTCTGGCTATAATTTATCTCAACATCGGAGAAACTTTTAGTAAACAGAAAAAAGACAGGGATGCTATTGAGTATTTCCAAAAATCACTGATGATATCGAAAGAAATTGATTATAAAGAAACCATGCTTTACGCATATCAGAATCTTTCCACCGGTTATGAAAAGCTAGAAAATTTCAAATTGGCTCTCCTATACAATAATCTTTATGTTCAATTGAAAGATTCTGTTTACAATGAGGCTAACGAAAGGAAGATTTCGAATATAACAGCCGGATATCAGGTAGAAAAACAGGAAAAAGAAAATGAAGCCCTGAGGGAGAGAAATCAGCTTCAATTTATTTACTTCGCAATTATTCTTGCTTTGATTGTTGTGATTCTTGTCATTACTTTTCTAAGATACCGTATAAAACAAAAATCATTGAAACTTATTACCGAAAAGAACAGACTGATTGAACTGGTTAACAAAGAACTGGAATTTCTGAATCAGGAGCTGAGCCAATCAAACGCTTCAAAGGATAAATTTTTCCAGATAATTTCGCATGAACTTCTAAATCCGGTTCGTTGGATGAGCAACATCACGGATATGCTTCCCAAGCGAATTCAGTCAATGAGCGTTGCTGAACTTCAGGAACTTGCAAATGTTCTGAACCAAACAGCAAATCAATCGAACAAACTTTTGGAAAATTTGCTTCAATGGGCAAGACTTCATACGGGAAGAGTGGTTTTTAATCCTGAAAAGTTGAATTTAAAAGAGATTGTTTACGAAAATGTTGAAATGATTAAATCTCAGCTTGCAGAAAAGAAATTGTCTTTAAATATTGAAATTCCGGATGATATTTTAATTATGGCAGACAAAAATATGCTTGGTGCTGTGGTCAGGAATTTAATAGAAAACTCTGTTAAATTCACTCATGAAGATGGAAGTATAAGTTTTTCGGCATCTTTGGAAAATGGGTTAGTTAAAGTTAAGGTTTCGGATAATGGAGTTGGAATCAGTAGCAATGATATTGAAAAACTCTTTAAAATTGATGTTCATCATAGTACGGAAGGTACTGCAAAGGAAAAGGGTACTGGTTTCGGTCTGATACTTTGCAAGGAATATATCGAAAAGCATGGTGGCAGCATCAGTGTTGAAAGCCAGCAGGGAAGAGGAACAACATTTTTTATTACCATACCGGGAATTTAGCCGTTCATTTATAAATTTTGATAAAAAAAGAGTTCTGCTTCCATGCAGAACTCTTTGCTACTCACACGATATTTTTTTTCAAAACTACCCTGCAAAAGCAAGATCAGAATTAGCGACGTATTTAATCAGACTTAAGGAATTTTTAACTCCGAGTTTAGACAAAATGTGCTTTCTATGGGTTTCAACTGTCCTGAAACTAATAAATAGTTTTTCTGAAATTTCTTTTGTGGTATATTCATTAATAACGAGACCCAGAATCTCTTTTTCCCTTATAGTCAGATTGTGAAGATAAACTTTATTGTAACCTTCATCGTGATTCTCAAAATTGCTTTCGGATTTTTTCCTTTTTATTTGGTTAGTCATTGGAAGACTTTGAGGAACTTTTGAATTTACATCTGAAAAAGGATTCGACATTTTTTTAATAAAACTGCTGAAACTCCTTTTGCAGAAATAAGGTTCTCCTCTAAGAACAGTAGAGATTCCAAGTTTTATTTCTTCAGGTTCAGCATGTTTTGAAAGGTAACCATTTGCACCCAACTGAAGGGCTTTCTTAATTATCCAGCCGTCACACTGGCTCGAAAGCATAATAATCTTTAATCCCGGGAATTTATCCCTGATGTTCTGAAGAACTTGCAATCCGTCAAGTTTTGGCATATTGATGTCAAGCAAAAGAATGTCTGTTTTGTTTTTAAATAGAAAATCTTCGACTTGCTCACCATCTTCGAGTATACCGAGCACTTCGTAATTTTGTTCTAAAACTAAATCCATCATTATAAGTTTTGCGACGAGAAAATGGTCGTCGGCTATCAGGATTTTTACATGCTGTTCCATAGAGCTTTCATTTAATTTTCAAAAAAAGTTAATAACCCCTGTAACTAAAATCTAAAATCCCGTTATGCTGTTTGGTATGATTCTTGTTATAAATCTATGTCAATTTAACTAATACAACATCATCCTTGATGGTGGAAGCAAATATAATAATTTTTTTTTTACTATTAAAATTTTTTAAATAAAATACCAAATACTACGGATAAACATACCAAACTATACGGATTAGAAAGGTTGTTTTTTAAATGATTTGATAAGTATGAATTTCGCATAAAAATTCCGGAATTTTAATTTTTTCTCTTTGATTTGTTGAATGATAATTAAATCCGCAACCTGTGTTATTCTTTTCGTTGGTGTGTTTTTCCACTCCCAAAAATATTCGTATGAATGGCTCATGTCCTTAAAATCTTCGTAAATCTTTTAAATATTAAGACAAAAAATAACAATTAAAACTTAACTTTTCTAAGTATTGTTTGGTATTCGATAAAAATCAGTGTTTGTTGGTATTTCATTTCTCATTTTATAATTTTATATTTGTGTTGCATAATTAGGTTTTTTTTATTCTGATGAAAAAAAATATGGATATTACACCAGCTTACGACGAGCGACCCATCAGAGTCTTACTATCAGAGCAGCATCGTTTGAGTGAAAAGCTGCTTAAAGGCTATCTTTTAGCACAAAAAAATATCCAATTAGCCGGAAATGCAACAAAAGAAGTTGAGATTATCAGAATTTTAAATGAACAGCCTGTTGACATTCTGCTTTTGGATATTAACCTGCCCAAATTAAATGCATTGGATTTAATTTTGGCAATACTCGAAACTTTCCCCAGCGTAAAAATAATCATCTACAGCGATTATAACAAATCAATTAACATTCTTCGGTCACTGATAAATATTAAATCTGTGAGTTTTCTTCCAAGAGACAGTGAACTTAATGTTATTGCTGATGCAATATCGAAAGCGATGACAGGTAATTCAGACTAATGAGAGTAATATTTTCCTAAGACAGATTTTTTTTAATTAGTCGAGTTATTTTGTGTGATTTTAGTTTCCAACTCGGTAAATTTAATTACATTTGGGTCCGTCTTTATAGCATTTCTGCTAATTCTCGATTTCAATACCAAACCTTCCAAACTTGTGCAACGGCTAAGAGCAACGTAAACTTGACCGGGAGAGAATGAGTCCTTTAAATCAGCTATCACATTTTCAAAAGTAAGCCCCTGACATTTATGTACAGTAACTGACCATGCTAATTTGACAGGAAATTGTGTGAATTCTCCAAGAATCTCTTCCTCAATCTTCTTTTCTTTTGTACTCCAAGAATATTTGATGTTGCTCCACGTAAATTTCTTAACTTCAATGTCTTTCCCGTCTGGCAATTCGACGATAATCTGAGTATCTTCAAGTGTTTTTATTTTTGCGATTTTGCCATTAAAGTATTTTTTATCGGTATCATTTCTTATAAACATGATTTGTGAACCTTCCTTGAGATTAAGAATTTTTTCAGTAGGCATCATCGAGTCAGGAAATTCACCGGTTAATTCAGCTTCGTAACTTTTTAATTTTGATTGTAATTCATCAAGTTTTCTTTTATTGGTTTCATCCACAATCCTATTGTGTGTAGCTATTGTAACATGATTCAAATTATCATTTTTGAATACAGAGGGAAGAAATCTGCTGTTCAACAGTTCCATATCTGACTGGCTAAGCTGATTAATACGTATGTTGTTCAGCAAATTAATGAACTTCCTGTCTTGCTGGCGGTAAATCTTCTTAAGTTCGATATAAGCAGGTTTGTTTTCTTTTAAAACTAACGAACTAAAAAAGAATGGAGTTTCATAATAATCCCTAAGTAATTCCCAATGGTCGTTCTGAGCGATTGGAGGCAGCTGAAATGCATCGCCGATAAGCAGAACCTGTACTCCACCGAACGGTTCGGATTCCTTTTCACGGAATACACGAAGAAGTCTGTCAACGACATCAAGTAAATCGCATCTGACCATGGAAATTTCATCAATTATAAGAAGTTCCATTCCCCGGATGAGATTTTTATGTCCTTTTTTATATTTGAAATTATCGAATATAGTTCGACGGTCTTCATCGTTATCAGAAGGTTTGGTTCTTAATCTGAAATCACCGGGTAAGTAAATACTCGGAGCAATTTTAAAGAAAGAATGAATAGTCTGTCCACCTGCATTCAAAGCTGCAACACCGGTTGGAGCAAGCACTACGGTTTTCTTGGATGTTGTTTGTTTAATAAATTTTAGGAATGTTGTCTTACCTGCTCCTGCTTTTCCGGTCAGGTAAATCATCTTATTAGAATTTTTTACTAAATCGGATGCTAAATTGAACTCAACATTAGTCTCATCCAATTCAATGTTATCAATTTTTACAGACATGACATTTTCTTCTAGTCTTTCTAAGTTATCGGCTATTATGAATGAAAATATTTCATCTAAAGATGCTCATGATTATTATTTCTCATTGCTTTTGCTATTACTAGTAACTCTTTAACATTATGCACGTTAAGTTTTGAATTCAAATTTTTTCTGTAAGTATTAACGGTATATTTACTTATACCAAGCTCTTCGGCTACTTCACTAGTTGATTTTTTATTTCCCAGCATGAGGAGAACATCTAATTCACGTTGTGTAATTAACGACTTAATCCTTTGTTCATCGAGTCTATTATTGATTATTTCATGAGTCACAACACGCTTCTTCAAACTCATTTTAATATCTTCGAAAATCATTTCAAAAGTTCTGCCGTTAAAAGCTGGCTTGCCGGAGAAAACTTTTCTTATGCCATTCGATAGCTCTTCCTGGGACGTGTCCTTAAAAATGTATCCGTCTGCATCAAGTTTGATAGCTTTCAGAATATTCTCCTTCTCTTCGCTGCTCGTAAGAATTATTACTTTAATCCGGCTATAAGTCAGCTTCAACATTTTTAAAACTTCAAATCCATCCACCTGGGGCATGTATAAATCGAGCAGAACCACATCCACTTCATTACTTTGCAAATAATTCTTTGCCTCGTCAGCACTTCTGGCAATTTCCACAATGTTGATATCCGGATATGACATTAGCAGCGCCTTGGTACCAAGACCTGATATCAGATGGTCATCAACAATCATTACCCTAACCCTTGTCTCCATGATTCTTTAAGAATAATTTTAAAAAATTAACTATTCAAAAATACAAAATCTACTTTAAAATCGCTAATTATTTTTTTCCTCTCCAAATCCAAGTATTACACTTGTATCTCACGAATTAGTTAGCTAACTTTACAAAAAAACCTTTGATAATTATAAATAAATGCTTATTTTTGATTAAAGTTAATTAACTATTTGACGATAATTGAATTTGTAAGAAAAAATTATTTAATTAAAATACATCAGAAAGGTTAGCTATAATGAAAACTTTGATAAACTTATTCTCCTCTGCATTGATTGCACTTGTCTTCGTGGCTTGCAGTCAGAACAGCCCAGTACAACCCATCGAAACACAAGCTATTTCAGAATCCAACGTCCCCGCACAGTACATCGTCGAAATGCAGCCCGGTGCTGTTATTCAGTCCGGTGGTTCCTTCAATTGCGGTGAAGTTGCAAAATCAATTCTCGTTTCTCACGACATTTCCGCCCAGAGCGTAGTGGCTGTTTACAGTAAAGTTTTAAGAGGTTTTTGTGCCAACATCACTCCATCTCAAGCAGGCGAGCTTCGTAAAGACCCAAGAGTCAAGCAAATTGAAAAAGACCAGCCCGCTGTTAACTACGGTTTTCTCGTGCCGACCAATCCCAAAGACCATAATATCTTAGCTCAGACTACCCCGTGGGGAATTAATGCCGTGGGCGGCTCTGTTGATGCTACTTCCAACACAGGAGTTGCATGGATTGTTGACACAGGCATTGACCTTAGTCATCCCGATTTGAACGTAAATACAACTTTAAGCAGAACTTTCGTAAGAACAGGTGCCGACGCTACCACCGCCGACGACCTTAACGGTCACGGTACTCACGTGGCGGGAACAATCGCAGCAAAAAATAACTCCGTCGGAGTCGTTGGTGTCTGTGCAGGTGCTACCGTCATTGCCGTAAAAGTTTTAAATAGATATGGGTCCGGTTATGTTTCCGATATTATCAGCGGTCTCGATTACGTCAGCGACAACCTCGTTGACGGAAAGCTCAACGTCGTTAATATGAGTTTGGGTGGTTCCGCCTCCAATACTCTTGATGCAGCAGTAACAAACTTGGCTGATGCCGGCGCTTACATTGTCATCGCAGCCGGTAACTCACGTGCAAATTCAAACAATTATTCTCCGGCAAGAGACAACGGCGACCGCATCTTCACTATTTCGGCTTATGATAATTCAGGTAGATTTGCCTCATGGTCGAATTGGGGAAACGGACCTATTGACTATTCCGCTCCCGGAGCAAGAATTTATTCATCTTATAAAGATGGTAGATACGCAACAATGTCAGGTACATCCATGGCTGCTCCGCACGTGGCAGGAATATTGCTTGCAAACGACGGAACAATCAACTACAGCGGAACAGACACTTACGACCCGGACGGAACACCAGACCGCAAAGCAATACGATAATTAAAAAATTTTTCCTTTTTCATGTTAGATTCCTGAGGGCAGGCTGCCAACCTGCCTCTTTTTTTTTCTTCCCCTTGATAAGGAGGGGTGTCACGAAGTGGCGGGGTGGTTCTTTCATTTCCTTCTTCACACTTTTACATTTTCAACTCCCAAACTCAATCTTAACCCCCTATAGTCATTATCAATTATCAATTGTCAATTATCAATTATCAATTAACTACGTGTCATTTGGTATATTAAAAATATCCGTATTGTTTGGTATTTCTTTTCATTTTTTTATCAATTAAATTTGTCACGTACAAAAATGCGAGTTTATTAATTTAGTATGAAAATAACGCTTTACAAAATTTTTCTGGCTCTCATCACCGCAGCTATTTTGATTCCTGCCGGAAGTCTTAATTCTCAAAGACGTTGGAATAATTCCGCCTCCGGCAATTTCGATGCAACATTTATTACAGACACTGAACCTCCCGAGATTCATAACTGCCCGTCCAACATTACCTCCTATACGGGCAGTCATTCAACTAACTGTTCTGCTTCCGTAACATGGACAGAACCCACGGCAACAGATAACTACAAAATTGAAAGCTTTTTATCGAATTACGCTCCCGGTGCTTCTTTTCCAGTTGGGACCACGACCGTTACTTACACAGCAAAAGACCCTGCGGGCAATACTACCACATGTCCATTTACTGTTACGGTTCGGGACAATACAGCGCCTAATATTTCTGTAACGCTTAGCACTTACAGGCTTTGGCCCCCCAATCACAGAATGGTAAACATCACTGCAACTGTTCGTGTAAACGACAACTGCTCTTCGGGAAGCAGTCTCGACTGGGTGCTCGAATCTATCACAAGCAACGAAGACGACGACGGCTATGGCGACGGGGATACTTCTAACGATATTCAAAATGCAACATATAACACTCGCGACCTCACTTTTTCGCTCCGAAGGGAACGCTCAGGAAGAGGAAACGACAGAATTTATACCATTACTTACAAAGCCACAGACGCTGCAGGCAACGTCAGCCGTGCGTCCGCAACGGTTACCGTTCCCCATAATCAGTAGTATTTGGTATATTGCTCAATTACCAAATACTTGGTATTGTAACTGTAAAAATAGCTTTGTAAGTTTGTAACGTGACTTTAGTTCTTTGACAAATTAATCCGTAAAAATTCATCACACCCTGACCCCGCCTTGCCAAGGAGGGGAACAAAAGGGGTGGTTCTTAAAGATTATTTTAGATTTCTTTTTCGAAGAGGGATAAAGTTTGAACGTTGAAAAGATGAGAAGGTTATGAGATGATTTGAAAATATCAAAAAAAAAGTGACATCTGCAAACCGAGTAGCTTTCAAAGTTTGAGCAATCGAATTTGAAGTCAAAATATACAGCAGGCTGAATGAAAGTCTTTCAGAGTGCACACTGATTTTCTCATTTAATAACGCCTGCAAAACAAGTAAAAAACACAGAAAGTCCCCTTTAGGAATTCGCGACTCCGTCCGAGGACTCTCCGCATTGTCGTTTAGACACGAGCATAACGTTCTATCGTCCATTTTATTTGATTCTTGAATTATTTTTGAGATTGTAATTTAGATAAGAACGGTCAATTAATCTTTGTTCTTAAAATGACCATTGACTAATGACCTCTGACTTTTCTTCATTCTCAATTCTCAATTCTCAATTCTCAATTAAATAAAGCCGTCCTTAATTGGACAAAAAATAATTCAAATTTTGTTCAATTTAATTAGGAGGGAGGGACAACGTGAAATTAGTTATTTCATTAGTTGCTCTCATTATACTCTGCGGAACGTATTCCTTTGCTGATACAAAAGATATCAGCGACCAAGGAAATTTCAATATGAACTTCTATTGTGTTCCGAATAGCCAGTGCTCAGGCTTTGATGTTAAAGATTTAGGAAACTATTTCATAGGTACCATTGACTTAGCAGCTTTGGACCCTGACCTTAGGACTTTAGTTTTCTTTACCCAGCAACTTCACAAATACGTTTTACTATCTTATACAATAACGGTTCAACAAACTTCAGGTTCCGCGGACTGGCTTGAGTATGAGATTCATAAAACCTTTGATGCATTGGCGCCAGTTTTCGTTGCAGGTCCTCTGATGGCAGTTGGCACAGACCCTACTAATACTTCCGGTACAATGAAATATGCCAGAGATGTAGAAGACGATATTTCAGACGTTCTTTGCTCTCACGAAGCCTATTTATTTGTAAAGGCACTGAGAATTAAAAGCGAAGTTGTAGGACCTGTTGAATGGACTGTAACATATACGGTCACTGTAACTGTTTAATTCATTTGTTTACTGTGTGAAAACGGTAAGATTTACAATTTATAATTCTTTTAAAAATTTTTTAAGGAAAAAATCATGAAAAAGCTTTTTGTTTTATTAGCAATTTTTGCATTGACAACTACTTTTGCTTTGGCTGATGCTACTGGTACTTTTAAGGCAGATTTCTACTGCGTTCCAACTCTAACCGGACCAACTGCTACTGCAGACCTTGGCAACTATTTCATAAGTAATGACCCACAAGCTGCAGGCGGTACAACAACATTAACATTTACATTTAGTGGTGTGGGAGATAAATCCAAATTAACATATACTGGTAAAGTCGAAGGAAATACAACTAATTATGTTTTGGATGGTACTTGGTCCCCAAGCGGTTCATGGACAGGTGATGGAGTTGTTACAACCTGGAGCAATAGAACAGACCCAATTGATGGCGGTGATGAAAATTGCGAAGGTGTAGTTACGGTAGTAGCAACAGCAACTTATGTTACTGGAAAATTAATCGGGACTCATTCGTGGACGGTTACAGTCACTGGTACCGTAACAATATAATTAATTAAAAGAAAACTTGAAGATATTATTTTAATTAAATTATTAACCAGGGACAGGAGTTGTAAATGAAAAGACTAATAACAGTGCTGTTATCCCTGTTCTTTTTTTCGATGTCCTGGACTGCGAATGCAGTTCCGGTAGATATGAAGAAAAGTTCAACGGACTGGTTCTTTGTTCAGGTCTTATGTTTACCCTCTCTAAGTTTACTTCCACCAAGTTCCGTACCACTCGGTAACTTTTTCGCAGACAAAGAATGGCATGATATATCAGCGGATAATAAAACGCTGACATTTAAAATTCTTGGCGGTCTTGACGAAACTTTTACAGTAAGCTCAACTGTAACAATACCAGAGTCATCAGTAGATATGAACTGGAAGTGGACTATAGTAAGCGGAAACAAAAACGAAACGCTTGGACCAAATCACCCTGCTCTGTCTTACACTGACCTTACATTGAAAGACGGAGGTACTCATGGTGCAGCCTGTGATGCTTTTGCTACTTTTACAATTCAAGCTATGAAAGTGAAATCTAATTCTTTCACGGGATACATTGAAATTGAAGTTTCTGTTTCAGCGACATGCACAATTTAAAAAGGTAAGTATGAAATTATTAATAAAAATACTAATATTACTAACTGTGATTGTTGTGTACGCTGGAGCTGTCCCGAATCAGAAGACATTTTCAGAGCAAGGTTTTTATAGTGCGGAATTCTGGTGCAATCATTCATTAGAGCCCCAAGGCTGGAATATGGATTTGGGTAACATTTTTGCCGATGGAATTAAGAAACATCCGTCACCACCGGTTGTTGGCTTGAATTTTATTTCTTTCCATATTACCGGACAGCAGGGCAAGCTCTATCATATAAAAAATGAATCATTTAACAGAATTGTAAGTATAGGAGGAGGAAATGTAACATTGGATTTCCATTGGGTTTCTCAGAAAACCGGTTCGCCGCAGATTGCTTATCCGGAAGATGAATTAATTGATATCCATAATTATTCCCTATATTTAAATCCCACAAATAATGATCCTTGTAAAGCACAAGCAACATTCACGGTTTACGCCGATTGGCTTACTGCCGATCTCACAGCATTGCCGGGGACTTACTATTTTGAACTTACACTATCAGTAACTCCCGAAGGTATATAAAATAGACGGCTCTTTTTTTAAGAGCCGTCTTGTTTTTTAAAATATTTTCACTATATTTACAAAATGAAAAACAAAAATAAAATACATTTTTTATTTTTTTTATTGCTTGCTATTTTCAACATTAATTTTGTTTTTGCTTGCGAAGAGCATGATGATGAGCATGAGCATGAAGACAGGTATGACCATCATCATTGTTATTGCAGATACAGCTTTTATATTAATGGTGGTGAAACCGATTTAGGTAATTTTGTAATAGGCCAGACTTACAATAATCTTCCTACTGCATCAGGAAATGGTAATAGTATCGAATTTCTATTGAGAGGGAATTATTATTCACGTTTTGTTGTAACAACAAGAGTCACACGACAAGTATCTTTAGGTGGCGGTCATGCTGACATTGACCATTGGTCGTGGGAAGTAAATAATTCAGGAACTTATGGTTCTCCAAGAAACGACACAGAACTCAATTTATCAAATCTACAACTTTGCAGACCTTATGGAGAGGGTGGTTGTTCCGCATGGGCTAAATTCAGAGTTACAGTCAGACAATTATCATCATCTTCAAACGCTAGTGGAGGAAGAGCAGTTTTTACAGTATATGTTAGTGTTAGTGTTATGTGCTGATAAGAGAATTTTAAAGAATTTAATAAAACTTAAATTATTACAGAAGTGAAATTTTTAATTAATGTTGATATTTTATTAATAAATTCGAGAAAATAAAATGAAAAAGTTTTATCTAACGATCGTTTTAATGTGCCTATTTTACATGTCTTCTTTTTCACAGGTTAGTATATATCCAACTGCTTGCTTCATAGATCCTATCTCTAGAGCGGGGAGTATGATGATTACTAATACTTCAGAGGATATTCGTGAAATTTCAGTTTCATTAAAATTCGGTTACCTGACTTACGATTCGTTAGGTAATCCAGTAACAAAGTACGATGATACCAATGCTGAAATAAATTACTCCCTGCTGCCATACTTGAAAGTATTCCCCTCAAAACTCATTATTCCACCAAAGGAAAAACAGACTATCAGATTTATGGTGACAAATGCATCAGGGCTTGAAGATAAAACATACTGGACACGAATAATTGTTACTTCAGCCCCAATTGCAAAACAAATTGATACTAATACAGTTCCTGGTAAAGTTGCAGCACAAATTATAATAAAAACTGAAATGATCGGGCTTATTGCTTTTATTAAAGGAAAAACAACTTCACAAATTGATATCGGTTTCCTAAGTTCGGACGTTGATACATCGAATGTTAATCTGCTGTTAAGACATGAAAAAAATGGAAATTCTCCCTTCTGGGGGACACTGAAACTTGAGGTTTTAGACTTAAAAGACGAAAGCATTATTAAAAAAGAAGAACCGATTGCAATATACTTCGCTTGTAATAAAAAATACACAATTAATAAAGCAAAATTAACTACAGGAAAATACAAAGCCAAGGTAGAAATAAATAATATTAGGGAGGAAGTACCAGAAGATTTAAGGATGGCTTTCAAACCGATAGAAAAAACTTTTGAATTTACTGTGCCATAAAGCAGCACTAAAATAGATTTACAGCACAGCCCCTTTTGCTTCGCGGCGGGAGGGGTTTTTTTCGAACACCCGCCGATTGGTGGTTCTTGGCATGTTTATTTCTTAATATATTTTGATGTTACAAAGAATATTATTTACGCTCATTATTTTTCCGGTATGCGCGGTTATGGCTTTCTCCCAGAGCGACGAGCAGCCTTCCAAGCTTCCGGCAGACGCACAGCAGGGCTTTTTCCAGCTTCATTATGCAGGTATTTTGCGTGTGGACATGATTGCTATTCTTTACCAAAACAGAATATTCATACCGTTTTCAGAAATAATAAACCAACTGATGATATACAATGTTTTTGACTATAAGAACAAATCAGTCTCCGGTTATTTTCTTAGGCAGGACAGTTCATATTCAATTGATTTCAGAAATAAAAAAGCAAAATTTTTTAAAAAAGAGATTTCACTCGAGCAAGATACATTCTTAATAGACCAGGTAGAAATATTTGTACTCCCTTCATTATTTAAAAAAATGTTTAATCTGGATGTAAATGTAACATTTTCAAACTTAGCTATTGATGTAAAAAGTAATGTTGATTTGCCACCTTTGAATGAGTACAAGCGCTTCAAAAAATATGCTTTTCTTGATGGAAAGGAAAGTAATATTGAATTTAAACCGTTAATATTTGATATATCCCGTAGTTGGTTAAATGGTGGTCTTTTAAATTATATTGTAAAAGCAAATCAATTTCAAGGTTCAAGAACTTACAATTATTCTGCGAATCTTGGTATGGCTATTCTTGGAGGTGACCTTCAAATTAGCAATTATGGGAATTATTCAGAAATAACTTCAGAATATATAAACAACAATTATTACCGATGGCGATTATTTTTAGGTGATAATTCCTATTTGAGTCAAATTCAACTTGGTGATTTGTCCACTTATGGAGGCAGAATGTCATCATTGCCTTCCCTACAATTTCGTGGATTACAATTCTCTAACGAGAGCACTCAAATGCCTACTGCTTTCACAACTTACAAAATTGAAGAACAAATAACTCCCGGCTGGCAAGTTGAACTTTATCTGAACGGAAAACTGTTCAATACTGTAATAGCAGACCCACAGGGCTATTACAAGTTTGAAGTTCCAGTAAATTATGGACAATCAAATATGGAGATAAGATTTTATGGAATTAAAGGTGAATACACAGAGAAAAAGGTGCTCCTTAATATCCCGAGCGAATTTTTACAACCCGGTGAAATTAGATACACAGTTAGTGCCGGTGAAAAAAAATCCGATAATCAAAAATTTATTGACGGGAGAGCCTCTGTCGGAATTACAAACTGGCTGTCAGAAATGTTCAGCGTTGAAAGGAATGATACATCAAAAATCTATGAAATTTATAATTCTCTCTCAATTAGATTAAATAACGATTTGTATACATCATTAGACTATTTTCCAGGCAAGTTATATCGTGGCAAAATTACATACTGGCCCTTTGAACTTGGAAATTATCAGCTGTTATTTACAAAGTATGATGGTGTTTCGGATTTTAATTATAGTAAGCAAAAGTCTTTATTAGATATTTATGCCACTCTGCCAAGATTTTCAAATTTACCATTTAATTTTGGTTTACAAGTACAGAGAGCTGAAAATGAAACACAGAATATTTATAACATCACAGGTTCCTTGTTTGCGAGTTATGAATCTTTTTCGTTAAGTACAAATTATAGAGCAAATTTTACTGAAGTAAAAGGAGAACCAATTAAAAAAATTATGCAAACTCTTGGTCCTACATTTAATTTTTATTGGTACAAGAAACCTAAATTTCTAATGTTTCTAGGTATGACATCAATAGCTGTGTCAACAATTTATGATTTATCACAAAACCATCTTTCTAATATTAGTTTTACGGTAAACCAATCATTGTTAAAGAACTTCAGTTTTTCACTTGGTCTGAATAAAATATTAAATGGTCAGAGTCCAATTAATATTCTTTTTGGATTAAGAGCAGATTTATCAGCAGTAAGGTCATCAACCGAAATAAAAGCAAATATGAATGAAGCTGTTTCCACATCACAGGAAATTCAAGGAGTTCTTGGTTTTGATGCGAATTTAGGAAGGTTTTTAATGAGCAATTCGTCAATACAATCTAATATAGGAAGTGGAGCAGCAAATATCCGAGTTTATCTGGATGAAAATTTGAATAATCAGTATGATGAAGGAGAGCAATTAATTTCCGGAATTAATGCACGAATTGATAAAGCGAGTATTGATAGAAGGTCAAAGGGTGATATGATACAGGCGTATAATCTAATTGCATATTCTCGTTATAATGTGATAATTGATAAAACATCATTCAAGAATCCCCTGTTTATTCCAAAATTTACGGAATTTTCATTTATTGCAGACCCGAATGTTTATAAGCCTATTGATATACCATGCTATGCTGGTGGTGTAGTAGAAGGTACTGTTGTAACTTTCTCAGGAGATGAAAAAGAAGGACAAAAGGGTGTTAAAGTACATGTAATGACGATAGATAGCAGTTATA
>Ga0172370_10002494_pt1 | contig 26541 bp, 28 predicted proteins | sample LakKiv5m_FD_114538 | JGI IMG/M metagenome (GOLD analysis project Ga0172370, IMG submission 114538) | Freshwater microbial communities from Kabuno Bay, South-Kivu, Congo - kab_022012_11.5m | ecosystem: Environmental > Aquatic > Freshwater > Lake | place: Democratic Republic of the Congo...
CTGTCATAGTCGTGGAGCATTACCAGCGAACGATAATGGCTGCGGATTATCTGGTTGTTCTCGAGCCTCTGGCCGGCCGGCATGGCGGCAAGGTCATGGCGATAGGCCAAACGGATAAATTGCTGAAGGGAGCCGAATATCCGGATTCGCTTACTTTGCAATATCTGCGCCAAGAAAAAGAAATCAATCTTGATCGCGCCAGGCGGACCAAAGAAGCTGAAGCGGTCAGATTGATCGGCGCGACAGCCAATAATCTTAAGAATATCAATGTTGATTTTCCGTTGCGCAAATTGGTCGTTGTCACCGGCGTTTCCGGCAGCGGCAAGTCAACCCTGCTTTTTGACGCGCTTTATGAGAATCTGATCAAAGTCAAGCATGGGTTCAGGAAGGATTTAAATGGCATTGCCAAGCTGATCGGCTCGGAATATTTGAATAAAGTCGTGATTGTCAACCAGTCGCCGATCGGCCGGACTCCGAGAAGCAACCCCGCCACTTATACCGGCATCTTTACGCCGATCAGGGATTTCTACGCTTCGTTGCCGGCCAGCGCCGAACGCGGTTACGGCATCGGACGATTTTCCTTTAACCGTCCGGGCGGCCGCTGCGAAGCTTGCGACGGCGCCGGCTTCAACCTGATTGAAATGCATTTTTTGCCGGCTGTCTTGGTGGAATGCGATGTCTGCCATGGCAAGAGGTTCAATCGCGAAACCTTGCAGATCAAATATAAGAATAAGAATATCGCCGATGTCTTGTCTCTGACGATCGATGAGGCCGTGCCGTTCTTTGACGGCCAATACCTGATTACTGATAAGTTGAAAGTCCTGCAGGAGGTCGGACTGGGTTATTTGCAACTTGGACAATCGGCGACGACGTTATCCGGCGGTGAGGCGCAAAGGATAAAATTGGCTCGAGAGCTTACTCATACTCTCGGCCAGAAAACATTGTATCTTTTAGATGAGCCGTCAGTCGGCCTGCATTATCATGATATTGAGATGCTCTTATTGACACTTAATAAATTGATTGATCGCGGCAATAGCGTGATTTTGATCGAACATAACATGCACATCATCAAGGAAGCGGATCATGTGATCGATCTCGGGCCGGGCGGGGGAGAGTCCGGCGGAAAAGTCATCGCGCACGGCACGCCGCATGAAATCACTCGCGCCAAAGAGAGTTTAACGGGCGATTATTTAAGGACATATTTAAAATGATATTATGCTAATATGGCCGATTTTGATATAATATATGTATAATATTAATTGAAATTTATGAAAAATTGGCTTTATATAATCGTGATTGCGGCTTGTTTGGGAATGATTTATTTCGGGCTGGCTAAAAAGCCCGATATTCAGACGGTGAAACAGGCGGATTCAGCCAACCAATCAGGAACGGCGGCCGGCCAAGCTTCAAAAACGGCTACGACGGCTCCAGTTGCCATCGGCCAAGTGGCCCAGCATTACAGGCCGGATGCTGCGCCGATCGCGTCGGGCGATCAATCGCAATTGAGCGCCACCGAAAGCGCTGAACGCAATTTTCAATTGAAGCCAGTTTTGATCGCCAAACTGTATCTGATCGACAAATACAAGTTCGGCATTTGCTATGGCGCGCCGGTCGCTGTGCCGCAATCGGCCATCGATATGCTGGTTTCAAGCAATCCGCCCCTTGTCAGCTTTTTAACGCAAAAATATAATTTACAGACTGACTTGGACAGATATAACAAGATGAAACAATTGCAAGCTATCACTTTAGTTGAAACTGCCAGCAGCAAATATAATTTTACATTTCTTGACGGCCAGTGCCAGAATACGATTTATTATCAGGGCACGGTCCAAGTGTCTGGAGAAGCCGTAACGGAATCGGGCACCACTCAGGAAAGCCATACTTATAAGTAAGCATGAAAATTAGGAAAATTGGAATTATAATCATATCTATTTTGATACTGGCATTGTTATCCGGCTGCGGCAAACAGCCTGATCTTGTGACTGTCAACATTGCGCCTGATGAAGCAGCTAAAACATCAATTGCAGCGGAAGCGCCAAAGCCGCTTGCAGCTCCATCAAAAACGACGGAAAAAGCTGCCGCTGCGGTTGCGACCGCAGTACCGCCGGCGCAAACTGCCGTCCAGATTCCCAATGAATTTTCCTTGAATGTCGCCTTCGCCCAGCAGGCGCCGTTCGGCAATTGGGATGCGATCCATGAGGAGGCTTGCGAGGAAGCCTCCATGATCATGGCCGACAGGTATTTCCGCAAGCTGCCGCTTAACGAGACGATAATGGAAGCTGAATTGCAGAAATTGCTCAAGTGGGAAGAGGAGCGCGGTTATGAAATAGATTTGACGGCTCAGGAAACCGTTGATGTGTTAAGGGATTATTTCGGCCGGACAGCGCGCTTGTCAACGGCTGTTTCTGTTGATCAGATCAAATACGAAATCTCGCAAGGCCGGCTGATAATCGTTCCGGCGGCGGGTCGGGAATTAGGCAACCCTAATTTCAAGCAACCGGGCCCGATATATCACATGCTGGTCATAAAAGGCTATGACGGATCAAAATTCATTACCAATGATCCCGGCACGCGCAAGGGCAATGGCTGGACTTATTCTTATGATAAGCTGATCGGCGCCATACATGATTGGAATCCCAAATTGCTTACCGGCGGCGTTATGACCGATGCCAATATGGCCAAGGGCGCGGCCATTATGGTGGTTGTGGATAACTGATTTGATTTATCGTTTTAATTGGAATATCAGCCTTGACAGCTGATTTTTTAATTGCTATAATTTAATTACCTACTAAAATACTAGGAATTATGCTGTTCACCACCAAAACCGAATATGGCCTGAAAGCTCTGAAAATCCTAGCGCAAACCGGCCGGAATAAGCAGACTTCCCTATCTGATATTGCCCATCAGACCGGCTTGTCATTGTCATATTTGGAACAGATTTTTGCCAAGCTGAAGGGGGCCAAAATAATTAAAAGCACCAAAGGAACTGATGGCGGCTATTCATTGAGCCGCAATGCCAATCAGATCAATCTATATGAGATAATCTTGGCGCTTGAAGGCCAGACAGCGGTCAATAATTGCATGGCGGGAGGCAAGTTGTCATGTAGCGGCAATTGCTTGACACGCAAAGTCTGGGCGGAAATCCAAAGCGATATGGAAAAAACGCTAAAAAAATATACTTTAAAGAATTTAATCCAATAAATATGTATAGCGAAAAAGTCTTGGATCACTTCAATCATCCCCGAAATCAAGGCGTCATAAAAGACGCTGATGCGGTCGGCGAAGTCGGCAATCCCAAGTGCGGCGATGTCATGAAAGTGTATGTCAAAATCGGGGAAAATATCAAGCATGACAAAATCGTGTCCGATATAAAGTTTGAGACACTGGGCTGCGGCGCGGCCATTGCCACCTCTTCCATGATGACCGAGATGGTCAAGGGCAAGACGATAGAAAGCGCGCTGAAGATCGGCAAGCTGGATATCGCCAATGAACTGGGCGGCTTGCCCGAAGCCAAATTGCACTGCTCAATCTTGGCTCATGACGCTTTTGCCGCCGCGATCAAGGATTATCAAAATAAAAATAAATAAGCTTATGCAAGAAAAAATCATCAAGCAATTGGAAAAAATCCGTCCGCATCTGCAGATGGATGGCGGCGATGTCCAATTCGTCTCTTATGACGATGCCTCGGGAGTCCTAAGCGTCAAATTGCAAGGCGCTTGCGCCGGCTGTCCGATGTCGCAGATCACCCTGCAGCAAGGAATAACCAAAACGATCCAAGAAGAAATTCCTGAAGTCAAGTCCGTAGTTGCCGTTTAGACATGTATTTTAAAGCGCATATCATATGAAAAAAAAATGGATATATTTGGACAATTCAGCGACGACGCCGCTTGATAAAAGGGTGCTAGCGGCGATGATGCCTTATTTGACCGATACTTTCGGCAATGCTTCGTCCATCCATCAAGCCGGCAATGATGCCATGCGAGCCGTATCAGAATCCAGGCAAAAAGTCGCCAGTTTCTTGAATTGCCTGCCGGAGGAAGTATATTTCACATCGGGCGCCACGGAAAGCGATAATTTGGCGATATCCGGAATTATTAAGGCGTTTAATGCCAAGAATAAGGAGATCAAGCCGCATATCATAGTATCGGCCATAGAACATGAAGCGGTGCTTGAGCCCGCTCGCCAGTTAGCCAAAGAAGGATTGGCGGAATTGGATTATTTGCCTGTGGATAAGTCGGGAATTGTCAAATTGTCCGAGTTGAAAAAACTGATCAAATCAAATACGGCCTTGGTTTCCGTCATGGCGGCTAATAATGAAATCGGCACGATCCAGCCGATTGCCGGGATCGGCAAGATGATTTCAGAATTGAATGCCGGACGCAAGGCGAAAATATATTTCCATACTGATGCGACGCAAGCGCCGGCTTATGTTATTTGCGATGTCAAGAAATTCAGCGTTGATCTGCTTTCACTTTCCGGCCATAAGATTTACGGGCCGAAAGGAGTCGGAGCAATATATATAAGGAAAGGCACTCCTCTGGCGCCGTTATTTTATGGCGGAGGACAGGAGAAAAAAATCCGTTCCGGCACTTATAATGTGGCGGGAATCGTCGGCTTGGGCAAGGCGATCGAGCTTATAAGCAACAAGGCAAGCCGTAATAAATCACATAAGGATATCAAGGCGCTGAGGGATTATTGCGCCAATAAGATTATCAATATCATTCCCAAATCGCGGATTAACGGCGATATGATCAGCCGCCTGCCCAATAATGTCAATTTCATACTGGAGGGCGTTGAGGGAGAAAGCGTAATCCTGATGCTGTCGCAGAAAGGCATTATGGCATCGACCGGTTCCGCTTGTTCCAGCGGATCGCTTGATCCATCACATGTGCTTTTGGCTCTTGGCCTGCCGGCGGAGTTGGCTCATGGATCGCTTAGGATTACTCTGGGCAGGCAGAATAAAAAAAGCGACATAGATGCCTTAATCAAGGCCTTGCCGCCGATTGTTAAACGGCTCAGAGAAATGTCGCCGTTAAAGGTTTGATTGATTTTAATAGCTAGTCCGCTGTCGGCGGGCTAGTTTTTTGCTGCAGTAATGCTGCTGGTTGAAATTAACGGAGTGGTTGATGCGGTTATGGCCATCGGAGTCGAAGTTCCCAATGCCGGATTTGCCGGATAAGGAGTTTTCTTGCCGTACATGAAGGGGCTGGACAAATAATTGAGATAAGGCCAATCAGATAATCCATCTTTGTCTTTGATCTTGTCGGCAATGGCATTGAAGCCGGAGTAATCAACGCTTTCTTCAATGACTTTAGTCTTCAGGGTGCTGACGATTTGCGCCTGAGTCATCGTCAAGTATACATTATTGTAAAGGAAGTACATCACCCAGGTCAAGATCAAGACAATGATAACAATAGTCAGGGGATAAATATATTTGATCAGGCGGAACACATCAATAGTTGCGGTTTTTTTGGGACCGTCCTTTTTCTTCTTATTGAATACGGCCATAACCGACTGAGCCGGTTTGATATCGGCAGTCAGAGACGGCTGCTCGGGCTTCAATTCTTCAGTTGTGGATTCTTCCGGCATAATTTATTTATTTTCAGCTGACTTGATGTATACTTGGCCGACAATATTGAGCGTTAAGCCGTCTTTGGCGGCTTTTGCCATGCTGATTTGGTCGCTGATAAGGTAGAAATCGGTGCTGTCCAGTCCGTTGAGAAATGCCATCAAGCCGGCAAAATCGCCTTGGGCGTTAATCGCGAGGGAATTCCTGGTAATGCCGTTTTTTACGTTCACTCCTATGAAATCTGGCTTGAGCGAAACCGTCACGTTGTTTTTGGCCGCCAGCGCTTCAATATCGCTCAGCAAAGTCAGCTCCGCGCCCTTAGGGATGAATACTGAATCCAAGATAGCGAGGTCCGCTTCGACTTTCATCAAATCCTCTTTTATTTTCTTGGCATTGAGCCCCATATCCAGCTTCTTTTCCAACGAGATTTTTTCGGCGGCAATTTCGTTCTTGATGGAAATGATCTTGTTGAGCGCAGGATAGATGATTAAAATGCCCATGACCGCCAGCAGAAGCAGCATGATCGCCGAAGATCCGATATAGTAGTTGTAAATTTTTTTCCACTTCATAGCTCGTTGATCTTGGCTTCTATCTTGATGTTGAATTGATTGTTTTCCCTTTCAATCAAATCAGCCATCGGCAAGTCGACGCTTTTTATCCAAGGCAGGCCGACCAAGGCGTTTTTGAATTGTTGGAGGTCATTTCGGGTCTTGGCTGAACCGGAAATCTCAATTATCGACTGCTGGCGGTAAAAGTTAATGGCTTTAAGCTCTATATTTTCCGGCACTGCCAGGGAAATTGTTTCTATGATCTTGCGATTGGAAATAAAATTGGCTGATATGCCTTCCACCAGCTTTATTTTTTGATTGATGGCGATAATTCTTTGATTCGTGGCTTCATTTGATTTTATATTGATGGCGTTGGCAATGACCAAGTCAGCCAAATCCTTTTCCAGATAATAGCGGGAAATCCATAGCATGATGGAAATGATCATGGCAAAAAGAAACAACAGAGTGACGGCTTCCTTGCATATCGCGTAAAGCCGGTTGTTCTTGAGTATTGTTTTCTGTTCTTGCGGTATGAGATTAAGGGCGATCATAAAAAATATCAGGGTAAAGTCCTCTCAGGCCCAATCCGATAGTTGTCACGAATGATTGGGATTTGCTGGCGGTAAAAAAATCGGCATTGGGATTTCTTATTGACTTGAAAGGGTCGCTGATTATTGTCTTGATGTCTGTGGCTTGCTCAATGACTTTTGCGATGTTCTTGGTGTTGGCGCCGCCGCCGCAGAGCAGTATTTTTTGGATTTCCTTGGGAGCGGGATAATTTTCGTAATAAAAATTTATGGCATTGAGTATCTGCTTGGACAAGTCCTCGATTGTCGGGGCCAAAAGTTCCAAAATAGCTCCTTCACAGGTTTTATCGTCCAGCCCGCAGGCGATTTTCGCTTTTTCCGCTTGTTCTTCGGTCAAATCAAGCGACTGGCAGATAGTCTCGTTTATCTGGCTGCCGGAAATCGGCAGGGACACGGTGAATTTGACTGTGCCGTCATAGAGGAATAATCCGGTCCGGCTCTGGCCGATGTCGATTATTATCTGGGGATCTTCTTCCTTATTGTATTCAACGAGCAATCTGGCGATGGCTGCGGCCTCGACTTCCAAAACGACCGGAATAATGCCGGTTTCGGCAAAGACCTTCAGGTAATCATCAACGATCTTTTTGGGCGAGGCGCCGATAACGACTTGGTATTTGCCGTTGGCATGGCCGGCAATCTGCCAATCCCAATACAGGTCATCCAGTTCCAGAGGCAGGCTTTGCGGCAATATCGCTTTTATCTTGTCCGGCAGGTCGGAGGTTTTTTCGGCTTCAATATCTAAGCTTTTCAGGAATGTTTCTGTTTCCGGCAGCGCAATGATCGCTTCGCGGCTCAGTTCGCCGCGGCCGAATTTAGTTTTCATCAGTTTGTTCAAGGAATCGGCGAATACCGATGGCTGCCTGATCTCGCCATTGACTAAGCAACCGGCGGGCATTCGCACTTCGTTATAGAGTTGTATTTTTATTTTTTTGCCGATTTTAGCCATCTGAGCCAATCTGAGCGATTGATCGGAGATATCCAGGCCAAAAGCGATTTCCGTTGTGGAAAAAAATGACATTTGAAATTATCAAAATTAATTTCTGATTATATTATAGCATATTAGTATTCTTCTTCCCAATGATCAACCGTGACAACCGGAGAAAAAGTCGCTGAACCGAGTCCGGCATTGACTATGGCGTTATCATAGGTGATTATGACGCCTTGCCACAGGCTAGTCAGTGTCAGCTTTCTGGCGACTAGCGCTCCGATCACGTTAATGCTATTGGGCAAACTTAAAATATTGATCTTATCGTTTGCATAAATTAATCCAGTGCTGTTAAAGCTGTCCATACAAAGTTCAAAATCAATTCTGCCCTTACTTAGAAGCCCCGAAGGAGAGCCGCCGCCAGGATTATTAATAGTGACAGATGAGCGATTAAAGCAGTTTGACCCCCAACAACAAAATAAAGTGTTTTTGCCGACAATGATGTTGCCGTCAGCCACTAGGGTGCCATTAATGATCAAATCATTGCTGCCGTAAATATCAACTGCGCCCGTCACATAAGTAATGCCGTCTAAAGTCAGCGTTTGGCCTCGTTTGCTGTATAATAAGTCGCTGAATTGATTTGCGGTGTAGATCTGATTCGCGCGGGATTTGTAAGACAGCGGATCGCTGGCATTGTCAAAAGATATGGCCGGCATGGGAATCGGATCGGGAGCCGGGGGATTATTCAAGCTGCGCGTGGAAGAGGCGGTAATATAGGAACTCTGATTGAGAATGATATTGCCGGTTGCGGCGACATCGCCATCGGCTATGATATTGCTCCAAAAGTTAATGATAATATTGCCGTTGGAAAAAAATCCGCCGTTAAATACATGAAGATTCGATCCCGACATGTCGATATTACCGTCGGCATATTCGCCGTTTCGGCCGATGACGCTTTCGCCAGTCGCTTTGTAAACGCTGGTTTTTACGACTCTTTGCGAGGAATTCACTCCCAGATTCAAGGAAGCAGTGACGATTATATCGCCTTTGGCTTTTTCAGAATTAGTTATCTCGATGCGATATGAGCCGTTGGAATAAAGGACAGGATTCCTGGTATAGTCGATCGTCCAATTGCTAGCGCCCTCAAAGCCGGTTTTCCAAGCCGGATCGTTTTTCAGCCGCCAAATGGCTTCGGCGACGCCGGCTTCCGCCAAGTAATAAGTCTTGACGGAATTGGCTTGGCTGTCGGAAATTTTCATTTCGGTAATGACAAAAGAAGTGGCGTAAATTCCCAGAGTCAGCATCAGCAGCATGATAAAAATCGCCGTCACCAGCACGAAGCCGTTTTTATTACAAATTCCGTCCATAAACCGCCGTATTGATTATTGTTGATTGGCTATTCTTTGATACGTATAAATTGATATTCAAGAGTTGCGACCCCCAAAATTCAATGTCGTCGACGAATTCGCCTATCACTTTGTCTTCCAATATCTGTCGGATCGGCGGATCATGGGGCGGTTCTTTATCCGTGTCGTAACTATGGACATAGTAGGCTGGTTCCGAAGGAAAATAATATATTATGCTTTGCCGGCTAATCTCATGATCGCCGCTGAGATAATATCTGATATATCGGATTTGAGAGGTATCGTGGCCGTCTTGGAACATAATTTCCGACGGCAAATTGTCCGGATCCGAAGTATCGGCCGGCAATTGGGTGACGATATGGGGCGTTTGGCGGATTTCGCGGATTATCCGATCCAATATTACTCGTCCGTTCTGCGTGATTTCCGCTTTGGCGTCTGTTTCCACATATGTCTGCTGAGCCAGCAAGTAGACTTGGGTCAGCAGCAGGAATATCAAGACTGAAACGCCCAGCGCGATGACTATTTCTACCAAAGTAAAGCCGCTTCTATTATTATATTTATCGCTTATCATAATGGAGAATTATCGCTGGCTTATCATGACCGAGATCGGCAGGCTTTTTTCCAGTCCGAGATTCGGCGTTGTCCAATACATCGTGACAGTAATCTTCTTAAGCCCGGTGGCCGAAGCCGAATCATTGAGATTGCCATCGACATAGGAAGAAATGGTCTGCCTTTGGAAATTATAAAAGGGATTGGCCTGATCGGCTGACAATCGATGCTTGGCTTCAATCGTGCCGACAGGAATATTGTCGTAGCCGAGCTGGAACATCTGCTCTATTTCCGTTTGAGCCAGATTGGCGGCAACGGTTTCCTGCTCGGCGTTCCTGGAAAGCTTCAATGCGGCAGGAAAGATATTTATCGCCGCCATGACGCCAAGCATCAAAACGGCGACTGCCATCATCGCTTCAATGATCGTGAGCCCTTTTTGATTGGAGGCGTTAGTTGACTTTGACATAACCGGACGGCTTGATGGCGATAGTGATCAATTTATTATTCGGATTTGACAGGATGATGGTGCCGATGGAATTGGCGGCGCCGGTGGCGTTGAATATCACGGTATTTTCCGGCAGGCCGGCGATTGATTGGATGGCGATCGGCGATTTTATATTCCTGGTTTTGAGAATTTCTCCGGTTGCGGCGTTGGAAATGACATAAGAATTTCCGATCGGATCAAAAGCCGCTTGATGATTGTCCTGGGTGGTCACCGCCAATTGCTGGGCATACCTTAAATCAACAGCCAAATCCCGCCCGGCCGCATTAAGGTTGAGCGTTGAGGAAATCGTCTGGAAAAAGGGGATGGAAATAGAGGCGGCAATCGCCACGATGGCTATTGCCATCAGAATTTCCGCCAGGCTGAATCCGGATTTTTCTGAAAGTATATGTTTGAAGGGAATTGGCATTAGATTGTGGAGGTCAGAGCGTAAATCGGCAGGATGACGGCAATCGCCAGTCCGGCGACGGCAATGCCCATTATGATCATCAACAGCGGTTCGATGATTATCGGCAGATTTTCCATAGTTGATTCGACTTCATCCTGATAAAAATCAGAAAGATTCTTGAGTACCGTATCCAGCGAGCCCGTTTCTTCTCCGACAGCGATCATTTGGACGATTATCGGCGGCATGATGCGGTGGTATTCGGCGAATATTTCCGCCAGCTTCTTGCCTTTCTTCACTTTTTCGCTCGCTTCCAGCAGGGCGTTCTTGTAAATATGATTGCCGACGATGCTGGAACAGATCCTGAGGGCTTCAGGAATGGCGATATCTGTCTGGATCAGATTGGCAAGATTGGACGATAATCTGGAAATATTGATTTTCTTTATGATATCGCCGATAATCGGAGCTCTTAACAATGCATTATGCCAGATGATGCGTCCGCTTTTTGATCTGGTCCAGCGGAAGAAAACCAGCAGTCCGATGATGATGGCCGGAAAGACGATCATTCCGTTGCCTTGGATGAAATCGGATACGCCGATCAAGATCTTGGTCGGCAGCGGCAGTTCGGCTTTCATTTCCCTGAACATCGCCGTGATATTGGGCAAAACATAAATAATGACGAAACTGCCGATGCCGAACATGGCCGTAACGATTATGACCGGGTAAGTCATGGCATTTCTTATCTTTGATTTCAGATTATGGTCTTTCTTCAGCTGCAGATACAGGCTATTTAAGACGCTTTCCAAGTTTCCCGAGGCTTCGCCGGCGGCGATCATATTGACGAACACCTCGCCGAAATCCTTGGCATACGGCGCCAGAGCCTCGGCGAATGATTTGCCGGTCCGGATTTTTTCTTGCGTGTCCTTAAGTATCAGGCCGAGTTTTTTGTTTTTTGTCTGCTGTCCGAGGGTTGACAGCGCATCGGCGAGAGGCAGTCCCGCTTTGATCATGACTGCCAGATTCTGCAGCATGAAAATTTTCGCCGTAATCGGCACGGATTGGATATTGATGAACCAAGCGTTTATTTTATCCATACGAATAGTAAATTTTACTCCTGCGTGACGCGGAGCACTTCTTCAATCGAAGTGATGCCGCTTTTCGCCTTGATGAAGCCGTCTTGCGGAATGGTGATCATGCCGGCGGCAATGGCGGCTTTTTCCAATTGGTCTCGCGTGGCCTTGGTCAGGATCAGTTGGGAGATCTTTTCATCAACTTCTAAGATTTCATAAATGCCGAGACGGCCTTTATAGCCGCTGTTGTTGCAGACTTGGCAGCCGCGTCCGCGGTAAAACAGCACTTCATTGAGCTTTTGCTTCTTGCTCAGATAGCCGAGCTTGCCCAGCGTCACTTCCAGTTCGGGGATGTTGAATTGCTTTTCCAGTTCGGCGTAAGTCTTGGCGTCCAAATTGTAGCTCTCAATGCAATTCTTGCAGATTTTTCGCACCAGCCTTTGGGCGATGATGATATTGATGGTCGAGGCGATCAGAAATGTCGGGATCTGCATGTCGGTCAAGCGGGGAATGGCGGTGACGGCGTCGTTGGTGTGCAAAGTGGATAAAACCAAATGGCCGGTCATGGCGGCATTGATGGCGATATCGGCTGTTTCGTTGTCCCTGATTTCTCCGACTAGAATGACATTGGGGTCTTGTCTGAGGAAGGCGCGCAAAGCGCCGGCGAAAGTGAAGCCGATCTTGGGCTGGACTTGGCACTGGTTGACGCCGGGCATCTTGTATTCTATCGGATCCTCGATAGTGGAAATATTGACTTCCGGCTTGTTGAGGATCTGCAGCATGGTGTAAAGCGTCGTGGTCTTGCCGCTGCCGGTCGGACCTGTCACTAGAATCATGCCATGGGGCTTGTCAATATTCCTCTTGACGATTTCCAAGGGAAACGGCTGGAAGCCCAATTGCTCTAATGATAATTGCTGAGCCGTGTCAGGGAGCAAGCGCATGACTGTCTTTTCGCCGTCAAAAGCGGGGATGATGGAGACGCGAAAAGAGACTTGGTAATCGGGCGTCTTGATCTTGAACCGGCCGTCTTGAGGCAGTCGGTGTTCGTCCAGTTTCAGGTTTGATAATATCTTGACGCGGGCAGTGATGCCGGCGTGCGCCGATTTCGGCAGGGTCATGACCTTGCGCAAAATGCCGTCAATACGATAGCGGACTTGGACTTCCTGATCGGTCGGCTCAATGTGGATATCAGAAGCTTTTTCCAAGATGGCGTATTCCAGCAGGGTATCAACGATCCTGACTACCGGCAGATCCTGCGCTAGGTTCTTTAGGTTTTCCGGTTTTTCATTGCCATTGCCATTTTCATCTTCGCCCAGAATCTCTGCTGACAAGCCCTTATGATATTGCTTCAATATATCTTTGATGTTTTCCGGCGAAGTCAGATGCAAGGTGATTTCCAATCCGGTTTTCTTGGCTAAGAAATCAAACAGCTCGATATTGGAAATATCCAGCGTGGCGACTTTCAGCTCTTTGTCGTTCTTTTCAAACGCTACTGTCTGATGCGCTTTGGCTGTCACCTCAGGAATGATGAACAAGATATCCTTTCTGATCGTCTGGTTCTTCAGATCGATGTAGGGGAATTTATAGAATTTCGCCGCCGCCTCATAGAGGATTTGCGGGGCGATGATCTTTTTTTCCAGCAGGTAATCTTCCAGCTTGCTTCCCGCCGCTTGGGATCTTTTGTTGTAATCCTTGAATTCCTTATCTTCCAGAATCTTGTTGGAGATAAGGATTTCTTCCAAGTCTTTTTGATTGAGCATAATATTGCCACCTTCCGAAGTGAATTAATGATTTTATTATAACATAAAATACGGAAATAAAAAAACACCGCGACGATTGCTCGTAGCGGTGTTTTAAAATATATTATTTGGCTTCTTTCAAAATCAATTATTTATGATCGGCTAATTCCAAATAAAGCTCGGCAGTGCTTCGGGCGATATTGTCCCAATCGTATTCTTGCTTTACTCTTTCTTGCGCACGGCGAGCCAGAGCCAGGATGATATCCTCGTTGTCCAGCGCATACATCAATTTGCGTTTTAAATCCTCCGGACTCTTGTTGACGAATTCCAAGGCTAGGTTTTCGGCCGCTTCCTGATTCTCTTCAATGTTGGAAATGATCGCCGGCACGCCGTAAGCCATCGCTTCCAAAAGGGCTATGGACAGCCCTTCGGCTTCTGACGGTTGGACGAACAAGTAGGCGTTCTTGAATAGAGCGGTAAGGTCGGCGCCGGATTTCCGGCCGGCGAAGATTATCTTAGGATTATCTTTAGCTAACGATTGCATCTCTTTAACATAAGCATCAGTATTGGCGCCGTCGCCGATTATGACTAGCGGCATATCCGTGTTGATTCCGTTATAAGCATTGATCAGGGTATGGATGCCTTTATGCCTGATCAGCCGGGAAATGGCGACGATGTAATTTTTCCTTTTCAGATCCAATCCGTCAAGCGCCGATAAATTCTGATCAGCTGATATGGCCACGCCGTTGGGAATGTAATTGGACGCTGTCTGATATTGGTATTGGCAATATCTGTGAAGCGTCTTGGAGATCGCAATGGTTTCGTGAGGGAATTTGCAAGCGGCATATTCGCCCAAAGTCAGCATGAATTTGGCGAACCGGCTCCATTTCTGATGCTGGCTGTCAATGCAATGGAAGGTGACGATGACTTTGGCGCTCGGCTTGAATATCCGGGGAATGAAAGATAAAAGAGCCGGTCCGACGCCATGGTAGTGGATGATGTCATAATCCTGTGTTAAGGCATGCATGGTAGAAATGAAAGTGTGAGTGATAGCGTCAAAGTTTTTGGTTTTCAGCGAAGGCAGATTGATGACTTTGATGCCATGCCAATCGTAGGATTTGCGCTTGTCGCCGGTATAGCTCGGACGGCTGTAAACAGTAATATCAAAACCCAGCTCTGCCAGTTTCCGGGAGAGCTCTTCCACGTGTTTTTCGATTCCGCCTTGCTTGGTCGGAATGCCTTTTTGTCCGATAAATGCTATTTTCATATATTCTGGAATCAATCATTTTATCAAATTATCATGAATTTGTCAATCCTCTATGGCGTATTTATCCACAGGTATGTTGATGAATAATTGAATTATTGTGGTTATTATTAATCTAAATTTAGACAAAAATAAAGAGGCGGAGGATGAAATCAAATGATTTCACTCTCCGCCTCGGAAAGAACGATTTACTGCCTTATGATGGCAGTTGGACTTGGTAGGCGATATTGCCTGCTTCGTCAGCGACTCGGGGGACTAAGTTCCCATTGAGCTTGACGACCAGCTTCTCCTGATCGCCCCAGCAGCCAGTGGCGTTGGCCACGACCTCGAAGCGCAGGGTACTGCCGCTTAACTTGGTCATGACGCCGGTGACGGGCCAGGTGCCGCTAAATGGGAAGGTCTCTCTTGCCGACCAGGCTCCGCCTCGCGGTATCAGGTAGAACAAGTTCAACCCTATGGAGCCGATATCGGCAGTCGTGCCGACGCCGCCAAAGGTGCCGTAGGAGTAACCGTCCGGAGCAGTCGCCGTGAAGGTGACTGTGCCGCCGGATGCGGTCAGATTGATCACGACTTTTCCGCGGTTATCAACCGGCGTTTCACCTTCGGCCGCATTTTCGCCCTCAATCGCCGCATTCTGAATGAATACCGCGACCAATTGGACATCGCTATTCATGGTGATTTGCGCTTGGGGATTGGTGGTGCCTATTTCGCCATTCACTATCCAGTGGCCGAAATGCCAGCCGGATGCCGGAGTGGCCGCGACTTGGACAACTTCGCCCGCATTGTAGGTGCCGGAAACAGGGGAGATTTGTCCTTGTCCCTGTACGCTGGTTGCCAGCGTAAAAGTCTTGTCTACTGCGGTTTCTCCCTCAATTGCTTCTCCCTCGCCTTCGCAGGGTTGTTCGCCTTCAACTTCGCCTTCGTTCTCGTCGGCGATGCTACGGGCAAAGAATGCCGCTATCTGCGTCTCTTTGACGAAGACTTGCACCATAGCGGTTTTTCCCGCGCTTAGCTCAACTGTTCCTTGGTAGAATTCCGCAGGGGCGGTTCCGCTATCGCCGTTATCGGACAGGCCGACTGCGGTAATAGCAATGCCGGCGCCTAAGGCAACCCAACCACTGTCGCTCCACTCTCCGGTTTTCCGGTCGTCATTCACATAGACATCCACGCGGACGTCTTCCGGTTTGGCGTCGTAGACGTTGATGATGAGGTCACCGGCCACTTCCACCATATCGCCGTTGGTGACGGCGACTTCGCTGCCTCCGTCGCTGTCTGCGACCATGACATACGGGTTTAGTTTTGGGCACCCGGACAGGCCGGCTACCGCCAAAAATACCATCATCAGACTGAAAACTTGCTTCTTCATGACACTCTCCTCGTTATTGCCACAGTGGCTGTTTGTCGTTTAGCGGCTCATGCCGCGTTTTTCAGGTGCTTATAAACTGCCAAACAGATGGCAATTTAATAGACTATTTTAGCAAACATTCATTAATTTGTCAATAGCTGTGAAAATAATTAGTGGCATTTTATCTAAATTTAGATAAAATTAAAAAAGCTATTTCACAGAGCTATTATTCGGCTCTAAGCAGTATCAGCCCGTCCTGGGCCGATTTGACGGCTATCACTGCCCTAGGAGATCGGTTTTTCATGAGTTCTGATAGCTTCGCAGTAAGCGTTCATTATCGCTTTGAAATGATTTTTTTCCGAATAATCCTTGGCGGATGATTTGGCCGCTTTGGCCAGCCGGTCGCGCAATTTTTCATCATTGATCAATTTGAGCAGTTGTCTCTTCAGGTCGCCGGCATCGGAAACTTGATAGAGCAAGCCGTTTTCTTTGTGAGTGATAAGTTCCGGCACGGCCCCGACTTTGGAAGCCACGACCGGCTTGCCCAAAGACATCGCTTCTAAGACAGTTAAGCCGAAAGTCTCATGCAGCCGGGAGCAATTGATGACGATCTTGGCGCCAGCAATCAGCTCGATGATCTGGGCGCGATTTTTTTGGCCGATCAGCTCGACTTGCTTTTTCAGCCCAAGATCATTGATCAGTCCGGCCAATTTTTCCTTATCCGGACCTTCTCCGGCAATCTTGAGTTTCAAGCCGGCAATATTAAGCTCGGCGAAAACCCTGATCAGATCGGCAAAGCCTTTGCCGTCATCCAACCGGCCGTAGGCGAACAGGTATTTTTCGGGCATTGATTGCTTGCGCTTGGATGTTTTGGCCTTTGCGAACGCTTTGGGCAGGAAATGGGGAATGACTCGGATCTTGCGCGCATCAAAGCCGTTTTCTATCAATTTATCCTTGACGAATTCGGACGGCGCGATATACAAGTCAATATGGGTCCGGTAAATTTTCAGCCATTTATGCCAGGTGAATTCCAATTTCAAAATCGTTTCGATCAGATACGAATTCTTATGGAACGGGCGGGAGCCGTCGGCGCGCAGGGTGTAATTCGGAGCAATCAGTTTGAAGTCATGGACTGTCATGACGACCGGAATTCCGGCCTCCCTAAACAATGGCAGGATGGACGGCGAGATCTGATGATAGATGTTGTGGATATGGACGATGTCCGGGCGGTTTTCGGCGATCTGCCTCCTGATCAGGCGGCGGGCCGCCAGCGACCAGAACATCCTCGGCAAGCGCAGGATCGTATGCAGGGAATATTTCGACAAGTCCAGATTATCTATGAAATATTCATCTTGCGCGCAGGCGATATTTTTCGGATTCTTTTGGGAAAAACAAGCGATCTCCTGGCCGTTCTTCGACAGGAGTTCGATCAAGGCCAGAGCGTATGTTTCGGCTCCGCCTTTGCGGTATAAATATTTATTTATTTGTAGGATTTTCATAAAGAGATGAGGTTCTTAGAAGCGCTAAAATTATCCATAGCCAGATGTCCATCATATTCGTTTCCAGGTAGGGTTGGAATAAGCAGGCAGTAAGAAAGACGGCTAACGCTGAAAGCAGACCGAGATAATACGGCTTCAAATCATCATCAAGAAAAATATTCTTGATTGACGCGATAATGACAGCCAAGATAAAGGCTAAGAAAATGAATAAGCCGATGAAGCCCGTTTGCGTCATGATGGCTAGAGGAGAATTATGGATGCCCCTGAATTCGACGGAACTTTGAAATGTGCCGCTATCAATCAAGAAGGAATGGCCCAGGCCAACGCCGAAAACAGGATTGTTTCTCCAGGCTTTCATGGCTTCAGTCCAGGCGTCTTGGCGCCAGGCGATTGAAGAATCTCCGCTTAAATCGCTGATGGTGGCGATGCGGCTCTGGACGGCATATAGATCATTATATAATTTTTCCGCCGGTTTTTGGAAATAGAACAAGCTGGCAGCCAGAAGAATCATGGCAAACGCCGTGACGGCGGCGAGCCCGGATTTCGCCAATAGGGTAGCCAGGGATTTCTTAAGCCGGCCATCTATCAGGATCATGGCTGAAGTTAAGCCCATGCCGGCAGCCAGCCACAGATGGCGCATCAGCGAACCGGCGATGCCGATCAGCCAGACGCCCAAGATGGCCAGGGCGAATGATTTGTTTCTCAGCCGGCCGTATAAGATAAGAGGCAGGGCTAGGGCGGCAGCCAGAGTCAGAAAGAAAGCGTGAGTTCCTGCGAGGTAGCGGGTGCCGAAAGTGGACAGCGGCGTGAATTCGCTCCATAATCCGGCGCCGCTTGCAAAACCGAAAATTATGAAGCCGATGATGCCGACTGCGGCCAGAAGGATCAGATGGATGATGTTTTTGAATTTCTTCGCGTCATTGATTACATAGATGACGAAAAAATATATCAGGGGATAAAAGAAATAATTTTTGAAGGATGAGAAGACCAGATCAAAATCGGCATTGAGATCCGATATGCCCCGGATCAGATAGATCGCGGTCAGAATCAGCCAGAGCATCAAAATTCTTTCCGGCGCGCCTAGCTTTGGCTTCTTTTCCGATACGGGTTGGAATTTTCTGCCGATGAGAAGCGCCAAAGCGGACAGGCAGAACAATATGTCCAGCAGATAGAATTTCAGGATTGCCTTGTCTATGATCAGTCCCTGCAAGGCGAAATAGCGTTCAAATATCATGGTTAAGATGATGATGAGCGACAGGCCGAGAATAGCCCGATTCGGCAGGATGAATGCCGCCGCCAGCAGGGCAAATAAGAGATACGGCATCAGCGAAGGCCCATAGGCGATCATGGCAATTATCAGCGCAGATAAATAGGCCAAAGCGAAAGACCCGATCAGTAATTTGTTTTTCGGATTATGGTTCTTGCTTGGGATATTTTTGATTGATATATTTTCCATATCACATTTGAGAAAACCGCCATTCTCTTGCGAAAACAGCGGCTCGGCTCTTAGCGATTATCTTCGTCAGTCGAATCAATATTCGGATTTTCTTCGTAATATTGTTCCAGCCAAGGATTAGTTGTCTTAATCGCCGAGCTTTCTGTCGGCGGATTTGATTGCTTCAGGGGTTCAATGGCGGTTTCAGCCGCAGCTTCATTTATCGGCGTCGTTTGCCGGTAATCCTGATAGACGCGATTTCCCGCAACGGGAAAATTCACCAGCGGATATTCATGCTTATTGAATTCGAACAATTTATGGTAAGGAAAGATTATGACGAATGAAAAGCCGATCATCAGTCCGGCCAGAAGACCCAGTCCCGTATCGCGCAGGATCTTTATGCTTGACCACCTCTCATAAACGGAAGGCAGGTCGATCATCTTGATTGTCACGCGGTCTTGCGAGCCGTCATAAATGCTGTGTTCGGCGATAATGGTATTGCCGATGGCGGCCGCCAGCTCATTCACTTGATTCTTGTCATTGCCGTAAACGTCAACGATGATTATGCCTTTGTTGTCCAGAATCTGGGTTTTGACGATTTTCGCCCAGTTCTTCTGGCGAGTTTCCGAACCTTGTCCCAATCGGTCATAGAGGCCGGAGCCGTTCTTGTAGACGCTGTTTATGAATGAATCGGAATAAACGACTTCGCCCAGAATTCCGGTAATGTAATTGGCGGTCTTTGAGGCGGTGTATGTGTCAATATCCGACTGATTGAAGACAGCCAAAAATTTGACCGTAGACTTATAGCTGGGAGTCTGCCATAAACTGAAGAAAAAGGCGGATATAGCCAGAAGCAGGCCAATGGATATCACGGTTAAGGCGTTTTTTGTTGATAAGAGTTTTGTTGAGTTCATATTTGTCTAAAATTGGATAAATTTTGCGATATTTCGCTCATTTCATATTGAATTCATAATTATATCATATGATTGAAATTTTGTCAACTATAGCTAGACTTGACAGTACTTAATATATTATGTCGAAATAATTAGACAAGCCGGGCATATTTAGGTTATAATGGCATTAAATGCTTATCTTGAAAAGTCATATGTGGATAAATGATTTAATATTTTCAGTGCGTGAGATTATTGAAGTCAGTCCGGCCAAGCGCGACCGGCTGATTTTTGTTTCACTGATAATCGGAGGCGTGGCCAATGCCGCTGCTTGGATCCTGATTCCCATATTTTTTTGGCAAGCCAAGGAATTCATCGTCCTGCAATACAATATCTACTTCGGCATTTCCAGTCTCGGCCCTTGGCCGATGCTTTTTCTGATGCCGCTTAGCGGGCTGCTTATAGCCGGCATCAATTATTCGCTGTCGTTTTATCTGTATCTGAAGGAAAGGGTTTTCAGCTTGTACCTGGCGGCATTCGCCATGGCGTATCAGCTGACCATCCTGGCCGCCCTGTGCCTGATCATTTATATGAACCTATAATTTATGCCGATAGATTCCGTAGTCGTAAAAATATTTTTTGTCACTTTCATTTCTTTCGCGCTGGCGATGGCTTTGACGCCGCTGCTGACGCATTTTTTGTATAAGTATAAATTAGGCAAGCAGATCAGGGAAGATGCCAAGTCGCCGATATTTTCCGCTTTGCATGCCAAGAAATCAGGCACGCCGACGATGGGCGGCATCCTGATCTGGCTGACCGTGCTCATCGTTTCCGTGGCGATATTTTATTTGGCGCAATGGTTTGACAATTATTTCACTTTTCTGAATTTCTTGACTCGCCCGCAGACGCTTCTGCCTTTGGGCGCGCTGGTGGCGGCGGCTTTGGCCGGCTTGCTGGATGATTACCTCAATATCAGGAAGATTGGGCCGTATGGCGGAGGGCTGTCGGTCAAGCATCGCTTGTTGATGTACACAATCATCGCGGTCGTGGCGGCGTTTTGGTTTTATTTCCGCCTGGATTGGGATCTTATCCGCGTGCCGTTCGTCGGTGATTTCAATATCGGCTGGTGGTTCATTCCTTTCGTCATACTGGTCATCGTCGGCACGGCATTTTCGGTCAATGAGATCGACGGGCTCGACGGCTTGGCCGGCGGGACGCTTCTGATATCATTCGTTTCATTCGGCGCCATCGCCTTCGCCCAGGGCAGGTATGATTTGACGGCATTCTGCGGCGCCATTGTCGGCGCCATCTTGGCATTCTTGTGGTTCAATATCGGGCCGGCGCGGTTTTTCATGGGCGACACCGGAGCGATGTCGCTTGGCGTGACGCTGGCGATCATCGCTATTCTCACTAAGTCGGTTTTGATTCTGCCGATCATCGGCTTTCTATTTGTCGTAGAATCTTTGAGCGTCATCATTCAAGTGCTGTCAAAGAAATTGCGCGGTGGCAAGAAGATTTTCTTGTCAACGCCGATTCATCATCATTTTGAAGCGATCGGCTGGCCGGAATCCAAAATCGTGATGCGTTTTTGGGTCGTGGCCGGCGTATCGGCCATTATCGGACTGGTGGCATTCTTGATGGATAAAGGAGCTTGGTCGTAATGCTTATGCCGGATTTCAAGGATAAAAAAGCGACGGTGATGGGACTGGGATTATACGAGGAAGGCAGCGGCATCAGCGCGGTCAGATTTTTATTGTCCCGAGGCGCTAAGTTGACTGTCACTGACTTGAAGACGAAAGAGCAATTGGCGGATCAGATCAAACGATTGGGACAATCGGCCGAAAAGATAAATTTTGTCTTGGGTAGGCATCGCGAAGAAGATTTTAAGGATGCGGATCTGGTAATAAAGAATCCGGGCGTGCCGAGTTCGTCAAAGTATCTGAAGATCGCCCGGGAAAATAACATACCAATTGAAACCGATATCTCGATTTTTTTCCAGCTGATTGATCGCAAGCGCATAATCGGCATTACCGGCACGCGAGGCAAATCAACGGTGACGACCTTGATCTATGAACTGATAAAAACCTCAGATAAGCATGCGGTACTCGGCGGCAATATCACCAAGTCTCCGCTGGCGCAAATGACGCAAGTAAAAAGGGGCGGGACGGCGGTATTGGAATTGTCTTCGTGGATGGCGGAAAGCCTGGAACCGATAAAAAAATCCCCGCATATCGCGGTTTTTACCAATATCTATCCGGATCATCTCAATACTTATGACGGCATCAAGCAGTATGCCGAAGCCAAGAAGAATATCTTCATCTGGCAGAATCATCAGGATTATGCGATATTGAATCGTGATAATCCATATACATATAAAATGGGCAAAGTGGCGCCGTCCCGAAGATTCTGGTTTTCTAAAAAATATTTTTCCGAAGAAAACGGAGCTTTCGTCAAATCAGGCTGGATAATTTTCCGCCGCGACGGAATCGAGCAAAAAATTTGTCCAATCAGAAAAATCGCCTTGGTTGGCGATCATAATTTGGAAAACGTTTTGGCCGCCGCGGCCGCCGCGATGATTTTCGGAATCAAGCCGGCGGCGATCGCCAGAGTTTTGGGGAAATTCCAAGGCATATCGGACAGATTGGAATTTTTGCGGGAGATCAAGGGCGTGAAATATTATAATGATACGACCTCGACCATGCCGGAGGCGACGCTGGCCGCGCTTAAGGCGTTGGGCGGGAAGAAGAATATAATCCTGATCGCCGGCGGTTCGGATAAGGGATTGGATTTTTCCGCGTTGGCGAAAGAGATCAAGAAAACTTGCAAAGCGGTTGTCTTGTTGAATGGTTCGGGAACGGAAAGGATGAGAAGGGGCTTAAGGCGATATTCCGTAGTCGAGTCAATGGCCGATGCGGTCGGAGTCGCGAAGAGCCAGGCCAAAAGCGGCGACATCATATTATTGTCTCCGGCTTGCGCCAGTTTCGGCCTGTTCAAGAACGAATTCGACCGGGGAGAGCAATTCAGGAAGATCGTCATAAAATTAAAATAATCATGAGCAGAATCGTAGAAAAACTGAAAAGATTCTTTCAGGCGCAGAAAAGGGAGAAAGCTGATTGGCAGCTGATCGGCGCCATTTGGCTTTTGGTGGCAGTCGGCATAATAATAATTTCTTCGGCCGGCGTGGCTTTGGGCTGGCAGAAATACGGCGATGCTTATTGGCATCTGAAGCATCAATTGCTCGCCGGCATCCTGCCGGGCACAATATTTTTTATTTTTTTCTGGTTCTTTGATTACAAGAAATTGGAAAAGCTGGCGGTGCCGATGCTGTATTTTTCCATCGCTCTGCTTGTCATTGTCTTGATTCCCGGCATCGGTACCGAATTGAACGGCGCCCGGGCTTGGATAAATATTTTCGGCATTACGACGCTCCAGCCGTCAGAAATAGTCAAATTGACATTTCTGATATACTTGGCGGCTTGGCTGGCGCAGAAGGAAGAGCATCATTTCGAGAATGCCAGCGACGGTTTAGCGCCGTTTTTCATAGCGCTCGCCATAATCACCGGTTTGATCGTGTTGGAAAAGGATACCGGTACCATGATGATAATCGTCGCCATGTCGCTCACGGTTTATTTCGCGGCCGGCGGCAGGCTGCGTCATCTGGCGTGGCTGGCAATAGTCGGCTTGGCAGGCTTGATTTTGCTGATAAGGATTTCACCTTATCGGGCAGTGCGGTTTTCCACTTTTTTGCATCCGGAAATAGATCCCAAGGGTGTCGGATACCATATCAACCAAGCGCTTCTTGCTATCGGCACGGGAGGCTGGCTCGGCTTGGGCTACGGCCATTCGCGCCAGAAATTCGCTTATCTGCCGGAGCCGGTGGGAGATTCCATATTCGCGGTCACGGCCGAGGAGTTGGGATTCTTCCTTTCGACTGCTATCATGGCGCTTTATGTCTTCGTTGCCATCAGGGGATTGAAGTTGGCAGCCCGATGCCGCGATCCGTTCGCTAAATTGCTTACGGTCGGGATCATCACCTGGCTGACGGTTCAGGCGTTCGTCAATATCGGCGGCATTATCGGCATCATGCCAATGACCGGCGTCACCTTGCCGTTCATCTCTTTCGGCGGCAGTTCCATGATGGTATCGCTGGCGGCGGCCGGAATCCTGGCGAATATTTCCAAGCAGAACGCATAATATATGAATATAGAGAATTTCAAACGGGAAAATACCGAAGAGCAGACTCAGGCAGAAAAATATCAGAAACGGCTGGAGGAGGTAAAAGCCGCGCTTGCAGAAGAGACGGAAGCCTTGAAGCCGCTGGCATTATCGATTAAGGATCAGGCATCATCGGAGTCGGGTTTTATGGCCGCTCATGAAGCCATTGAAAAGCTTTACGCCTGGCTGCAGGATAATGTCAATGGTTTGAATAGGCTAGAGATTAAGGATTTAAAGAATGTCCGGATAAACATTGCTGGCGGCAGCGGCCAGAAAACCTCATCCGGTTTGCCTGAATTGGACATACCGATTATGGTCTTTCCTGATGTTGATTGGCGCAACCAGTCAGCGCCGCGCGATGTAGTCAGGCAGGTTTTTATGCCGGCAGGGATATCGTCGAGCCGGCGGCGTTATTTTATGGGCCGGCGGATTTTGCTTCCGACAATGCCAAGGCTAATCCTTTCGCTGTTACCGGATTGATAGTTACTCACGATTCGGCGGAAAATAGCAGCACGGTCCATGAAGGAGCCCATTTTTTGGATTTTTATAGCGGATTGCGAGAGGGCGCTGATAAGATTATCGGTGAAATAATAGCTTTTCGCCAGCAGGGGTCGGTTTATTATAATGAATCCGGCAAGACTCGCGAGATTAAGTGGCATGATCGATTAAGCGATCATATAGTTGATTATCTCTTATTATATGGTTTAGATACTTTAGAAGCCCAGAAAGAGGAACAAAATATAGATCAGGCCATCGATATTATCAAGAGGCTGGATGAAAATTGGCAAGATTCGGCCGCGGTTACTCATATCCTGTTGAATTTCCTCAAGCTGTCAGATATCCAACAGTGGGAAAATGTGAGCGACGATGATCTGCAGGTTATGGCAAAAAACAAATATGATTAAAAGAATACTATTATCCGGGGGTGGCACCATGGGCTCGGTCAGCCCGCTTCTGGCTGTCTACTCGGAAATAAAAAAACATCATAAAGAAACAGAATTTTTATTCGTGGGAACGGAAAGCGGGCCGGAAAAAGCCGCGGTGTCCAGCTATAAGATCCCGTATAAGGCCGTATCGTCCGGCAAGCTCCGCCGTTATTTTGACTGGCGCAATCTTACCGATCCGTTCAGGATCGTTGCTGGCTTTTTCCAATCGCTAAAGATTATCAGGGAGTTCAAGCCGGACGCGATCATGGTGGCCGGCGCGTTCGTCGGCGTGCCGCTGGCTTGGGCGGGAAAAATTTCGGGCGTGCCGGTTTTGGTCCATCAGCAGGATATTGAAACAGGTCTGGCCAATAAGCTGATGGCGCCTGCGGCCAAGAAAATAACCGTTTCATTCGATGTTTCCCTGGCTGAATTTTCCCCGTCCAAGGTTGTTTTGACCGGCAATCCTTTGCGCGGAGAATTCTATCATTGCGATAAGGAAAAGAGCCTGGATTTTTTCCATCTGAAAAAGGATCTGCCGGTAATCTTGATCACTGGCGGCGGCACCGGTTCCAAGATGATCAATGAGCTGGTGGAAAAAGCCTTGCCTAAGATCGTCAAATTCGCCCAAGTGATACATACGACTGGTTCCGGCAAGGGCATAAATTTCGAATCGGACAATTACCATCAATTTGAATTCATGTCGCACGAAATGCCGGAAGCGCTTTGCGTTGCGGATCTGGTCGTTACGAGAGCCGGACTTTCCACTCTGACCGAGCTGGCTATTTGCGGCAAGGCGGCTGTCATCATTCCGCTATATAAGACGCATCAGGAGCATAATGCCGAGTATTATCAGAAGCATCAGGCGGCCATAGTCCTGTCCGAACCGAGCCTGAATCCGGAACTTCTGGTTTCGGCTTTGCGCGATCTGTTGGCAAGCAAGGATAAGCTGGCCAGGCTTCAGGAAAATATAAAAAATATCATGCCGGCAAACGGCGCTGAAAAAGTCAGCGGAGTATTATTGGGAATCGCTTCACCCAATTAAATAAATTTTAAATCTTTAAAGATTTAAAATTAGATTTGCAAAAAAATGCGGTTTTTGAATGTAAATATTAATAATTATTTCCTTAATTAATGAAAAGATAAAGTGAAGCAAATCTTATTTAACAGGGTAAATAATTTATGACTGATTTGTCAAAAATAAATAAAGCGCATTTTATCGGCATTGGCGGCATAGGCATTTCGGCTGCGGCCGGAATTCTTCAGCGCCGGAACTTGGTTGTTTCCGGTTCTGACGTTGCGGAAAATGAGATCATCGCTAATTTGCGTCAGAGCGGAATCCGAATATATGTTCCGCATAAGCCGGAAGCAATCGATAATGAAACGGGATTGGCGGTTTATTCGGTAGCCGTGCCGGAGGATAATGGCGAAAGAATGAGAGCGAGAGAATTGGGCATTGCTGAAATGAGTTATCCGCAGCTATTGGGCGAGTTGATGAGGGATAAATATGGCATCGGCGTTTCCGGCACTGACGGCAAGACCACCACAACTGCCATGATCGCCAAAATCATGATTGACGCCGGCAAGGATCCTTCAGTCGTATTGGGTTCACAGGCGGAATTTCTAGAAGGCAATTGCCGGCTCGGGCAAAGCGAATATTTCGTTTTTGAGGCCGATGAATATCGCCGCGCTTTTGACAATTATCATCCTCAAGCCGCAGTAATCACCAATA
>Ga0172370_10002498_pt1 | contig 26522 bp, 22 predicted proteins | sample LakKiv5m_FD_114538 | JGI IMG/M metagenome (GOLD analysis project Ga0172370, IMG submission 114538) | Freshwater microbial communities from Kabuno Bay, South-Kivu, Congo - kab_022012_11.5m | ecosystem: Environmental > Aquatic > Freshwater > Lake | place: Democratic Republic of the Congo...
GCCGGGGTCCAGGGTTTAAAACTGTTAAATAAAAAAGGACTTTATTGTCGTGTTAATTTATTTTAACTTCCGGATGCCGGCAGGAGTTTACCCCGCGCTTGATACGGGGCCGGCATGACAAAAGCAAAAGATAGCTATCGGAGGACGCGCCATTATTATCTCGGGCTTTGGCCGTCGTAGACGGCAAATGAACATTTTAGCCGGGGGCAGTTTATTTTTTTGTGGAAGAGATATTTTGGGCTCAATAAAAATTTCTTAGCGCGCGTCTTTTTATCGCCGGCTTACCGCGCTCGCCGCGTTCATTCGCGATAACAACAGATAAAAAAGTTTGGCAATTAACATGTTTTTATAAATTGTTTAATATTAAATAAATTTATAAGTTATCCACATAGTTATCCACAGTTTATCCACAGGATATACACAACTTATCCACAAGTTATTAACATATTAACAGGAAAACAAAAAAGAAGTCTGATGAACTTCTTTAAAAAACAAGATGGTGGTCGTTTCCCCTTTTTGCCCCCCGATGTTTATTTTGGTCTGGTCTGAGAAATTAAGGCAATATAATAAAAACCTCCGTGAAATGTGGTGAAAGGCGTGATTTCAAAAAAATTTTTTAGGTCGCTTCGGTCGCGGACGAGGCCCGGTGTTTGTGTCTGATAAACAATAATCATCTAATGTTAGCGTTAATTTATCTAAACTCTGGATTCCGGCTTGCTGGCCGGAATGACAGAAGTTTGATATTTACCAAGCAAGACCACTTTTTTTCGATAGTCGTAAATTAACGAACGCAACTTAAAGAATGACAGACATATAAAAAGGAGGGTAATTTAAACATCCGACATCCGATCGGTGGACCATAAGGGACTTGAACCCTTGACCTCTTCCATGCCATGGAAGCGCTCTAGCCAACTGAGCTAATGGCCCGAAACAATAAAACAACAACACGATGTTTTTAAAGCCGAAATTATAAACTAATATAAACTAATAAGCAGAAACAATATATAATTTTGCATAAAACAAACTAATGAGCTGTGATTAACCCCCTTGAAAAAATATTGCTGATTTTTTTTGTTTCTGATTTTTATTTGTTATCAACTATTGAAAGTTGTTCCCAATAATTGATTTGGCGATGACTTTAATTGAAAGTTATTCTCAACCGTCATCGTGGTTATTATAGCATAAATAAAAATAAAGCACAACACATCAAAAACAATACGCGACATATTTGAAACTGAAAACTAAAAATTGATAACTTGCGCTGTGCCCTCAGTAGGAATCGAACCTACATTTAGACGTTAGGAGTGTCTTGTTCTATCCATTGAACTATGAAGGCGGGTGTCGTTTAATTTACCAAAACAAGGTGGTTTTGTCAAAGAAAACCTTTACAAATATTGATCCTTGGCTTAAAATTTCAGTATAATATTTAATTTAAACCTATGTTTGCCAAAAGCGCTTCACAAGGGGGGATATCCAACAAAGACGCGGAGACCATCATCGGCGCCTCGGTCAGGGTTGAGGGGAATTTTGTCTGTGAAGGCGACATGATCGTGGACGGCGAAGTTAGCGGTCGCATTGAAACCAACGGTTTTTTACAGGTCGGGAACAGGGCCGTGATCAATGCCGATGTCAAGGCCGGCAACGGCAAAATCAGCGGCGCCATCAAGGGTAATGTGAAAATTGACGGCTTTTTGGAGTTGACCGGATCGGCCAAAATTGAGGGCGACATCGAAGTTGGCACCATGTCCATGGAAAGCGGCGCCGTTTTGAACGGGCGCTGCGTCATGGTGGCGGTCAAAAACGATGGCCGACGCGCCGCTAAGGGCATTGAAACCGATCAGGATCAGGGGGCCGAAGCCGACACAACCGAAGAGGCAAAATAAGCATGCATATCTACATCTACGACTCGGCCTTAAGTCAGAAAAAGCATTTTACCCAACTCAACGAAGTTGAGGCCAAACTGACTGATTTGGGTTTGTCTGGGCGGATTTGCCGCCTGGGACAGTTGCGCAGCGTCAGCGACGTGGTGCGCGGCGAATTGCGGCGTCTGCCCAAAACCATCGTGGCCGTGGGCGATGACAATTTGATCAGCCAGATTATCAGTTTGTTGGGCGGCAGCGGCGTGGCCATGGGCATTATTCCTATTGGCGAAAACAATCGCATTGCCGAAAGTTTGGGTATTACCTCGGATAATGCTTGCAATGTTTTAGCGGCTCGGCGTTTGTTGCAAATTGACTTGGGTTTGGTGGACAGCCGCGCTTTCGTGCGCCGCGTGGAACTGGTGGGTAAAAAAATCAAGTTATTGGTGGATGGCAATTACTTGATTTCCTCTGATGGCGCCAAAATCGAGGTGGTTAATTTTTTGCTGGATACCGACGAATCGTTGACCACCGAACGTCCCAAGATAACGAGCGGCAATTTGTATTTAATGATCACGCGCGAGCAAAAGAGCGGCTTTTTGAAAAAAGATTTGGAGCGATCTCTGATTCCTTTTGCCGAACTGGCGGTGGAGACCGATGAAACCGAAGCGGTTTTGGACGGCCTGACCAAGGTGCGACATCCCAAACGATTGGCGGTTTTGGCCAGGGGTTTGGTGGTGATTGTTGGCCGCGAGAGACAATTCTAAAATTGAAAACTTTTAACTTAATCTTATGCCTTTAATACCAACAGTTATTGAAAAAAGCGGTTATATCGAGCGCGCTTATGATATTTATTCGCGTCTTTTGAAAGACCGGATTATTTTTTTGGGCGAGCCCATTTCCGATCACGTCGCCAACATCATCATCGCTCAGTTTTTATTCTTGGACGCGGAAAACAAAGACAAGGATATTAAATTTTACATCAATACTCCCGGCGGTTCGGTGACGGCCGGCATGGCCATTTACGACACCATGCAGTATGTTAAGGCCGAGGTCAGCACCATTTGCGTAGGTATGGCCGCTTCCATGGGCGCTTTGCTCCTGGCGGCCGGCGCGCCGGGTAAACGTTTTTCTCTGCCCAACAGTGAAATCATGATCCATCAGGTCATGAGCGGCGCCGAAGGTCAGGCCACCGACATCAAGATTCATGCCGAACATATTTTGAAAGTTAAAGACAAAATGAACCGAATTTTGGCCAGGCACACCGGTCAAAAAGTTGATTTGATTGAGCAAGACACCGAGCGCGACAAATTTTTAACGCCCGAAGAGGCCAAAAAATACGGCATTATCGATAAAATTATCATCAAATAGTTAATCGTCGTCTGCTGGAAGTTGCGGCGCCAAGACAGCCCAACAAAACAATAAATAACAATCCGCCCGATATGATTGTGTCGTTTGTCGTTTTGTCGAATAAAATTGAAAACTGTTCCCGTTTTATTGTATAATAAAGACATGATCAATCTGTCCGACTTGTTAAACAAACATCAAGTTCAGGTCCTGCTTTTGTCTTGTCCGGCCTGCCTGCCGTTTTCTCTGTCCAGTCACCTTTGGTTTATCGCCTCGCGACATGGTAAAACCCACCGTTGGGAGATTTTGTTTCGCGACGCGCCGCGCGGAGCGCATTGGGCCATATCTACCGCGATTTCTTCCCCTGGACCAGTGGTTGCGAGGTTATCCCCTGGCTGCCGTGGTTGTTTTGGCCGACCCGGCTGCTGCATCGAGCGGAGGGCGAGGCGGCGGCGGCATTGATCAACGTTTTGGAGCATTCCCCGGAAACTTACCCCTACCGGGAAAAATATTTTTTGCTAGGGCCGAATTCCAACACTTACGCCGCCTGGGCGATAGAGGAGTGGCGCCGCGCCGGATTTGATCGGGCCCGAGGTTGGAGTTTGCCTAAAAACGCCATCGGGAAAAATTACCGACGCTAAAAATTTTAAGCCGCGGCCAGCGTTTTTAGTTTTGGTTTATTGAATTTTTTGTGTTATTATACCTATATTATTTATGTTTAAAATAACCAAGGACCGATTTGATCTTAATGTTCGGCCGCAGTCGGGCGAAGATAACGCGCCAAATTGGCTGACCGGAATCCCGATTGAAGACGAGGGGCATTTGGCGGTTGACGTTTTTCAGCGTGGCGATAAAATTATAGTTAAGTCGACCATTGCCGGCGCCAAGCCGGAAGATTTGTCGGTTTCGGTTTCGGGCGATATTTTAACCGTCAGCGGCGAGCGGCGGTTAAACGACCAAATTGATTATCAGGATTATTTGTATCGCGAGTGTTACTGGGGAAAATTTTCCCGCACCATTATTTTACCGTCGTCGATAGACGAGGACAAGGTTGAAGCTGGTTTGGAAGACGGTGTTTTGACTGTGATTTTGCCGAAGTCGCGCGGTTCCCGAGAAGCTAAAATCATCGTTAAATAATATGAAACTGGAGTTGGTGGTTGATAAAATCGAAGCCGATCGCGTGATTCTGCTGGATCAGGAACAGCGGGTTTTTGTTTGGCCGAGGCAAATTTTGCCCCGCGACGCGCACGAGGGGCAGATGATTTTCGCGGTTATCGGCGATTCGCCGCAACAACTGGCAGCCGATTGCCAAAACTCCCCCAAGGATATCTTGAATGAAATCCTTAATTTGGAAGAGTGAACTATATGTCTAAAATCAGGCAGTCCAGCCAAGCCGTTAAAATTACCGTCGGCTTTTTTTTGTTAATTTTGTCGGCGGTGATTATAATTTTTTGGCTTTTGGTCGTTGGTGACTTGTCCTACCAAAATAAAATTTATCCAGGAGTCAGTGTGGCCGGTTTGCGCGTGGGCGGCTTGGATCAGGCGGCTGTTCGCTCCCTCGTGAAAGAGCGGGCGCGAATATTGGATAAGGGCGAGGAGTTTTCTTATCAGGACAAAAAAATCGTCATCAGCCCCAGTTCAGTGTCGTTTGACGGCGATTTGGTTTATCAATTATTTGCCGTGGATGTCGATCAAAGCGCGGCCGCTGCTTACAAAATCGGCCGTGGCGGCCGGTGGTTTGATAACTGGCGGCAAAAATTGGCTTGCCGTTTTTGGTCATGCGCCGTGAGTTTGGCTATTGATTACAATCAGCCGAAAATTTTGGATTTGTTAAAACAAGAGTTCGGTTCTTATGAAACGCCAGCCCGGTCGGCCGAATTGGTTTGGCGGCCGGACGGCAGTTTTGAAATCAGCCAGGAAAAATTCGGACATCGTTTTGATTATCAAGCGGCCTTTGGCCTTTTTTTGAATAATTTGCAGCAGGCGCGAACAGAGCCGATTCGTTTGATTTTGGAAGAAGAATCGCCGCAAATTTTCAAACGGCAAGTGGGGGACATCGGACCGCAAATTGATAAGTGGTTGAAGGCGGCGCCGTTGGTTTTAATCCTGGATAAACAAAGCTGGACGGCGGGTCTGGCTGATATTCGCGGCTGGCTGGATTTAAAAACAACCTATCAAAACAGCCGTCAAAGCGTTGACGTGGATTTGAGCGAGGAAAAAATGGGCGTTTATTTTGCCAAAGCGCAGTTCATGGTTTTGCATCAGGCGGCCGAGGAGGCCAGGTTTGAGGTTTTGGGCGGTCGGGTGTCTCTTTTTCAGGCCGCGCGCGACGGTCGGGAGCTGGATTTGGCGACCACCATGGTTAATGTGCGTCAGGCCGTGGCCGACAACTTGCGTCAGGCGAGTTTGGCAATGAAAGTAACGGGAGCTGAAACCGCGCAAAGCGATGTTAATGATTTCGGCATCACGGAAATTATCGGCACCGGCACTTCAACTTTCGCCGGTTCGCCGCCTAACCGGCGTCATAACATCAAAGTCGGCGCCGACGCTCTGAACGGCGTTTTAATCAAACCAAATGAGGAGTTTTCTTTATTGAAGGCCCTGGGCAAAATTGACGCTTCCACCGGTTATTTGCCGGAGCTGGTGATTAAACAAAACAAAACCGTGCCGGAATACGGCGGCGGTTTGTGCCAGATCGGCACGACGTCTTTTCGCGCTGCTCTGTCTTCCGGTCTGCCGATCACCATGCGGCGCAACCACTCTTATCGCGTGTCTTATTATGAACCGGCCGGCACCGATGCCACGATTTACGATCCCTGGCCAGATTTTAAGTTCATCAACGATACCGGCAATTATATTTTGATTCAAACCAGAATTTCTGGCGACACCTTGATTTTTGATTTTTGGGGCAAGCGCGACGGTCGGACGATAGAACAAACCAAGCCGGTAATTTACAACATCGTTAAACCGCCGGTCGCCAAAACCATAGAGACCTTGGACCTGCCGGTCGGTCAGAAAAAATGCACGGAAAAAGCCCACAACGGCGCCAGCGCCTATTTTGATTATGAAGTCACCTATCCGGACGGACAGACTAAGAGCAAGCGTTTTTCTTCTTATTATGTGCCTTGGCAGGAAGTCTGTTTGGTGGGGGTTGATAAATTATCCGAGCCGAGCGGGGTCGATCTGCCGCCGGTCAATCCCGACGCCGCCGAAGCGGGAACGCCGACGGGAACGCCTTAATTAATAAATTCGTCTGCCCGCCCGGGGATGGGAAATTGTTAATTTTTAATTTAAGAATGTTCAAGTTTTAAAACTCATGAGTGAGGCGAATTCCCGAATTTGCTATTTGGCGCTGGAAATTTTAAATTATCCTATTGTGTCCGCGAAAGCGGGCCTCGGGGCCTTATAATTTGAAAGTGAAAATAGAAAATTAAAAATCGCTTATAAAAAGCGATTTTTTTAAGATTGGTTTAAGCGGGTAGGCAAAGAAATTTGTCTTAGTGATCCGCCAGTCGAAACCAGAAGAAACTAAGAACAAAGTCCCCATGCTTGTCGTGCCTGCCCGCTCAAGCCAACCTTGGTTTGGCGACAACTTTATATTTTTAAGTTAACGTTAGAGTATATCATATAAACAAAAACTTGTCAATAGAAACCAGAGACAAGTTCTTGTTTGTTTTTTTGTTGATGGTTAGCTAAATTTCGCGTATAAACTTACAACAAAGCCAATTTTAAATAATGTCCGGTGTGACTATTGGCGATTTTGGCAATATCCCGCGGTGTTCCTGAGCCAACCAGGTAGCCGCCCTTATCCCCGCCTTCCGGCCCCAGATCAATAATCCAGTCCACCGATTTGATGACGTCTAAGTTGTGTTCGATAATCAAAACCGTGTTGCCGCGATTCACCAGTTGATTTAACACGTCCAGAAGCCGCTTGATGTCGTCGAAATGCAGGCCGGTGGTCGGCTCGTCCAGAATATAAAGCGTGCGACCGGTGGCGCGGCGCGACAGCTCCGTGGCCAGCTTGACGCGCTGAGCTTCGCCGCCAGACAGCGTGGTGGCTGATTGGCCCAGACGAATGTAATCCAAGCCGACCTGCGACAGGGTTTGCAGTTTTTGATTGATCATGGGGATGTTGGCGAAGAACTCCCGGGCCTCTTCCACGGTTAATTGTAAAACATCGGAGATGCTCTTGCCTTTGTAGTGAATATCCAGGGTTTCTTGGTTGTAGCGTTGGCCGTGGCAAACATCGCACTCCACATAAACATCAGGCAAAAACTGCATCTCAATTTTAATCAGACCGTCGCCGGAGCAGGCCTCGCAGCGGCCGCCGGCCACATTAAAAGAAAAGCGACCGGCTTTGTAGCCGCGCAGTTTGGCTTCGGGCAAACCGGCGTAAAGGTCGCGAATCGGCGTAAAGGCGCCGGTGTAGGTGGCGGGATTGGAGCGGGGAGTACGGCCAATGGGCGATTGATCAATGTCAATGACTTTATCAACGTGCTCCAAACCGTTCAAAGACCGATGAGCGCCGACCGGCGTTTTGGCGCGGTAGAATTTTTTATTGAGCGCGTTGGCCAGGATGTCGGTCAGCAGCGTGGATTTGCCGGAGCCGGAGACGCCGGTAATGGCCACGAACTTGCCCAAAGGAATCTTGACATCGATGTTTTTTAAATTATGTTCGCTGGCGCCAAGGATGGTGATGGACCGGTCATCTCCCGCGCGGTAGCGTTCCGGCGGGGGAATGTTTTTTTTGCCGGCCAAATAAGCGCCGGTGATGGATTTGGGATGTTGTTTGATTTCGTCCGGCGTGCCGGCGGCGATAATTTGACCGCCGTGTTCGCCGGCGCCCGGACCGACATCGATTAGGTAATCGGCCTCGCGCATGGTGGTTTCATCGTGCTCCACCACGATAACGGTGTTGCCCAGATCGCGCAGATTTTTTAGTGTGGCGATCAATTTGTCATTGTCGCGCTGATGTAGACCGATGGATGGTTCGTCCAAAATATAAATCACCCCCATCAGACTGGTGCCGATTTGCGTGGCCAAACGAATGCGTTGGGCCTCGCCGCCAGAGAGCGAACCGGAGCGGCGATCCATGGTTAAGTAGTCCAAGCCGACATCGCTTAAAAAATTCAAACGGGTGCCAATCTCCTTTAAAATGGTTTTGGCGATTTTTTTCTCCTTAACGTTAAAGATCGAGCCGGCGGCTAAATTTTGAAAAAAGTCGCGACTTTGACCGATGGCCAGAGCGGTGACGGCCGCGATATTCAGTTTATTGACGGTGACAGCCAAAAATTCCGGTTTAAGACGTTGGCCGTGGCAGCTTGGACAATCCAATTCCTGCATATAGGCCTCGATTTCACGTCTCAGGTAATCGGATTCGGTTTCGCGGTAGCGTCTGGCCAGGTTGGGTATAACACCCTCAAAATTATCCCGGCCATAGAGAATTAAATCAATCTGTTGGTCGGTTAAATCTTTAACGGGCGTGTTTAAATCAAAGCCGTAGCGGTCGGCAAGTTCACCCAAACTTTTTAGTCGCCACAGCTGACCGTTAACGTTATTGTGCGCCCAGGGTTTAACGGCGCCTTGAGCCAGGGTCAGTCGGCGATTAAAAATCAGTTCGGGATCAATTTCCAGTTTGTGCCCCAGGCCGTCGCAGTCGGGACAAGCGCCATGCGGCGAGTTGAAAGAAAAATGACGCGGCTCCAGTTTGGGTAAACTGAAATCGCAACTAGGGCAAGCCAGGAGACGTGAAAATATTTTTGGCTCCCGCCCCGGGGGAATAACCAACATCAGATCATTGCCGAGATCCAAAGCTTTTTCCGTCGCCTCGTTCAGGCGCGACAGATCATCGCGGTTGGCGGTTACGGCCAGCCGATCAATTACTATTTCCAAATCATGCTTTTTATTTTTATCAACGGTCAAATCTTCAAATTCTTCCAAGCCATAAATCATCCCGTCAAAACGCACCCGGGAAAAACCGGCCCGAATAATGCCGCTAATCAGGTTTTTATGCTCGCCCTTTTTATTTTGGATAATCGGCGCCAAAATCAAAAGTTCTTGACCGCCGTAGTGTTCTTTGAGATGGGCGACGATTTCGTCCAGGGTATAGGACTTGATGGGTTGACCGCAGTTGGGACAATGCGGTTCGCCAACACGGGCAAAAAGCAGACGCAGATAGTCGTAGATTTCCGTAACCGTGCCTACGGTGGAGCGGGGATTGGTCGAGGTTGATTTTTGATCAATGGAGATGGCCGGACTAAGACCTTCAATCAGGTCCACGTCCGGTTTGTCGGCCAAACCGATGAATTGTCGGGCGTAGGCCGAGAGAGATTCGACATAACGGCGCTGGCCCTCGGCGTAGATCGTGTCAAAAGCCAGAGAAGATTTGCCCGAACCGGACAAGCCGGTAATCACCACCATTTTGTCGCGCGGAATATCCACGTCAATATTTTTTAAATTATTGACTCGCGCGCCGCGAATTTTAATAAAATTATGATTGACTGCGGCCGGCGCCTTGATTGGTTTTTTAGGGCTATCGGGCATAAAATTTCCCCCACAGTATAATACGAATTTTCTTTTTAGGCAAGGGGATGGCTGAAAAATTGTTTTGGCTGCGATTTGTCCCTTTTGACATGGGGATGGGGGATGTCGGGGAAATATTATCCGAAATCCGACATCTGAAGTCTGATATCCCCCATGTTGACTTTTTCGGATTTTTGCGATATAAAAAAGAAGGAAGCCCTCGACGCTTTTTTATTTTTTTGTGAACTTTATGTCCAACACCAAAGATTTCATTATTGAAGAATTAAAACGACAAATCGCCGATTTTAAAGTTGAACCGCAAGAAAAAAATTACGGTACGGTGACACAAATCGGTGACGGCATAGCCAAGATCAGCGGCTTGAGTCAGGTGATGATGAGTGAGATGTTGTCTTTCGGCGATGAGGCCAAGGGGCCTTTCGGCGTGGTTTTAAACTTGGAAGAAGACCTGGTCGGCGCCGTGATCTTGGGCGATTATAGTTCCATTAAAGAAGGCGATCGGGTGTTGGCTTTGAATAAAATTATGGCTGTGCCGGCCGGTCCGGGTCTGATCGGTCGCGTGGTTAACGCTTTGGGCGAGCCGCTGGACGGCAAGGGCGAGATTAAAACAGAGACCATGATGCCGGTGGAAAAAATCGCCCCCGGAGTTATCACCCGTCAAGGCGTAACCGAGCCGGTACAAACCGGTTTGAAGGCCGTTGACGCCATGGTGCCGATCGGTCGCGGTCAGCGCGAATTGATTATCGGCGACCGTCAAACCGGCAAGACCGCCATCGCTATCGACGCCATCATCAATCAGCGCGGTCAGAATATGAAATGCATTTATGTGGCCATCGGGCAGAAAGAATCCAAGGTGGCCAGCTTGGTGGCCAAGCTGTCAGAAGCCGGCGCCCTTGACTACACTACAGTGGTTTTGGCCGGCGCCAGCGATCCGGCCCCCATGCTATATCTGGCGCCTTACGCCGGTTCGGCCATGGCTGAATATTTTTTAAATCAGGGCGAGGATGTTTTGATTGTTTATGACGATTTAAGCAAACACGCCGTGGCTTATCGCGAAATGAGCTTATTGTTAAAGCGTCCACCGGGTCGCGAGGCCTACCCGGGCGATGTTTTTTATCTGCATTCCCGCCTGTTGGAACGCGCCTGTAAATTGTCGCCTGAATACGGCGGCGGTTCCATTACCGCTTTGCCGATTATTGAAACTCAGGCCGGCGATGTGTCCGCTTATATTCCGACCAATGTCATTTCCATTACCGACGGACAGATTTATTTGGAGCCGGATTTGTTTTATAAGGGTCAGCGTCCGGCCATCAACGCCGGTTTGTCGGTGTCTCGCGTCGGCAGCGCCGCTCAGACCAAGGCCATGAAAAAAGTGGCCGGCAAAATGCGTTTGGAGGCGGCCCAGTTTCGCGAATTGGCGGCTTTTGCCCAGTTTGGTTCGGATCTGGACGCGGAAACCAAGAAAAAATTGGAACGTGGTCGTCGTTTGATGGAGATTTTAAAACAAGATCAATACGCGCCTCTGTCTATGGCCGAACAGGTAGTCGCCTTTTTCGCCTTAACCACAGGATTTCTTGATGAAACGCCGGTTGACGATATTTTGTCTCTGGAGAAAAAATTATTGTCTTATGTTCGCGACAGCCACGAATCGCTTTTGGCGGAAATTGCCAAAAAAGGCGACTGGAATGAAGAGCTTGGTCAACGACTAACCGCGGCGATTAAAGATTTTATGACCGCCATGGCCATCGGTTAAGCAGTATGCCTAATACTCGCGACATCCAACGCCGCATCAAGTCGGTTAAAAATATCGCCAAAATCACCCGCGCCATGGAAATGGTGGCGGCGGCTAAAATGCGGCGAGCCACTGAAGCGGTTTTAAAAACCAGAAGTTACGCCAATTTAAGCTGGACTACGATTTTGCATTTGTTAAACGAAGCCGATTATCATAAATTGCATCCGCTGTTGGCCAAAAGACCCGGGGCCAAAAAAGTGGCTCTGATCATGTTTGCCGCCAATCGCGGTTTATGTGGCTCTTTTTCTGGTGTTTTATTGAATAAAGCCCAGGCCTCCATCAAGAGTCATGAAACCAACGAGCGAGGCGAAGCGGTGGAGCATGTTTTGTTGATTTCCGGCAAAAAGGGCCTGGCTTTGGCCGGTCGTTTTGGCCATAAATTGGAAGCGGAATTTGTCAAAACCGAAGGAGTGCCGACCTGGGCTGATATTTCGCCTATCGCTACGCATGTTACCAACGAATTTTTGGCCGGTCGTTATGACAAAGTGGTGGTGGCCTACACCGATTTTGTGTCGCCGGTTCAGCAGTTGCCTCGCGTTAAGCAGTTGTTGCCGATTGATTATGACGCGGCCGACGATCATTTGGGCGTGGTGGGCCAAAGCCGCCATGTCGGCGCGGACAAAGCTTATCTAAAAGGCAAAGAAGAAAAATATTTGAGCGACACATCCGGTTACCGTTATAATTTTCTCTACGAACCGAACGCTATGGTGATTTTGGATAAAATGATTCCCCGTTTGATCACCACCCAGTTATTGCAAGCGGCCTTGGAGTCCAACGCTTCCGAACACAGCGCCCGCATGGCGGCCATGCACCAGGCCAATCAGTCGGCCGGCGAAGTGGTGGATGAATTGACCTTGTCTTATAATAAAATGCGTCAAGCCGGCATTACCGCCGAGATTGCCGAAATCGCGGCCGGAGCGGCGGCTCTAAATTAGCATTAAATATTTTAAAGATATGAAAGCCACTGACAAGAAAATTGGTTTCATCAAACAAATTATCGGCGCGGTTGTTGATGTGGAATTCGGCGATCATTTGCCTGAAATTTTTAATTCCCTGGAAGTAACGACGCCAAACGGTGTTTTGGTTTTGGAGGTGGAGCAGCACATCGGCGCCAACACGGTTAAGGCCCTGGCCATGGGTTCAACCGACGGCTTGCGGCGCGGCGATGAAGTTCGCGACACCGGCTTTGGCATCAGCGTGGGCGTGGGACCGGAAACCTTGGGACGGATTTTTAATGTTTTGGGCGAGGCCATTGACGGCGCCGAACAACCAAAGACCGCCGCCCGTTTTCCCATTCACCGCGGCGCGCCGGATTTTGTCGACCAGTCCACCAAAACGGAAATTTTGGAAACCGGCATCAAGGTTATTGACTTGATTTGTCCCATTGCCAAAGGCGGTAAGGTGGGTATGTTTGGCGGCGCCGGCGTGGGCAAAACCGTTATCATTCAGGAGTTTATCAACAACATCGCCAAAGCGCACGGCGGTTATTCGGTTTTTGCCGGCGTGGGCGAGCGCACTCGCGAAGGCAATGACTTGTATCATGAAATGAAGGGCGCCGGCGTTTTGGACAAGGTGGCCATGGTTTTCGGGCAGATGAACGAACCGCCCGGTTCGCGCGCCCGCGTAGCTTTGTCGGCCTTGGCCATCGCCGAATATTTTCGCGACGAACAAAATCAAGACGTTTTGTTGTTTATCGATAACATCTTTCGTTTCACGCAGGCCGGTTCCGAGGTGTCCACGCTTTTGGGGCGCATGCCTTCGGCCGTCGGTTATCAACCGACCTTGGCCACGGAAATGGGCGAGTTGCAGGAACGCATCACTTCCACCAATCGCGGCTCCATCACTTCCATCCAGGCCGTCTATGTGCCGGCCGACGATTTGACCGATCCGGCGCCGGCCACCACTTTCGGCCACCTGGATTCTACCGTGGTGTTGTCGCGCGGTTTGAGCGAACTGGGTATTTATCCGGCTGTTGATCCGCTGGATTCTTCTTCCACGATTTTGGATCCGAAAATTGTCGGCGATGAGCATTATCAGGTGGCTCTCGGCGTGCAACGGGTTTTGCAACGTTATAAGGACTTGCAAGACATTATCGCCATTCTGGGTATGGAAGAATTGTCCGATGAAGATAAAATGATTGTCAGCCGCGCCCGCAAAGTGCAAAAATTTTTGTCTCAGCCCTTTCAGGTGGCCGAAGTCTTTACCGGTCGACCGGGCAAATATGTTAAATTGGCCGATACCATTGCCGGCTTTAAAGCTATTTTGGGCGGTCATTTTGACCAGCGACATGAGGATGATTTTTACATGAAGGGCGGGTTGGAGGATTTAAAATAATTTTAAATTCATAATTTTTTATTCATGGCTAACAATATCAACTTTGAACTGGTCACTCCCGAGCGGGTGGTGTTGAAAGAGGTGGTTTTGCAAGCCACCATTCCCACCGCTTCCGGTGAAATAACGGTTCTACCCAATCACGTGCCTTTGGTGGCGGTTTTGAAGCCGGGCGTGATCGAGGTGCGTTTGACTGACGGCAGTCAGGATGTTTTGTCCGTGTCCGGCGGTTTTGTTGAGGTTTTAAAAAGCAAGGTGGTGATTTTGGCCGACACGGCCGAGAGGGCCGCCGAATTGGATGAAGCGAAAATTGAGGAGGCCAAGCAGCGGGCCGAAGTCGTAAAAACTATGGCCAACCGCCAGGAAACAGCGGTTTTGGCTGAAGTGACTGCTCAGCTGGAAAAAGAATTGGCGCGCTCCAGAGCTCTGAAGCGCTGGCAAAGGATTAAAAGTCCGGAAAATATCGGCTAAAATCGGTAAACTTGACAAAAAAAGTCGCTTGGTTTAATTTATAAAAAATATTTAATAGCCGAACGGCTCTTTTAAATTTTTAATAATAGGGAGGGTTTTAAATGACAGCAAGCGCAGAACCAAGGGGGACAGCGGTTTTAACCGCTGAAAAAAATTTTAAAAAAGATATTGCGGAAAATCCGCGATGCACATTTTCAAGTTCCGACTTGATGAGTTTCTCAAAGGAGATTATTAATCAGATGGACCTTGAAATAAGTAACATTCAAAGTTTGAAGAGCCGCCTGGAAGATTTCGGCGATGACGGATCAAACGGCTTTGAAGAGCTGTATTGCAACTGCAAAGCAGCAGTTGATCCAGACCTGATAGTCAGGTTGGACCAATGCAATAAAAAATTTATAAAGCTGATGCAAGTGAGAAAAGCCGTGGAAAGCGGCATTTTCTCAAATAGGTGCAAGCTGTGCGGCCAGCCCATTGGCCTCGCAAGAATGATGCTGCTGCCAACCACGCGGGTATGCAGTGGATGCAGTTAAAGTCTTAGTCGCTAAAGCCAATCGGCCGCAGCGACTTTTTTTTGGTCTTTTGGTTGACAGTCCGTTTATCTCTTGTGATAATACCTCTTGTATGTTAACGGTTTTGGATTTACATCTTCACTCCAAGTATTCGCGGGCTTGTTCGCCGGCTTTAACTCTGTCCGGCATTGACGCGGCCTGTCGCCTTAAAGGCGTGGCCGTGGTATCCTCGGCCGATTTTACTTATCCGGCCTGGTTCAACGCTTTAAAAAATGAATTGCGCGAAATTAACAACAGCGGTTTGTATTGTTTAAAAGAAGCGGCTGATGAAAAAGTTAAATTTTTGTTGTCAACCGAACTGTCTTTGATTTACAAGCAAGGCGGCAAAGCGCGTCGCATCCACCTGGTCGTGCACGCGCCCAATTTGGCGGCCGTGGCCGAGCTGAATAATTTTTTGGATAAAAGCTATAATATCCGTTCTGACGGACGGCCGATTCTGGGTTTGCCGGCGCCGGATTTGGTCAAGCTTTGTTTGAAAATAGATCCGCGATTTTTAATTTATCCGGCGCATATCTGGACGCCCTGGTTCAGCGTTTTCGGTTCCAAATCCGGCTTCGATTCGTTTGAGGAATGTTTTGGCGACCAGGCAGAATTTATCTATGCCTATGAAACGGGTTTATCCAGCGATCCGGCCATGAACTGGCGCGTCAGCGCTTTGGACAAACTGACCCTGCTTTCCAACTCGGACGCGCACTCGCCGGCCAATATCGCCCGCGAAGCCAACGCGTTTGATTTAAATGACGGCGGTTATCAGGAAATTTATAAGATCATAAAAAATAAGGACGCTAAAAAAATAAAATACACCATAGAATTTTATCCGGAAGAGGGCATGTATCACTGGGACGGACATCGCGTCTGCGGTTTTAGCATCGACCCCCGGAAAGCCGAAAATCTCAAAGGCCTTTGTCCGGTCTGCAAAAAACCGTTGACTATCGGTGTGGCTAATCGAGCGGAGCAGTTGGCCGACCGGCCCCTCGGTTTTCGCCCGAAAGGCGCGACCGATTTTAAAAAGACCGTGGAGCTGGACAAAATCATCGCCGAAAGTTTGAATGTCAAAAGTCGTCAATCGGTCCGGGTGCGGTCGGAATTTGATAATTTGATAAAAAATGTCGGCTCGGAATTGTTTGTTTTGCTGGAGGCCGACTTGAAAAAAATAGAAACGGTGGCCGGCGCTCGTCTGGCCGAAGGCGTCAGACGCATGCGCGCGGGCGAACTTTTGATCAAGCCGGGTTTTGACGGACAATACGGCGAAATTCACATTTTTTCCGAAGCCGAACGACAGTCGCAAGGAACCCTGTTTTAAGTTTGACAACTTAATTTTTATGCGCCGAACCGGTTTTTTGAACAAAAATTTTTTACCCAAAAAATAAAGTCGCTTTAAGCAGCGGCTTTTTTCTTTGGTTTTTGGCGAGGGGCCTTTTAGAGTCGGCGCAGTTCCAGCCGGTCATTATCTTCATCCCAAACGGCGAAGCTCGGCGGATAAAAAATATTGGCCAGGTTGCCCGGGTTAACCAAGCGGACGCCGTTTTTAACTTCTTCCCAGGGTTTATGGGTGTGGCCGTAAAAAATAAGGCCGGCCGGTTTCAGGTTGCGGGCCAGAGCCGGTTCGTGGCAAAGCCCCACCCGATAACGGCCGATAGTGATGACGCCGCCCTGGCGGCCGAGAAATTTGAGCTGAGAGTATTTTTTGCTTTCCTCCGGCAAATCGCCAGTTTCCGCATTGCCAGTTGTCAGATAAATCCGTTGGGTAAAATTATCGGCCATAAATTTTAAGGTGTCGGCGGTGGTAATGTCGCCCAAAACAAAAAGCGCATTGGCCTTAATGCTATTGGCTTGGGTCAGCGCGGTTTTTAAATTCGGGACATTATCGTGGATGTCGGAAATGATGACGATCATGGAATAATTTATAAATATATGAATCTATAAGCATCCCCCTGTTTTGAAAATTTTAAATTAGTTCATTATAAATTGTTTTTAAATTATAATTTAAAAACCCGGTATCATTTATGACCTAATTTCTCAAACTCAGTTCGTAATTGATTTGTTCCAGCTTTCTTAAATGGCCGCGGGCCTGATCGTATTTGGTGCGCAAGTAGCCGGTAAAATCAAAATTGACCAATTCGGCCATGATTTCGTCGCCCGTATTTTTAATCTGTCGGGCTTCGGCAATTTTTCCCTCGGCGGCCAGATTGGTGGCGCGCCGCACCAGTTCGCCTAAGAGATCGCACAACCCGCCCAGGTAGTTGGCGGTGCTTAAATTCAGGCCCTTGAAGTTTTGCAAGGATTTTTTGACTGAAACCAGGTAGAGTAATTTGGCTTCGGCATATTCTTCGCCGGCCGCGATGTAGGCGCCTTCCTGATTTAAGCGGGCATGGCCGAAAGTTTTGTCCAGTTTTTTCAGCCGGCTTTCAATTTCGGTTAAGGCGCGGGCGGCAGCCGTTGTTTCCTGACGGTGCAGAGCGAAGATTACCCGCTTGGCATCGCGCAAAATAGCGCTCGAAGCCGCGCCGATCCGGTGGCGTTCACTATTTTGAGCGTCGTATCGTTTTTTTAATTCGGTAAAAAATTTTTTATTAAGCATAGTCGGGGTGTGTTTAATTGATCACGGGATTGCCTCACATTCGTTTGTCCGGCATCCAAAATTCAAGATTTAATGCTCATTATCCGGCCACTCTGAACACTTCCTCAACGGTGGTTTCTCCGGCCAGCGCTTTTAAGATGCCGTCGGCCACCAAAGGCACGAAATTTTCGGCCGCCCGTTCAATGTCCGCATCCAGACTGGACGGCGCCTGCACGGCTTTTCTAACAACCGGTGTCATGGCAACAACTTCAAACAAGCCCAGGCGACCCTTGTAGCCCAGGCCGTTGCATTCTTCGCAACCCAGTCCCTTTTTGAATTTAAGTTCGGCGGTTTTCGGTTTGATGGCCGCCGGCAAGGATTGCAAAATGGCCTGAACTCTATTCAAAAGATTCTCCGCCGGTTGATAATCCGTTTGGCAGCGCGGACAAAGGCGACGCACCAGACGTTGTCCGATGGAACACTCCAGGGAGTCGGCCAGCAGGTTTCTGTCCACGCCCAGCTCGTAAAAACGAGCGATAGCGCCGGCCGCCGAGTTGGCGTGCGCCGTGGATAGCACCAAATGTCCGGTCAGGGCCGCCTCAATGGCCGCTTTGGCGGTTTCGGCATCGCGCACTTCGCCGATCATGATTATATTGGGGTTTTGGCGCATCAACGAACGCAGGGCGTTGGCAAAAGTGTAGCCGGTTTTTTCATCAATTTGCGTTTGCATAATACCGGTCAGACCGTATTCAATCGGGTCTTCAATGGTGATGATTTTAACATCTGGTCGGTTCAACTGGCTCAGCAGGGCGTAAAGTGTGGTGGTTTTGCCGGAGCCGGTCGGGCCGGCATTGATAATGATGCCGCGTGTTTTGCCGGTGGCCTGCTGAACGGCGGTCAGGGTGCGCGAACCGATTCCCAAATCAGCTAAATTCAAGGAGGCCGGTTGCTGGGTCAAAAGACGCAAGACGGCGGTTTCGCCATAGCCGCCGGTGATAATGGAAACGCGGCAATCAAAACGTTGGGCCTTTTGGCCGGAGTCGGCCGGCAGGTAGATGGCAAAGCGCCCGTCATAGCCGGCTTGTTTAAGATTGACATCCAAACCGCAAAGACCCTTGATTTCATTGATTAAAGTAATCTGATACTCCTGACTTAAGGTGGCCAAATCATGTAAAATACCGTCAACGCGAAAACGCAAGCGCACGCCGTTTTCCACCGGATCGATATGAATGTCGCCGGCATTGGTTTTGATGGCGGCGGCCACCAGCACATTGATCATCTCGCTGGTTTGATAATTTTTAATCAGATCGGCGGCTTGCAGGAAATTTTTGGCCACTTGTCCGCCGGCCTCTAAATTGGCGGGACTTAACTTTAGGCCGCGGCCCAAAGTTTCGGCCATAACCACGTCATATAAAGCGTCAATGTAATCGGTTTTGCCAATGACTTTGTAAACTTCTTCCAGACTGGTGACGCCATCCATGGCTTTCAAAACGCCGTCCTGCAACATGGTGACCATGCCGTCGGCCATGGCCCGCTCCAAAATTTTAAAAGCCGGCACGTTATCGGAAATCAGTTGTTTCAGGTCGTCGCTCAAACTGAAAATTTCAAACAAACCGACGCGGCCTTTGTAGCCCAGGCCGTGACACTGATCGCAACCGGAACCGGCTTGGTAGAAAACAGGCAACTCAACCGGAATGTTGATGTTGGCCTTGGGAGAAATGACCGCCAGAATTTTTTTAACCTCACCGGCCTCGTCTGCGCTTAAAGTTTTAATTTGCCGGCAATGAGGACAAAGGCGACGCGCCAGACGTTGGGCCATGATGGCGTTGATAGCCGGAGTTAGCAAAAACGGTTTGACGCCCAAATCCAAAAGCCGCGGAATGACGCCGGCCGAATCGTTGGTATGCAGGGTGGATAAAACCAAATGACCGGTCAGCGAGGCCTGGATGGCTATTTCCGCCGTTTCCAGATCGCGCACTTCGCCGATCATAATAATGTCCGGGTCCTGACGCAGAACCGAACGCAGGGCTTTGGCGAAAGTGTATCCCTTTTTCTCGTCAACCTGGCTTTGGTTGATGTCGGGCAGGTGGTATTCAATCGGATCCTCCAGGGTGATGATTTTCGTGCCCGGTTTGTTGATTTTTTTCAAAACGGCGTAGAGGGTGGTGGTCTTGCCGGAGCCGGTTGGACCGGTAGTCAAAACCAGCCCGTTGGGTTTGGCAATTTCTTTTTTTAATAAAGACAGGGCCTGGGGCAACATGCCCATGGCCTCCAAATCCAAACCGGTAACGCCTGACTCCAAAATTCTCATCACCACGCTTTCGCCGTAAGCCGTGGGTAAAAAAGACACGCGCACATCTATTTTTTCTTCATCGCTTAATTTAATGGTGAAGCGTCCGTCTTGCGGCCGGTCGCTGATGTTTATCTTGGCGCGCGCCAAAATTTTCAAACGGGCCACCACGCCGGACCAACGGGCCTTATCCAGCAAGGCGGCCTGTTGCAAAACGCCGTCCACGCGAAAACGCACGGCCACACTTTCGGCTGCCGCTTCTACATGAATATCGCTGGATTCCAGTTTCAGCGCCGCGGCAATGATCAGGGTAATGACATCGGTGATGTTGACAAGATTTATTTTTTCAGCCAACTGCCGGAAATCCCCGATTTCCTGACGCCAACGCGTCAACGCTTCCGGCGTGATTTCCACGCCCTCTTTAAACTCCGTGATTTTTGGCAGGGTGCGGTAAAATTTCAGCCCGTAATTCAAGCTGCGTTCGGACAGCAGATAAATATCGGCGTTGGTAAAAGAAAATTTTTCTTTTAATTCCGCCAGTTTGGCCGTAACCGCCGCGTTGGCCGGATCGATCGCTCCCAGGCGCACGTTAAAACTGTCGCGGAAAAAACAGACGGCCCGCAATTCGCGCGCTTCTTTTTCATCCAGCAAAGAAATGCTTTCCGGCGCGATGGGAAAGCCGACCAGGTCAATGTAGTTGTAGCCCAAACTGGTGGCCAATCCGGCCGCGGCCTCCTCGCTTTCCTTAACATCGAGTTCCTTCATTTTTTTGCTGAATTTGCCTTGGGGACTTTCTTCATCCGGCTGGCCGGTTTCCTCCGGCAGCAAATCCTCCAGCGACGGTTGATCTTTGGACATAAATTTACTTTAAGCGGTTTAATTTTAACATTTTGTTTAGGAGAAAACAAATTTCCCTCGGTCCGTCGCCTGGCCGCGAGAAAGAGGGATTAAAAGTTGATATATTTATCGTTTAAGAATCTTAAAACTTCACTAAGGCCGTTCTGGGGCCTTACAGGGGCATCGTAGCGGTTGGTTAATAAAAGAGCTAATTTTAGTCATTTTTTAACTTTTATTGACTTTTTTAAAACAATTTGGTTTAATAGTGGTAATATTTAACCTCTTGTTTTTTAAATTTTTTAAGGTGGGTGTAATGGAGAATAAGCAAATTCGTCAAGAGTCCTATGATGTTGTTCATAGGGCCTGGAAAGATTGCGGATTGACGGAAGATGCCTCATTAAACAAAGAGGCCGGCGCCAATTTCGTTCATGCCTTATTCAGCCAAAATGTTATTCCGTTTTTAACCTTGGAGTTAAGGCCGGGTAGCAAGTTTTTTAAAGGGGGTGATAATTTTACCCTTGATTATTTTATCGACAACACTCAAGGTATTATCCGAGTGTTGAACTGAACTTAAATCAGACCTGTTGTCATAACAGGTCTTTTTTGCGCTTTGGCGCTGTGTTATAATGAAAGCGTTTATTGTTTGTCATGGCGAGCTCCGAGCAGAGCGAGGAGCGCGGCTTGTCATTGCGAGGACCCGCCCGCGGCGGGGACGAAGCAACCCCGTTCCTTATATCCATTCATGGCGAGCCGCCCGCGGCGGGGACGAAGCAACCCCGTTCCTTATATCCATTCATGGCGAGCCGCCCGCGGCGGCGCGGCAATCCCGCGACCCCCTGTCATTGCGAGCTCCGAGCAGAGCGAGGAGCGCGGCAATCCCGCGACTTTATTTTTAACAACATCGCGTGGCATTTTTTATATGGCCAGAAGAAAAAAAACCAAAGATAATCCTCTTGATTATTTGATTTTGCCCAGTTTGGGACTTAATCCGGAGATTAAGAAAACAATTTGGGCTTTATTGCTTTTGATTTTGGCCGTGGTGGCCGGTTTGGGATTGGTCGGCTCAGCCGGCGCGGCCGGCGTTTATTTAAACATCGGGTTGACCTGGCTTCTGGGTTGGGGTCGTTACCTGGCGCCCGTATTTTTGTTGGCCTGGTCTTTGTTTATTTTTTTGGGCAATCGTCTGGAAATCGGCGCGGTTAACTATGTCGGTTTAACTATTTTGGTTTTGGCCTGGCATGGTTTATTGCAGTTATTTATCAATCAGCATGACTGGCCGAGAGCGTTGACAGAGGGCCTGGGCGGCGGACATTTGGGTTGGCTGGTGGCACTGGGCTTAATTAAGGCCATCGGTCTGATCGCCGCCTTTTTGCTTTTGGTGGCTTTGATGCTGATTGCCATGATGTTTGTCTTTAACACGACTCTGGCCAGTTTATGGGCCAAGAGCAGTTGGCCAGCTCGTTTGTTGTTACACCCGGCGCGTTTTATCTGGCACTTGATCGCCAAGCGTCAGCCGGCTGAAGCCGATGCTGAAAAGGCGGATAAACCGGTTGAAAACGAGGCAGCGGCCGCGGAAGTAATCGAGGAAGAAATTGAAACGGAAGAAACCGGCGTTGATGAGCGCGCGCCGCTCGGCGCGCCGGCGCGTCCGACAGTCGCGGTCGCGGCGGCAGCCGCGGCGATGAATATTTGGCATCCCACCAATATCAAGATTTCCCTGCCGCTTAATTTGTTGACCGCTTCCAGCGGCCGGCCGGTGGCGGCCGACATCAAAAACGGCCAAAAAATTATTGAAAAAACTTTGTCGGAATTCGGCATTGAAGTGGAAATGGGCGCCATCAGCGTCGGTCCGACCGTGACTCAATACACTCTTCGTCCGGCCGACGGCATAAAATTATCGCGTATCACTAATCTGAATAATGATTTGGCCATGGCTTTAGCCGCTCATCCGGTCAGAATTGAGGCGCCGATTCCAGGTAAAGCCCTGGTCGGCATCGAAGTGCCCAACAAAGCCATTGCCTTGGTTGGTTTGCGGGAAGTATTATCCAGCGACCTGTTCACAAGTCGCAAAAGCGACACCACCATCGCCCTGGGCAAAGATGTGGCCGGCAAGGTGTGGACCGCCGATGTTTGCAAGATGCCGCACTTGCTGGTGGCCGGCGCCACCGGTTCGGGCAAGTCGGTCATGCTGAACGCCATTATCGTCAGTCTGCTGTATCAAAACAATCCCGACGACTTACGTTTTATTTTTGTCGATCCCAAGCGCGTGGAACTGACTGTTTATAACGGCATTCCGCATTTGTTGACGCCGGTGATTACCGAAGTCGGCAAAACGGTCAACGCTTTGAAGTGGTGTCTGAATGAAATGGATCGGCGTTTCAAGTTGTTGGAACAGGCCGGTAAGCGCGATATCGCCGGTTTTAACCAGGCCAATCAGCAGAAACTTCCCTATATTGTTTTTGTGATTGATGAGTTGGCCGATTTAATGTTGCTCGCGGGCAAAGATGTGGAAGCCGGCATAGTTCGTTTGGCGCAAATGGCCAGAGCTGTGGGCATTCATTTGATTTTGGCCACTCAGCGTCCGAGCGTCAATGTCATTACCGGCACCATTAAGGCCAATATGCCGGCCAGAATCGCCTTTGCCGTGGCTTCATCCATTGATTCGCGCACCATTTTGGACGGCATGGGCGCGGAAAAATTGCTGGGGCGCGGCGACATGCTGTTTTCCGACGCCAGTATGGCCAAGCCCAAACGTTTACAGGGAGCTTTTGTCAGCGAAAAAGACATTAAGCGGGTGGTGGCGGAAATCAAGCGTCAGGGCGGCGTGGCCGACTATCTGGAAGAAGTAACCGACCGGCAAAAAGTCAGCGGTTCAGCCGGCGTGGGTTTGAGCAATGCGGGCAGCGAAGATGATGATGAATTGATTAACGATGCTAAAGACATAGTCATTAACGCCGGCAAGGCCTCGGCCACTTTATTGCAAAGAAAATTATCAATCGGTTACGCCCGGGCCGCCAAGTTATTGGACACTCTGGAAGAACACGGTATCATCGGTCCGGCGCAAGGCGCCAAGCCCCGTGAAATTTTGGTTTCCAGGGAACAGTACGCTTCTTTGGAACAAGCGGCTGTGAGTGGCGTGCCGTTGCATCGACGGGAAAACAGCCAGCCGCCGCAAAGTTATCTGGAAGAAGACGAGGAGGAAATCGAGGACGAAAGCGAAGAAATTTTCGGTCAGGATTCTTCGGCCAGTCAGGAAGAGGAAGCGGATAGCATTGATCGGGAAGCCGGCGAAGAGAGGGGCGAGGAGGAGGAGTCGGATGAAGCGGAATCAAAAGAAGACAGGGTGACAGAGGATGGGAAAGAAAACGAAGACGAAACTGCAGCAGACGATGACGAAGAAGATGAAGAGGAACCGCCCAAGTCCGGGCCGCCAACTTCGACCATCAAGGACGATTATGATTTTGACAAGTATTTTTCCCGTTAGTTTACAAATTTCATAACTTTTAACTAAAATTTATGCAACAACTTTTAAAGCCGATCACCGACAAATTGAATCAAATAATGTGGACGTTGATTATCAACGGCCTGGTTTTGGTGATTTTGGCGGCCCTGATCACCTGGAACATTTTTATTTTGCAGCTGGTGCTGGGGTTGATGGTCCTGATTGTGGCCTTCAGCTTCTTTTACGGCGCTCATAAACTGCACGCCATTAAAAAACTGATTAAGAAGTTTTAATCGTCAGCCGGCCAACAATAAAAAACTATTCATTTTTCCGTTAGGGAGATGAATAGTTTTTTTCTGGGACCTCTTGTGAAATTTTTGGCAGTTGTCAAAATCGGTTTTTTGTTTTATACTTGGCAAAGTATTTAACCGGGCGTTTAATCTTATTATTATGAAAGCATTTTTTAAGAATTTCTCCCTTTTTATAGCCATTTTTTTGGTTTTGGCCTTGTTATTTAGTTTGTCCTCCATCAATAAGGCCAAGGTGGAAGCGGTTGGCTTGCAAACCCTGGTGTCGCAGATTAACGACGGTCGGGTGGCGGCCATTGAAGTTGATAAAAACAATCTGCAAATTAAACTGACAAATGGCAGTCAGGAAACCGCCTTGAAGGAATCGGGCGAATCTTTGTCGACCATGTTGAAAAATTTTAACGTGGACGAAAGCAAACTGTCGGCGGTGGACATCAGGGTGAAAGACGAGACTGGTTCCGATATCTGGATGACCATTATTTTACCGTTAGTGGTGCCGATTTTGCTGATCGGCGCCTTTATCTATTTTATGATGCGCAGCGTTCAGGGCGCCAACAACAAAGCCATGATGTTCGGTCAGACCTCGGCCAGGGATGCCACCCGCGAAGGCAAGGTTAAAACCAAATTCGCGGATGTGGCCGGCGCCCGCGAAGCCAAAGAAGAATTGGCGGAAGTGGTGGAGTTTTTGCGCGAACCGAAAAAATTCACCGACTTGGGAGCCAGGATTCCGCGTGGCGTGTTGCTTTTGGGCAAGCCGGGCGTGGGCAAAACTTTGCTGGCTCGGGCTGTGGCCGGAGAAGCCAACGTGCCGTTTTTTTCCATTTCCGGTTCGGAATTTGTGGAAATGTTCGTCGGCGTGGGCGCTTCGCGGGTGCGCGACTTGTTCAAGAAAGCCAAGAAGAACGCGCCCTGCATCGTCTTTATTGATGAAATTGACGCCGTCGGACGCCGTCGCGGCGCCGGCATGGGCGGTTCGCACGATGAACGAGAGCAAACCCTGAACCAGATTCTGGTGGAGATGGACGGCTTTGAAACCAACTTAGGCATTATCGTTATTGCCGCCACTAATCGGCCGGATGTTTTGGACCCGGCTCTCCTCCGGCCTGGACGTTTTGATCGTCAGGTGATGATTGACATTCCGGACATTGCCGATCGCCAGGCCATTTTAAATTTGCACGCCAAAGACAAGCCTTTGGCCAAAAATTCCGATTTGCGGCGCATTGCCGAACGCACGCCCGGTTTTTCCGGCGCCGACTTGGCTAATGTTTTGAACGAGGGCGCCATTTTGGCGGCTCGCGCCAACCGTCAGGAAATTTTGATGACGGATTTGTATGACGCCATTGAAAAAGTCATGCTGGGGCCGGAAAAGAAATCGCGGATTATCACGGACAAAGAAAAAAAGATCACGGCTTATCATGAAGCCGGACACGCCATCGTGGCCAATTTTTTGCCCAATACCGATCCGGTGCATAAAGTTTCCATTATCGCCCGCGGCCAGGCCGGCGGCTACACTTTAAAAATGCCGATTGAAGACCGCCATATGCACACCAAAGAGGAGTTTATTGAAGAGATCGCGGTTCTTTTGGGAGGTTATTTGGCCGAACAAAATACTTTCGGTCAGGTGACCACCGGTGCTACTTCCGATCTGCGTCAGGCCACCCAGGTGGCCCGGGCCTTGATTACCGATTTCGGCATGAGCGAAACTTTGGGGCCCAGGACTTTCGGAGAAAAAGAAGAATTGATTTTTTTGGGTCGGGAAATTCATGAGCAACGCGATTACAGCGAAAAAACCGCGGAAAAAATTGACGCTGAAATAACCTCTTTTATCAATCAGGGCATGAACAAGGCCAAGGAGATTTTGCTTAAACAAAAAGCGGCTTTGGAAAAAATCGCCCAGGTTCTCCTGGAAAAAGAAACCATTGAACGCGACGAATTTGACGCTCTGCTGAAAGTTTAAAATAACATCAAACCAAAAACCGCTTCAACCAAACGAAGCGGTTTTTTAATGCGACAACCCTGAATGATAGCGACTTGATAAACTTTTAACTCTAAAAACTTATTTGGTGGCGTTATATAAATCAGCCACTTCTTGGGCCGAGAGAGCGCGATTGTAGATGCGGACGTCGGCCAATAAACCATTCCAATTGGTATAAAGGGGATATCGTTGACCTAAATA
>Ga0172370_10002502_pt1 | contig 26507 bp, 13 predicted proteins | sample LakKiv5m_FD_114538 | JGI IMG/M metagenome (GOLD analysis project Ga0172370, IMG submission 114538) | Freshwater microbial communities from Kabuno Bay, South-Kivu, Congo - kab_022012_11.5m | ecosystem: Environmental > Aquatic > Freshwater > Lake | place: Democratic Republic of the Congo...
GTTGCCTTCGGGCACCCTTAAGTTCAGGCTTGAAATGGAGATATCATCAACCTTATTTACCACGTCCGATATTGGTTTAAGGGCCCTGCCCGAGTAAAACCATCCTGCAATATAAAAAAGCACAAGGCTCAGGAACCAGACAATAAGAAGGATCAGTCCCAGCTTTCTGAGATGTAAAAGTCCGTCCACGTCCTCTGCTGCAGCGATGACCACGAAAGGCGTGTAATTCACTGTATACATTGTTCCAAGAACTTCAAAAGGCCCCTGTTTATATTTCACATTGATCTGCGACCTGATACGGTAAAGCAGGTCACCTGTTATCAGAATATCTCCGGCAGGATCAGATGTATACACTATGTCATCGCGACTGTTGAGTATTATTATCTTTTTGCGTGAAAGGTTTGCCGGGTTGTCATTTTCAATCATCCTTGCGAGGTTCTCATCTGGCTTATAGGGATTAAGGATTAACCTTGCCGTACTTCTTGACTGGCTCCTGAGACGGTTGTAAAAATCCTCCTTCCTGAAATTTGAAGAGAAATAATAAATTGCCACCGAGGAGATCAGCATTATCAGACCTCCCAGGAGGATGAATTGTAATGTTAGTCTGGTGCGTATCTGCATAACGTTAAAAAACCTTACAAAGAATCCCATTTCTTAAGTTCCCCCCTGAAGCCCCTGAAGGGGACTTAATGAACATCCGGTTCTCTTTGAACCCCCTTTAGGGGGCAGGGGGCAAAAAAGGTTCTAGAGCCTGCCACTGCTTTCAGTCTCCGAATATATATCCAAAGCCCACCTTAGTTTTTATTAGCTTTTTATCAAATCCCTTGTCTACCTTTTTACGGAGGAAGTTTACATAGACATCCACAACGTTTGTGCTGAAGTCAAAGCTTATATCCCATACTTTTTCGGCGATGTCGTTTCTTGAAAGCACTCTTCCCGGATTTCTCATGAAATATTCAAGAAGAGAGAACTCTTTGGCAGTGAGGTTAATAATTGAACCTCCCCGGCGGGCAGCTTTCTTGTCAAGATCGAGCTCAAGATCGCCATAAGAAAGTCTGTTTACAGTGTCGTTGGAATAATCTGAAGTTTTCAGGAGAACCTTTACCCTTGCAAGGAGTTCCCTGAACTCGAAAGGTTTTACAAGGTAATCGTTGGCCCCCGCATCAAAACCTGCAAGCTTGTCATCGGTGGTCCCGAGAGCTGTAAGCATTAATACTGGAATGCCAGGATAAAGGGATTTGAACTTTTTGCAAAGTTCGAGACCATTTGTACCTGGTATTATTATATCAAGAATAAAAAGGTTGTATTTGTATTGTCGGGCAAGTTTTTCGGCAGAAATGCCATCGTAGGCCAGATCTGCATCAAAGTGGCTCTCTTCAAGCCCTTTCTTTATAAAAGAAGCCACTTTAGGTTCATCTTCGACTATAAGAATTTTCATTTTTGATTATAGGCTTTGAATCACATTTTAGTTGAAAATTGAAATCTTTAAATATACATATATATTATAAATCCGGTTCTAAAATATCCTTCCTGAATACCATAAAGATAAGTTTTAACAAAAAATTTATCATATTTCCTTTAATGTTATTTTAATTTTAATATCTTTGTTTTCCAATGAAGCAAGTTTTTAGCTTGACTTTTATAAGAACCAATTTTAACTAACCTGTTTAACCAAAACAATCGACTATGCAAATTACTACAAAATTACGGCGTCTTACGCTGTTTTTGTTCAGTATGGTCATTTCCTCAGGCATTATTTTAGCCCAGGAAAAGACTGTAACCGGGAAAGTTACCGCCGAAGGCGAAGGAGCAGTCCCGGGTGTTAACGTTACAGTTCAGGGTACAACCATTGGTGCAATGACAGGTCTGGATGGGACATATTCACTCAGGGTACCGGGGCCTAACTCGGTACTAGTGTTCTCTTCTGTGGGATATGTAACACAGGCCATAACCGTTGGTTCCCAGACTGTTATCAATGTCAACCTGGTTTCTGATGTTCAGGCTCTCCAGGAAGTTGTCGTAACCGGGTATACCCAGCAAAGAAGAAGGGACCTGACCGGTGCTATTGCAACCGTTGAGCCGGCAAAACTGACAGCTGTGCCGACAGCAAACGTCAGCAATGCTCTCCAGGGACGTTCGGCTGGTGTAACTGTGTTGGGCGATGGAAGACCGGGTGAGACCGCCAAGGTGAGGATCAGAGGATTCAGCTCCTTTGAAAACAATGACCCGCTGTATGTTGTCGACGGTGTTCCAACCCAGGACATTTCCTCACTTAATCCGAACGATATTCAGTCAATATCAGTTCTGAAAGACGCAGGAGCTGCTTCAATCTATGGATCAAGAGCTTCCAACGGGGTTATCGTTGTTACAACAAAAAGAGGCGGTAGCGGAGCAAAAGTATCTTACAGCATGTACTATGGATACAAGGATCCCGGCAAAGGTCCGACAAACCTTCTGAATACCCGGGAATATGCTGATCTTCAGTGGCTCGTCTACAGAAATGACGGAACAGCCCCCGAAGTACATCCGATCTATGGTCTGTCAACAAATGCCACTCCGACCATTCCCAACTGGGCAGGTGATACAGACTGGTATGATGCTATTACACGGACCGCAATGACCCAGAATCACGACCTTTCACTTTCGGGAGGTTCAGAAAATTCAAAATTCTTCGCATCTTTAGGGGTTAACCTCGATGATGGTATCGTGATTTACACTGATGCAAAGAAATATACAGGCAGGTTTAATTCTGAATTTACATTCCTGGATGGAAGGATCAAGGTTGGGGAAAATCTCTCCCTTGCTTACAGAACCAATCATGGAGTCTCAAATAATGATGAAGGCAGCCCTATACAGATGGCAGCCTACAGAACCCAGCCTATTATTCCGGTAATAATGGAGGTTGCAGTACCTGATGGTCTGTCACATGCCTTCGTTCCCGGTGACTGGGGAGGAACCGGTATCCGTCCGAGACTCGGACAATCAGAAAACGTTGTTGCCTCACGAACAAGGGCAAAGGATGATAACAACTGGGGTGTAAGCGTTATCGGTAGTGGATTTGTTGATGTCAAGATTTTCCAGGGGTTGAATTTCAAGAGTACTCTTGGAGGACAATTTAATAATGGTTACTGGATGGGTTATTCTTACAAGACCTATGAAAGATCTGAGAATAACGCAACAAATGGGTTCTGGGAAGGTGCCTGGTACAATAGTCAGTGGGTTTGGACCAATCAGCTGACATTTGACAAAACCTTTGGCGACCATAAAATACTTGCGGTAGCAGGTTATGAAGCAGTAAAATATGGGATAGGCCGTGACAGCTACGGACAGAGAGCCGGATACTTCAGTGATGATGTTCTCTACCGTACACTCAGCAATGGTGCAACTATAATTACTACCAATTCCAGCCTTTATACCCCTACGACACTTGTATCACAGTTCCTGAGAGCTGATTATTCATTCAAAGACAGGTATATGCTGAGTGCAACTGTACGCCGTGACGGATCTTCTAGGTTTGGTGCCGCTAACCGTTATGGTATCTTCCCATCATTCTCACTTGGGTGGCGTGCCAAGGATGAAGCCTTCCTTGCTGATTTAACATGGCTTTCAGACCTTAAATTCAGAGGATCTTACGGTACTATGGGTAACCAGCTTGCCGTATCACCGCAAAACCAGTTCTTCAACTACGGAGGATGGCCTTCACTGTCATTCTATGACATTAACGGAACAGGCACCTCATCAGTACAGGGATTTGCTCCTACCAGGATAGGCAACCCCGATGCTAAATGGGAGACAAACGTTTCAACTGATATAGGTTTTGAAGCTGCGTTTCTTAATAATAAAATCGGGATTAAATTTGACTGGTATTCAAAGCAGACAAAGGATCTCCTTTATAACCCCGAATTACCCGGAGTTGCCGGAGCCGCTGACAGGCCTTATGTAAACATCGCATCAATGTCAAACAAAGGTGTTGATGTTGAATTATCATACAGAAATCAGTGGGGAGATTTTGCACTTGAAGCTACTGGTGTTTTGACAACAGTCAACAATAAAATAACAAAGATCGCTGAAGGTGTTGAATTCTTCGATTCAGGTATTATAGGAGGCCGTATCAACGGTGTACCATCAAGGAATATGGTTGGGCATTCGATGTCGGAATTCTACGGATATCATATTATAGGCTTATTCCAGTCTGCTGCTGAGGTCGATGCAGCTCCCGAACAGACAGGAGCAGAACCCGGCTTCAACCGCTATCAGGATACAGACAAAAATGGTAAAATTGAACCGGCCGACAGAACCTTCATAGGCAATCCGAATCCTGATTTCACATATGGTTTGAACCTTGACCTTAAATACAAGAATTTCGACCTGGCTGCTTTCTTCTATGGCTCACAAGGCAACGAAATATTTAACTGGAACACATGGTGGATTGATTACTGGCCATCCTTCCAGGGACAGAAGAGCAAAGAATTACTGTATGAAAGCTGGACTCCGACAAGAACCAATACACGGGTACCAAAAGCATCAAATAAGTCGAACTTCTCTACAAACAATGAGATTACTGACTACTATATTGAAGATGGTTCATATCTGCGTCTCAAAACCCTTCAGTTAGGTTATACAATTCCGCAGAGCGTTACGAGTAAATTGAAAATAAATTCAATAAGAGTATATCTGCAGGGAGTTAACCTGTTTACATTTACCAAGTACTCAGGACTTGATCCGGAGATCGGCGGAAGCGACCTTAACTTCGGAACTGATATGGGTAACTATCCTCTTGTCAAGCAATACCTTGTCGGTTTAAATGTGAATTTTTAATTATTAATAATGTTGTAATATGAAAAATAAAATTTCTATATTTTTCTTAATACTTGCCGGGATCCTGATCATTGGCTCCTGCAAGGAAGACTTTCTCACAGTTAAACCGGCCGGATCACTCGATCAAAATATTCTGGCAACACCTACAGGAATTGAGGGCCTGCTTATAGGGGCATATTCAATGCTTGATGGCCAGGATTACAGGGCCGGAGGCTGGGGATCAGCAACTACAAACTGGGTATATGGCTCCATCAGGGGGATGGAAGCAAATAAAGGAACTGATGCCGGTGACCAGCCAAGTATCAATCCACTTCAGACATTCAGTGAAACATCCACAAATGATTACATTGATACTAAATGGAGAACGGTCTATGACGCTATAGCAAGATGCAATAGTCTTATTATTGTTGTAAATCTGGCACTTTCAAATGGAACAATTACCCAGGCCGAAGCTGACCTTTGGATCCAGCAGGCAAGGGTTCTCCGCGGCTGGTATCATTTCGACGCCTGGAGAATGTGGGCTGGCAAAATCCCGTATCTTGATGAAAATACGGACTATAAAACTGTTACCAACACCGAGGATGTAAGGTCCAAAATTCTTGCAGATCTTACTGAAGGGACAAAGCTTCCGATCAACATGGGCGCTGTTGGAAAGTTCAACAAGACCGTAAGCCAGATCCTGCTTGCAAAAGCTATGATGGATATGAATAAAGACTATGCCGGTGCACTAACCTTACTTAAAGATGCCAGAACAACAGGCAAAAAACCCAATGGCGCTGATATAGGACTTGCTCCGACATACGGTGAGATATTCGACATAGCAAACCGTAATGGTATTGAGGCCATCTATACAGTTCAGTATTCAGTAAATGATGGATCAGGCGGAGCTAACGGTGGTAACGGAGAGGTTTTGAACTTCCCGTACAAGAGTGGCGCTTCACCAGGTGGTTGCTGCGGATTTTTCAATCCTACACAGGAATTTGTAAATTCATTCAGAACAACAGCTGAGGGACTTCCATTACTTGACAATACCTATAACTCTGATCCTGTTAAAAATGACCAGGGTGTTGGTGTCACAGATCCTTTTACACTTGACGCCGGAAGACTTGATCCAAGGCTTGACTGGTCAGTCGGAAGAAGAGGAATCCCTTATTGGGACTGGGGAAAACATACAGGTGCTGACTGGATCCGCGACCAGACTTATTCAGGTCCTTACAGCCCTAAAAAGCAGGTTTACAAAAAATCACAGGAAGGAACATTTACAGAAGTTGGTAACTGGACTTCAGGCTGGACAGCAAATGGCTATCGTATGATCCGCTATGCTGACCTTCTTCTAATGATCGCAGAATGTGAAATCGAAGCCGGAAGCCTTGACAATGCAAGAACACTTGTAAACCTTGTCAGAGAAAGAGCTGCTAATCCTGCTGGCTTTGTTATGGACGAAAATGTTCCGGCAGCCAATTATGTGGTCGCTCCATATCCTGCAACCGGAGCTCCTTTCGATACAAAAGAAAACGCAAGGAAGGCCCTGTATATGGAAAGAAAACTCGAACTCGGACAGGAAGGCCACAGGTATTTTGACCTTAACAGATGGGGTATAACAGTTGCCGAACTTAGCAGGGTTCTTGCCTATGAAAAGACCATGCCATGGGGCGCAAACCTCTATGGAAGTGCTACAGTAGGAAATGAAGATGTTTCATTTCCGGTACCACAGCGTCAGATCGACCTGAGTGGAGGTAATATCGTACAGAACAGATAGTACCTTATACGGATATACTGGTAAGGACATGCCTTGGCATGTCCTTATTTTTTTATATTAGCACAAATTATCAGCTAGTATGAGAAAAACGTACTTTATTCTTTATACCCTTTTTCTGATTTCCTGTTCCGGATCACCAAGGTTCAGGCTAATGGATCCCGGACATACCGGCATCGACTTTCAGAATACAGTAATAGCGTCAGACAGTATGAACATTATTAACTATGAATATTTCTATAATGGTGCGGGAGTGGGCGCAGGAGATTTAAATAATGATGGCCTTACAGACCTTGTTTTTGCCGGAAACCAGGTCTCTTCAAAGGTATATCTGAATACAGGAAATTTCAGGTTCAGGGATATCACATCGTACTTCAAGGGACTCAAAAATGATCAGTGGTACAGCGGTGTTGCGCTGGCAGATGTAAATAATGACGGTTGGCTTGATGTATACATGACATCAACAGCGGGCAAAGACAGACGAAAGTGTAAAAACCGACTCTGGATAAACAATGGATGCAATAAAGGTGCGGATCCGGTATTTATTGAAAAAGCTGAGGAATACGGTATCGGATGTGATGATAAGTCAGTGGCAGCAGCATTTTTTGACTATGACCTTGACGGATTTCTCGACCTTTATGTCCTTAACAATGAGATCAGATATCCTGCCGTTTCGATATACCGTCCAAGAATAACTGACGGAACCTCACCCAATAATGACAGGTTATATCACAACAATGGCAATGGAACATTTACTGATGTTACCTTAAATGCCGGCATTCTGATTGAAGGATTCGGCATGGGCCTCTCAGTAGGTGACATTAACAAGGATGGATACCCTGACATTTACATATCAAATGACCTTCTGGCCAATGATGTTTTGTACATAAATCAGGGCAATGGGACTTTTAGGAATGAGATCAGCAAATACATTTCATACCAGTCCAGGACTTCAAAAGGAAATGATATTGCTGATGTCAACAATGACGGCAATCCTGATATTTTTACTCTTGATATGATGCCATCAGGTTATCAGAAAAAGAAACAGACAATAAACGGATTCAACTACAAGCTCTATTCGGCCGATGAGGAGTTTGGATTTGAACATCAATATCAGAGGAATATGTTGCATCTGCATAACGGTTTCTCAGATGGAAATCTTCTCCCTTTCAGCGAAACCGGCCAGATAATGGGATTATCTGAAACTGACTGGAGCTGGTCCCCTCTGTTTGGAGATGTTGATAACGATGGGAGCAAGGATCTTCTTATTTCTTCAGGTTTCCCGAGGGATATAAGGGATAAAGACTGGACAAAGGTCAAGGTTTCCGCCGCTGGATCACTTACAACTGAAAAAGCCCTTGCCGAAATGGCACCTGAATTGAAGATACCAAACATCGTTTTCAGGAACAACGGTGATTCGGTATTTGAAAAGAAGAACGACTGGCTTCCTGAAATTCCATCATTTTCATACGGAGCAACCCTGGCAGACCTTGACAATGATGGTGATCTTGATTATATCGTAAACAACCTAAATGATAAAGCTTTTATTCTGAAAAATACAACAGTTGAAAAATCAGGACATAAATCTCATTTCATATCTGTCAGGTTAAAAGGAATTCCTGTCAATCCAATGGCTATTGGTGCTAAAATTGAGATCTGGTGCAAAGGTAAAATTCAGTTTTATGAACATTTTCTGACAAGAGGCTATGCTTCTTCAATTGATCCGGTGATCCATTTCGGGCTGGCCGGGAATAATATCATAGATTCGATAAAGATAATCTGGCCCGGCAACAGTTACGTTTCACTTTTAAAAAACATCAAATCAGATCAGATCCTGGAGATCAGCCAGGAGCAGACTGCCCGTTTAAAAAGAATTGCCAGTGTCACGGCAAAATCAGAGTATTTATTCTACAGGAATGACAGTATTCTGGATTATACTCACCTGCAAAACGATTACAATGATTTTTTGCTAAGTCAGAAAATAATCCCGCATAAATTTTCCCAGGTTGGGCCGGTAATTTCAAAAGGAGATATTAATGGTGATGGTCTTGAGGATCTGATAATCGGAGCAACAAACAAACAGCCTACAATGGTTTATTTAAGACGCGGGGATGGATTTCAGAGAGAGGAGATTCCGGGACTGACCACTAACAAAGGATTTACTGAATCCGGTATCGCTGTGTTGGATTATGATAATGATGGGGACAACGATATTGTAGCACTTGCAGGTGGATATGAGAACGAAAAGGAAGCGGATTATCATCATTTAATTTATGAAAACGATAAAGGTATGTTTACCCCTCATCCCTTAAACGTTCCGACATTCCCGGGTGCAGTAGTACGACCTTGTGATTTTGATCACAATGGATACCCAGACATTTTTATAGGATCAAGAATAAAAAAGGGTATGTACCCTTATGCAAATCATTCGTGGATTCTTAAGAATAAAAATGGTGTTTTTTCAGCAGAAAATGAATTCAGGCTTAACCTGGGAATGGTCACAGATGCAGTATGGACCGATTATGATAAGGATGGATGGGAGGATCTTTTTGTCGTCAGAGAATGGAATTCACCTGTGATTCTCAGGAACAATAAGGGTAAAGAACTGGTCCCGATGTTTTTCGGAGAAATTGAATCTGCGCACGGATTCTGGACCTCAGTTGCTGCCGGCGATTTTGATGGTGACGGAGATCCTGACTTTGTCCTTGGTAATCTCGGGGAGAATCACAGATTCACTGTAAGTGATAAATATCCTTTACACATGTATGTAGCAGATATTGAGCAGGATGGCGTAATTGATCCTGTAATGACTGCTTTCTGGAAAAACAGCAAGGGAGTTATGACAGAATATCCTGTGAACTATCTTGATGAACTGGGATCACAATCTCCGATGCTTAAAGCTCTTTGCACGGATTACACATCTTTCAGTAATTTAAGCTTTGCGGATTTACTGCCTGAAAAGATAAGGCAACGCATTGACCTAAGCCTTTATGTAAATACTACTTCAAGCTATATATTATGGAATGATCAGGAGTCGTTCAGATGGGAAAGATTGCCTTTTAAGACTCAGCTTTCTCCCCTGACAGGTCTTATCGCGACTGACATAAATCAGGACGGCTTTCCTGATCTGATTGCAACGGGAAATGATTACACCTGGGATATTGCCACAGGCTGTTTTGATGCAAACAAGGGTCTTGTATTAATCAACAAAGGAAAATTACCAGGGAAAAAACCAGGGTCGACGTTTGAAATAATGGAACCCGGTAAAAGCGGATTTTTAGTCAATGGAATGGTGGGTTCTCTTGTCTGGCTCGAAGGAGATACAGATATTTTAATCGCAGGCATAAACAGGAAAAAAGCAATTGTATTTAAACATACAGACCGTTAATAAGGGCGGCATAAATTTTGTTTTCAGATTTGCAAAACCAAAATACCAGATATAATCAATCGGATAAAATCAAATTAGTAATGAAAAGATTATCCATAATATTAAATCTGTTGGTCATTACCGGTTTTTCTTCATTATTTCCACAGACCACAGTGAAAGACAGGGATGGCAATATCTATATGACAATTAAAATCGGAAACCAGATCTGGATATCTGAGAACCTGAAAACAACAAAATTCAATGATGGGAGGCCCATAGATCTCATTACCAGCGATAAAGTATGGAGATCACTTTCTAAACCGGGCTTCTGTTATTTTGATAACAATCCTGAAAATAAGGATATTTACGGTGCTTTATATAACTGGTTTGCCGTTAATACGAAAAAATTATGCCCGGAAGGATGGCATGTTCCTACTGATGAGGAATGGCGTACAATGGTGAACTTGCTTGGCGGTAATAATGTTGCAGGTGATAAGTTAAAAGAATCAGGTTATGAGCATTGGAAAAATCATCTGCTTGCCCCGTCCAATGACTATGATTTTACCGCGTTGCCAGGAGGTACAAGACTATATTCAGGAGTTTTTCCGGAATTCGGACATTCATACGCCGTCTGGTGGACATCAACTGAATACAGTTCATTATCTGCACATAACTGGGGTCTGCACGAATCGAGCAGCAGGGTTTTCAACGGGTATGACAGTAAACAATGCGGTTTTTCAGTAAGGTGTATTATGGATAAGAAATAATGTATATTAGCAAACCTAAACTGACTTTATGAAGTACCTTTTGATAACTGCTTACACCTTAATTATCTTATCCTGTTCCAGATCCCCTAAGTTTGAATTGCTCGATCCTGCAAGAACGGGTGTCGATTTCAGCAATACGATTACCGAATCGGACAGTTTCAACGTGATGACCTATGAATATATATATAACGGGGCCGGACTTGGTATTGGCGATCTTAACAATGACGGATTGCAGGATATTGTATTTGCGGGAAACCAGGTTTCTCCAAAAGTATATCTGAATCTTGGCAACTTCAGATTCAGGGATATCACTTCAAACTTTAAGGGACTTACAAATAATCAGTGGTTCAGTGGTGTGACAATTATTGATATAAACAATGACAGACTGGCCGATGTTTATATTACTTCTACAAAAGATTCACTGCCTGACAAATGCCGCAACCGATTATGGGTAAATACGGGTATCAATGATAAGGGAGAACCGTTTTTCGAGGAAAGGGCCGAACAATACGGAATTGCATTCACCGGACAATCTGTTCAGTCGGCTTTTTTAGATTATGACCTCGATGGGGATGTTGACTTGTATATTATGAACAATACTGTCAATTCGAGAATGAATACAGCATACCGGGCAAAGATGACTGATGGCAGCGCACAAAATAATGACAGACTCTTCCGGAACAACGGTGATGGGACATTTACAGATGTCACAATTGAAGCAGGGATAGTGTTTGAGGGATTTGGCCTTGGAATTGCTGTGGGAGATGTCAATAAAGATGGCTACCCCGACATTTACATTTCTAATGATTTTATCTCGAACGACCTTTTGTATATAAACCAGCGCGACGGGACTTTTAAAAATGAAATAAGAAAATACCTTTCTTACCAGACCAAGTCGTCGATGGGTGATGATATGGCTGATGTAAACAATGATGGCTATCCTGATATTCTGACTCTTGATATGCTCCCTGAATACTACTATAAAAAAAGACAAACCATCGCAGGATTCAGTTATATGTTCTACGGCCTTGATGCCAAATTTGATTTTGAGCATCAGTTTCTAAGGAATATGCTTCACCTCCACAACGGCTTCATAAACGGTGAGATGCTTCCATACAGCGAGGTGGGCCAGATGATGGGTGACATTTATGACACTGAATGGAGCTGGTCGCCATTATTTGCTGATTATGACAATGACGGAGATAAAGACCTGATAGTAGCCAACGGGTACCCCAAAGACCTTACAGACAAAGACTGGACAAGGTATAAAGTCACTGTATTCGGTTACGTGGCCGACAGGGATCATGTTATAAAAATGGCACCATCTATCAAGGTTAATAACATGGCTTTTGAAAACACTGACCTAAACCATTTTGTCAGAAGACGTGACTGGCTTCCTGATGCCCCGTCATACTCTTATGGTGCATCATTTGCCGACCTTGATAATGACGGCGATCTCGATTATGTATCAAACAATATTAATGATAAGGCTTTTGTACTGAAAAATTCGACAGTGGAAAGATCCCGTAAAAAGGCCGGGTGGATAAGAATACGGCTTAAGGGGAAAGACGGAAATACAATGGCACTTGGTGCAAAAACAGAGTTATGGTGCAATGGCAAGTATCAGTTCAATGAGCATTTCCTGAGCCGTGGATATGCCTCCTCTGTCGATCCTGTTGTACATTTCGGGATCGGAGATGCAAAAATAATTGACTCGATAAGAATAACCTGGCCTGCCTCGGGAAAAGTTTCGCTGATAAAAGATATAAAACCAGGTCAGATCATTGAAATTGATGAGGCATCCTCAGAAAGAACCCTGTATAAACCTGTCACCGGAGACAATTCTGGTTTACTGTTTACCCGTTGCGACAGCATTTTACCTTACAAACATAAACAAACTGATTTTCCTGATTTTTACCTCGAACAGAATATCATTCCTCATAAATTTTCACAGATAGGTCCGGTGATGGCAAAAGGAGACCTGAACAATGACGGAAGGGAAGATATTATTATCGGAGCCACGAACCTTCTCCCGACAACTGTTTATCTGCGGAAGGGCAAGGGTTTTATCAGGGATTCAATACCCGGGCTTACCGGTTCGAGAAAATTCTCTGAATCGGCGCTTGCCATTGTTGACATCGACAATGACGGTGACAATGATGTAATCGCACTTGCCGGCGGGTATGAGAACAAGGACGAAAGCGAATACCGTCATTATCTTTACGAGAACGAAAACGGAGTGTTCACAAGAAAAGAGCTTCCTGTTCCCCCTTTCATAGCATCGATAATAAAACCAATGGATTTTGACCATGATGGCGACCTTGACCTTTTCATCGGATCAAGGGTGAAAAAAGGCATTTTCCCTCATTCTGATCCGTCATGGCTGATAATAAATGACAAGGGTAACCTTTCAAAAATGGCACCCCTGAAATTTGATCTGGGAATGGTGACGGATGCTGTCTGGAGCGACTATGATAAGGACGGATGGGAGGATCTATTGGTGACAAGGGAATGGAATTCAATAGCAGTACTTAAAAATTCGGGCGGAAGAAACCTGATCCAGACTGATGTTAAGGGCTTTGATAATTATCATGGATTCTGGTTCTCAATAGCTGCCGGTGATTTTGACAATGACGGCGACGACGATTATATCGTCGGGAACCTTGGAGAGAACAACAGATTCACAATAAGCAGCAAATACCCAGTTAGCCTTTATTCAATTGACCTGGATCTTGACGGAGTCATTGATCCGGTGTCAACAGCATACTGGAAAGACAAGGACGGCAAGATGACGGAATACCCTATCAATTACCTTGATGAACTTATCGAACAGTCAAATCTTTTCCAGAAGCTTTTCGGCGATTACAAGTCGTTCAGCTATGTTGGCTTCAATCAGATGATTGATCAGGGAATAATGAAGCGCCTCGAGTTTAAACTTTATGTAAATACCGCGTCGAGCTATATAATCTGGAATGACAAAGGGAATATGAAATGGGAAAAACTGCCTCTTCAGATGCAGGTTTCGCCGGTTAAAAAGATGATTATAAAAGATCTTAACGGCGATAAATATCCTGATATAATTGCCGGAGGCAATGATCATACCTATGATATCTCAACGGGTTACTATGATGCATTGAAAGGCATTGTTCTTCTTTCAGACGGCAGCCATTCGTTTAAAGTGCTGACACCTTCACAAAGCGGGCTTTTGCTGAATGGCATGGCAGAGTCGCTGCTTTACCTCGACGGTGATACATCACTGGTGATCGGAGGTATTAACAGGAGAAACGCAGTTGTTTATTCGGTGCGCACAAGCTCACCCTGACGAAACCTGAATTTTACAACTTCCCAGCACGACGGACAATTAAAAAGCGGAGTGTCGCGGGTATGCTCCGGAACATCTGCGGTTATTATCCTGTCTTTAACCGAAATAATTTTCATATCAGATTCGATAGCTCCGGCCAGCTCAAATTTATTTCCTGATCTTAGAACAATAAGCTGTTCAGATACAGTCTGGTACTGACCCTGAAAGGGGTAAAGAGTAATTATGGCGTCAGTTTCTTTATCATCATCAATCAGACCTGTCCGGATTGTTGACGGATCCAGTATATAACGTCTGTTTCCGTCGATGAACTCAATAACCCCGTTTCCCAGGTCCTTTTTCTCAGGATTCTTAAGTTGTCGGGAAATATAAATTTCAGCAATATTAATGATCCTTTCCTTCGTTTTCCTGGCCAGACTGCCGGATGGTTCATCTGATCCTGATTTACAGGTTAAAAGCAGGAATGATATTGCTGCTGAAAAAAATACTAAATGAATTTTTCTGATCATGTTAATTTATGCGAAAACCAAATGTAGAATAAAATCCTTTAACCGCAAAGACGACAAAGGAATACGAAAAGGAAAATAAGAAAGAGGGAAAACATTGCTGAAATTGATACGAAATAATTTTAACTTTATCACTCACTATAACCAAATGAAAGGTCGGATAATGATGGGAAAGAGACGTATCAGGAGACTGGTTTTGCCGGCTATCCTTATGTTATTCTGGGGATGCAGCACAAAGTTTGACGAAAATGTTACTCTGACTGATAATACTCCTGCAATAAGTCCCGATTATGTAAATGTGACAATACCTCCAAATATCGCCCCAATGAATTTCAGGATCATGGAAGATGGCAAATCTTTTCTCGTTGCAGCTGAATCGGGAGGTAATAAGGTTGAGATAAGATCTTCCAACGGCAAAATAAAATTCCCGGAAAGAAAATGGAAAAAGCTTGTTTCGGGAAGCAATGGTAAAATATCGTTCCATGTTTTTACTTTTGATGGCAGGGAAGTAAAACAGTTCAGGGAATTTTTCATGTATGTAGCAGAGGAACCAATTGATCCATACCTTGCTTACAGATTAATTAATCCCGGATATTACAGCTGGTCGGGCATTAAAATAATGCAGAGGTCGATAGAAAGCTTCGAGGAAGAACCGGTCTTTGACAATCAGATAATGGAAAAAAATTGTGCCAACTGCCATTCATTCAACAGAAATAGTTCGGACCGGTTTCTACTGCATATCAGGGGATCGAAGGGCGGAACATATTTTGTTGAAGATGGGAAGATTACACGTACGGATCCAAAAATTGAATCAATGCCAGGAGGAGCAACATATCCGTCGTGGAATCCCGACGGCAGGTTTGTCTCCTTTTCTTCGAACCAGGTTCGCCAGAGCTTTTATTCTGTTCCTGAAAAGAATATCGAGGTTTTTGATCTTGTATCTTCACTGATAGTCTACGACAGGAAGCTTAACGAAGTTATTAACGTAACAGACAGGGATACAACGAAATATCAGCAGACATTCCCCTCATGGTCACCTGACGGGAAATTCCTTTATTTTTGCCGGGCGCCACAACTTATTTCATTTTCTGCCCCGGAAATGGAACAGATTAAGAACACAAGGTATAACCTGGCAAGGAAATCGTTTGACCCGGTTACACGCACCTTTGGTGGTACTGAGATAGTATTCAATGCAGATTCCATAAATAAGAGTGTATCATTTCCACGGATATCACCAGATGGCAGATTTCTTGTTTTCACCCTTGCAGATTATGGCACTTTCCCGATATGGCATCAGGAAGCTGATCTATATATGCTTGATCTTCAGACAGGGAAAGCAGAAAAGATGAATGTCAACAGTGATAAGACCGAAAGCTATCATACATGGTCACTAAACGGCAGATGGCTTGTTTTCAGCAGCAGAAGGATGGATGGCCGATCCGGGCGACCTTATTTTGCCTATATAGGCAAAGACGGAACCCAGGGAAAGGAATTTGTTTTACCACAACGCGATCCTGGACTTTATGACCGCATGCTGGAATCATTCAACATTCCCGAATTTGTTGATGGCAGGATCAAAATCAGGCCGCGTGATCTGGCTGCAGCTTCAAAACAGGAATCACTTAAAGCCAAACCAGGTAATCCCGGGGATGAATTACCTGCAGTACAGCAGTTTAAGAAAGAAGAGGGAGTAAAGGATAATCAACGATCAGTTCACGAGTAATGGGCAAGAGAAAGTCGATACCGGTAAAAGGGAATGATATATACATATTTATTGGACTCTTATTTGTAATTGCTTTCGGGTATTTCTGTTTTCTGGGCAATTATGTCCTGTATTTTCAGGAAACCCAGTCACTTTTCATTTTTTCAGGCGATTTTCTTCATCAACGGCTTTTAAAGCCCGGGGGACTTCTTGAATATGCAGGAAGATTTCTGAAACAGTTCTATGCAGGAAGGGTGGAAGGTTCTCTGATTCTGGCTTCAGTACTTAGCCTCGTTGCTTGTGTTTTCCACAGGATTAACAGGCGGCTCCTGCCGGACGGTTCCTTTGCCTTGCCTCTGATCCTTATTCCTTCAACGCTTCTGATGCTTATGCAGGCAAATTATTATCACCTGATGGAATATAACCTTGGTTTTCTGACGATACTGACGTTTTACCTGTTTTTTATTTCATCTTCAGGAAAATGGCGAAGAATCGCCGTTCTGATTTTTTTCCCTTTGTTCTATTATATTGCCGGTGGTTATGCAATGATTTTTGGCGGTTTGTATATTGTTCATATGATATTCAAAGAAAAAGACAGGAACAGGTTTATCTTTATTCCTCTTGTCCTTATCCTTTCAGGTATTTCTTTTATTTTATCAGCGAGGTTGCTGTTTCTGGAACCATCTGTAAATCTGATATTTTATCCTTTGCCATGGCTTGAGGACAAATCGTACAGGGCAGCCTTTATAGTCCTTACGGCTTTTATAGTACTTTATCCTGTAATATGTAACCTTGCGGCAAAATACGTGAAAGCAGGGCTTAATAAACGGAGTATTTCCCTGGCGGAGGGAATTGCCGTTTTAGCAGTCAGCATTATTATTATTTTAAAGATCTATAATCCGCAAACATCGAGGGTGGTTGAGATCCAGAGGCTTGTCTTTGCAGGCAGATATGAAGAAGCGGCAAGGCTTCATGAAAAAAAACCTTCACTGAACCTTATCGGGCAGTATTTTTATAATTATGCCCTTGCCGAATCGGATCAGTTATGCGACAGGATGTTCAGGGGAAGGCAGGATTTCGGATCCTCGGCACTAATTCTGCCATGGGGTGATGTTCATCTTGACCGTGGTGCATATTTTTATTATGCTATAGGTCTTGCAAATGAAGCTCACCGCTGGGCTTATGAAGAAATGACAGTTTATGGTTTAAGACCCGGGAATGTTAAGATGTTAGCCAAAACAAGCCTTATTAACGGAGACTTACAGATGGCAAAAAAATACCTGAATATTCTCAAGAAGACTATTTACTACAGGAAACTGGCAAGAGATCTGCTGAAACTTGCTGATAATCCTGAACTTATTGACTCACACCCGGAATTAGGTGCAAAAAGAAATATTCTGCCAAAAAGCAACTTCTTTGTCCAGTTCAATGAACCTCAAAACAACCTGCCGCTTATTCTTGAAGGGGATCCTAATAACAGGAAAGCATTTGAATATTATATGGCCGGCCTTTTACTGACAAAGAATGTTGAGGAAGCTGTTGCCAGCATAAGGAAGATGAAAACGATGGGATATACGAGGATACCACGTCATCTCGAAGAGGCGATAATGATTATTTACAACAGCCGCCAGTTATTCCCTGATGTAGGGGGATTACCAATGACCGCCGATACACAAAACCGTTTCAGCCAGTATTTCACTGCTTATGTTGTCGCACGCCAGAATCCGGTTCAGCTTAAGACCAAAATGGCTGAGAAGTTCAGCGATACATTCTGGTATTATTTTCATTTCAAATAATTATGCTTCTTTATCTCTGCGACAAACTTCGCAAACTTTGCGTTAAAAAAATCATTTAACCGCATAGTGCACAAAGGATTACGCAAAGTGCGCAAAGTGATTTACTACTTATAATGTTATTGCTTTTGAGTATATGTAAATATGTTAAAAAAAGTTATATTTACGGATATACCCAGAACCTGACACAATGTTGAAGAAATCTTTGTTAGTCATACTCATATTATTTTTCTTCGCTAATTTCCATTTTCTTTTTTCCCAGAATCCAAGGATGGACGGGTATAAGGGGATATGGTACTCATCCGGCCCGGACCGGAAATATGGTTATAAATTCTCCGGAGGCGTTTCCACATTCGCTTCAAGACACCGTCCCATTGCAATATATTCACCCAAAGCCGGAAAGACATTTTTTGTTTATGGAGGAACAACAAATGCTGATGAACAACACCTTTTAATAATGATCTCCTATTTTGACCATAAAACTCATATGGTACCCCGGCCTGTCATCGTATACGATAAAATGGGAGTGAAGGAACCTTACGACAATGCCTCACTTACGATTGATGACAAGGGATTTCTATGGGTCTTTATTAGCGGGTACAACAGGACCAGGCCGGGATTCATTTATAGAAGTTCAAAACCTTATTCAATTGACTCATTTGATCTTGTAAGGGAGATAGAAATGATATCCCCGCAGCCCTGGTGGATTGGGGATAAGGGGTTTACCCTGGTTTATTCCAAATTATCAAAAGGCCTCGATATATGGTGCGCCTCAGGTTCTGATGTTAAATCATGGACTGTTGATCAGAAACTTGTTTCAATTGGAGGCTCTTTGCAAATCTCTGATATTCATGAAGGCAAAATTGTTATCGTGTTCAATTATTTCCCTAAAGGTGATATCGACCGTCAGACAAACCTTTATTTTCTGCAGAGTGACGACCAGGGAAGGACCTGGCAGACAATTGATGGCAAAACCATACAAATTCCGCTGACGGATGTGGAAAATGATGCCATGATCAGAAATTTCGGTCAGGAGGGAAAAGAGGTTTACCTGAGTGATCTGGATTTTGATTCCGACGGGAATCCTGTTATCCTGGTTATCATCAGCAGAAGTCCTGATCCCGGCCCTGACTCCGGATTAAGGGAATGGTTAGTTGTAAGCCGGAAGGATGGAGTCTGGAATTTTGACAAAGTATGCGAATCGACACATAATTTCGACAGAGGATCAATTCATATTGACGGCAGCGAATGGAAGATAATCGGGCCAACGGAACCGGGTCCGCAGCCTTTCGGAACCGGAGGAGAAGTTGCTTTGTGGATAAGCAGTAATGGGGGCGCTGACTGGCAAAAAGTAGCAAATGTTACAAATAACAGTATTAATAATAATTCCTTTGTACGCCATCCTGTAAACGCACAAAAGGATTTCTTTGCATTGTGGACCGACGGGAATGCTGATGCATTGTCAAAATCCTACCTTTATTTCACAGATGAGAAATGTGAAAAAGTATGGATGCTGCCATATGAAATGAAGGAGAATTTTCAAAAGCCGGTCCGGATCCGATAGGTTTAATCAAGATTATAGAGTTTTGCAGCATTATCATGGAAGATCATCGTGGCGATTGCCATTGCTTCGTGCTCGGTAAAATATCCTTCCCTTACTTTGTTTATGAGGACTTTTGAAATTATCCTTTTTGCAGCAAGCAGTTCGCTGTAAACATTTTCTACAGCCATACAATCACCTCCGAATGCTGTTATACGGCTTACCGGAACCATTTCAAGCCATTCATTGAAATATCTTTCACTGTAGGTTGGTGATACCATATAAACCCAGTTCATATCTATATAGACATTTCTGAAGTTTTTGGCAAGAGCAGAAAGCTCTCCGCCATAAGGATAGCTGCCATGATAAAGAACAAAATTAACATCAGGGTAATCAATGAACAGATTTGTAAGCAGTTCTGGATTGGAATTCCCAATGATTTTGCCTTTTCCGGCCTGTATGCCAGTGTGGATAGCCACAGGTTTGTCGTATTTTCGGGCAAGATCAAGGAGTTTGAAGAGCATGTAGTCCTGAAGCGGCTTTGCTTCTTTCATGGATATCTTAAAATCTTCCTCACCGTTAACAAGAGTTTTGAATACCTTTTTTGCAGCATCGGGGCTGGTTTTATCAAATTGAAGGGTCCTGTAATATGAACTGAATATTTTAACAGCTATCATTCCGTTCTTAAGCTCTTTTTCAAATGCACTTTCAAGGGATCTGACAAAGTCATCAAGGGAATATATAGGGTCGAGCTGCAAAATAGCCAGTGAGTCGATCCTGTATTTTGATCTGACCGTTAGCCAGTCATCGAACCTTTTTTCATATCTTACGTAACCATCCTTGCCTGGCATATAGTTACCGTCCTTGATTATGTAATCTATCCGGCATGAATCCCTGATTATCCTGTCGAACCAGTCAGCCTGATGAGCTTTTCTGATTTTTTCCGAGAGCGGGCCCACAGTAGTTTCATTAAGTTCATTTATACCATAAAGACTTGTTATACTGTGCATGATAATTCTGTTAAAGGACGTATTGAACGAGTTTTTCCAGTATGGTTCTATGATCCTCCATTTTGATACAGGATCGAGCTGGCTGTTAAATATCTCATTAAAAAGAGTATCCGGCATTCCCGCAGAGACAAGGTCGTCATATCCGTTCTGCATGAACAGAAGGGAAAAGTCGAGGAAGTAACTGTCGTTCAGCATTTCAGGGCCGATCAGATGCTCGTGCGTATCTATAGTCCTTATAGTATCTATATAATTGATTATCCGCTTTTCGAATCCCGGGGCTGGTAGTGTATGTAAGAATTTCTGAGCCTTCCCTGGTAAAATAGAAGCAATAAGTATCAAAAATGTTATTCTGAATCTCATTAAACGGGGGGATATTCAATTTTCACGGGTTTAAAATTAGACCAATTAAATGTCCCCTTTATTCCCTGTTAAGGTTATTTAACACAATTTAAGATGTGATAACAAAAAAGAAGAGACGTGCTAAATGCACGTCTCTTCGAATTGGTTCAGATTATTTGCAAATAATCAATAAGATGCATCCTGTGTAAGAACGCCTTTCTGAAGGTCCATCTGGCTCTGAGGTATTGGCCAGTAGTCATCTTCAGCAGCGTTGAATGTTGAACCGACCATAAAAGTCCTGAATGTTACATCATCTGCAATGTAGTTGTTCAGGGTTGTTGCAAGGATTCCCCAGCGTCTCAGGTCGAAGAACCTGTGGTTCTGGCAAGCAAATTCAAGTCTTGTTTCTTCCTGTACTGCTTTAAGGGCATTTTCCTTTGTATCGAAAGGATATGCTCCTGGTGTAGTAGGATATGGTTCAATCTTGTAGTTTGCAGCCGGTTTAGTCCAATCGACAACTGGACTGGAAGACAGGTTTTTAGTACTTGTGCAGAGGCCCATGACTGGTTTGCTGTTTTTAGCACGGTTACGGATCTGGTTAACGAGATCTCTTGCCATTTCCAGATCATTGTCTTCAATAGCGCATTCAGCTCTCCAGAGGAGTATGCTGGCATAGCGCATCATCCTGTAATTTTTACCGTTGTAAAATCCTGTACCATTAAGGTTAAGTGACTGTTCACTCTGCTTGTGCATGAAGATCTTTGTCATCATCGGGCCACCATTGCCCTGTTCACGTATCCAGTCGTTTCCCGGATGGATGCCCCAGCCGAGGAAGTCAACACCGCGACGTGCAATAATATAATCGACGCGGGGATCGAGCGCGTGATCCGTAGGAGTAAAATCTACGCCACTGCCAACACCCATATCGGTTGCAAGGTAAACACGGTCAGCCGGATTAAGAACCGGGAGTCCATTATCGTCGACCTGGAATGCATCGAACAGATTCCTTGATGGCTGATAAAATCCCCATCCACCGCAGCTGGCAGGTCCTTTCTGATGGAAGTTGCAGCCCGAACCGTTTACTGAACAGGTGCCTGTGGAAGTTGTGGCACACTGAAGTTCAAATATTGACTCGACATTGTTCTCGTGGGTCATGTCGAAGTTATATTCAAATTCAGGAGCGAGGCTGAATTTTCCGCTTGAAATAATGGCATCGAGAAGAGTTTTGGCTGCCGAATATTCCTTCTGATACATATGAGCCTGTGCTTTATATGCCATAGCTGCAAATTTTGTAGCACGACCTGGTTCATTGTTGTATTTTGTCTCAGGAAGATTATCTATCGCAAACTGAAGGTCTGCTTCAATACCATCCCATCCCGGATCAGTATTCGGAACCTCTTCAGGTTTTGTTTCACCAAGTTCTTTCTGAGTTTTGATATACGGGATCTTTTCAAAGATCTTGTTAGCCTGGAAATGGAACCATGCTCTCAGGAATTTAGCTTCAGCCTCAACCTGTTTGGCCCTTGCATCCGTAAGAGGGGTTGGTCCGGCCTGAGCAGTCCATAGAAAATCAAGGCATACATTGGCTCTTGCAACACCGTCATAACAGGCGTTCCACCTGTTCTCGAGATACGGATTGTTAGGCAGCGCCTCGTATCTCTCAAGTAGATTGAAGTTACTCTGGTCACCTGCTGATGTACCTTTATATGCATCATCCGAGCATCCGCCGGAATATGTCCAGTCGCTTGTCATTGCAGCGCCGAACATTGACTGGTTACCATTCTGCATTCTCTCGTACACACCTATCAGAAGAGCTTCAACACCGTCAGGAGTGTGCATAATAGTTCCTGCTGCAACACCGGGAGGTTCCTTGGTAAGGAAATCCTCGTTGCAGGAAACTATCATAAGAAGGCTTCCGAATAGTAACGCGATTGATAATGATTTTAATGATCTTTTCATATTCATTTGTATTTAATAATTAACAAATAAGGATCAGAGACCGAAAGTAATTCCGAAGATGAACTGCTTTCTCGTAGGCCATGCACCTGAGTCGATACCCATGTTGATGCCTGCACCTGAAATTTCAGGATCGAGACCCGGGTATTTGGTGAATGTGAACAGGTTGGAGCCCTGGAAATAGATCTGAAGGCTGCTGAACTTGTTGTTCAGGAGCTTGTTGATGTCATATCCGACTCTCAGAGTTTTCATACGGAGGAATGAACCATCCTCAAGGAATGCCGTTGAAGGTTCCTGGTGAGGTGTGTCGTTCTGATAAATGATCGGCATTGTAGGTTCACCCTTCAGATACGGGCTGCCCCATGATTCATAAAGTCTCCTTTTGCTTTTGCCTGATTCAAATTGTGTATAGTCGATAAAGCGGCTTACATAATTTACGATCTCATTGCCTACAGATGCATAAAGGGTGGTCATTACGCTGAATCCCTTGTATCCGAGGCTGAGGCTGAGACCTGCAGTGAAATCAGGATGAGGTGATCCGATATAAGTACGGTCGGCTGCATCGATATAGCCGTTTCCGTCAACATCTTTGTACTTGAAGTGCCCTGCTTTGTTGTATGTGCCGGTTGCACCAAAAGCCTTTGGCCATGCAGCAGCTTCTTCATCAGAATTGAAAATACCTTCTACAATATACCCGAAGAATTCAGGGAATGCCCTGCCGGTCTGGGTTCTTGTATAGTATTTTTCGCGGTATCCTGAACCCTGGTAGAAGTCAGATGCTACGTCGGTAAGCTTTGTAAGCTCGTTCTTGTACCTCGAAACAACGAGATCTGCGCTGTATGTCAGATCACCGTTAAGAGCGCTGTTTGCATATCCGAGTGACAGATCGAATCCGGTGTTCTTCATTTCACCAATGTTGATTGAAGGCCTGGTTGCTGTTCCGAGAACAAGCGGCAGCTGTTTCGGATAGAGCATGTCTTTTGTTGTACGCTGCCATACATCGAATGTAAGAGTGAAGTTTTTCAGCAGTGTAGCATCGATACCAACGTTGGTTGTTGATGTTGTCTCCCATTTTACATCCGGGTTCCCGAATGTTGACTGGTAGAATCCGGTACCGCTCAAGGCTCCATTTGCCCCTGACATTCCATAGCTGGCATTACCTTCGCTGTATGCAAACTGGGTGTAGGGGTTGTAGTTACCCATACGGTCGTTACCAACAACGCCATATCCAAGTCTGAGTTTAAGTTCATTCAACCACGATTTTGTCGAAGCCATGAATGATTCTTCCGAAATCCTCCATCCTAATGATGCAGCAGGGAATACACCATATTTTGTATTTCCAAACCTTGAGGAACCATCGCGGCGAAGTACTGCTTCAACCATATATTTGTCGGCAAATGTGTAGTTAACACGTCCGAACAATGAAAAGAGGCTGTACTGGCTTCTCGAGTCGGAGTTGGCGATACTGCGCAATCCAGTGTTCAATGAAAGGTAGTTTACATCTTTAAACGGGTACTGGGCCCTGCTGGCTGCCATATACCAATAGTCGTCGTCGTAGGCTTCTGTTCCGGCAATTGCCTTGAAATTGTGCTGGCCTTTTACAAAGCCATATTCCAGAGTATTTGTCCATGTCCAGTTCAGGCCAAATCTTGAGTTAATGCCAAAACCGTCATAAGTACCTCTTTCAGCAGCAGCAACTTCAACATAATTGATATCCCTGTCGCGACGACCGTACTGGTTAATACCAACGAGCGATTTAACTGACAGGCCTTTCAGAATATTGAACTGGATAAAGGCATTACCGCTGACTGTCATCTGACGTGTATAGTCATACTGGTTCTTATCAAGGAGGAACATCGGGTTCTGTGCATTACCCATACCGGAAGGTCTTGATCCGGCATAAGTGGTTCCCGACTCATCCCATACCGGCACAGCAGTCGGGAGACGATAGGTCCAGGATACTATTGAGGATTCACTGTTGTCACGCTGGTATCCACAGTCGTCGGTGTATTGAAGGCCGACATTGGTACCAAGATTCACCCATTTGGCAGGTGATGAAGTGATATTTGCGCGGAGGCTGTATCTTTTAAAGCCTGTATACTTGAACATACCTTCATCGTCGGTATAACCAAGCAGGAATGCATAAGTCGTATTCTCGGACCCGCCGGCTATGTCAATAGTGTATTCCTTATAAGCTGAATTTCTGGTCGTTTCCTTGAACCAGTTTGTGCCGGGGCTCAACCTTGTGATAAGATATGTGTCATCTCCATCCTCTACAGCAAGCTTGTTGTCATATAGTGACATGTCAGCTCTGGGATCGCCATTCATTGCGGCTGTCGGGAAAAGATAATCAGGTAATACCGGGGTATCGCCGGTACCAAACTGAACATGGTTGTATTTAAGCACAGGTTCTGAGCCAGTAATAAGTCCGGCAGCCCAGTCAGCATGGTCCCTGTTATATTTGTTCTTGGTCTCAAGCCAGAGCATGTCAGCCCATTCCTGGGTATTAAGAAGATCATATCCTTTGCCAGGTGTGGTAAAGCCTTGCCTTACGTTTACGTTCATTGAGATCTTCTGGTTCTTCTTACCACCTTTTGTAGTTACAAGAACAACACCGTTTGCAGCTCTTGCACCATATATTGATTGTGCTGCAGCATCCTTGAGGATTGTTATTGTTTCTACATCGTTCGGTGAAAAAGTACCGCCCGGAACACCATCAACAACATAAAGGGGAGAAGCATCATTGATCGTTGTCATCCCTCGGATCCTGATCGTCGAGCCTTCACCCGGAGTGTGCTGGTTGAGGATTGTAACACCTGCAACTTTACCCTGCAGACGTGTGATCGGGTTTGTAGCGGCACTTTCAGCGAGATCGGCAGCATCAACCTGGGCGACTGATCCTGTAAGGGATTTCTTCGTCTGGGTCGAATAACCAACAACCACAATCTCATCGAGAGCCGATACAGCTTCAGTGAGGACAACATCAATCGTAGTCTGTGCACCAACAGTCACATCTTTAGAATTGTAACCGATAAAAGAAAAGCTCAGCACTGAGTTTGCTGAGGCAACGTTCAGTGCATACCGGCCATCAGCATCGGTGATGGCACCATTGATTGTGCCTTTTTCCAGTATGTTCACACCAGGAAGGGCAGCACCGCTCTGATCGGTTACCCGGCCTGATACTCTCTTCTGCTGCAGATCATCGGGAACTGACAAACCAAATGAATAGGTCTGAACAGAAACGAGCAAAAGCAGCACGGTCAGTAGTTTCACCCCAATCTTCATCCGGATTGCAAAAGGTAAAACTGCACGCATGATTTTTTTCGTCATACTTTTTTAAATTGGTTAGATTAGAATAATAAAATAATTAAGGTTACTAAGTTTTTGTACTTAGAAAAATTCACGATTTCAGGAAAAAGAAAATTTTCCTGTTTTTGCTGATAGGATTGAGTTATTCAGTGTTTTCCATAGGCATGTACGGTTTGGGTTAGTAAGGTAAACAAATCTATTGAAATGTTTTAATAAATCGCAAACCCTTGCTGTTTTTTTAAAATTCAGCCCCATAATAAGATATGACGAAAAGTGATGTGTTTTAAAACATTACTTAACCTCCGGGCTGCACATAAAATGTAAA